>JACCDQ010245695.1_pt1 | contig 65089 bp, 54 predicted proteins | sample 7446031 | NCBI WGS metagenome assembly JACCDQ01 (sample SAMN15323442, study PRJNA562643) | freshwater metagenome | isolation source: river surface water | place: USA:Blue River Watershed | collected 2017-08-17
AATTCAGCAAAGGCTCACCCATCCCCATATAAACAATGTTATCGAGTTTTTTACCTCTATGTTCCTCGGCAAGTTGATTGATTAAAACAACTTGGTCGTAAATTTCGGCAGCGCTCAGATTGCGTTCACGTTTCAAATAGCCCGTTGCACAAAATTTACAGTCCAAAGAGCATCCAACTTGACTACTTACACAGGCTGTAGTGCGCTTGCTAGTAGGAATTAGCACCCCTTCAACGCGATTACCATCATGAAGTTTAAATACGACTTTTATGGTTCCATCTGACGAGTATTGAGCCATTTCAATGGAAGTGGTTTTAAACTCGAAATGGTTTTTTAAAGCATCCCTCAACGATTTGGGAAGATTTTGCATCTCATCAAACGACTGAACCCCCTTCTGCCAAAGCCATTGCCAAACCTGTTTGCTACGAAATGCAGGTTGTCCCATTTCTGAAAACGCTTGAGCAAGTTCAGGGAGTGATAAATCCCTGATATCAACTCTTTTTTTAGAAGGAGTAGGATTTTCTGTTTTTTCGGGGGATGAAATGTTTGCGTTAATAACAGTTGCATCTTCCGACCCATCAAATTGTGAGTTTTCAGAATTTTCGAGGGAATTCATCATTTTGATTATTTCTTTCTGTAGAAAATACTTATTGGCACTCCGGTAAGGGAATATTCTTCACGTAGTTTATTTTCTAAGAAGCGCGTGTATGAATCGGCAACGTACTGAGGAAGGTTACAGAACAACGCAAAGGCTACACGTTTTGAAGGCAACTGAGTAACAAATTTAATTTTCACAAACTTCCCTTTTTTGCTTGGTGGGGGATAGTTTTCTATTACGTTCAGAAGGAATTCATTTAACTTATGGGTGGTAATCTTCGTGCTTAGATTATCATAAACGTGCAACATAGTTTCCAAGGCTTGGAAAATACGTTGTTTATTCAATGCTGATATGTACATGATGGGAACATCCACAAATGGAGCAATACGCGCTTTGATCATTTCGGTATATTCTAAGTGGGTATTGGATTCTTTTTCAACAAGATCCCATTTGTTCACCAAAATCATTACGCCTTTTCCCAATCGATGAGCCATCCAGAAAAGATTTAGATCTTGGGCTTCAATACCTAGAGTAGCATCCAAAACAAGAACAACTACATCGGCATTTTCAAGTGCGCGCAAAGAACGCATTACAGAATAAAATTCAATGTTTTCATGAACTCGACTCTTTTTACGAATACCTGCGGTATCGATTAATACCACTTCTTTGCCGTAAGCTTTATAAATGGTATCGATAGAGTCTCTGGTAGTTCCTGCAATATTGGTTACAATATTTCGATCTTGTCCGATTAAGGCATTGATTAAACTACTTTTACCTACATTTGGTCTTCCAACAATGGCAATTCGAGGTAAATCCAAGTAATCAGTTTGAGGAGCTTCTTTTTCAGATTCAAGATGTTTTACAACCTCGTCCAAAAGTTCTCCTGTTCCTGAACCATTTGTTGCTGAAACTTCAAATATATGTTCAAAACCGAGAGCATAGAATGCCGGAGCTTCCAAGCGCAATTTCTCGTTATCAACTTTATTAACAACTAGAATAACAGGTTTTTTATTTCTATGAAGTAATGTTGCAAATTCTTCATCAAGTGGATGGATATCGGATTGAACATCCACCATAAAAATAAGCACTGCTGCTTCCTCAATGGCAATATGAACCTGTTCGCGAATAGCGGTTTCAAATAGATCAGAACTATCGGGAACAAATCCGCCGGTATCAATTACCGTAAATTCAACTCCATTCCAATCGCTTCTTCCATAATGACGATCTCTGGTTACACCACTGAAGTCATCCACGATGGCTTTGCGTTCACCGGTAAGTCGGTTAAACAGGGTACTTTTTCCTACGTTGGGTCTTCCTACAATGGCTACAATTCGACTCATTCTGCAAAGATAGACAGAATTTTAGGAAAGATTAGAAAACAACGAGGAACTGCCTGAAAAATAGGCCAAACGGAAGCATGTGACACAATGTTACAAATTGTGATTGAGTTGTTTTATTTTATGCCGCAATGCTTGAGTTGTAAGGGTGTGATATGCTCAAAAAAAGTCCTAATTTTGAGTGATTTATCGCTTTATCATTAATTCAGCTCTTGATTCTCTTAAAAATCATCTGTAGTTGAAGTGGCGAAGCAATGCCAAATTTTTAAGAAATGCAGTAGATTTAATTGTTTTACTCTAATTTGCTGCTTATAATGGTTCGGCCATTCTTGAGTAAAAAAACTTTAAACAAATGCTTGTAAACAAACGCTTATCGTCCCAAATTGTTTTAGTCCTTGCCCTATTGGTAATGCTGATAACGGTTTCGTGTGGGGGCAATAAAAACACAGCCTATTTTGGCGGTATGAAAGACAGTACAATTATTGATTCTGTGTTTTTCAATGAAGTACGTATTAAGAAAGGGGATCAATTATCGATCAATATTGCCAGTCTTAATCAAGAAATAGATAATATCATTAACAAAGCAAATAGCATAGGTGCTACTGGAAGCCCCGGAGGAGAATTTCAAGCCGGTTATTTTGTAACAGAAACGGGTTTATTGCAATTACCCAGAATTGGCCGATTAAAAGTGGAAGGAATGACTCACGAAGAGCTTACCGATACATTACAAAAATTGTATAGCGAATATGCAAAAGATCCCATTGTTTCAGTGCGTTTAATCAACTTTCGTGTTATTGTTTTGGGGGAAGTAAACCGCCCTGGACAAATTACGTTTAGCACAACCAATGTGGATATTTTCGAAGCCATAGGAAAAGCAGGAGATTTGACTCAGTTTGGAAGAAAAGAAGATGTATTATTGATTCGCCAGTCGGACTCTATGCGTTTAGCAAGGCGGCTAGATCTGACCAAAGCGAATATTATTGGTTCAGAAATGTACCAACTTCAATCGGGTGATTTAATCTATGTGGAAGCGAATAAAGTAAAGAAGAATACTTCTAGTTTAACATTTCAAGTTTGGCCAATGGTAAGCGGTAGTTTATCATTAATGATTGCCTTAATTGGATTAGTAATCCGCTTTTAATTATGAAAAAAATAAATCCTGCATACAATCCTTATGAAATACTTCGAAAGGTATTGTTGCCATATTGGCCGATATTTGCGATTTCAGTTGCTGGAGCCTATTTAGTTGGCAAGACATACTTGAGGTTTCAGCTGGCAGAATATCAAGTTTTCGCTCGATTATTGATCAAGGATGATGGAGGTATTGAGAGTGCACTATTGAAAGAATTGAATATTCAATCCCCAACCAAGTCGGTTGATAATGAAATTGAAATTTTAAAGTCGAGCAATATCACGGACGATATTGCAAAAAACATCAATGCCTATGTGCGCATTACTCAAAAAGGCAATTTTCAGTCGGTGGTAATGCCATATGATTTCCCCATTCGATTTGAGGCTTTAAATGAGGATTCTTTAGTTGAACTACCCAGTAAAATCATTCGAATTAATGAGGGTGGTAACTTTTTTACAATAGATGGTAAGAAATATCAACCAAGAACTCAATTGGTAAATTTTGATGGTCAAGATTTTAGAATGGAGGTGGATCCGGTTAAGTTGAAAAATCAATTGACGACAACGGATTATAAATTAGAAATAATTGCTCCTAGTCTTGCGTCAAAAAGTATTGGTGGTCGACTTTCTGCTACTAAAGTGGGAAAAAATACATCTATAATAGAAGTGAGTTTCATAGATCCAAATATTCAAAATGCTACTCAAATTCTAAATGAAGTATTAAATGTGTACACTGACGCGTCTGTAATTGAAAAAAGAAAATCAGCTCAATACTCTTTAGATTTCATTGACCAGAGGCTGCGTTTGATAAATGGTGAATTAGATAGTGTTGAACGAAATATTCAAAATTATAAATCCATAAATGGGATAGTTGATATCAGTTCACAAGCTGCATTGTACTTAAGTAATGTACAGGAAACAGATAAGCAGTTAGGGAGTTTGAACCTTCAATTTTCTGTATTGGAAGATATTGAAAAATATGTAAATGGAAAATCAAATAGCAATGGCATTGTTCCATCAATGATTGGAATTGAAGGGCCATTATTGAACACACTTTTACAAGATTTATATCGTTTAGAGACTGAACTTTCTAAGAGGCGAAAAATTTCAGGTATTCGGGATGAAGTTTATATTGGACTTGAAGAAGAAATTGCGAAGACCAAAAGAGGAATAAAAGAGAATATTGCCAATATTCGATCGAACCTAAATGTTACGAAGAATGTCATTGACAGGGAACTTTTAAAGCAGAATTCACTATTGAGTGGTCTTCCACAACAAGAACGAACGTTAGTAGATATTAGTCGACAACAAAATATTAAGAACCAGATTTATACCTTTTTACTACAAAAGAGGGAAGAATCAGCCATCTCTTATGCTGCAACGGTTTCAGATATCCGAATTATAGAAAGAGCTTATGGCGGCACGCAGGTTGGGCCAAAAACCCAATTAACTTATGTAATTGGAATTTCATTGGGATTATTAATACCATTCGTATTATTATATATTTGGAAATTTTTAAGCCCTAAAGTTCAATATAGAGATGAGATAACTTTTTTGACCGAAGTTCCAGTTCTAGGTGAAATTATCAATGATCCTGAAAAAAGAAAGATTGTCGTAGGCTTAAAAGACAGGGGTATGATCTCAGAATCCATGAGAACACTCCGAACAAAATTAGGTGGTATATTAAATTCTTCTGCGAAGCACGATAAAAAAGGGATGGCGAAAGTCATGTTGGTAACATCCAGCGTGCCTGGGGAAGGGAAAACTTTTCTATCGGTTAATCTAGGTGTAAGTTATAGTTTAACTGGAAAACGTGTAGTTTTAATTGGAGCAGATATGCGAAAACCTACTTTACATAAAGTATTTGATATACATTCAAGAAATGGATTAAGTAGTTTTTTATCGGGTACTAGTGATATTGAAACCGTTATTTTTCCAACAGCTTACGATAATTTATTTATTATTCCTTCTGGGGTAATTCCTCCCAATCCAACTGAGTTATTTGAATCAACTTCGATGGAGGAGTTAATGAATTATTTGTATTCTAATTTTGATATCGTAATAATGGATACTCCGCCTTTGGGATTGGTTTCTGATGCAGAACTTTTAGCAAAATATTCTAGCTTAACTTTGTTCCTTGTAAGGCAAGACAGGACCTTTAAAGAAGCTATTTTAGAAGTCATAAATAAAGCAAATGACACCCAAAACTTCTTGAATATGGGAATCGTGTTTAATGGTATTAAGCCAAATGGAATTGGTAGATATGCTTACTATGGTTATGGATATGGGGGATATGGATATGGCTACGGTTATGGCTATTCAGGATATGGCTACTATGGTAGTGGTGTAAAGAAAACGGGTTATGGTTATTACTTTAAAAGTTTTTTCAAAGGATTTAAAAAATAATCAAAAAAACAATTGAATCTATTTAATTATTATCAGTTTTTTAAATTTTATGCAAAATTAAGGTTGTTGGTATTAGTGCTATTAAATCTTCTAATTGCGCTAATTGATATATTGTTGTCTGTTGTATTAATCCCTACCCTAATGGCATTGTCTGGGGTTAAGGTTGGGGGGTACACAGAAATTTTCGATTCCATTGAGAATATTGGAATTCCAATGCAAAGTACTAAAGACCAACTTGTTGTGCTCATTACTGTTGTATTGGTTAAAACAAGTCTTTCTTGGTATGAATCGTTTTATTATACAACAACAATAGAAAAAATTCTTAATTCTATAAGAAAGGATTTATTTGAAAAAGTTAGTAAACTGCCTTACACAGAATTTATTCGATTTACTTCAGGCGAACTTTCTAACGTTTGTGTAACAGAAGTTGAGAAGTTGTTTTTCTCAACCCGAAGTTTCATACAAACGATTCAAAGTGCAATTTTACTTTTGGGCTATTTTTTAGCTGTAATAAATTTGAATTATAAAATATCCATTGTATTTATTATTTCTGCTGTATTTATTTTTATTATTTATCGTAAAATAGTGAAATTTATTAGTAATTATTCATTAAATATTTCAGATAATTCAGCTAGATTAAACCAAATTTTGATTCAATATTTCACAAATTACAAGTATATCAAGATTAGTGATATAACTCCATCTTATTCCCAGTTTGTTGAAAAAGAAATAAAGGGTGTTGAAGATAACCGTCGGAAAATTGGGTTATTAAATGGTATAATTGTAGCCATACGAGAGCCAGTTGTTGTTGTTATTATTTTAATCTGTTTATTGTTTAACTTCTATTTTATAAAAGTAGAATCTTTGATTTTAGTTTCTATTTTATTTTTATTATATCGTGCATTAAATTCAGTTAACAATTTGCAAGTTGCTTGGGGTAATTTCTTAAGTTCCTCAGGAAGTGTGATAAAAATAAGTACTTTTATCAGAGAGTTGAATCAGTTGATTAATAAAGAAAAAGAGTTCATAATTGCAGATATTAATTCTGATCCTATAGCTGAACACAGCGTTCAAATTGAACCAACTTTAAATTGTGAATCACCGATACATCAAGGTCATAATATTACTGGTATACATATAGAATTGAGTGATGTAAATTTCAAGTTGGGTGTCAAGCAAATAATTTCCAACTTTTCAAAAAAAATAGTTTCTGGTAAATTATACCTAATTAAAGGACCGAGTGGCAGCGGTAAATCCACTTTAATTAATTTAATAAGTGGATTATATGCTCCTACTTCAGGGAGTATAAAATATTATCGTGATGGAAGTAGAGTTACGGATGTAAGTGGGGTGAAAATTTCCTATGTTGGTCAAGAAGCTGTGATGTTTTTGGATACACTGTGGAATAACATAACACTTTGGGATAAGGATATTGATCAAATAGAAAAGCAACAAAAATTTATAAGTGCGTTAAGAAAAGCGAATCTTTCTGATTTAGTAGATAAATATTCTTTCGAGGAATTGAAAGCAATTGGAATAAATGAAAGTGGAAATAATTGGAGTGGTGGTCAACGCCAACGCATGAATATTGCCAGAGAAATATTTAAAAACTCTGAAGTATATATATTTGATGAAAGCACGAGTGCGTTGGATCGAGAAAATAAACTAGGAATTGGTAAAACGATTAAAGCTTTGGCTGAGGAAGGAAAAACAATTTTCTTTATTTCTCATGATGATCAATTTGATAGTTTGGCGGATGAAATAATAGTTTTGGATGTGCCTTTAGTTTCAATATAAAATTCATGAAGATTAAACCAATATTATTATATACCAAACATCGCCAAACTATTCCAATATTGGAGGATAATAAAAACGATTATTATTTAATTAGTTTCGATTCAATTTGGAGAATTTTACGGGTTTTTGGTAAAACTAATTCTTCCAAATTCCGGGCAAGGATATATTATTGGATACTTTGTCTATTGAGACCTCAAATCATTTTAGATATAAATTGGATTGGAAGAGTAGCGCTAATTCATTACCTGTATTCGAAGAGACACAAAGTGAAACTTGTTGCAGTTCAACATGGATTTTATACCGGTGGTTATATCAGCACACGATTCCCAGAGGGCAGATGGCATAAAATGGCTCGTTGTACACATTTTTGGATTTGGTCGGATGTTATTAGGGATGAAGTGATATCGAATGGTGCTGAATTAATTCTAAAAGGAAATCCATTATATAATAAATTTATCACCGATCGGAAAGATTATAGACATATAACTCAAATTCGTTCGATTTTAATTTTGCCTACATCTTTTGAAAGACAAGATGCTGAAAAATTGGAAAAGTTTAATGCCTTGGTTTTGACTTTGAAGCATTTAGGATATGAACTTTACGTCAAGTTTCATCCAATGAATTTTTTATTTCCTGATTTGACAGGTATAAAAGTTATGGCTGATTTAGATGTGTATAAAGCACTTGCTGATCAAGAATTTGATTTAATAATTGCGGATCATTCAACAACCTTGTTGGATGCGATATATTTCAACAATTTAGTTTCCTTTTGTAATTTTCATAATTCACCGAATACGTTGTATGAAAAGTTTTTGGGAGAATTGAATATAGAATCAATAGAAGTTGATTTGTTAAATATTATTTCATCGGATAGGATACAAGAGCAAATGAACTTAATTGCTTATTTGGGTCTAAATAACCGTTATAATAATTCCTTATTGCGATTTATTAATTAATCTAATTAGATGAGTCAAGGAGGTGTTTTTAATCAAGTATTCGACGAAAATAATCGCTATAAATACTTACGAAGTTTATTTGCCATCTTCTTTATTAGTCCAGTATTTGCTTTGTTTATATCATTGAAAAATGGAGTTAATCGATATTCAAGATGGATGATGTACTTGATGTTTTTTGTTTTAGGTTACTCATTGGATACGGATCCAAGAACTGGCTCAGATGTTATTAGAATTGAAGAAGCATTTTTACATATTTGTGAAATTAGAGACCAGCCGAATATCACTTTTTTAGATAAGATTATAACCGATGAATCTAAAGAACTCGAAATAGGTTTTGGATTAATTGCTTACATCTTATCATTTATTACGAATGATTCTCACGTTTTTATTGGGTTTTTAGGATTTATATATGGTGTATTTTATGTTCAAGTATTTTTATTTTTCCTTGACCTTTTAATCAAGCAAAATCAATTTTACTGGAGTATTATTTTATCCTTTGCATTTATACACTCACCCTATCAATTTCAGGCATTCAGGTTTTATTCGGGAGCAATAATTTTTGTATGGTTGTTTATAAAAATTTTCATGGAAGGAAATAAATATTTTATCTTAAATTATTTTCTCCTGATCGCCATTTGTTTTATTCATAATGCACATTTTGTATTGGCCGGATTGGTGTTTTTTAGGCGACTTATACCGATGAATTTATTGAAATTCTTTTGGTTAATTTACTTGACATTTTTTGTAATAAGTCACACAATAGGCTTAGATCTTGGTTTATTTTCTGAATATCTTCCAGAATCTTTTAAAGATAGAACTGATGTATATTCTACTGAAGGAAAGGATGAAGTGAATTTAGAACCGGAATTAAGCTGGTTTTTAGTTTACGCATATGCATTGAACGATTGGTTTTTTTTTATTTTAAATAATCTAAATTTCTACCTGTTAGTGAAAATGAAAAAAGAAAAAGAACTTCCTGAATATGTAGGTTTTTTTGCTTTATTAATTTCATTTTCGTCATTATTGATTGGAACAGAGGGTTATCGATTACACGTAATTGCGAATCAAATTATGTTTATAATTTTCTTTGCGGTTCATAACGATAATTTTGCCAAAGAAACTTTAAAAAATATAGAATCTAAGTTGAGATATTTAATTTTATTCTATGTTTTCATTTTATTCAGACGTACTACCGACTTTATTAGTTTATATGTTTTTATATTAAATCCTTTGTTGTTTTATGCAATAGAAAGTAATTATACTATTGCTAAACTATACATGGATGTGTTTAAGTAATTCTATTTTTTTCTATTGAAGAAATATATCTGTTTTGAGTCAGATGATTGGGGGAGTTACAGATTACCTTTACCTCCTAAACGACAAAAACTTTATCAACTGCCTGTTCAATTCGATGAGCCGGGTGCAGAATTTTTTAATGAATTTGATGCAATTGAAAGTTCTGAGGATGTGGATGCTTTGATTAATACATTGTTGAACGCTGGGAAGAATAATTCAGAAAGGTTTCAACAGCAACCTAAATTTACATTTCTTCATGCCACAAGAAATCCAAATTTTGAAAAAATTAAAGCTTCAGATTTCAAGCAGTATTACAGTGAAAGTATTGAAGAGTCTTACCTTAAAATATGGGGAACTTCTGCATTATTTGCCACAAAAAAAGCTATATCGGAGAATTTAATCAGAGCGGAATTTCATTGTCGAGAACATCTTAATGTGCCATTTTGGATGGATCAAATTATTAATGGCGATGCGGAAACTTTATTAGCGGCTGAAAATGAATTTTGGTCTTACATAAATAACAATAAGAATCAAGTGTATTATCAAGCAAGTTTTCACTTAAATGACTCTAAAAGAATAAATCAATACCAAGATATTTTAGCTTCCGGGTTAGCTGATTTTGAACGCTTATTTGACTATTTACCCGAGTATTTTGTTGCTCCTAATGCTCCATATAGTAATAAATTGCTTCCCATTTTAAAGCAAAATGGAATTCAACTAATTTGTGGAGGAAGGTTACAGCTGGAACCAATGGGAAACGGAAAAATGAAAAAGAATTATCGAATTCCTGGAATTAAATGGTTAGATGGATTTTATTATGTTAAGCGAAACGCCTTTTTTGAACCTGCAGATAAATCTCATGATTGGGTAGATCAATGCTTAAAGCAAATAAATGCTGCTTTTTCTAAAAATCAACCGGCCGTGATATCTAGTCATCGTGTTAATTATGTGAGTGGAGGTTCCGTTAAAAATAGAGATCATGGACTTAAAGAGTTAGACAAACTCCTAAAAATGATTCTCAAAAATTGGCCCGAAGTAGAATTTATTACTTCAAATCAATTATTGGAGTTTTACAAAAATGAACCCAAGAGTTTAAAATATTATTGGGGCTGTATATCATAGATATTTGAGTTTAATTTTAAAAATATAAATACTCTTAAATAGTTTGAAAATAAAGCAAGCAGCTGCATTATTTGATTTAAATCTTCGGGGAAGAATTTTTGATGAACATTGGGTTGTAATTCAATCAGATGATTGGGGAAGTATTCGTGTTCCACAAAATCCAGAAGCTCAGAAAAAAATATTAGATACATCTGGCAATTTATCAATATTTCAAAAGTTTGATACACTCGATAGTATTGATGATTGGCATGATCTGTTGGATTTACTTGGTTCAATTAAAGACAACTCGAATAGAAGTCCAGTATTTACATCAAACTTTGTAACAGGTAATCCTAGTTTTGAGCAAATTAAAGAACATCAGTTTACTCAATTTTTTTGGGACCCATTTTATTCTACTTACGAACAATTCAACCGTACTCAGGAAAACACCTTGGAAGTTATTGGACAAGGAATTTTACGAGGATTAATTGAGCCACAATACCATGGTAGGCAACATGTTAATTATAAAAAATGGTTGAAGGTATTATCAGCCGGAGATAAAAACGCATTGGAATATTTCAAATTAAACATGTGGATTTATGATTCTATGAATTCAAATAGTTTAAGAAGTTTAAACGCTGTTTTTGATTCACCAGAATATACGCAAGAAGAGGTAGATATAGAATTTAATGAGGGCATTCAAATTTTTAACCAAGCTTTTGGTCATTTGCCACAGTCGTTCATCCCGAATAACTATTTTTTTAAAAGAGATTGGAATTCATTGTTGCCCAAATATGGAATAAAATCGATTCAAGGAATGAAATATGGATTCGAAACAAATAACCTAGATAAGGTTTTGAAGTTTCGAAGATATAACCAAATAGATAAACAGAATAATTCGTTGATTCAATTAGTTCGAAATGTAGTTTTTGACCCAAGTGCGGATTTAATATCGAAAAATAACAATTCAGTAAATTGGGCTAAAGACCAAATAAAAATGGCTTTTACTTTAAAAAAACCGATTATTATTGATTCTCATCGGGTGAATTACGTTGGAGGAATTGATGTTAATAATCGCTTAAATGGAATTCAAAAATTGGGCGAACTGCTAAGGTGGTTAGTTAAGAAATACCCCAATACACGATTTATTTCTACCGCCGAATTGGCATCTTTATATACTTTAAAATGAGATTTATTAATAAATACTTACGCAATCTTAGCCCTTATAAAGTGGCATCACACAAAGTGTGGGAAGTAACTGCTTCAGAGCGGTCGAAAATCCTAAAGCTCGATTGGAATGAAGCCACGATCCCTCCATCCCCAAAAGTAAAAGAGCGAATCTTAAAAGTGATTCAAGATGATTCCATCTATCCGTTATATCCAAGTACACATAATCCGGAAATTATTGAGTTACTTTCTCAATACTTGAAGACGAACAAGGAAAACATTCAATATTTTGCATCTTCCGACAGTGCACATGAATACCTTGTAAGAGTTTTTGTTGCTCCTGGAGATCCGGTTTTGGTATTAGGTCCTACATATGACAATTTTAGATTATCCTGTCAAACTCAGGGAGCGCAAGTCTATTTTCAAGAATATGATCCTGGTTTTCATTGGAATAAATCAAGGTTTGAACAACGGATAAAAGAAGTTAATCCTTCGTTGATTTATATATGCAATCCAAATAATCCGTCTGGCACTATAGTGCCTTTGAATGATTTGATTTCAATGTTTCAAAATTTTCCAGATGTGGTTTTTTTGGTGGATGAGGCCTATGCCGAATTTTCGGGAATATCCATAGTTCCAGAAATAAATAGATTCGACAATTTGGTTGTTTCAAGAACGTTTTCAAAGGCTTTTGCAATGGCTAATTTCAGAGCTGGATATTTGGTTTCAGGTAAAGAAAATATTGATCAGATATCAAAAATTAGAAATCCTAAGAATGTTACAACTGTAACTCAAGAAGCGGTAATTGGTGCATTACAAGATATTCCATACATGTTAGATTATGTAGATGAAGTGAAACGTGCACGCGCAGTATTTACTGAAGAATTGAACCAGTTAGATTATGTAAATACAGTTTATCAAAGCCAAGGAAATTTTGTATTAGTTGATTTTATTTCATTGGAAGTAAAAAATGAAATGTGTGAATTTTTAGCGGATAATCAAATATTTGTTAGAAATTTAACACACAGCGATATGTTACGCTCTTCATTAAGGATTACCATAGGTACTCAGTCTCAAATGAGTCGTGTGATTGAAATAATGAAGCAATTTAATAATAATTAAAAAATTATTAATCATAATTTGGAATTAATTATTTTTGATTTCTGTGAAACATTAGTGAATCTGCAAACAGCGGATGAATTTGTTTTTTACGTTCATAGGAACAATAAATTACCTTGGTTTAATAGGTTTTTATTTCGGATATGGACGTGGCTCAAAAAATTGAAAATATTTGGAATTATTGGCAGAATTAGCCCAGATTTAAATCTGGAAAAGAAACTACTTTTATGGAGTTTAAAAGGGTTGAGTAAAACTCAAATCGATTCCAATTCCAACTCATTTGCTTATTGGTTGAAATCCAGAATTAATGATAATATTTGGAATGAATTTCAACGTTGTTTAGCTTCTGAGAATCCTGTAATCATTTGTTCGGGAGGATATGAAGAATATTTAATTCCCTTTTTTAGTGAATTTAATGTTGAGATAATTGGAACTAAAATGAAATTCAAGGGAGATCAGTTCTCTGGAAAAATTGAAGGTATAGATTGCTTAGGAGAAGAAAAAGTAAATCGCATTGCCGCTTATTTGGGCGGAAAAGAAAAATTGAACAAAACAGTTATTCGATTTTACTCAGACAGTATAACAGACATGCCACTATTTAATTATTCCAAAAGGAGAATTGTGGCTTATAAATCCGTAATTCCTGGATGGGCTAAGAATGAAAAATTTGAAACTATTAATTGGTAATTAAAATTGGAATTTAGAGACAAAAACAGATTGTTTTTTGAAGTTGAATATTGGTCCAAGTGGATTTGGCAATATTTTACAAATAGACGCTACAGTGATCGTAGCTTTATTAGTCGAACTTTTGAAAAAGCACATGGTTATAAAATGGATTTTGATCATCCGAAAAGCTTAAACCAAAAATTGCAATGGATTAAATTAAATGATAAACGGAATCTGTTTATAGATCATGCAGATAAAATTGAGGTGAGGAAATTTATTCGCGAAAAATTAGGAGAGGAACATGTAATTCCTATGTATGGCGTTTATTCAAATTTTTCTGAGATCCCATTGAATGAACTACCTCTACCTTGTATTATTAAAACAAACCATGATTCTGGAAATTATACGATCGTTCGAAAATTACATATTATTAATTGGAACAAGGTTGAAAATGATTTTATGTGGGCTTTAAGATCAGACTATTACTGGTTTCAGCGGGAGTGGCAATATCGAAAAATTAAAAGACGAATTCTGGTGGAACAATTGTTATCTGACGAATATGGGCGAATTCCGGATGATTTCAAGTTCAATTGTTTTAATGGTAAAGTCGAGTTTATATATGTGGCAAATGATAGAGAAGGGGAAAATCAAAGGTTTATATTTAATAAGGAATGGGAGTTGTTGCCTTTTTCTTGGGGATCCAAATGGAAGAAGAAAACGGTAAGCGAACATATACCCTCAATTCCCCAAAATTTAGAGCAGATGATAATAATTGCAGAAAAAATAGCTCAATATTATCTTTATGTACGAGTAGATTTATACTCTTTAAATAACAGAATTTATGTGGGAGAAATTACACATACACATGGTGGTGGTTTTGACCGGATTTATCCTCAAGAGTGGGATTTTGAATTGGGTGCAAGATTGAATATTAGTAAAGAATTATTGGATCAATTACCAGTAATCCCTTAATTAGTTTAGAATTGAATTCAAATAACAGAGCCATTCGAATTTTAATAGTTTCCCGTGATGTTGAAATTGGAGGTATGCAAAAAGCTGCAATTACCTTAGCACAGAACCTTGTCAATGCCGGTTACTCGGTTGATTATTTTTGTTTGTTTAAGCGAAGAGATCCCCAAGAATTCAAAAATATAGACTCGAGGATTAATTTGTTTCAGCCAGAATATTATAGAGACAGTACTTCAAAATGGGTTTATATAATTTATAACTATCTACGTTTGAAATCTATTTCAAAAAAGAATAAATACGATAGAATGTTATCTTTTGGAGAGCATTTTAATGGTTTTAATATCTTGGCACTGTGGGGAAATAGGAAACGTTTGTTCGTTTTAGATAGAATGAATCCAGAGATGAATTGCGGTTTCCCAAGTGAAAATCTCAGACGTTCTCTGTATAAATTCACCAATGGTTTGATCGTTCAAACCCCATTTGCTAAAGATGTACTTTTTTTAAAAACAAAACATCCTAATATCCGTGTGATTCGTAATTTTTTATCATTGAATGACGAAATAATAAAACAATTACAAGAAGAACGTATTCAAAATAATCCAACGGCTAACATACATCCTCAATTATTATATGTTGGACGATTGAGTCCAGAAAAAGGAGTGAGTACTTTAATCGATGCAGCATTGAAATTAATAAAAGAAGGTTCTAAATTTCATTTAAATATAGTGGGGGAAGGTATATTGATGAATGAGTTGAAATCAAAAGCCAAAAATGAATTGGGAATTACTCAAAACAAATTCGAGCAGAAACCATCCCAAATTATTGAATTTCATGGTGCAATAAGTGAGCCAATTGCGTTTTATAGATCCAATCATATTTTTATTTTGCCCTCATTGTCCGAGGGTTTTCCTAATTCATTGATTGAGGCAATGAGTGCTGGAATGGCGTGTATTGTAAGTGATCGTTTGAAAAATAAATTAACATTTTTAAGTGATAATGAAAATGTTTTATTCTTTGAATGTGAAAACTATATTGATTTATCGGATAAAATAAATCATATTTTAACTGATTCAGTTTTATGTAAAAAATTATCCTCTAATGCTATGGATTTAGCTAAAGGGTTTCAAGCTGAATCAATTCTAAATGAATATCTCGAATTTTTAGATCTGACGAATTAATGCGAAAGAAGATTGTTTTCAATAACATTACATTTACCTTCCAAAAAGCAGGTGGCGTTTCAATGATTTGGTCAGAAATACTTCGTTATTTCTTAGAATTTGGTTCTACTGATTGGGAAATATGGCTGATAGTTTCAACTGAGGATGAGAAAAATATATATTGGCAACAACTCAAAAAAGATTTTGATTTCCAGAATCTCGGAGTTCGCATAATAACTGATAATCGAAAATTATGGTTGAGGAGAGTTTGGCCAGTTAATTTATCTAAATTTAAAAGTGAATTTATTTATTTTACATCTGGAAATGATTGGTCAATAAATAGATATGCAAATAATGCATCAATTTTTCATGATGCGCTTTATGAAATTTATTTTAAATGGAATTTACCCTCTATCGTAAACATTGTCTTTAGATATTTTACTTTAAAATATTCGAATTTAGTTTTTTGTGTCAGTTATAATTCTGCACATGATTTAAAGAAATATTATCCTAATTTGATTTCAGAAAAACGGAAAATTGAGGTCATTTACAACGGTTTACCTGCAGTATTCGGACGAGAAGAATCAACAAAAATCACCTTACAAAATACCATTGATAACAATGCCAGCACTGATATCAATGACACCAAAGAGAAAAATTCCGAGCCAAAGAAAATACTATTCGTTGGTAGGCGATGGGGGTATAAGAATTTGAATTATATATTCAAAGAGAAGTATTTAGGTGACATTTGTGATATGTACTTTGTTGGAGGAGAGGAATTTACATTCAACGAAATTCAAAACTTAAATCGAATTTTTGGAGAAAATGGCTGGCACAAATTAAAAACACTATCTGAAGTTGAGTTATTAAAAATGTATCGAAATGCCTACTGTTTATTTTACCCAAGTAAGTCAGAAGGTTTTGGATTGCCCGTTATTGAAGCTCAAGCCCTGGGCTGTCCAGTGGTTTGTTTTCCAAGTGCGGCTGTCAAAGAAATTGCGAATGAGAGTGTTCTGTATTTGAGAATTGAAAATTCAAATTTTAGAGAAATTTTAGAAGGGAAGGAACTAACTGAAAATCGTGAAGAGTGGATTAAACGAGGACTGGAAAATGCTCAAAAGTACCCAAGTTCTAAAATGGCATCACAATATTATTTAAAACTAAAGGAGCTTCTGTGAACATCATTTGTAAAACATCTTTAGAAATTTCTGATCAAGAGTGGATTGAAATTACGGAATCTTTCATTGCAAATTTTTCAAATGATTCAAATTGGCAGAATTTCAAGCGCTATTTTTTGCATTCTTATTTGGGATACGCTTACCACTCTTTGGTTTTGAATGACCAAGGGAGAATCGTTGGCCACACTGCCTTTATTCCTAAGTATTATTATTGGAATGGTGAGCGAGTTTTGATGGCACAGAGCGGTTCTACTTTTATAAACAAGGAATACAGAACCGATTTGTTATTGTATAGAAAATTGTATGATCAATTGAAGAAATACGTTGCAGAAAGAGGCGTTCAGTTTATTTTGATTGTACCAAATAAAGCGGCTTACATTTACACTGAGAGAATTCTAAAGGCAAAAAATATATTTCCTTTGGATTTCTACATTGTTCCATCTACAGGATTTTATTCTCGGGCAGGATCCTTTTTTGGGATGATTTTTTGGCCGATAAAAATGTTGCATGCGATCGTATTCGTTTTAATCTTACAATTACTTAAATACTGGAATGATTTTGCCCAACCAATAGATTCACTTTCAAATCGCCTGCAGTTAATTCGCGGTAGCGATTTTGAAAAATTGAGATATTATAATGAACGGGATTATGTTCAAATACATAAGAAAGAATTAAAGTATATCCTAAATATTAAAATTGAAAAAGGTTTAAGAACTGCCTATTTGATGCATTTTGAATACAAGGGACGTCAGGACTTTAATGCATTTAAAAAGGCAATATCAGATATGTTATTCAGTAAAAATTCACCTGAACTTATCGTATTAATTGGATACTATGACTGGTTGTTGGGGTCTATATTTAAACTACCCGCAAAATACCAACCTCAAAATTTCCCATTAATGATAGATACAATGAATCTTCCGCAGGAGAAAATAGAATTACTATTAAATAGAAAGAATTGGAAATTTTCTCTTGAAAATTTTGACGTTAGATGAAGATTCAATAGCGCTTAAAAGATGTTAGTTTTGGCTCTTCCCGTCAAAACTGAATTTTAAATCCTGATTTATTAAAACAAATTAACAATTTTAAAAAAATGACAAATACAGAAAAATTAACTCAAGCCTTTTGTGAGGCATTAATGATTGATGCAACTGCGGTTACAGATGATTTAAGTTACCAAGGAATTGCTGAATGGGATTCTATTTCGCATATGGTGTTAATCAGTGAAATTGAAGGAGCATTCGAGGTTTCACTAGAAACGGATGACGTAATCGATTTATCTAGCGTCGCAAAAGCAAAAGAAATTTTGACTAAACACGGTGTTAATTTTTAAAGGATCACTTTTCAAACATCACCTGTTCTAAACCAACTTGATTAAATAAAAATCACAATGCTATTAGAAGATAAATATGTTATGGTTACCGGAGCTAATCGCGGTATAGGTTTAGCCATCAGTAAGTTATTTGAAAAAGAAGGAGCAAAATTGGTTTTAACGGCTCGTAGCCAGGAGTCGATAAATCAACTAAAGTCTGAATTACAGCGTCCCGATGAGCATAATTATCTTTTAATGGATGTTTCTGAAAAGGAAACGATTGATGCGGCTTTCAAGTATTTAGCAGAACAAAAGATCTTGTGTGAAGTTCTTGTCAATAACGCAGGAATCATGCTTCCCCCGAAAACCTTCAACTTAATGAGTGAAGAGGAATATCATCAAACATTCAATACCAATGTGCTTGGAAGCATGCGCGTAACCAAACACGCCATGAAGCATTTTTTACGTTTGAGAAAGGGGTCGGTGATTAACTTGACTTCCATTTTAGGTACGAATGGTGCCATAGGACAGGCAATTTATTCATCGAGTAAATCTGCCATTATTGGATTTACAAAATCGTTGAGCAAGGAATTAGCAACATTAAATGTGCGTGTTAACGCCATTGCTCCGGGTTTTATCCAAACGGATATGACTGCTGGAATGGATGATGCAACCAAAGATAAGAATCTAAATTCAATAGGAATGAAGCGATTAGGAGCGCCAGATGATGTTGCAAAAACAGCATTGTATTTGGCATCAAATTTGTCTGAATATGTTACGGGACAAATCATCGGAGTTGATGGAGGAATGCTGATCTAAGTCTAATTAGTATCAGATTTATGTTCTTACTCCAATAATAATAAAGCAAAAATTGAAAATTACAGAGTTAATACGGTCTAACCAAGCACTGCGCTTTATCGAAGCGGAAAGCAAAACAGAATTTACTTACAACGAGTTAATTTTAAATGATTTAGTAGATTATTTAAATGGTTTGGTTTTTGTTTATTCGGAGAACAGTATTAATGGTCTGTCATCTTTTTTTAGTGCAATGGAGTCGGATGCAACCATCGTATTGCTTTCGTCAAAACTTCCCGAGGAATTTAAAAATAAAATTGAGTCAATTTACCAACCTACTTTTATTTTAGATAGCGTTAGAGATGCAATTGAGGGTTACAAAAAGCAAGTGTTTTCATTTGAAGCCATTGGAATTTCATGTTTTCAAAAGCATGAATCGAACGATCAATACCCAGGTATCAATTGGGATGCTGAACAAATATCCCCCGAAATAAAATTACTCCTATCTACCTCTGGAACAACTGGTTCGCCTAAGTTGGTCAAATTGTCTCAAGGTAATTTGGTATCAAATACCACTTCGATTTTGGAGTATTTGCCCATTGATCAAAACGATGTTGCACCATTGAATTTGCCTATTTTTTATTCATATGGTTTATCCATATTGCTTACGAATTCGGTTCGAGGGGGTAAAATATTGGTGACCCAACAGGATTTTCTTACTCGGAAGTTCTGGGGGGAATATAATGAATTTCAATGCAATTCGTTTGCGGGTGTTCCAGTAAATTATGAAATTTTAGATCGAATTGGTTTCAGAAGTTGGCAGTTGCAAAAACTTAAGTATTTCACTCAAGCTGGGGGAAAATTGAGTGACGCACTGATAGAGAAGTTTACAGAGTATGCGAAGCTATCAGAAGCACAATTTTTCGTAATGTATGGTGCAACGGAGGCGACAGCGAGGATGTCGTACTTACCACCCGATTTTTTAGAATCGAAAAGGGGTTCGATCGGTGTTCCCATCCCCAATGGAAAGTTAGAAATCGATCCTATTACTCAAGAGTTAAGATATGTAGGTGCTAATGTTTTCGGAGGATATGCTGAAAACATACAGGATTTAAAAACTTGGAATCAGCCTGAATATTTGGCAACTGGAGATATCGCGCGTATGGATGATGAGGGATTTTATTACATTACAGGTAGAATAAAACGCATTGTAAAATTGAGCGGAAATCGGATAAATTTAGATGAGATTGAGCAATATTTGGAATTAAAATCATACGTGGCGTTCAAAGTTGTTGGTGTCGACGATAAATACATGAGCTTGTATTACATTGAAAAAAATGAAACTATCGGTTCAGTTGCAAACAGTACTTTTTCAGAAGATCCTGCCGTGAATCAAATGAATGAGGATTTGAAAAGCAGTATTAAAAAATGGTTACAAGTTGATTTTAAAATACATCCAACACAAGTTAAATTTCAAGAATTAAGTAGTTATCCATTAACAAGTAATGGTAAAATTGATTATTCGCGCCTCAGTGATTTTATAAAAAAGGAATTGTAAGTAAATTAAATGATAGAATTTGAAGAATTATTTCGTTTAAAACCATACGAGTTGGATTCCGCAAGCAAACGGAAATTGATGACCCAAGGTTTAAATGAATTGCATGGATATCATCGTGAACATAGTGCTGAATATAAAAGATTTAGCCAACTAGTTTTTAAAGAGGAAAAGGAGCTCAATACAATTGAGAAATTTCCATTTTTACCGGTTTCGGCATTTAAAAATCACCTTTTGAAAAGTGTTTCTGATGAAGATGTATTTAAAGTACTTACTTCGAGCGGCACTACAGGACAAGCGGTAAGCAGGATAGTTCTGGATAAACCCACTTCACAGCTACAAACGAAGGCATTGAATTCTATTGTTACAGGTGTAATTGGGTCTCAAAGATTACCCATGTTGATAGTAGATTCGAAGGCGGTTTTTGCAAATCGCAATTCGTTTTCAGCTCGTGGTGCGGGAATTATGGGGCTTTCAATTTTCGGGAAAGACCATACGTATATTTTGGATGATAATTTTGAGTTAGATGAATCCAAATTGATGGAGTTTTTGGAAAAGTACAATGGCCAGAAAATTCTCGTTTTTGGTTTCACTTTCATGGTCTGGGAGTTTTTGTTCAAACAGGTTGAAGCTGGAAAAATGGACTTATCTCAAGCCATTTTAATTCACAGCGGTGGATGGAAGAAGTTGGAGAGTATGGCCGTTAATAACGAAACTTTTAAAAATCAATTCAAAGAAAAGCATCAACTTGATCAGATTTATAATTTTTATGGGATGGTTGAGCAGGTAGGGTCTGTGTTCATGGAAAACTCTCAGGGATATTTACAATGTCCCAATTTTTCGGATGTTATCATTCGCAATCCCGTTGATTTTTCGGTTCAGCCTCATGGCGAACCTGGATTAATTCAGGTGTTGTCGTTATTACCGTGGAGCTATCCTGGTCATTCTTTGTTAACTGAGGATATGGGAGTTGTGATGGGTGAAGATGATGCAGAAAATGGTTGGAAAGGGAAATACTTTAAAATTTTAGGTAGGGCTAAGAAGGCAGAATTAAGGGGCTGCTCAGATACATTTAAGAAGTAATATGGGACTGATAAAGCAAATTCAATCGGATTCGTTAGAACAAATAAGTGTGTTACATTCAGATGTAAATCGCATTCAGTCTCAACAACCCTCATCGAATATCGGAAAAACTTTAAATTGGTTTGATGAGAGAATAATTGTTTTCTTGGACGAACTTTCTAAGCGAATCATGAAAAATTCAATGACTCGTAATCGTCCCGATATCATTGCTGTTGCTTTTTGGATTCGGAAATCGAATATTCAGAAAATGCAGCTTGAATTGAAAGGAAATTCTGGAAGCACGGCATTTCAATTTAGCCCGATTGGTCGGGTGTTTCATGTTTGTCCTGCAAATGTAGACACCATATTTTTATATAGTTTGACCATCTCTATGCTTTGCGGAAATCGAAATATTTTGAAGATTTCTTCAAGAATGCAGGATGAGGGATTGTTGGAGTTATTTAATCTTATGTCGGAATTGTTGGATGAATGCAACTTGGGTAACGGTTTTGTGGACTTTATTCAATACCGTAACGAAGAGGAAATCACACAATGGATTTCTAAGAATGTAGATGCAAGGGTAATCTGGGGTGGGAATTCAACAATCGAAAAAATACGATCAATAATGGCTGCTCCTAGATGTAGAGATATTAGTTTCGCAGATCGTGTTTCTTTGAGTGTGTTCTCTTCAAATTCAGTTTTGGGACTCAATGATTCCGGATGGGCTGATTTTTTAAATAAGTTTGATAATGACGCATATTTATTTGACCAATTAGGTTGTTCTTCGCCACAGTTGATTTATTTTTTTGGGGAAGACCAACAAAATAAGGCAGCACAAAAGTTGTTTCATTCAAAAGTTCAAGAGTGGTTAAAAGCAAAAAATACTTTGGACGCTGCTTCTTTGGCTTCGTTGAAATTGAACAAGATTTTAGACGACACTTTTACCGATGCAGATAATGATAATATTAAAGAAATTGATTTTGGTTCCTTAGTAACATTAATTACACTTGAAAGATTGGATGATATTGAGAAGATCAGCACTTGTGGAGGAGGATATTTCTATGTTCGAAGCATTGACCGTATGAGTCAATTAGAAGAAATTCAAAGAAAGAAAGTACAAACCATAACACATTGGGGCTTGGTGAAATCTGAATTGGAAGAATTAGAAGATTTGAAAAATGGAATAGGCATTGATCGAATTGTTGCTTTGGGTCAAGGGTTGAACTTTGATTACATTTGGGATGGATATAATTTATTTTGGGAGTTAAGTAAAATAGTGCGTGGTTAATTTTCAAGAGCTACAGTTTAATAATAGTTTACCCGTTATTGTTTTAATTTCTCCATTTGAGCCTTCGGTATTGGATGGTGTTCAACCGCTTAGATACATGGAGATTACCCGTGTGGCTTTACAAATGGGTTATAATGTGTTATTTATTACATCGACATTTAAACATGTGGTAAAAAAACACCGACATTTAAGTAACCATCTGGTAGCGGTTAATGACAATCATAAAATATTGTATATTAAAACTATAGGATATTCAAAGAACATTAGTTTCAGAAGATTTGTAGACCATTCTTTGTGGGGATGGGAAGTTTTAAAATATTTCAAGCAGATTACTCGTGTGGATGCTGTAATTTCTACTTTTCCTACTGTAATTTCTAATGTTCTTATTTCAAAGGAATGCGGTAAACGAGGTATACCTTTCGTTATGGATATTATTGATCCATGGCCGGATTCATTTCATGGCGTTGCTCGAAATATTTGGATAAAAAGATTAATCAAGTTAATTACGTATCCTCAAAAATGGCTGGTACTAACGGGAATTAGAAATGTTGATTTTATTATTGGGCTTTCACAGGAATATGCAGATTGGGGAAAACAATTAAAATTAAAGTCTTCAACCGAATATTTGTGCGTTTATCCGGGAGTGAACTTAGACTATTCTAGGGAAATATTAAAAAAAGGTGAACTTCAAAATTCTTATGCCAAGGAAGCAGAAGTTGAATTGATTTATTTGGGAAGTTTGAGTGACACATACGATATTCCATGTATTTTGTCGGCTGCAAGAAGTTTGAACATACCGAAATACATGGGTAAAATAAAATTTCATATTGTTGGTTCAGGAAATCAGGCGCAAAAAATAAAGGAGTTTATAAGCAATAATGAGTTGAAAAATATTGTTTATCATGGAAGGTTAGAGGATTCAGAATTGATGCCATTAATGTCAAAATGTGATATTGGTTTAATCCAACACAAATCGGATGCTTCACAAAGTATTACTTACAAGCCATTTACTTATTTAGGATATGGTCTGGTATTAATTAATTCCTTGTGGAGTGAAGTTCGTGAAATGATAGAATCCTATGAGATTGGCTTCACCCATCACCCTTCAAATTCAGATGAATTAGTTGAAATTGTACTTAAGTATGCAGAAAATCCAGATTTACTGCGAGTTCAAAAATTGAATGCCATTAAATGTGCTACTGAAATTGGTGATAACACAAAGAACTATTCCGAACTGATTAGTCGAATCAAAAAAAATGAATTTACTAACTTTTGATATTGAAGATGGTTTAAATCTAAATCTTCGTCAGAATTTTGGCTATTCAATGAATCCTACAGATCGTGTGGTGATTAATACTAATAGAATTTTGGATTTATTGGGAAAGTATGATGTTAAGGGTACCTTTTTTATATTAGGGGAAATAGCGGAGTTTTATCCTGATTTGATTCGCAGAATTCATGATTCTGGGCACGAAATTGGAGTGCATGGATATAATCATTTGCTTTTCACAAAAAATGAACCTGAAACCATTTACAGTGAAATTTCTAGAGCGAAAGATTTACTTGAGAACATTACAAAAACTGAAGTGAAAGGACATCGTGCACCAGCATTTTCAATTACTAAAGACACACCTTGGGCGTTTGAGGTTATTAAGAAGGCGGGATTTTATTATGATAGCTCCGTTGTACCAGCAACTAATTTAAAGTATGGCATTGATGGATTTGATAAAAGTGTTTCGATGATCAATACAGAGTTTGGGGAGTTAATTGAAGTACCGATTAGTTTTATTAATTACTCAGGAGTGAATATTCCTTACCTCGGGGGGTCGTATTTAATAAGGAGTCCTAAGTGGATGTTTAATTCATGGTTGACAGATTCAAAATATCGTGATCAAGTAGAGTATTTAATGTTGTATTTACATCCTTATGAATTTGATACGGATTATAAGAATTTCCCAAAAGAGTATCGAGAAAAAGTTGCGTTTCGTAATTTAAAGTTCTACGTTCAAACACTTATTTCAAGATATAATCGCTCCTCCTTATTGCCAAAAATTGAAAAATTGATCAGTCAGAGTTCAAAAAATGAGAACATGAAGATTTCAGATTTTTTAATGTTGAAAAAAGACAAAAACTGAAAAAAATGCTTGAATTTGTCACAATGTGACAAATTATGATACTCAAAATGCTATCGTCAAGCAGTTTTCTATCTTGAGGGATTCATTTTTTTGCTAAAATTGTAACTGCTTTTTGTGAATAGACCAAAATATTTGGTGTAAACACTAAAAAGTCAAAAACGATTTAATGAAAATTTTGAGACCTTAAAAGTTCTTGCTTGATGAAAGATATTCTTATTTACGGCGCTGGCGGATTTGGCAAAGAGGTATTTTGTCTTCTGAGAGAGGTGAATGAAAATAACTTTGAGTGGAATTTTTTGGGTTTTTTGGATGATAATTTAGCGGTAGGTACAGATTTGAGATTTGGAAAAGTAGTGGGAGGGATAGAGTACTTGGAGAACTGCACTGAAAAAACGAGTGTAGTATTAGCGATTGGAAGTCCAAATACACGAGAATTAATTTTTAATCGTATACAAAATTCAAATATTGATTTTCCGAATTTAATTGCTCCTGATTTTCGAGCGTTAGATCAAGAATCATTAACATGGGGACAAGGAAATATCGTTTTTTCGAAATGTTCTACAAGTGTTGATGTTAGCATTGGGAATTTCAATATCTTCAACAGCCAAATTGCAATGGGGCATGACTCGCAAATTGGTGATTATAATACTTTTATGCCTGGCACTAAAATTTCTGGATCCGTGAAAGTTGGCAAAGGAAATAATTTTGGCATGAATTGTGCTGTCTTGCAAAATATTCGAATAGGTGACAGGAATAAATTGGGCCCCTTGAGTGTATTAACCAAATCCATCAGTAACGATGGAACGTATATTGGATCTATTGCGAAGAAATTTGCTTTTTAAAACTTGGAAAACTTAAAAAATGGAAATAAATCAGTTCATTAAACACATTGCTGAACAGTACGATGACACCGATGTTTCGGTATTTAACGAAGGAACACTTTTTAAAGAATTGGAAGAATATTCATCATTAACTGCATTGAATATTATTTCAGTTATAGATGATGAATATGATGTTTATCTGAAGGGTGAGGATATTCGCAACTCTTCAACGATTAAAGATCTATTTGAGAAGGTAGTTGAGAAAGTTGGATAATTTTCTAAACCTAGAAAACAAGGTAATTCTAATTACCGGTGCCAGTAGTGGTATTGGTGCCGATTTAGCACGTCTTTGCGGATCATATGGTGCTCAACTGATATTGTGTGGTAGAAACGAAGAGCGTTTAGAAAATATTTCTAAAGATGTACGTTTACTAGGTGGTAAAGTTATCGAAACCTATATGGGTGATTTGACAGATGAAACATTCTTAGATCATTTAGTCAGTGATATTCCCAAAATAGATGGCTTGGCCTTAAACGCAGGTGTTACTTACATTAGTACGGTAAAAACACTGAATGTTAAAGCGTTGAACCATGTTATGCAAGTGAATACGTATTCACCAATTATTTTAATGAAACTTTTGCTAAAGGCGAAAAAATTCAATTCTGTTTCCTCTGTAGTATTTACATCTTCTATTGCGGGTTTTCAGCGTTCGTCTTTGGGAAATAGCATATACTCAACAAGTAAGGCCGCATTGCACGGTTTTATGCGAAATGCCGCGTTGGAATTAGCATCGGCAGGTATTCGTGTGAATTCGGTGAATCCAGGAATGGTTGAAACCGAATTATTGGGTAAAAATGGTATCACATCGGAGCAATACGAATTAGATAAAGCCAATTACCCTTTGGGTAGATATGGAAAGCCAAGAGATATTTCTAATGCCATCGCATTTTTACTTTCAGATGCTTCTTCTTGGATTACTGGAACGGCAATGGTCATAGATGGCGGTGTAACATTGCGCTAATTAAGTTGTTTATATTAGAGTTAAAAATTGTTGTAATTTGCTATAAGCAAAGGTGTTTTAACCTCGGTTGTATTTCATAATTTTCATAAGTGGCTTTTAATCAAATTAATAACGTTGTTTTTAAAGGAGTGGCGGCATGCGTTCCTAAGAATATCTATTTTAATAAAGACTATCCTTTATTTTCAGAAACCGAATACGAAAAATTTGCAAGTAATGTTGGCATTCGTGAACGCAGAGTCGTTGAAAATGGAATGTGTACTTCAGATTTATGTTTTGAAGCGGGATTACAACTTATTGAAAAATTGAATTGGGAAAAAAACAGTATTGATTTGCTTGTTTTCGTTTCCCATACCCCCGATTATAAATTACCAGCCACATCATGTATTCTACAGGACAGGTTGGGGTTGTCGAATGGCTGTATGACTATCGATATTTCTTTAGGATGCTCTGGCTACGCTCACGGATTGAATGTGGCATCGTCAATGTTACAATCTGGGCATTTTAAGAGGGCATTGTTGTTGGTAGGGAATACACAGACGTCTTATGCTTCGTATTATGACAAAAGTGTATTTCCACTTTTTGCTGATGCAGGCACAGCAACTGCTTTAGAATTTGACTATAACGCAGAACCTATGTTCTTTAATATGGGAACAGATGGTTCAGGATATAAGTCAATCATTGTGGAAGACGGAGGTTGTAGGAATCCAGTTAATTTGGATTCATTTACATTAGAAGAATTTCCTGATGGAAATAAAAGTAGTAGGTTGCATGAGCGACTTGAGGGAATGGATGTGTTCACGTTTGGTATTCGAATAGCACCACAAACTATAAAAGAACTCGCCAATCAATTTGAATTTGATATTCATTCGGCTGATTATTTTTTATTTCATCAGGCAAATAAAATGATGTTGGAAAAAGTGAAATCCAAATTGAAGTTGGATTCCAACAAAGTTCCAATTAATATTGATCGATTTGGAAATACTTCCTGTGCAACCATTCCACTACTAATGGTAACGGAATTGAAAAAGGAATTGGAAAATCAACATTTGGATTTAATTCTCTCAGCATTTGGCGTAGGTTTATCATGGGGTGCGGTTCGATTGAATACCCAAAATATAACTGTTGTTGATTTAATTGAGATTTAATTCGCACTTAAGCAATTATCAAATAGTTCATTTTTAATTTCTAACAAATAAATTAAATTCAAAATCTATAAATTTTGAATACGCATACATTACATGGAAAATTCGGTACAATTACAGGGTAAAAAAATAGTAATTACAGGCGGAACTGCTGGTTTAGGCGCTCATCTGGCAATAGAAATAGCCAAGAATAGAGGTAATCCCATTGTTTTGGGAAGAGACGCTGAAAAGCTATCAAAATTACATGAGCAGTTTGAACAATTGAATCTTCCGAAGCCTGAATCACATTTATTTGATCTCACCCAAACTGAATCTATGACTGAAGTGGTTGATCAATTTACAGAAATCCATGGTTTATTGCTTTGTGCGGGAGTAAATGATAAATCTACAGTAAAGTTTGTTTCTAGTAAAAAAATTGATAAAATATTTAATATCAATTTCACAGCAAACGCCTTGTTTATTCAAGCATTAATAAAAAAGAAAAAGTTTGCCAAGGGAGCTAGCATTGTGGGTGTCTCATCACTTTCTGCAGGATATATTTCAACTACAAATTCATTATATAGTGCGTCCAAATCGGCGTTTGAAATGTTTTTAAAGACATTAGCTCTGGAACATGCGCCCGATCTTAGAGTCAATGTGATTCGTCCAGGATTGCTAAATTCAAAGATGTCTTCCGCTTATGATTTTGCAGAATCTATGGATGACTTTTCAGAGAAAATTCCTTTAAAAAGAATGGGAGAGTTCTCAGATATTAGCCCAATAACAATCTTATTGCTTTCCGATCAAACTAGCTGGATGACAGGAGCCGTAATTCCCATCGACGGAGGATTGTCGATTTAAAAACTCATTGATTCCTGATTTTAAACTAAAATTTCAAAGCTCTAGGATAGCAAATAAATGCTCGAAATTGTAAAAGTGTAAAAGGAAAACTTCCCCTGAAATAACCTAAATTAAATTCTAAAATCCCCAATGGCTCAAATTTCAATTAAAAATGTTTCTATTCGAGGTGTTGCCTCTTGTGTTCCTGATAATCGTATTGACAACACTCAAAATTCCATGTTTACTGCGGAGGAATTTGAGAAATTTTATGAAAGCGTTGGAGTTCGGTATAGACATGTTGCCCCGAATGGTTTAACAACCAGTGATATGTGTGTAGCCGCGTCGCAGAAGTTAATGACAGAACTGAATTGGACGGCAAGGGACATTGATGTGATCATTTTTGTGACTCAAACCCCTGATTATAGAAATCCAGCTACTTCTTGCATAATTCAAGATCGTTTGGGTGCAAGTAATCAATGCATCAGCTTGGATGTTTCGTTAGGATGTAGTGGATTTGTTTATGGGTTGTCGGTTATTGGGAATTTTTTAAGTAGTGGAAATTTAAAACGCGGCTTGTTGTTGGTGGGGGATACCGCTACACAAACCTCGTCGCCTTTAGATAAAAGCCGGGCCTTACTTTTTGGGGATGCTGGAACGGCAACTGCTGTTGAATTTGATGAAACTGCGTCACCTTGGTTATTTGATTTAGGAACAGATGGATCAGGTCATAAAGCGATTTATACTCCTCATAGCGGATTCAGAAACAGAGTTACCCCTGAATCGTTTGAAATGGTTGATTATGGTGCTGGAATTGTGAAAGCCCAAGTACATTCCTGGTTGGATGGACTGGAAGTGTTTTCTTTTGGAATTTCAAGGGCGCCGAAAACGGTAAAGCAACTGATACAAACTTACGAAATTGATAAGGAGCAAGTGGATTATTTCTTATTTCATCAGGCAAACAAGCAAATGAATGAGAAGATTCGAAAAAAATTGGAATTACCGTTGGAAAAGGTTCCTTACAATATCCAGAATTTTGGGAATTGTAGTTCTGCGTCTATTCCCTTGTTGATGGTTTCTGAAATACAGAATCAGTTAAGAAATGGAGAAGTAAATTTAATCATGTGTGGTTTTGGCGTAGGTTTATCTTGGGGGACATGTAACATCAAATTGAATCATATTGTAGTGTGTGATCTTATCCAACTGCCAATAAGTGAAAATTAATTCGTTAACAAAACAATAGAATTATTACCTTTGGAAAGGTAAAATTCGTGAACAATTCGGGTAAAAAAATAGTAATTATAGGTGGAGGTCCTGCTGGGTTAACAGCAGGACTTTCTTTTTTGCAGAAATCAACCGAATGCGAAATCATTGTATTGGAGTCTGAAAGCCAGTTGGGTGGATTGTCGCGTACCCATCAATACAAAGGCAATCGGATGGATATTGGCGGTCATCGATTTTTTTCAAAAAGTGATGAGGTGATGCAATGGTGGTTGGACCTTATGCCTGTTGATTATTCTGCCGCAGTCGGTAATCAAAAAGCTCAACATTTAGATCATGACGAATTATCATCCCCCGAAAAGAAACAAAAAATTCAAATAAATTATCAGGGGAAGAGTCGAGAAATTGAATTCAATTTGCGAGCTGAAGATGCGCCTAAAATGCTGATTCGTAATCGATTGTCGCGAATTTATTATCTTAGAAAATTCTTTAAATACCCCATTAATTTAAGCTGGCAAACGCTCAGGAATTTAGGAGCTGTAAGAGTGGTTCGAGTGGGGATTTCGTATGTCTATGCGCGATTATTTCCCATAAGAAATGAAAAGAATTTGGAAGAATTTTTTATCAATCGCTTCGGAAAAGAACTGTACAAAACATTTTTTCAATCTTATACGGAAAAAGTTTGGGGGGTAAAATGCAGTGAAATTTCTGCTGAATGGGGTGCTCAACGTATTAAGGGTTTGAGTATTACAGAGGCCATCAAGCATGCTATTTCGAAGAAGAAGGATAAGGACATTTCTCAAAAAAACGTGGAAACCAGTTTGATCGAACGGTTTTTATATCCTGAGTTGGGTCCCGGTCAAATGTGGGAGTTGGTTGGTCAAAAAATCCAAGAAAAGGGGGGGCATGTAATATTGGGGGCTACGGTTACATCAATTGGAATGGACGGGAAGAGCGTTACATCGATTGATTATCAAAATGCAAAAGGCGAAACGATTAAAATTCAAGAAGTTGACTATGTTTTAAGTAGCATGCCCATTCAACATCTCATAAAGGAAATAAAGGGAATGGAAATCCCCCAAGAGGTAAAAGAGGTGTCGGAGGGTTTGGTGTACAGGGATTTTATTACCGTGGGACTGTTGCTCCGGAAGTTTAAAAATCATGTCGAATTAAAAGATAATTGGATTTACATTCAAGAGTCAGATGTTAGGGTGGGGCGGTTGCAAATCTTCAATAATTGGAGTCCTAAGTTGGTGGAAAATGCAAATTATTATTGGGTAGGATTGGAGTATTTTTGTCAACAAAACGACGATTTATGGAGTAAATCCGATGAAGAAATGATTGCATTTGCTCAAGAAGAGATGGTGAAATTGAATTTGGTTGAACCAGCAGATATATTGGATGGTACTTCGTTAAGGGTACCTAAAACCTATCCCGCATATTTTGGGAGTTATAATCAGTTCGATGTTTTGACGAAGTTTTTGGATTCAGTTCCCAATTTGTATCCAATCGGTAGAAACGGAATGCATAGATACAACAATCAGGATCACAGCATGTTAACTGCCTTCCGATCGGTTGAAAGTATATTGTATGGGACGGTAAATAAAAAGAGTATTTGGGAAATCAATACTGAAATGGAGTATCACGAAGAAAAATAAAATCATGATTTCATTAATAGCAGCAATTGGTAAAAACCGCGAATTAGGTGCGGGAAATGCATTACTTTGGCATTTGCCAGATGATTTCAAATGGTTTGTGAAACACACAAAAAACAAGGCCATAATTATGGGTCGAAATACGATGAATAGCTTGGGTAAGCCGTTGAAAAACCGATTAAATATTGTGATGACTCGAACCCAAGAACCTCTAATTGAAGGATTTGTTAAAGCGTCTAATTGGGCAGAAGCATTGAGCTTAGCAAAGGAATTCAGTGAAGAAATTATGGTTATTGGTGGAGCGCAGATATACAATCAAGCCATTGAATTCGCTGATCAATTGATTTTAACCCATGTGGATGCTGAATTTAGTGAGGCGGATGTCTTTTTTCCCAAGTTGGATATTTCTTGGAAGGAAGTGTATCAAGAATTCCACCAAAAGGATGAATTGCACGCTTTTAGCTTTAACTTTGCTATTTACGAAAAATGAAAGCAGGGGTATTTGCCAAATCGTTAATTGATCCAAAACACCGACAGGCAATGACCGAATTGCTGGAGGTTCTCAAGCGCAGAGGGCATGATATTTATTGCACTCCATCCTTAGAGGATTTCATTCACATGAACTTGGAAGGAATTAGTCCTAGGGTTTTTGATAATTTCAAAAAAGGAGATCATGAGATCGATTTTTTGTGTTCAGTGGGCGGTGATGGTACAATTTTAGAAACCGTTTCAATTGTACGAGATAGTGGAATTCCCATATTGGCAATTAATACGGGGCGTTTGGGATTTTTGGCAGGAATTGGCACTTCTGAAATTGAAAATGCCATAATAGCTATCGAAGCCGGACAATATTTTCTAGAAGCGAGGTCTATTTTAAATTTAGAAACCAGTTCCAATGTATTTGACTTCAACTACGCCTTGAATGACTTTGTTATTCATAAAAAAGAAACGTCCAGTATGATTGTTGTTCATACCTATTTGAATGGGGAGTTTCTTAATAGTTATTGGAGTGATGGATTGATTGTTTCAACTCCAACGGGTTCTACCGGTTATTCATTGAGTTGTGGTGGTCCTATTATCTCGCCTAAGTCTGATTCGTTTGTTATTACACCTATTGCACCGCATAATTTAAATGTACGACCTATAGTAATAAGTGATGATGTGGTTATTTCTTTTGAGATTGAGGGACGTGCTAGCAGCTATTTGGCATCACTGGACTCTCGAAGTCAAAGTATTACGAATGATGTTCATATGGCAGTGAGAAAAGCAAATTTCTATTTAAACATCATTCGAATGAACGATGAGAATTTCTTGAATACGCTTCGTACAAAATTGAATTGGGGTTACGATAAAAGAACGGAGTTTTAATGAATTTCACGAATAAGGTGCTTTCTCTTGATAAATACGCGAGGATTTCTCTGCATATTTTATTTGCTTACTTAGTTTTTGGTTATTCTTTTGGTAATCTTTATTCGGTCAAATCATTTGATTATATATCCTACCTATTCATGTCGAGTGAATTTTGTCGGGGAAATTGGGATGTGATTTTTAACACTACTTGGTCGCCATTAAGTGTTTTGGTTATTAGTGTGATTAATTTGATTTCAGATAATTTATTTTATGCTCAGGCCATTTTTACAATTGGAGTATATTTAGGTTATTATTACAGAATCATCTATAAAGGAATTGTATTAAAAAACGGTCCAGTTTGGGGTGTGATTTACGGGGCCGTTGGTGTAATACTTGTTTTTTCTTTTATCCATTTTTTTGCAGATCCATTGTTTATTTGGATACTATCTGAAATTTTACTCGTATACTCTAAAAATCAGGGGAAATTCCAACTTAATTGGGGTATCTGGATTTTATGGCTTTTATTGACCCTTACCAAAGGAATGGGTTTGTATTTGGCTTTACTTTTCCTTTTTGTTGATTTCTGTAGATATGTTCTCTTTAATTTTCGTACTTTTCGAATTCAATATTCGGAGTTGAGGAGTATGGCTATTTACTTCTTCCCGGCTTTTGTTTTTATAACATTGGTCTTTGGGTTTTTTAGTTTCAGTGCACGAGTGAATCATTTGCCATTTAATTTGGGCTTGTCGGGTAAATTCAATATGTCTTTGATTCAGGATGTGAATGAACCGAGTAAAGTGCATTTTAATATTGAAGATAATTGGAAGCTCATTTCGAAAAACTATTTGAGTAAAATGGGCTCTTCACATCCCCATTTTCAAGAAGTAAAATACGGTAATTGGTATTGGTTGGATCCGGGAAAAGCAGATTATGTTGATGGTATTAAGACAGATGTTGGCCTTTCGTTTTTGGTTAAATACACCGTTGCCAATTTGTACATTATTGCAAAAGAGCTATCAGTATATTTATTTCTTTTAATAGTGTTGTTTTTTTATTCTTTGAAAAGACGGAATTTTCCATGGATTTTCAGTATTGCGGCTAGTTTTATTTGTTACCTTATGTTTGCAATTTCCCATATTGAAAATCGATACATTATTATCACGTTACTTTTCTTCTGGTTTGCTTTGAATTTAATGGAAATGAAACTGGACTTTATTCGAAGCAACTTTTTAAAGTTCATCGTAATTTTTAGCTTCTTTTCGTTTTATATTGATGGTACGAACGTGTTAAAAGGGTGGAATTTAAAATTTCAGATTGATAATCAACCCAGTTACCAGGCTCAGATAATTTCTCCAGGTGTTTATGATTATACGGATGATATAAGAACACCCATGGTTCTTTTGAAGAATCCCCGTGTAGTGTTGAACAGAACTGTAAATTTAGGATATATTGATTCAGTTAAACTGAAAATAATTAAACCAGTCAAACCGATTTTGATTATAGAGGATAATCATTTTCAGGTTTTAAATTAACAAACTATGCGTATGAATAATACTAGCAATGGTGTCGGGTTTATTGTCTAAATTGTAAATAAAAAAGTTAAGAGGTGAAGAAGTTTGTATTGATTTTGATCGTAATGGCAGTAGTTCAATTGGGAAAAGCTCAAATCCCCAATTTGAATGCTGAAGATCGTTTGGATGTGGCAACATGGAATGTGGAGTGGTTGGGAAATTCAACGAATGGACCATCGAATGAGTCGTTACAAATGGATAATGTAACCAAGCTAATAAATCAACTGAATTTGGATATTGTGGGTTTGTGTGAAATTAGTTCTGCAGCGGCATGGTCAGATTTATTGAATAAATGCTCGCAGTACTCTGGAAGTATTTCGACTTGGGATCAGACTCAAAAAACCGCAGTTTTATTTAAAAAGTCTGAGTTTAAATTAGCCTATAGCAAGCATATTTTATCGGATTATAGTTATGACTTTGCAAGTGGTAGACTTCCATTGGAAGTGGCTTTGGTACCTTTAGATAATCATTATTCTTTTGATACAATTAAAATTTGGGTACTTCATTTGAAAGCCAACACCGGAACAACGACTCAAAAAATTGAAGCCTATAATCGCAGATATAGCGCGAGTTTGGTGCTAAAGTCATATATCCAAAAACAGGGAAATAAACAACCAGGATTAATTTTAGGTGACTGGAATGATGATTTTGATGTAAGTATTTTGTCGGGTTACAATTCACCTTTTACAAACTGGACTAAGGATACTCAATTTTTAGTTGCTTCTCTGCCATTATCGAAAGCTAGACAGAAATCTACTGTCAGTTATAATGAAATGATTGACCACATAGTGGGTTTGCCTGCTATGAAGTCGAAGGTGGTTGCCGATTCAGTTTTTGTGATCAATCCGAGTGGATGGATTTCAAGTTATGGTAGTTCGACTAGCGATCATTATCCGGTTTATGCCAGGTTTGATTTGACAAAATCAAGCGCTTCTGTATTTAATCATATCGAGAATAAGCCAATCGTTTTTTGTAACAATCAAGGTTATTTAGAGTTCAAAAACATTGAGATGGAGAGATTTTCTATGATTGAACAGTACGATTACTCGGGTAAATTGTTGCAGCAAAATAGTTCTAATTTTTTTCAGATTAAAGTCGCTCAACCCTTTGTTGTTGTTAGAATGGTTTCAAATGGTACGGTTTACACTCACAAAATTGTGAATAGTCTTCCTTAAAAATTAAAGCGTAATTGATTTTCTTTCCTTAATTTAGAACTTATGCGAAATACGATAACTTATTTTTTATCTTTTTTTCTTTTAGTCAGTGGGAATTTGAGTTTTTCTCAAACGAATATGACCGCGCCATCCAATGTGAAGGCTCAACTGCCAGTTAGTAATCGACCAAACATCCCCAAAGATCAAAAAACGAAGCGAACGTTTTCTTTTCCGGATGCCAATCAACAGTATAAGTTGGTACAAATTAAAGGTACCTTCAACAATTGGAACGCTGCTTCTTTCACTTTAAAATACAACGGTACCGCATGGACGGGTGATTGGGAATTAGGTCGAGGCATTCATCAATACGTTTTTGTTGTTGATGGTAGGGAAGTTAAGGATCCCAATAACATGGAAAGTGTTAGTAATGGGATGGGAGGATTCAATTCGGTTATTCGGAATTTGGTGGAAGATATTCGTGTTGAAACGTTGTTTGATGAAAGCCAATTGGTGGATGTCGAAAATAAGAAGTTGGTTTTTTTAAGAAATGGGAAAATTGTAGGAACTCGTACCGTACCTAAGGTGTTGGAATTGACTCAGTTAAATATGGTAGTTTGTTTGATTGAGTATAGCAATCCACAAGGTTTGAACTCGTATGCTGAATTCAAAGGCAGAAAACAAAACACCTCAATATTGACTGGACAAGCAATGACTGATTTCTTGAAACAGCATAACTATATGCTTTCTGAGAATGTTATTGGTTCTAATAATGGTAATAATACGAATCGTGGTTTGCTATTAATTCAAATTGAACGTTTTGGGAAATACAAGCAACAGGTTTTGGATTACAGTATTTCTACAACAGGCGATCTAGTTGCTTTTGTCTACAACGATAAAACCAAAAGCGATGATATTTTGGTCCCAATTAACAATGGTATTATCGAAAGGAATATCAAAGACCATTATGACAAAAAGGATCCAAGAACCATGGTGATTTATAATCCGATGATTGATCGTTTCTTTGATGGTAATACTGCAAATAATCGGCCCTTAAAAATGGACTCTGTTTTGCCAAGTGTAGATTATCACGGCGGAGATATTAAAGGTTTGACCAAGAAAATTAAAGAAGGGTATTTCCGGAAACTGGGAATTAATACCATTTGGATTTCACCTGTGGTATTGAATCCAGATGATGCTTGGGGACAGTGGAATAAACCTCGTACCAAGTTCAGTGGATATCATGGTTATTGGCCAATTTCATCTACTCAAACTGATCCAAGATTTTGTACACCTGCTGAATTGAAAGAATTTATTGATGTTGCTCATAAGAATAATATTCGGGTTTTGATGGATTATGTGGCTCATCATATTCATCAAAACCATCCATTGTACAAACAACACCCAGATTGGTTTACTTCACTTTATTTGCCAGACGGGTCAAAGAATACTGAAAAATGGGATGAACATCGATTAACTACTTGGTTCGATGATTTCTTGCCCACATTCGACTTCTCAAAGCCCGAAGTGGTAGAAGCGATGAGTGATAGCGCTATTTTTTGGTTGAGGAACTACGATATTGATGGATTTAGACACGACGCAACCAAACACATACCCAATGAATTTTGGTTGGCCTTAACCAAGAAAATTAAGAAGGAATTTGTTCCCAAAGGAAGAAATATTTACCAGATTGGTGAAACGTATGGTAGTCCAGAGTTGATAGCGTCTTATTTGGGACCACAGTTATTAGATGCGCAGTTTGACTTTAACTTATACGATGCCGCAGTAGCTGCGTTTAAAGCGGATAAGGGCAATTTCGGTCCTTTAGGTGAAACATTACAAGAAAGTAAGCGCTGGTATGGAAATCACCATTCAATGGGGAATATTACAGGCAACCAGGACCGTGCAAGGTTCATTTCCTTAGCAGATGGAGCAATTGCAGAAAATGAAAACCCAAAACAAGCGGGATGGGATAGAGATATTCAAATTGCTTCAGCTGAATCATATAAAAAGTTGCAGAATTTGTCGGCGTTTATGAATTTCATTCCGGGGGTTCCAGTGATTTATTACGGTGATGAAATTGGAATGCCGGGTGCCAATGATCCGGATAGTCGCAGGGATATGAAGTTCGACTATACCGTTGATGGTCAAGCAGGATTAACATCCCCCGAAAAAGAAACTAGAGCTATATTAAGTCGGTTAATTGGACTTAGAACGGCGTCCATGGCATTGGTTTTTGGAGATTGTGTGGTTGAGGAGATGGGTCCAGAAAAGTTGATTTTGAAAAGAAGGTATTTTGATGAGGAATGGTATTTTATTACCATGAATGGTTCGGAAGATGCATTTAAAAAGGTGGCAACTCAACTTGGAGTTAAATCCGAAGATTTTGAAAACACAAAACTGGGTAATACCACTGATTCAATGCCTTATTTTAATGCGTTGAAATCAGGAAATTACACAGCTATAATAAAGATAATCAAGTAGTTGATTGGTTTACAATAATAAAAATCACGCTTGTATTGACTACCGTTTGTTAACGTTATTTTGGTCGATATCTACATCAATTTCAATACCAAAGTCTCGTGGATCATTGGCAAAACGGACGGTGGTGCGTCGGTTTTGGCGATGTTGATACTCTTCACATTTAACGTGGGGAACACCTTCAATATACGTTAATTCATTAGGCGCGTAATCTTGGTAAATGGTTTGAGTAACATTACCATCATCATCCAAATCCATCAACATTTTCTTGGTTTTTCCAGGGATGTATGGCGTGAAGGAAGTAGCACTGTTCTCTTCGCAAGCACACTCATTGATTGTTTGATGTTCTCCATATCCCACGGCCACGATTCGTTTGGGGTCAATTTTACAAACACGAATTAGATAATCAACAGCGGAGTCGGCACGACGTTTTGATAAACGTTCGTTGTAATCATAGGGCATTCGGCAGTCAGTATGAGAACCTAATTCCACGATTAATTTGGGGTATTTATTTAAAATACGTACAGCGAAACTATCGAGAACGCGTTGAGCATCGGGTCGAATAATGGCTTTATCCAAATCATAGAAAATAGGTAAAGCATAGGCTTTAAGGGTTGCCTCTTCAATTTTGAAGTTTTCAATACCGGTGTACTGGAAACGGAATTCTTCAACTTGTTCGCGGATGTGTCCCTTACCACCTTTACGCAATCTTTCATAATATTTAGATTGACTAGCGTTGGTATTGTTTTTATCCACCTCAAGGTCAATTTTGATTCCAAATTTAGCTGGATCTTGAGTAAAACGAACGGTGGTTCTACGATTTTGACGATGTTGAAACTCCTCGCATTTCACGAAAGGTTCATTGTCGAAATAAACAATTTCGCTAGGTTTATAGTCTTGATAAATAGTACCAATTACGTTCCCATCATCATCCAGGTCAACAAGCATTTTACGCGTTCTGCCTTCAATGTATGGAGTATATTCTACGGCAAGGGCGTCCTCACAGTGACACTCATTCAACAAGTTTTCTTCACCGTATCCTTTAGCGATGATTCTGTCGGGTCCAATATTCCAAACACGTTTAAGGTAAGCCACAGCTGAATCTGCACGACGTTTAGATAGTCGTTCATTGTAATCAAAAGGCATACGACAGTCGGTATGGGAGCCTAATTCGCAAACTAGGAATGGATATTTTAAAAGAATTTTTACAGCGAAGGTATCAAGAACTCTTTGAGCATCGGGACGAATAATGGCCTTATCGAGGTCGTAAAAAATAGGAAGTGTAAAGATTTCAGAATATGCTTTTTCAATTTCGAATTGACTAATATCGACGCCTTTAGCCATAACTCCTTCATCCATTTCTGGTTCAATGATTAATGGGGTGTAAGGTTTATCAATACACATGTTGTAGAAGCTGGTATCAATTCTTAGTGTAGTTCTAATGCTCTGCTTGTGTTGTTTATCGTTGCAAGCAACATAAGGGTTACCATCGATAACTCGAATTTCTCTAGGTGTATAGTCGGTTAAATAGGTTCTAGAAACATTACCTCTTGCATCAAATTCCGTTTCAAGTTTTTGGGTTAAGCCTGAAATGTAAGGAGTGTATGCATTGATATCAGTTCCTTCGCAGTTACAATTATTGGTTAAATAGTTTTCACCGTATCCTTTAGCTACAATTCGGTTAGAATCAATTTTATGCGCATTGAACAGGTAAGTTCGTATTTCATCTGCTCGTTTTTGTGAAACCTGTTCATTGTAAGTTTTGCTTTGACGGCAATCGGTATGCGATCCAATTTCAAGAACAAATTGATTATTTGGAATTAAAAAGTTTTTGGCAAATGAATCCAGTACCAACTTTGTTTTATCGTTTAACGCGGTGTTTGAACGTTCGAATAAAAGGGGTAAATCGAAGATTCCTTGGGTGGCTGTTTGACTTGTAAGACTGTAAAATGATTGTGATCCCAATTCAAAATGATCACGGCAATCCTTTGGTTTAGGAACTATAGGGTCTAGAGGTCGATCACAGGTATCTTTGATACGAGCGAAATGTCTGAGTTTTCTTTTGAATCTTAGAGTAATACGATTATTTTGTCTTTTTTGATATTCATCGCATTTGATATATAGTTTCCCACCGAATATCTCGATTTCTGATGTATCGTAAGGTGTGTACATATAACCCAAGAACTGACCGGTTCTGTTAAAATTAGGCGTTTGTTTTAAAGTGATATTTGGATAATAGGGAGTATAACCAACCACATCACCACCTTCACAATTACAGTGGTTAATGGGAGTCATTTCACCATAACCAATAGATAGCATTCTTGAAGAATCGAGTCCGAATTCCAACCGCATGTAACGAGCAATGCTATCTGCTCGTCGCTGAGTGAGTTGCGTGTTGAATAATGCTCGGCCATCACATTCGGTATGAGATCCAATTTCCACTATTAAATCAGTGCGATTTTTTAAAATACCTACCAAATAGAATTTTAATTTCTCTTTTATGTCTGTATTTAAAGCAACTTGATCTTTTTCATAAGCAACAGGCAAATAGAATGTGGTATTTGTGGCTCTTTCGTCGTTAAATGAATCAATTGGCAAGGGATTAACACAAATGGGTTGACTGGGTTTTGGATCTATATAAATGGTGTCAACGATTACTTCGACGGTTGAATCTCGTCGTTGCCATTCTAATACACAGGGTCTACTTCTATCTACATTGTTATATATTCCATCGCCATTTCGATCCTTTTTAACTAGAGGGATTTCATAATAAATCTGAAAAGTAGGACCAAGAGTGAATGAATAACCTAGTTCCCATTGGATGGGTCGAGAACGAGCGATATAGCCTATACCCATTTCTTTTCGAAGTCCATTTAGAGGGTTAACGGTATTCTGAGGTCGTAATAAACCTTTTTCAAAAATCCCAACTCCCGCCCAAACGCGAAAAAGGCAACTTAATTGATAATTTATACCTATTGCATCTCTGCCGTAGGAATTATAAGGGTTAAGTTCCCACATGCCATAGGCTCCAAAATTTTTAAAAACATTGGTAACACCCACTTTTAAGCGGAGCTGTGAAAAAGAATAATAAGGAGAAAACGGGGTGACTCCCGCGCCAATAATCAATTGCTGAGATTGGATGGGTTTTTGAGCAACCAATAGGATTATAATAATCCAAACCTTTCTAAGTTTTGACAAGCGCATGATTATAAGTTTTTGAGTTAAGCAAGGGTTGAGTACTTAAATCAACTAACAAATTTAACCTAAAATCAGCAAATTCAATAGGATTGAATTCTGGCATGCGTCAGAACCTTCAAAATACTTGGAATTATTACAAAATATTACATTTGAAACTTTCGTCGAAACTTTTATTTGGTTTCAGAACAATAATCGAAATTTGCGGTTCTTTTACTAAAATATAAAAATACGAGCATGTTCAAAAGCAAAATAATTGGGTTCTCTTTCTTTTTTCTTCTATTTGTTATCATTGATATTTATTGCTGGCAGGGAGTTAAACTAATCATTAAAAATTCAGCGCCAGGAGTTCGTAAGTTAGTCAGTTGGATTTATTGGGGCTATTCAATTGGAATGGTTCTTTTCTTTACGATTGTTAGAATTTTTCAAGTTCCTGTTTCCGGAAGTACTATGCGATTAATTGGTGGCTTCGCCTTTGCAGTAATTATGGTGAAACTAATTTGGGTTTTGTTTCTAATGATTGATGATATTCAACGCTTTTTTCAGTGGCTCTTTATAGATATCAAAACGGCATGGACCAAAAAACCTGCTGGAGTAGAACCTGCTGCAAATGGGGGTATTTCCAGGTCCAAATTCCTCAACTGGTTGGGCTTAGGAATTGGTTTGGCATTTTTAGGCAACGCAATATGGGGCGTTGTTAAAGGTGCACATAACTATGTTGTGAGAAGACGAACTTTTAAAATTGATGGATTACCCGAGGAATTTGATGGATTTAAAATTGTTCAGATATCAGATGTTCACTGTGGGAGTTTTTGGGATAGAGATGCTGTAAAACGCGGTATTCAATTAATAAATGACCAAAATGCCGATGTGGTTTTCTTTACCGGTGATTTAGTCAACGATACTTCCAAGGAAGCTGAGAATTGGTTGGATGTATTTAGTAAAATTCAAGCGAAAGGTGGGGTGTATTCTATTTTGGGAAACCACGATTATGGAGATTACGTGATTTGGGATTCATTGGAATCCAAGCATAAAAATATGCTAGAAATGTACGACCATCACAAAAAAATGGGCTGGGATCTTTTGTTAGATGAAAACCGAATTTTGGAACGAAATGGACAAAAAATTGCTATCGTAGGTGTAGAAAACTGGAGTGCGAAAGGTCGTTTCCCGAAATATGGTAATTTAGAGAAAGCGCTCAAAGGTACCGAAGGCATTTCCGTTAAACTACTTTTATCTCATGATCCATCTCATTGGCGCGAACAAGTTCTTGATAAACAACCTGAAATTCGTGCTACCTTCAGTGGACATACTCACGGAATGCAGTTTGGAATCGATACCAAATTTTATCGTTGGAGTCCCTCGAAGTACATTTATAATGAATGGATGGATTTATACAAGGAAGGAAAACAGTATTTGTATGTAAATCGTGGATTTGGCTACTTAGGATACCCAGGAAGAATGGGGATTTTCCCTGAAATCACTGTAATTACCCTCAAAAAGGGATGATTTGTCCTGATAAGATGTATCCTTATGAGTTAAGGTAATAACAGTATTAATGAACAAATAAAAAAAACGGCTGTAACGTAAGAGGTACAGCCGCTTTCAGTTAGAAATCAAGTGAACCGAAGATTACTTGATTAAATTCTTAGCTTTATTTATGAAGCGCTCCAAGGCAGCACCGCTTAACATATTCTTTTCGAGTAATGCTAAATCGATGCAGTATTGAACCGTGTCTTTTTGATCCTCTTCGTTTTGAGTAAGCACTTTTGATGCTAATGGGTGGTTAGAATTGATAATCAATGTGTGCTTTTTCAATCCTAAATCGCCGAAAGGCATTCCTTGTCCCATCTTTGCATATTCTTCCATTCGACGCTCCCATTCATTCTTGTGAACGCTGATGAATTCTTGTTGTGGGGGAAGGGATTCCAATTTGACTTCAAATGCCACCTCATTTACCAATGCTTTAACTGCTTTTTCAACCGCTTCTTGTTCTTCTTTGCTCAAAGTAGATTCGATTGTTTCGTCTTTCTCAATAAGCTGATTCACTGGAGCGCTATCAACACCTTTGAATTTTACTTTTTCAAATTTTGACTCTGCAAAGCCGGCAAAATGAACATCCAAAGGTCCGTTTAATTGAATTACTTGGTAACCCGCTTCTTTTACAGATTTAATGCTCATGTGCTGAGCTTGAACATCTGTAGTGTAAAGAACTACTGTTTCACCATTTTTATCGGTTTGATTTACTATGCAGACATCAATCCATTCTTGAATGGTATGTAATTTGTCTTCGGTAGTTTTTACAAGGCAGAAATCTTTTGTTCTCTCGGCAAATTTATCGTCGGATAACATTCCATACTTCACAATTAGATCCAAATACTCCCATTTGCTTTCAAAATCTTCGCGGTTTGCATTGAACAACTCTTGAAGTTTGTCGCTTACTTTCTTAGAAATATGCGCTGTGATTTTTTTCACATTGCTATCGCTTTGCAATGCACTTCTCGACACGTTCAATGGAATATCTGGAGAATCTACTACACCTTGTAACAACACCAAGAATTCAGGTAAAACATCTTTTACATCCTCCGTAACAAAAACCTGATTGCTATAAAGTTGAACACGATCTTTGCGATTATCTATGGCGTGATTGATTTTTGGGAAGAACAATACCCCGGTTAAATTAAAAGGATAATCCGTATTGATGTGGATGTGAAATAATGGAGCTTCCTGCATAGGATACAACTCTTCGAAGAATTTTTTGTAGTCTTCATCCTGCAATTCCGAAGGCTTTTTCGTCCAAATTGGGTGCGTATTATTGATAGTTTCACCGTCAAATTCGATTGGAATGGGCAGGAAACGACAATATTTTCTCAATAATTCACGGATTTTCCATTTGCTCAAATAGGTTTCGGCATCTTCGTCGGTAAGGTGTAAAATGATATCGGTTCCACGATTTTTGCGTTTTCCTTTTTGTAAGGTATATGAAGTGGTACCATCGCAGTTCCACTCAGCAGCTTGACTATCTTTTTGAAACGATTTTGAAACGATAGTTACATTTTTTGCAACCATGAAAGCCGAGTAGAATCCCAAACCGAAATGACCAATCATTTGCTCTGGGTCTTTGTCTTTCCATTTCTCAACGAATTCCGTAGCACCAGAAAATGCCAATTGAGTGACGTATTTTTCAATTTCATCTTCGGTCATACCAACACCAGAATCTGAAATGGTGATGGTTTTTTCTTTTTCATCAATGCTTACAACGACTTTCAAATCGCCTAATTCCTCCGAATACTCTCCGATGCGGGAAAGGGTTTGGATTTTCTTGGTAGCATCAACGGCGTTACTAACGAGTTCGCGCAAGAATATTTCCTGATCCGTGTAAAGGAACTTTTTAATTATGGGGAAAATATTCTCAGATTGTACTGAAATTTGTCCTTGTTTCATGCTTTTGCTTGAATCAAAGAGTGTTCCAATCTAGAGATGGTGAAAATCTGTCAGCCAATAGTATGGATTTTACTATTTTATCATGGAAATTGGCAGAATTTTGATGAAAATCTGTCAGTTGTTTCATCAAGAAAATCTGGTCGTAAATGTAGTTTGTTCAGGAGAAGGTTTAGTTTAATGTTGCAATCTTCTTCAGTTGCGGAAATCGCCACGGTAGAAATCACAGAAATCGTAAATTTGTAGTAAATGAGCTGGCAAAGAAATCCCGACGACAAGAACATCCCCAAAAGACTGGATATTCCAACAGCTCGTAAAAAATTAGAAAAGTTCTGTGCTTACCAGGAAAGAAGCCAAAAGCAAGTCATAGAAAAATGCAGGGATTATGGATTGACCAAAGCTGAATCGGAAGACTTACTGATTGAAATGATTCAAAGTAATTTCATTAACGAACAGCGGTTCGCAATGGCCTTTGCCTCCGGTAAGTTCAAGATAAAAGGATGGGGTAAAACCAAAATCAGACAGGGATTGAAACGCCAAGGTGTCTCCGAAAAACTCATTGAACTGGCCTTGTTGCAAATTACCGATGAATCTTCACAAAATACCCTTCAAAAAACAGCAAAAAAGAAATTAATTCTTATGCTGAAAGACGAAGAGAAAGTGGAAGCCATTTTCAATCGAGAAACCCATTTAGACTATTCAATAAAGGCAAAACTTTGGAGATTCCTGTTGGGAAAAGGGTTTTCTATGGACGATATTCAACAATTGCCCATTTGAATTATCCCATTGAAAATAAAATTCAGATTATTGGGGATCACAACCCGTTAAAATCTGGGATTAGACCTTGCTAACGCGCCTATTAACGGGTAGTTGCCAAATTTTGTGAAACACCTTAAAGATGCTTTACGTTCATTTCCCACTCATGGATTTTTAATTCCACATCGTAGGGTTCGTTTTTACCGTCCATATTAATGGTGCCTTTTAAATTTACAGTAGCCTTAATACGATAAATACGATTAGTTTTAACGTCAACGTGCATGTAACCTGTAACGTTCCCAGCCAGATTCATCTCGCGAGGAGTATCGCCCATCATACCGTAGTGATCCATGTATTTTAGATCCCCGGTAATGTTGATTCGAGCAGCGGTTTTACCCTCTTCAGTGGTTTCCATTTTTTCGAATGTAAACGTCATTGGAATGTGTTCGAGCAAGGGATAGGAAAAGATAGAATCCGTCCAAGTTTCGCCCAATTTACGTGGTTTCATAGTATGCATGAAATACATGTAATATGAACCTTGAGTTATATCATGAACGTTTCCGTTGATTACAGCATCCACATAAACGTCACGCCCTTGCACGCTTTCTGCTTGTCCATTTTCATCGTATATTATTCTGTAAGCATATTCTGTTTTATCTTCTATGGGATTACCTAAATCTGTTACAACACCGTCGGTTCTTTTGATTCCAGAAATTTCGGTAAAGGTGTATTCAACACGGGTATGCTTAGTTTTTGGATCATTAAAAGCATACGATTTGCCCACACTTCGCATATTGTATTGCAGGGATTTTGGAGTAGCTGTTGCACTCGTAAATTTTGTGATAATTCGTTGTTCGCGCTTGTACTCTCCGGTAGGATAGCCATTTGCTAAAGCAGGTATAATTTGTGCCTGAATTGAACCTGCAATCCAAAGGAGGGAAGTTGTAATTAAGGAGGTTTTCATTTTTCGGGGGATTTTATTGAGTTGAAGAATTTCCGTATAAATTAAAAATTAATCGGGTAAAACGTATTTGATTTTATAGAATCAAAAGCTTATTTCAAGTGTAAAATGATATAAATCAAACTTATTTAACGGTTTCGAACATGTCAGCATCCATGGTTAACGGAATCATTTGCCCCATCGCTTCCATGGTACCTTCCAGGTGCATTTTGCCTTCTGTTTTAACCACCATGTTATTTTTTCGATTTACTAAAACTTGTCCTTTTAAAGTTCCTTTTAAATCTTGATGAATACTCATTCCTTGTTGTTCCATGTCGTTAATCATGTGGATGTCGGAAACCAATTCCAATACCGCATTATCACCATTATTTGAAACGTATTTATAATGATTAACCATCATTTTTTCAGCATAGGTTGAATCCGTCCAAGAATCACCAATATTCTTGGTGTTTTTTACAAAAATGTACTGACTGAAAGGTTTGTCTTTAACAAATCCACCCATACCTGTTTGTTGCAACGATTGAAGAATTTCAGTATTGCCATCAACATTGTTTACAACTCCGTTTTTATCTACGGTAATCTTAAATGTACCGAATGATTTTACATCCATCGGAAGATCTTGTGAATTCCCTGCCATCTCCATTTTGCCAGAAGCCTTTTTGAATGTTGTTTCTACCAATTGATCGTCGCCTTTAGCTGGTTTAACGGCCATGTCCATTTCATAAGCCATGTTCATTTTCATGTCCATGGGTTGACCCATCATCAACATAGAAGTATTGATTTGCTGTTTTGAAGATTTTTCGAAAACGCCTGGATTAAAGAATCCTTTCTGAGGATTTATTTGACCAAATACAGAGATATTTATCAAAAAGGCAGAACTTAATGCGAATAGCAACTTGTGTGATTGGGTAGTAATTTTCATTAATTCGAATATAGCGAAAACTTAATTCGAAAATTTAGGTAAACGTAAAATACGTCGTTAATTTGAGTGAATGTGACGAAATGTGAGCGATTTCGGGGTTTAAATCACTGTTTTTTTAAAAATCAGTGGGTTTCATATTCAACCATTCCAAGGCCGATTTCCCCAATAACCATTCTTGTGTGTTTAAATCCAAGCCGCTGTTTTTAATAAGTTCACCTGGAATGTCTTCTCCCAACGGGAACGGATAGTCGGTTCCTAAGCACACACGCTCTTTCCCTGCCAAATCCACAATCATTTGCAACATTTTCGGATCGTGTACTAGACTGTCGAACCAGAATTGACCCATGTATTTTTTGGGATTGTGAACGTTGTCGACCGCAACTAAATCGGGACGGGCTTGCCAGCCGTGCTCAATTCTTCCCAATGTTGCGGGAAAAGCACCTCCGCCATGGGCAAAAGCAACTCGTAGTTTGGGCAAACGCTCAAAAATCCCCCCGAAAATCATAGAACAAATGGCCAATGAAGTTTCAGCAGGCATTCCTACCAACCAAGGCAGCCAATAATGCGGCATTTTCACCTTCGCGGAATACCACCACGGATGAACAAATAACGCCATATCTAAATCCTGCATGGCTTCAAAAATGGGGAATAATGCGGGTTCATTCAAGTTCCAATCGTTGATATGTGAACCGATTTGAATGCCTTTTAATCCGATTTCTTTGCAGCGACGAAGTTCTTGAATCGCTAATTCGGTATGCTGCATGGGTAGCGTCCCCAAACCTACAAAACGCTTGGGATAACGTTGAACAATATCAGCGATATGATCGTTCAAATATTTAGCAATTTCTAGGGTATGCTTGGGTTCAGCCCAGTAGCTGAACATCACAGGAACGGTGCTTAAAACTTGCACATCCACGTGAAAATTATTGCATTCATGGATACGCTGATCCGCATCCCAACAGTTGTTTTCAATCTCTCTGAAGAAGTCACCATCCATCATCATTTTAGCACAACAGGGTTTGTGATGTTCCAGTGTGATGAATTCACCATAGCCGAATTTTTCCTTCCATTTGGGTAAATCTGAAGGCAAAATATGGGTATGAATATCGATGGTTAGAAATCGTGGATCGTTTGAAATCATACGGCAAAATAAGTGCATTCGCGGCAAAGCAGCAAAGTGTGAATGGCTAATTGCGCCGAAGTTCACGAATTCCTTCGTAATATTGAGGATTAAATGAGCTCAGATTCAAAGCGCACAATTGATTTTTGGTCGGCTACCAGTATTGTAGTGGCAAATATGGTGGGAACCGGGGTTTTTACCAGTTTGGGATATCAATTATTTAGCATTCAACACGGATTTACCCTGCTCATGCTCTGGGTTTTCGGGGGATTGATTGCCTTGACGGGCGCATTTTGTTATGCCGAATTGGCCAATCGAATGCCGAAAGACGGTGGAGAATTCTATTTTTTGTCGGAATTATTTCATCCATCTATCGGATTTATGGCAGGATTTGTGAGCACTACCGTGGGTTTTGCTGCCCCGGTTGCAGGAGCTGCTTTGGCATTGGGCGCTTATTTGGAAGGGATTTTAGGGCTTTCGGGGGATGGAAGTCTGTGGGGAAAATGGATGGGTGCTATGGTCATTGTAGGTATTACACTGATCCATATTAAAAGTGTTAAGTGGGGATTGTTCTTCCAACGCATTTCTACATTGGCAAAGGTGATCATTATTATAACGTTTGTAATTTTCGGATTTATTTTTCGCGATTCTTCCAAAATTTTGACTTGCGGAAATCAAATGGTTTCTTTTTTGCCTTCGGTTGAATCTTGGAAGGAAATTTGGAGCGGTACATGGTTTATGCCTGCATTTTCAGTGGGATTGGTCTGGGTTTCATTTGCCTATAGTGGTTGGAATGCCACGGCTTATATTGCAGGAAGCGTTAAGGATCCCCACAAAAACCTAACTCGAAGTATCGTGTTAGGAACCTTAGTGGTGATGGTTTTGTACCTATTATTGAATTACGTTTTTATGTTTTCGACCGATTGGGGCAATTTAGTTGGAAAGAAAGAAGTGGGATTGGTTGCGGCTCAAGCGTTATTTGGAACAGCTATTGGCAGTTTAATGGGTGGAATAATCAGTATTCTGCTGGTTTCTACGATAAGCAGCATGATTTTTACGGGTCCACGAGTGTTGAAGTCAATGTTTGAACGCATGAGCATTGGTCAAAAATTGGCGGTTGAAAACAATCAAGGTTCGCCTCAAAATGCCATTGTTTTTCAAGGAGTAATGAGCTTGGTGATGTTGTTTACGATGGACTTCGAATCGTTAATTTATTATGTGGCATTTACCTTGAGCATCTTTACTTTGTTAACGGTTTTGGGGATGATTAAGATGCGATTTACTCATGGTAAACCAACTACCTACAGAGCATTTGCTTATCCAATTACTCCAATAATTTTCATCGTGATGACCAGCACGGTTGCTTGGTTTTTCATGAAAGATAAGACAACCGAGTCGCTCATGGGATTAGGAACAGCGTTATTTGGGTTGTTGATGTGGAGATTCTCCAAGAGTTCAACATCTCCAGAAACAGAAAAATAAATAGATTATTCCTTTATTCGTACGGTCAGAATTCCAGCAACAATTAGTAAACCACCGCCAACCATTACGGCGTGAATTTGGTTGTTGTGAAGGACGTTTTCCATGATAGGGCCAAAGAATAACGCGGCAATGATTTCGGGTAAAACGATGAAAAAGTTGAAAATTCCCATGTAAATACCAATTTTTTGCTCAGGTAAACAGCCGCTGAGCATGCTGTATGGCATGGATAGAATACTGCTCCAAGCGATTCCCACAGCACCCATAACCGCGTATAGCATGAGAACGTTGTCGTGCGATACAAATTGGATACTCAGCAATCCCGCACCACCAATGAACAAACACAACATGTGGGTGTATTTGTTTTTAATTTTAGCGGCAATAAAGGGAATGGCAAAGGCGAACAGGAACGTAATAATGTTCTGGAACGAGTAGGTTAAGCCTGCAAATTCGGTTCCACGAGTGTATAATTCTTTTAATTCTGAGCTTCCGTTGGGATCTCCTCCATAGATGAAGCGACCTACCGCTGGTGTATAATAAAACCACATGAGAAACAATCCCGGCCAAGTTAAAAATTGAACCAATGCCAATTGGCGCATGCGTTTGGGCATGTGGGTGATGGCATGAGCGATTTCTACTAAACCAGCACCAAAACCTTTTTTGGATTCATTGACCTTATCACGGTTATTTATTTCCGATGGGGGATATTCGTTCGTGGTAAATACCGTGTACAAAACGAAAGTCAGAAACGCCGCGGCGCCTATGTAAAAGCTTATTTTTACGTTAAACGGAATGGTTCCCGATTCAGCTTTATTGGTGATTCCGAACCAATGAGAAAGAATCCATGGAAGTGAACTGGCTACAATGGAACCCAAACCAATGAACAAACTTTGCATGGAGAATCCTAAAGTTCGTTGTTCTTCGGGAAGTTTATCCGCCACAAACGCGCGGAAAGGTTCCATCGAAATATTGATGGAAGAATCCAAAATCCACAAAAGACCAGCTGCCATCCAAAGTGAGGAGCTATTGGGCATAAAAATCAATGCAATGGAACTGAGAATGGCACCAACTAAGAAGAATGGTCTTCTTCTGCCCAATTTGGGATGCCAAGTCCGATCGCTCCAATAACCAATTATCGGCTGCACAATTAGACCTGTAAGCGGCGCTGCCAACCATAAAAAAGGCAATTTATCCGGTTCCGCACCTAAATACTCGTATATGGAACTCATGTTGGCCATTTGGAGTGCCCAACCAAATTGGATTCCCATGAATCCAATGCTCATGTTGATGATTTGGGTTATAGAAAGTTTGGGTTTGGAGATGGAGCTTTGCATGGTTGTTTTTATATTTGGGGATTCAGTTGCTTGGTTACTTTTGCACCTCAATTACCAAAAATGAAGTGGCATCTTTTAAAATAACTGGTACATTTTGTGTCTTCGCGAAATCTGCGTTTTCACTAACCAGAAGTTGATTTAATTGACTGCTAAAAGGCGCAATTAAATTGGTGCAATCGATTTTTTCATTGGTCAAATTGGCTAAAACCAAAACCCCTTGACCGTCGTTATTGATTCGTTCAAAAGCGATTACTTTATTTTCTAGTTCAGCAGGTAATTTCAACCAGTTGGCTTTCGCGCCCCAGGTTCCATTGTCTAATGCAGAATAATTGTGCTTGATGTGATTCATTTGGCGGTACCAAGCATATTGCGAAGTATCTCCCCAAACAATCGGATCCTTTTCAAAAAACTGCAAACGTTTGGTGTTGTTCGCCTCTTGTCCACTATAAATCAACGGAAAACTCTGTGGCATGGTGTAGCACAACATGGACCATTTCTTCCACTGTTTTCCGAATTTTTCTTCGATGGTTCCATTCCATGTATTTTCATCGTGATTGGTAATGAAGTGCATTTTTAACACATCGGAAGGGATTTGTTCGTAGTTTTCCTTCACGAATTTCATGAAGTCCGCACCGGTTTTCTTTCCAGTAGCCACCTCGTGCGACGTGCCATGAAATGCCCAACCGTAGTTGGCGTTGAAGGCATTTTTATAATATGCTTTGTAATCTTTACTGATTTCAGTTTGAGCTTCCATTTCGGCAAGCATGAAAATGGGTTTGGTTTTTTCCAATTCCGCTCTTGCCTCTTGCCAGAAATCAGCAGGCACCATAAACGCTACATCGCATCTGAATCCATCAATATCCGCCTCGTTGATCCAATATTGCATCGATTCGATCATGGCTTTTCTCAATTCTTTGTTGTTGAAATTCAATTTTGCAACGTCGGTCCAATCCCAAGGAGTGACAATATTTCCCGCTGAATCTTTAGCATACCATTCTGGATGATCCACAATCCACTGATTGTCCCAAGCTGTATGATTCGCAACCCAGTCAATAATCACCTTCATGCCGTTGTCATGAGCCGTTTTTACCAATTTCTTGAAATCCTCTAAATTTCCGTATTCGGGATTGATTCCTTTATAATCTTGGACGCTGTAATAACTTCCCAAACCGCCTTTACGATTCTTTTTTCCGATGGGATGGATGGGCATGATCCACAAAACATCGGCTCCCAATTGTTTTATTCGGGGGATGTCTTTTGTAACCGAGTTGAAACTCCCATCTTGCGAATGTTGACGTACGTTTACTTCATAAATAACCGCGTTTTTCGTCCATTCAGGAGCGTAATATTCCTTTTTTAGATCTTCTGTTTTTTGGGGGGATTGACAAGCAAAAAAGCTAGCCGCCAGTGTTATTGCGAAGAAAGTGCGTTGGAATTTCATAATATTGGGTTTAATGTGATTTTTAAAATTTATAGTGGATTGCTGTATGCAGTTTTAATTCTTAATTGTATGGCGTTAAATAAAAATTAGTTCTTCGTGTCATTTGTACACTAAGTTCTGCAATTTACAACGAAATATGATTCAAACAAATATAATACGCTGAAACATCCCATAGAATAACTAGAAACTCGAAATAGAGTAAATCCCAATTGTTACTTTCATAAACATCCCCCGGCGAAATCAAAGTTGAAAAACCTTCTCGAAGTAATTCGTAACTTTGTAAAATGGAATTAACGGAATTGATAGATAAGGTTGTTTTGGGAATAAAGTCAATGGGTCTAAGCGAAGAGGATGCACAATCCGACGATCAAGGCCAATGGGTTTTGTTGAAAGATGAAATGCCTGTGTACATTGATGCTTGGAAAGACGAACAATCCACGCCTTGGAACTACTTTATTTTCAAAGAAGATCAAAGTATTTTTCAAGTGACCATTCCATTCTGTTATGCTCCAACTGTAAAGCGAGCGGAGTTTTTGGAGGAATTATTGGTGGTGAATCTGAATCTACTATCGGGGAAATTCTCGTACAATCCCAAAGACAATATTGTGGTGATATCGTATCGTATTTCTGGTGCGCAGTTCAATTCGGAAAGTTTGAAATCCATAATCGATGCGTTGGCTTACTATGCTGAAATGGCGTATCATGTATTGAAGGACGAATTTAACCTCAAGCGTGTGCACGCTGCCTAATGCTCTAAGCGTAGAATCTCATTTGTAATCATCTGAAAATCCGTACTTTTGTTTTTATGTTAATGAAAAAATCGAACTATTTCTTGTTGGCAGCTGTTGCATTCTCTTTTGCAATGAGCTCTTGTGACTCTTCGAAAAACAGCTCCAATTCCATGGAAAAAGCCTATACCATGGCGTCGAAAAGTAAAGACCGTGAAACCGTAATTTCTTCATTGACATTGTGGTTGGCAAACGATTCTACCATTGGAAAATGGGCATACGATACATTGGCTTATTACCATTATTTCTATCGCGTTACTCCGGGAGCAGTGAGAAATCCCGCAACACCTAAATATTACGCTGAAGAAGGATTGAAATTGAATCCCAATAATTTGTTTTTGAGGGATATTAAAGCCAAATTACTGTTGGAAGAAGGAAAAGACACCGCTTCATTCGACATGTTTGCGCAAATGTGGAAAGAAACAGGTGACTTGACCTATTTCTGGGATATGACCTTCATCGAAATTGCTCGAAACAAGATTTCAGTTGCCGATTCCATGGTTCAGAGTTCATTGAAATTGGCAGATATCTCCAAGAAGAAAGTGAAAATGGAACACATTCAAGCGCAAATCACTGAGAATGTAAATGCTGCTGCAGCTTTTTACTACTTAGATGCGTTAATTCAAAACTCAAATCGCAATGTGTTAGGTGCTGCCGAATCCTTGAAAAAAGCGTTGGATGCAGAACCTGAATTCTATGCGGCTCGCAGAACCATCATGGAATTGCAGCGTATGAGCAGCGGACAGCAGTAATCATCGGATTCCTTGCGAATGTTGGTTTAGAATACTTAGCATTACCTAAATCAAGCATCTAATATTGAGTAAGTTTTCTAACTGTGTTTCAGGATTATAGCTTGAACGCTTTACGGCAATGGATTCAATTCTATACCCGAATTGAACTTGGCGGTAATCATTTTGTGATCGCCGGGAACCTCCTTGAAACTTTTGTATTCTTCGCAGATTAGCGGATCTGAAAACAAAATATAATCGATTCTAAAACTGGGGAACGGGCCTTTGTAGGTAGTTTCTAATCCATTTCCGCGCTCAATAAACGCGTCTTTTAATCCCTGCGATAAGGTTCTGTATGAATAACTTACGGGCACATCGTTGAAGTCGCCTACCACAATCTTATGGAGTTCACAATCTCGAATGTGTTTGTGTAAAATTTCAACTTGGTTGGCACGTTTGATGTAGGCCATTTTCATTCGTTGAATCAAACCTTCCGTTTCGGAATCCAGTAAATTCGAATCATTTTTTACTTTTTCAATGGTTTTATAATCGCCTTTGTTAAAACGGAACGATTGCAAATGCACATTGTAAATTCGGATTTTACCGGTTTTTGAATCTTCTTTAAATTCTCGCGCATTTACAATCAAATCGGCATACATGGCCATGTTTCCCGACTGATCCTTGAATTTGATTCGCTTCCATTGGTCGATTTTGAAATCCGATAAAATCACCATTCCGTATTGGCGTTTCTTATTCAATTTATATACGGCAGCGTATTTTTTATTGGTGGCTTTTTTTAGTCGCAACATCTGCGCTTCTAACGATCCTGTTTTGGCATACACTTCCTGCAAACAAATAACATTCGCTTCTTGCTGATTAATTATTTCGCAAACAGAATCAAAGGCCCATGACCCGGAAAAATGACCAAACAACCCGGCGTTGTAATTCACCACTTTAACTTTTTGAATGTCATCGTCGGCAGCTGGAAAATCCAACTTTGAATTCCATTGAAGATACAAGCTGGCTTGTCCCATATTCAGGAACAGAAATGCCGCGGGAAACAAGGTTTTCCAATTCAACTGAATCAGCCAATACAGTAACAGCAGAAAGTTGATTAGAAACAGTATGGGAAATGCCAATCCCAGCAAGGGTAAATCGGCGCTAATAAGAGGCGATACATTGGGTGTTTGACCGCTGACTAACAACAGAACTCCAATAACCAATGTTACCGGAAATATGACCATGTTGAACAGCTTCACCAAAACGCTCATTTCTTTTTACTTGCTGAAAATAGGGTTTCCTTTTCTTTTTTGGACAAGCTATCGTAGCCGCCTGCGCTAATTTTATCTAAAATTCGATCAATTTCATCCTGGTTCGGACTACCGTTTGATTTGGGATTATTGATGGATACATTCGCCGAACGTTTTGGTTTTTTCTTGGGGATGAGTTGAATGTCGGGAAAATTCCATAATCCCTTTAACTCAGTAATGTAGGCCAAACCAAATAAATAACCGCCCACATGGGCTTGTGCACCTCCGGAATTCATCGCGCCGAACATCCCCAAAACATCAAAAACAATTTTGGCAATAACAATCCAGCGCAATTCCACTTCGATAACGCCAAACAGCATTAAACGATAATGCGGAGTGAAGATGGCCGTAGCGATGAGAATGGCTGAAATGCCCGCCGATGCACCGATTAATGGGTACACGCTGCCGCTGAATAAACTCACGAATGCGTAAAGTGCCACTCCCAAAATTCCCCCGCCAATGAACAATTTATAAATGTGTTTTTTGCCAATTAAATCCTCCAGGATGATTCCGATAAAATACAACCAAAGCATGTTTCCAAACAGATGAAAAAACTGTTCATGGACAAAGATGGAAGTCAAAAAGGCATGTAGATTTAACAATAGGGAATCTGTGGGACGATAGGCCAAGTAATGCACCAGCACATCGCTCATCGATCTCCACAAGCCCCAAGCAGGAATGATTTTCAGAATAAATATCCCCAGAAAAATCAAAACATTCAACCAAATCAGATGGGTAACCGCTGTTGGATAAGGTCCAAAGGGTTGTGAACGAAAACGGAAAAACGAATTGCCACCGTTCCATGAACGGCCTCGACTGCTATTAAACATGGGTATTCTTACGTTGCCAAAACTTCACAATGATGAATCCCAATAAGGCGCCGCCAATGTGTGCAAAGTGCGCAATATTATCGGATTCTAGATCCAAAAATCCAAAGATTACGTCGATGGCAATGATGCCGGGAACCAGGAATTTAGCCTTGATGGGATAGGGGATGAACAGGAAAATCATGCGTTCTTCCGGATACAACACTGCGAAAGCCGTCATGACTCCGTACAGAGCACCGCTGGCGCCGAGCATGGGTGGATATTGCACGAAATCTTGTCCCGCCGCGTAATTAGGGAAAAACGTACCAGCTTGGGAGTACACCTGATATCCAATCCACGAAAAATGCAATAAAACAGCGCCTAAACCACTGATAAAGAACAATTTCAAGAAACGAGCGGTTCCCAAACGGTATTCCACCACCATTCCGAAGGAGAACAAGGCAATGGCGTTGAAAAGGATGTGCGAGAATCCCCCGTGACAAAAAATATGGGTTACCAGCTGCCAAATTCTGAAGTTGGAGCTATCGGGATAATACAGGTACCATTGATACGGATCGATGCCAATATTGGGCAATGCCGTTTGAGCCATTGCGCCTAATATCATGATTATCAGGATATTTTTGAGTGCGGGTGGTAAATTACTAATCATGATTTTTTGATTTTTGAAACAGGTCAAATATAGCATCTGGACCCAATGTGATAAATATTTGTTTTCCATCAAATGTGAACTGCGGATTCGTTGTTTTGAACAATTCCTGAACCAAATACTGAATTTCTTCTTGCGTTTTGAGGGCGGATTGCGAAGAAGTGCTTTGTCGCGCCATGCTCAATGCCAGCGACTGATTTTTCTCCAATTTGATGTTTCCTTGCGTATTTAGGTAGTCTTCAATCAGCTTTTCGATAGATTTTTGTTCATCGATGTTCGATAACTGCGCTGGTACACCGTTGATTATTAATGAATTTCCTCCAAAATGTCCCAAGTCAAAACCCAAACTCTTCACCGAATCCATGATTTCAAGCAAAACGGCAATTTTCGACGGATTGAGTTCAATGGTTCGCGGAAACAGCAGTTGTTGAGTGAGCGCTTTGGATTTTTCCAGCTGCTCCATGAACTGGTGATACAATATATGTTGCTGCGCTAATTTGAGGTCAAAAACATGCAATGTGGAACCCAAATTAGCGGCTAACAAGCGTTCGCCCAAGTGAAAGCATCCCGAAATGTGGATGGCGGTTTCGGTTTGGGGTAATAAGGAATTTGCCCGCTGAAACGGCGAGTTAACATTGGAGAATTCATCGATGCGGTTGCTGCCGCCGTTGAAATTGCTGCCGCCGATTTCGTTTTGGTCGTTATTATTACTGCCGAAATCGTAGCCATCGTGGCGACTGAACCCGATATTCGATTCCGAATCTACCGGACCTAAGATTTTCTGCCAGTCCTGATTTTCATAGCGGTTTCTTTGAGAACTGTTTCCGAACGGATTGTACGATGTTTTGTTGGAATCTTTGGGGAAGGGATTTCCGCGATCGGATTGCAAGAAATTTGCTTGGTTCGAGGAGATAGACGACGAATTTAAATTCGCATCTCGGGATGGTCCACGGACATCCTGCGAAATCCAGTCGTTGAAGTCGTTTTGCTGGAAAATATTCTGCTGACTCGGCAATAAATGGCTTCCAAAAGCCTTGCGTACCGATACTTTCAGAATGTCGTAAATGTACTTTTCGTCCTCAAATTTCACTTCCGTTTTTGTGGGATGGACGTTCACATCGACTTTATCGGGTGCTACTTCGAAGAAAATCACATACGATGGGAAACTGTCTTTTTCCAAACTTCCCTCGAGCGCTTGCATGATGGAGTGGTGGAAGTAGGGACTTTTTATAAATCGATGATTTACAAACATGTACTGATCTCCACGGGTCTTTTTGGCCATTTGAGGGGGGCCCACGAATCCTTTGATTTGCACGATTTCAGTATGCTCTTCAAACTGAATGAAATCTTCGCCTTTTTTGGTTCCGAGGATGTCTTTGATGCGTTCGTGAAGGGTAGTGGCAGGCCAATTGAATACCTCCTGATTATTGTTGTATAACTGAAAGGTAATCTGCGGATTGGCCATGGCCTGACGTTGAAACTCTTCGTAAATATGCTTGGTTTCAACCGCAATGGATTTCAAGAAATTCCGTCGAGCAGGGATGTTGAAAAACAGATTTTTTATGGAAATCGACGTACCATTAACGCCCGAATCCAATTTTTGGTCAATGACTTCGCTGCCTTCGATTCGAATGTACACCGCCAACTCATCTTCCTGACGTTTGGTCTTCATTTCCACCTGTGCCACAGCGGCGATGGATGCTAGAGCTTCCCCACGAAAACCATAAGTATTCAATGCGAAAAGGTCTTGTGCTTGTCGAATTTTGGACGTGGCGTGACGTTCCCAGCACATGCGGGCGTCGATTTCGCTCATTCCTTTACCGTTATCGATGACTTGGATGAGGGTGCTTCCCCCGTCCTTAATCAGCAATTTGATTTGGTCAGCGCCGGCATCAATGCTGTTTTCGAGCAGTTCTTTGACCGCGCTTGACGGTCGCTGAACCACTTCTCCCGCTGCAATTTGATTGGCAACGGCATCGGTAAGTAAACGTATTATTCCTGACAACGTAATCGAGTTTTTAGAAACTCAAATTTACGCTCACTTTTTCAGATAACCCAACACGCCCCATTCGCCGTTGGTTTTTTCGACCAATGGTTGCAAACCGCATTCCAACGCACGTTGTGTAACGGCTTCATAGTCGGGAGGTTGGATGCCGCTAATGAGCATCAGGCCAGTAGATTTGAGCACTCTGGCGTATTCGGGAAGGTCTTCAAGAATGACTTCACGATGAATATTGGCGATAACCGTATCGTAGTAATTGTTTTCGATGGGTTGCAAATTGACAGCAGTTCCGCATTCAATTTTGGTTTTTTCGCAAATATTTTTCTCAATATTTTCGTTGGCATTATCCACCACCCAATCGTCGATTTCAATTCCCAGCACTTCGGAAGCGCCTAATTTCTCCGCCACGATGGCAAGGATTCCGGTTCCGGTTCCCATATCGAGGACTTTTTTACCTTGTAGGTGTTCGGTAAACTGAAGCATTTGTTCAATGACGCCTTGTGTGGTAGCGTGGTGTCCGGTACCGAAACTCATTTTGGGTTCGATGGTTACCACGATTCCTTCTGTTTTTTGGGGATGGAAGGGCGCACGGATATGAACATTGCCGATTGAAATGGGCTCAAAGAAGTTCTTTTCCCACTGTTCGTTCCAATTTTCCTTTTCGATATAATCCCAAGAAACGGACTCGGTAAAGTCGGTCAAGATGGCTTCAATTTCTTGGATCTTTTCGGGGTTAAACTCGGTGGATGGTCCGTAGGCAAGCACTTGATTTTCATGGGTATCGGTATCAAAAATATCGAAGGGATAGCCACTAATTAGGGCTACAATGATTTCTTTATTTTGATCAGAAATTTGATTGGGAACGGCGGTAAATTGAATAAAGTCAGACATAAAACCAGGGGGTAGGTGGAACGGGGGTGCAAGTTAGTGCTGAATTCTGGATTTCCTTGAAGGTTTAGAAAGTTTGGTGGTGTATTTACTTGAATTGAATGCAAGATTTAATTACTCATCGATCGAGAAAAGTATGATTTTTAGTCGTTAATAAAAGATACAACTAACTAACTAATCAATTGCTGCTGAACCTACAAATATTGCTACTATTGGAATTAGTAAAGATAAATACGCTTTGTAAATAGATTTATTTGCTTTATTTGTTTTACTGCTTTTTTTGTTTGTTGTTTCCAAACTTGCGGATATTCCATTTGTAGAATTGGATTTAGGCATTTCGGCTAAACTACCAATTTTTCTAACTGCACGAATATTTGCATAATAATTTTTTGGTTTTTCGTATTTGTCTGAATCTGGAAATCTTGTGCGCAGGGCATGTACTAATTGAATTGCATATTGGTTATTTTCGGTGCTACTCCAATAATCTTTAATATCTGTTTTGTATTCGTAGTTCATTGTTTCGAAAAATTGTGTTTCAAAACCTCCTAATTTCAAACAAAACATTCGATTATATATAAGATTTAGTTCTTCAATTGTTGGAAGATACCAGTCACTATAGCCGTTAATTGATAATTCCTCACACAAACTTTTTGCGTTATCATAATTGTCAATTCCCAAATCGAATAGGGAGACCACCAATGCATTGTTGTCTTTTTCCCATACAACATAACCTCCAAATTTAAATTTCGAAGTTATTCCTTTCGCATTTGCAATATACCCTGTTATTTGCTCTAATTGCGAAAGAGTAACCGTGTCTGTATTTGTAAATTCACAAGCAATATTACCCGCTGATAAGAATTCTATTATTTGTATTTTATCATTTGAATACTTAGGTTTTAATGATATTTTATTATTTTTTATATCGAATTGTTCATTTATTTTTCTCTGCGGAATTCCTTTACCTAATCCACAGTAAACGGTGAATTGTCTTGTGTAATACTCCCAGTTAGAAAGGAATGAATTTATAGCATCTACAGATATTTCTTTTCTTAGATAAAAAACTTTACTTTGGTTTGAATAATTTACTATTAGTGGGTAAACTTTTTTATTGAGAGATTGATAGGTTTGAACTTCTGCAGTTGTCAGTGAAATAGCTTTTAGAGTATTAACAAAATAGTTTGCGCAGAAATCTAAGTTCCTGTTACAAACTGCTGAAACTTGGAGAAAAAACTCCCATTCTTTACTTTCATTATCTAGACTTTTAGGTTGACTACTTTGAATTTTATAGTCAAAGGAAATTTGCATGGGTTCATGCAATAACCCAATCATTTCTGCGATTGTTTCAATTTCACCTTTTTCATTTAAAAGCTGTTGTTTTATGTTTAACGCATACAAGCCACCTTTAATTTCAATTTCTACTCCTTTTGCTTGCACAAAACTTGTCAACTTATCAACGGAGACTATGGATTTAATAGTTAAAGCCCATCTACCATCGGGCAATTGACCTTGGTTGAGTATTTGGAAAGATTTAATGTTACCACTAGAAACAGATGCCATTTCGTCTGCAATAATTTTATCATTGAACATTTCAGTTTTAGAAGAAATAAATACGCCAAAAGCTTGTTCGATAGCACTTCGGAGGGCGGATTGTTGAGCATCTTCAATTGTTTTTCCACTGCCGCTAGTTATGATAATTACATCTTTATTTTCTGTTTGACCATTTGTATTGCAGAATGTAAAAGCAAATAGAATTATTGAAAATAATTTTTTTTTCATAGTTGAATGTAGTTCAATTTAATAAATGTAAATAACTAACTACACGTGCAATTAATATCAACATTTCTATACCAATTAGAAGCATAGCTTCCACTGCATCGACAAATAATTGGATTTTCTAAAATTTCAATTTTTTCGTATTCTACATTAACTAAAAATGACCGATTATTCGTGTTGTTTGCTATAAGGTCAGATTTCAGCATGCTTTGAATAGTTGATTGAAATTCAGCATAATTATTACCAAAAAACAATTGGCTTTCATTGGTAAAATAAATCTGATCTAATTGAGGAGCAATGTTATTTCGAATCCCTCGGCTTTCTTCGTTGGTTAGAGATTTTACGTTGTGTAAAGTAGCATAATGTTTGTAGCAGTAACTTGTTACACTCGGAATTCGGTACATTAATCTTAATTCAGAAACGAAGGGTCTTGGATAAGATTTTTTACTGCCATAACAAGGTATATAAGCCCATTTTTGTTTCAGATAGAAGTCACTGAAGTTGAATTCCTCAAGTCCAAATGTTTGTTTACCAATTGGTACCCCAAACCGATCCAATAAAGGACCGGTGGGGTATTTCCAAGCATTTTGAGGATCTGATTCATTAATTACAGATCCGTAAGTTCTTGCGAATAACATTGATTTAATTTAAATTGTTAAATTTTACTTAGTTTTAATAAATTCTGCGTACAATCCGGTCTTGGTATCAGTTTCACTGTGAATTGTGTTGCAATCTTTTACATATAGGGTTGCTTTTTCAATTGAGCGTTTAATTTGTTTTCCATTTCGTTTTAAAGAGGTAACATTAATCATGATTTCGCCATTTTTTACAACTGTCCAGTTCCCTTCTGCCTCTATTTCCATACCGTTGAATTTAGTGTAGTTTCGATATGTTTGATTTGAATCACTAAAGGACAACTCGCTAATTTCTCCATTCTTAGAATATCGAAATGTGTTGTTTATAATACAATTTTTAGTATTTTCAATAGTGTTGATGGACTTAATATTTTCTTTCTCATTATTTCCAGGCCAAGATCCAAACCTCCGTAAAGCGCGTACACAACCACCCCTATTATCATGTTGAACCCTTATTTTTCCCGAATTTACATCTAAGAGGGCTTGGCCATTTGTGTTTCTTAAATAATAATTATCTGAGTTATCAGGTCTAGTACTTCTGCTGATATAATACCGGTTAGGAGAGAAATTATATAGACCTATTCTATTTCTATTACAATACGCATATATATACTGTAATTCTTCAATTGATGGCAAATACCAATCAGAATATCCGTTGATGTCTAATTTCTCACATTCTAATTTGGCTTTATTAACGTCAAAAACATCATGATCCAAAGAACTCCCATTCCCAAACCATTCCGTTTCAGTTATATCGATAATTGACATAACCAATCCATAGCCTTTATTTTCGTAAATTAAGTATCCACCTTGTTTATATTGAGATACAACTCCTTCTGCTTTAACCGAATATCCCGATAGTTGTTCAATTTGATTTAATGTTAATTTATCTTCCCAAGATATGACTCCAACAACTTTTCCAGCCGTAGGTAAGGATATAACTTTTAAATCAGAATCTTCTAATTCCGAAAGTCCCCATAAATCACCGCCCCCATTAGGATGGTAATCATTAATTCCGTTATTAACGCTAAAAAGTTGAATATAAGTTTCCCAATGCGATACAAATGATTTGAGAATAATCAGAGACTGCTTTTTCCGTAAATAAAAAGTTTTATTTTCATTCAAATAAGTTAATGTTATTGGAAAAACATTCTTATTTAGGGATTTGTAATTTTCTGCCTCTTGTGTTGTTAATGATAATGCTTCGAGTGTTTTTATAAAATAATTTGCACAAATATCGATGTTACTATTACACGTTGCAATCACCTTCAATGGTATTGCCCAATTTGCACTTTCAGCATCAAGACTTTTAGGTTCTCCCGATTGTATTGTATAATCAAATGATACTTGCATAGGTTCGTGTAATAGGCCAACCATTTCAGCAATTGCTTGAATTTCACTTTGTTCATTTAATATTTGTTGTTTTATATTTAATGCAAACAAACCACCTTTGATTTCGATTTCTACTCCTTTCGATTGAACAAAACTTGTCAATTTATCAACAGACACAATCGATTTAATCGTTACAGCCCATGCACTATCCGGAAGCTCCAATTGGCTTAGTATCTCATAAGATTGTATGTTTCCACTCGACACTGAAGCCATTTGGTCTGCAACTACTTCATCATTAAATATTTCTGTCTTCGAAGAAATGAATGCTCCAAAAGCTTGCTCAATTGCACTACGTAATGCTGATTGTTGCGACTCTTCAATTGTTTTTCCACTGCCACTAGTTATGATAGTTACGTTTTTATTATCCGTTTGAGCATTAGCATTTAATAATGTAAATGCAGTTAAAATCAGTAAGAATTTTATTTTTTTCATAATTAGTCGTTGTCTTCTAGTTCTATATCAATTAAATCAGAGAAATTGGATAGAAGTCTCATGTACAGAGAATTTAAATCCTTGAAAGTGACATTTCCATTCTTTATTGTGTAGAATGAAATAAAGAATCCCAGTAAATCGGATGGAATTTTTGCGCAATCAAAATTATCTCCCTCCATAATGATAAATATGGATTGGTTTCCATTGCTTTTTGCTAAACCCAAAGCCAAACCCAGTTCAAACATGACATTAGGATTGAAATTTGTTATGTCAAAAATTACGGCATCTGCATTTTCAATGCGGTTTTGAATACCATCTATGATGGTGGAGCCTGCTGTAGCCCTTAATCTATTAAACTGAACCTTTGTATTTCCATCAGGATAAATACTATTGATGCGGTTTTGTACACTCTCTTTTATTTTTTTAAATGCTAAAGGTGAATTTTCGTTTTTTACCTTTTCTCCTTTTGTGTTCAGGTAATTCCAAGCGTAAGCGCCATAAATTTTAAATTTCATATTTTGAATAAAATAAATAAGTTGTATTATTTGGTTTAATGATTATTGTTTTCAACAATTGCAAACCATTAATAAATCCTATAGAACTTTCTTTGATTGTTTCGGAAATTGAATTATTGTTTCTTAGATCATTTGTGGATAGATTGATGATAGATTCAGATGAAATAGTTGAACCGTTCAGAAGCAAATTCACTTGTTGTTTTGCTTTCATTGAAGCAACCTTATCTCTTAGAGAAGGATTGCTGAATT
>JACCDQ010115736.1_pt1 | contig 64809 bp, 59 predicted proteins | sample 7446031 | NCBI WGS metagenome assembly JACCDQ01 (sample SAMN15323442, study PRJNA562643) | freshwater metagenome | isolation source: river surface water | place: USA:Blue River Watershed | collected 2017-08-17
GACACGGTCTTCCCGGAACCGGTCGGCCCGGTGACCAGCACCATGCCGTGCGGACGGTGAATCGCATCAAGCAGCAGCGCCTTCTGTTCCGGCTCGTAGCCGAGCGCATCGATGCCCAATTGAGCCTGGCTACCATCGAGGATGCGCATGACGATTTTTTCGCCGAACAAGGTCGGGAGCGTGGAGACGCGGAAATCGATGCTGCGCGTCGGCGAGATCGACAATTTCATGCGGCCATCCTGAGGCACGCGCTTCTCGGCGATATCGAGCCGCGAGATTACCTTGATGCGGGACGCCAGTTTTTCCCGGGTAGCCAGCGGGGGCTGAGCGATCTCGCGCAGCTCGCCGTCGATGCGAAAGCGGATGCGGTAAAACTTTTCGTACGGCTCGAAATGCAGGTCCGATGCACCAAGGTTAATGGCATCGATCAGTATCTTATGAAGGAAGCGAACGACCGGGGCATCGTCAATGACATCCTTGGCGCCGGATTCATTGAGTGACGATGAGCCCTCCTCATCGACGACAGCGATGTTGTCGAGATCATCGCCAATCAAATCGGACAAAGTCTGCTGTGCGCTTCGCGTCCAGCGCGCCAGACATTCCATCAACGGCTGGTGCGCGACGATGACCAGATCGACCGCATGACCTGTTCGGAATTTTTCTTGGTCGATGACTGCCGTCTGCGTAGGATCGGCTACTGCGAGGACTTGTCGCCCCGCTCGCTTCGCCAGCGGCATGAAGAGATGCGATTGATTGGCGCCGTCCGCACCACTTGCGCTTGGCAGCGATTGCGGGGCGACTACCGACAGGTCGAGCAAGGGATAGCCGAAAGTGCGCGAACAAAAGCGCGCCACTGCACGACCATTCAGGGTGCCGCTCTGGATCAGTGCATCGACGAAGGTTTGCTTGTGAACGGTCGCAGTGCGCTGAACAGCTTCGACCTGCTCAGCCGTCATCAAGCGGGCATGCAGCAGAGATCTGCCCAGCCCGGAAGATGCGTGCGTCGGATGAAAGGACATGAATTTTCGCGTGATTGTTTTGCGCGAAAATTTTGTCTTGAATGGGAGCGAGGAATTGAAAAGCGGATTCGAGTGCGCGGAGGTAGCGATCGCTCATTCGTGTTTGCAAGCAAAGCTGACGCGGCCACGCAACAATGGCCACGTCAGCTCACTGCGAATCAACGGCCCGGTCGGAAAAGCTTGACCATCTTGATCACCTGCTCTTGCACCTGCACGATCTCGATCACGCAGCCTGCAACCTTGACACTGACACTCGCCTCGGGAATTTCTTCCAGCAGTTCAAGCAGCAGCCCGTTCAGGGTCTTGGGTCCATCGAGCGGCAGGTTCAGGCCCAGGCGCTTGTTCACGTCGCGCAGCGAGATCGATCCTTCGAGCAGACATTTGCCTTGTTTGTCCCAGCCGAACTGATCAGCCCGAGTGGCCCCGGGCGTGGAGGTCGTGAACTCGCCGACCATTTCTTCAATGATGTCATCCAGCGTTACCAGACCCTGCACTTCGCCGTACTCATCGACGATTACCGCAAGGCGCTCCTGATTCTCCTGGAAGTACTGTAGCTGGCTGAACAGATCCGTTTCAGGCGGAATGAAGTACGGCTCGCTCAGCAGCTCACGGAAATGCTCGACGGTCAGTTCATCGACCTGATTGAGCAGCGCCATGGCCTTGCGCACATGCAGGATGCCGGCGATGCGATTGATTTCGCCGTCATGTACCAGCAGCTTGTTGTGGTAACAAGTGGTCAGCTGATGCTTGATCTCGTCAACCGGCACCGACAGATTCAATGCCTCGATTTGTGCGCGTGGCGTCATCACATCTTCAACCGTCACCTGCTCGAGATCGAACAAGTTCAGAAGGATACTCTTGTGCTTGACGGGGATGAAGTTGCCACCTTCCAGCACCATGGATCGCAACTCCTCCGGCGACAACCGCTGGTCACGCGCCTCGGAGCCGGTACGAATGCGCATGAGCCGCAACAGCGCACGCACAAACAAGTTCATGAACCAGATGACCGGACCTGCGATGATCATCAACGGCTTGATGAGGAACGAGGCTGGCAGCGCAATGCGTTCCGGGTAAGTTGCGCCGATCACCTTGGGGGTGATCTCTGCAAAGACGATCAACAGAAAAGCAACGATGCCGGTGGCGATGGTGATGACCTTCTCGTCATTGCCGAATGCTGAAATGGCCAGCGACGTGACGAGAGCGGTGATGAGAGAGTTGACGACGGTGCTGCCGATGAGGATCAGCGACAGCATGCGGTCGGTACGATCCAGCAGCCAGAGCGTAATCTGCGCCAGCTTCGAACCGCGCCGGGCGAGATGCTTGATGCGGTGGCGATTCAGCGCGAGCAGCGCCGTTTCAGAAATGGCAAAGAATGCAGAGGTGCAGGTCAGGGCGACCAATGAGACGATTTGCACCCACAAGGGTACGGAATCCATGGGGCTCCGAAAGCAAGAATTGGAGCATCATTATACGAAAGCTGTCGACACATATTGAATAGCCTTAGCCATCTTGCTAGCTAGCGCTCGCCAAAGTTATCTCGCCAGCCCCAGCGCTTTCGCCTCAGCCTCCTGCTCCATGTAAACCCAATCGACAATTTCTTCACTGGGCGAGTAACCGGTCACGAGTTGTTGCAGCATCAAGCGGATGACGCCAACATCATTGACATCAAGCGCCATTTCCAGTGTTTTTACCTTGTTCTCTAACTCTGCCCAAGGGATGAATTCCTCGTGGGCTTTCATAATCCTTGAGTGGGACGTGGGCTTAGGGTCGTCGCCGATTAGCAGTTCTTCATAAAGCTTCTCACCTGGACGCAGTCCAGTGATTTCGATCTCGATATCGCCACCAGGATTTTGCGCATCTTTGACAGTCAAACCCGATAGTTCAATCATCCGCAGCGCCAGGTCATTAATCTTGACCGACTGCCCCATGTCGAGCACAAACACGTCTCCCCCCTTAGCCAAGGCACCTGCCTGGATAACTAATTGCGAGGCTTCTGGAATGGTCATGAAGTATCGGGTGATCTCAGGATGGGTCAACGTGATCGGACCGCCGTCGCGGATTTGCTGACGGAACTTCGGCACAACTGACCCTGAGGAACCCAGCACATTACCAAAGCGCACCATGCTGAATTTGGTACCAGGGTTGGTGGCAGCCAGTGCCTGCAGCACCATTTCAGCCAGTCGCTTGCTAGCCCCCATAATATTGGTCGGGCGGACGGCCTTATCGGTACTGATCAGGACGAAGTCGGACACACCGTTTTCTACGGCGGCCTGGGCGGTGCGCAGCGTGCCCAACACGTTGTTCTTAATGCCTTCGGCCGGATTGTGTTCTACCAGAGGCACATGCTTGTAAGCAGCGGCGTGGTAAACGGTGTCAGGAAGCCAGGTCGACATGATCTCGCGCATGCGCTCACCGTCTTGCACCGAAGCCAGCAAGGGCACCAACACGATGCTGCGACCGGATAGTTTTTCTTCGAGCTCCTGGTGAATGCCATAGAGAGCAAATTCACTCTGTTCGATCAGCAGCAATTTACTTGGGCCGACAGCAAGAATTTGGCGACACAACTCGCTACCTATCGAACCTCCAGCACCAGTCACCATGACGACCTTGCTACGCACGTTCATGGCCAGCAAGATGTGGTTGGGCATTACGGGCTCGCGGCCGAGCAAGTCGTCAATGTCCAGTTCACGCAGATCCGAGATGCTGACTTTGCCTTGCGCCAAATCAGTCACACTGGGCAGAGTGCGAACAGCCACACGCGATGTTCGAATTTGGGCCAAGATCTCATTCCGGCGCTTCCGACTCAGGCTTGGCATGGCCAGCAACACGTCACTAATGGTCAATGTAGGGGCTAAATTGACCAGATCTGCTGGGTTGTAAATCGGCTGACCATTCAACACATGGCCGTGCAGGCGATCGTCGTCATCCAAGAATCCGACAACCTGCATTTCATGACTATTGGCCATTGCAGCCACCAATTGACGTCCGGTGCTACCAGCGCCATAGATCAACACCTTTGGCCGTGAAGCGTGCTTGAGGATGTTCAGGTACTGGTCTCCCAGCCAGACACGCGCCAACGCGCGTGAAGCCCCCACGAACAACAGCAGCAAAATGGGCTGGATGATGCCTACCGTGCGCGGCACCCCGGCCACGCCAATTGCGGTAAAAATGGACGCGTACAGCAAACCGTAAATGCCCACCGTGCGCGCCACTGCGAGCAAGGCAGGCCAGCCGCTATAGCGGAAGATTGCGCGGTACAGGCCCGAGACGATGAAGATGGGTAGTGCGATACCGACGGAAGCACTGACCGCCCACAACGCCGTGCCAGACAGAACGACAAACTCGCCCAGCCGCAGATAGAAGGCCAGCCAAACGGTCAGGACGCAGAGGCCCAGATCGACGGACAAGGCTACAAAGCGCTTTGCCGCGCGTGGCAATGCCAAGATCGGGACGGCCAACTTAAATAAAGGCTGTTTCATGGCGTGCAGCCCTCCCGAGTCCCGAGTCCTCAAGATGATCCAAGTTTTTCTTCAATGTGACACTCCATCCCTAGCCAGAACCTTCAACGCCGTCATCCATAAAATTTTCAGATCGAAAAGCAGCGACTGTATTCGCAAGTACTCCGCGTCCAGTTCCACCTTCTGAGAAATCGGCAGATCATCCCTTCCGTTGACTTGGGCCCACCCCGTCAAACCTGGGACCAGTTCTTGCACGCCCTTTTCCGTGCGCAACGCAATCAAGTCATCCTGATTGAACAGCGCCGGGCGCGGGCCCACAAAACTCATGTCGCCTTTCAGGATGCTCCAAAGCTGGGGCAATTCGTCCAAGCTGGATTTGCGCAAGAAAGAGCCAATCGGGGTCAACCATTGGCCAGGGTTCTGAAGCAGATGTGTGGCCACTGCGGGGGTGTCGATCCGCATGCTGCGGAACTTGGGCATTTTGAAGATGCGGTTCTGGCGACCAACCCGGTCGCTCCAGTACAGCGCTGGCCCCGGTGAAGTCAGCCGAACGGCCACTGCCACCGCCGCTATAGGCAGCACTAAAAACACAGCAGCCACCAACGCCAAGGTCAGGTCAAACAAGCGCTTCATGCTCGAAACCCTTCGGCTGCACGTCGCAGGCCCTCATCCACAGACAACGGCGGTATCCAATCCAGAAGCCGTCGGGTCTTGGCAATGTCCAGTTGCAACGAGCCGCACAAGCGCTGGTAGATACCGGGCTTGTTGACTACCTGGGCACCGAGCTTCAACACCGAGGTTGGCATGTAAAACAGGCGCGCGGGCTGCCCCAAGGCGGCACCCATTCGTCTTAGCAAATCGGCCGTTGAGAGGTCTTCTCCGTCGCTTACAAGAAAGGTCTGGTTGGCGGCGGCAGGGTGGCTCAAGGAGGTAATGATCAAGCCCACGAGGTTATCGAGCGCCACCAAACTGCGACGGTTTTCGGTCACAGCGGCCAGTGGCAGCGGGACGCCGCGTGCCAGCCAGCGCATCATCGATTCGAAGTTGGCTTTTACGCCTGTTCCGTACACCAAGGGCGACCGAATTATCACCACCTCCATGCCTATTTCAGCGGCAATCTGTTGGAGCAACTGCTCTGACTCGTGCTTGGAGACTCCGTAAGGGTCCTCTGGTGCAGGAGCGTCATCGGCGGTGAAAGGGCGTCCTTCTTTCGTGCATTCGCCGTTCACCTTGATGGAGCTCAGGTAGACAAAGCGACGTACACCAGCTGCCGCCGCTTGGCGAGCGAGGTTGGCTGTGCCTTCGACATTCACGCTACGAAAATCAGCCAATGGATCCGAGCTCTTGTCGTTCATGACGTGAACACGAGCGGCCAGATGCACGACCTGATCCACGCTTCTCAGCGCCACCGTCCAGTCGATTTCTGAGGAAAGGCTACCCATCGCGATAGCCTCAATACCATCAGGCTGAGAACTCAGGGATCTCACAGCGCACCGTACCGCTGCCCCATCCCTTAGCAATCTTGCACAAAGCGCGGAGCCTACAAACCCGTTCGCGCCCGTTACCAACGTTGTCATAGGTTCATAGAGTCTTGCGCCAGACCGTTCGGTTTACGTAATCGGTGTAGCTTTCCACGATACGAAGCACCTGCTTAGAGACCGATGGATTTTCGTAGTCCTGAACGGGTCGAACCGCGTGCGTTGCAGCGCTATGTTGGGCGACAGTCACTCGAACCGCATCTAGGACGCGATCCTTCTTTAGCCCCGCCATGATCAGCGTCCCCGCATCCATACCTTCTGGACGCTCATGGGCATTGCGAATCGTGATGGCAGGCAGATTCAGCAGAGATGCTTCCTCTGTGATCGTTCCGCTGTCAGAAATCACACACAACGACTCCATCTGCAGCCGAATGTAGTCGCAAAAGCCAAACGGCTTCATAAACTGAATCCTTGCATCAGGGTCCACCCCCGACAATGCATCCAGCCGTTTGCGCGTTCGTGGATGGGTCGAGACGATCACTGGAACGTCGTAGGTTTCGGCCAGTGAGTTCATGGTATCCAGCAGGTCCCGTAGATTCTCCTCTGAGTCCACATTTTCTTCGCGATGTGCGCTGACGATGAAGTACTTGCCCTGCTCAAGTTGCATACGCTGGAGCACGTCCGAGGCTTGAATCTTGGGCATATAGTGGTCCAAGACTTCACGCATGTGCGACCCCGTCTTGATGACCGTTTCGGGCCGGATGCCTTCGGCAATCAGATAACGCCTAGCATTCTCGGTCAGCACCAGATTGATGTCACTCAGGTGGTCCACCGCCTTGCGGTTGAGTTCTTCTGGCACGCGCTGATCGAAGCAGCGATTGCCCGCCTCCATATGGAATACCGGCACCTTGCGACGCTTGGCTGCGATGACAGCTAGGCAGGAGTTGGTGTCTCCGTAAAGCATCACTGCATCGGGCTGCTCCGTGGCCAAAACTTCATCGGCCTTCTCGATCACCCGAGCTATGGTCTGGGCCGCGTTATCTCCCACAGCTGCTAGAAAGTGGTCAGGCTTGCGGATCTCGAGGTCATCGAAAAAGACCTGATTCAGTTCGTAGTCGTAGTTCTGCCCGGTGTGTACCAGCACATGCTGCGTGTGGCGGTCGAACTCAGCAATCACCCGACTCATCTTTATGAGCTCCGGCCGGGTGCCGACGATGGTCATGACCTTAAGCATCGAGCTCTTCCTTTATGTAGTCCAAGGTAAGGAGCAATGACTTGACCTCTTCTACGTTCAGGCGCTTCGTGTTGTGCGAGGTGTAGTCATCCAGTGTCGAGATGGCCGTCTCCCCCTCGCTGAAGTACTTCGCATAATTCAAATCACGGTTGTCTGCGGGGATACGGTAGTAGTCACCCATATCGATTGCGTGCGCCATCTCCTCACGGGATATCAGCGATTCGTAAAGCTTCTCACCGTGCCGCGTTCCAATCACCTGCGTCTGCTTTTCGGGGTGGCCAAACAGCTCTTTCAACGCTTGTGCAAGGTCTCCCACGGTTGATGCCGGTGCTTTCTGGACAAAAATATCGCCCTGCTGACCATGGGTGAAGGCATACAGCACCAGGTCCACGGAATCTTCCAAAGACATCAGGAAGCGGGTCATGTTCGGGTCGGTGACGGTCAGTGGACGACCATCCTTGAATTGCGACACGAACAGCGGAATGACAGACCCACGGGAGGCCATTACGTTGCCGTAGCGCGTGGCGCAAAAAACCGTCTCTCCAGGTTGCTGCAGCCGGGCTTTGGCGACCATCACTTTCTCGGCCATCGCCTTGGAAATGCCCATGGCATTAACCGGGTAGACCGCCTTATCGGTGGATAACACCACTACTCGCTCAACGCCCGCGTCAGTGGCTACGTTCAGTACGTTTTCAGTACCGAGCACATTGGTACGCACGGCTTCCATCGGGTAAAACTCACAAGAAGGTACCTGTTTTAATGCTGCTGCATGAAACACATAGTCCACACCCTTCATGGCGTGACGCAAACTCGCATCGTCGCGCACATCGCCGATATAGAACCGAAGCTGGGGATGTTTGAGCGCAATGCGCATGTCCTCCTGCTTCTTTTCGTCCCGGCTGAAAATACGGATTTCCTTGACCTCCGTATCCAGAAAGCGCTTCAGCACCGTCTGCCCAAAAGATCCGGTACCACCTGTAATCATCAGGGTTTTGTTGTTGAACAAAAGATTTCCTTTCACCGGAACTCGCACATTTGCGCTATCAAATCTGGCCATGCAGGCGGCACATAACCCGAGGCCTCCTTGAATCGGGTTGCATCTAGCGACCGGTTGATCTTGACTCTCTCATCGGGCTCGATCTGGAGCGCTGTACCATACACGCGGTTAACGATTTGAAGCAGGTCATGCTTGGATATGGGCTCTGCAGCTAAATGGTAAAGACCGTGAAGATCTGTGTTCGGAATCACAATGTCACGCACCACCCGCGCCAATTCACGAGTAGGTAGTCCCGAAAAAATCGCCTCCGTATAGCCTTTTACGCGCCCCTGCTGCGAAAGAAACCAGCCAATCAAACCATGGTCACGCCCTAGTTCGTGCCCGATGATGGAGGTTCTCAAGGTGATCGCATGCCTATCACTGACTTCACCAAGCAGCTTTGAACGGCCGTACAAGTCCTCAGCATCTGGCATGTCTGATTCAATGTATTTACCCTTGCTGCCAGAAAAAACGCAGTCGGTGCTGATATGAACCAGTCTGGCCTGCGCCAACTTACACAGCTTTGCCAATCTGTGCGGAAGCAAGGCGTTAATCGGGATCGCTTCCAATGGATCGTCCGCACTGGCCAGTTGCTTGACCAAGCCCACGCAGTTGATCACAACTTGTGGGCGACTGCGTGTAAAGGCGTCCATCAGGCTGTCAGGCTGATCGGCATGGACTCCGTGCAGCAGTTGCGCTCTCGGAGCAAGCGCCTGTAATGCTGGGTTAGAGGAACGCAGAGTTCCATAAACGGCCCAGCCGTCCTGATCACTCATCACTCTCAACATGGCATTTCCGAGCATCCCGCTTGCTCCAAGCACCAAAACTCTCATACGGTTTTTCCTTGATGGAGGCGGACCACCTGATCCAAGTGCACGATCAACTCATCCACCAGTTTCTCGTGAGAAAAATGTTCTTCGTAATACTTGCGTCCACGGGCTCCCATCTCGAGCCTTTCGTGAGTTGGCATTGCGCAAAGTCCCTTGACAGCTTGTGCCAGCGCTGAGGCATCCTCCGCCGGAACGGTCACACCCGCGTTCGCATCCTTAACGATCTCGGCTCCAGCGCCGTTAAGACAGGCAATGATCGGACGACCAGCAGCCAGGTACGCCTGAACCTTGCTTGGGATAGTTAAGCGAAAGATTTCCGTATCCGTAAGCGTCACCAGCAAAGCGGCTGCCTTCGACAATAGAGTTGGCATCGACTCAATTGGAAATCGCCCCAGAAAAACCAGGTTCTTCAGTCCTCTATCTAGCGCCTGCTGAATCATCCAGTCGCGCCGGCTACCATCCCCGACCATCACGAAACGGATGCCCTCAACATCTCTCAATATCGTTGCTGCCTCAAGTACCACCTCCACAGATTGAGCACTGCCGATGTTCCCCGCGAAGAGTATAGGAAAATCGCAGTCAAATCCGGGACAGTCAATTTGGTGGAGCATTTCGCCTGGCGCATTCTCTATGAAAGAATTCGGGTAGTAGACGATTGGGGTTGTCCCAGCAAGAGAGCGCACTTTTGGTATGAATGCTCGAGACTGCACAAGCAGCAGGTCAACATGCCGATAGATCCACTTCACAGCGTGCTCAACCATTTTCAACACGGATGGATGCTTGACATGTCCAGTCGACGAGAGGCTTTCGGGCCAAAGGTCCTGCACCCAAAGTAATACCGGGCAATTCTTCAGCCACCCGAGACTGATAGCCGGGATTGCCTGCAGAATAGGTGAAGGGGCAAACACGAAGATAGCGTCAAAACGTCGGTTGCGTAGCAACCACGGGCCAAACACAAAAGCAAAGAGAATGAAAGAAAGATAATTAAGCGCGAGTCGCACTCCTCCCTTGCCTCTGGGCATCAAGGGCACTCTATATATCCTTACGCCGTTCAAGGAGTCCTTAGTACAACCCCAAGATTGGTACCCTCCAAAAACAACTCCGGACGGATAATTTGGTTTACCCGTCAGCACCTCAACAGCTATTCCCCTATTGTTTAACTCCCACACAATCTCATTAATGCGGAAATTCTCTGGATAAAAATATTGACTAACTACCAACAATTTCATTTGATTCACCGCTAGTGAGCAATAGCAGTCTTTCCCAGAATACGGTTGAGCTACAGGGCAATATCGGAGATTCTCTGCTGCCGAGAAATCTCTTGACCGCCCTGGCAATCGAAACCGGCGAGTCTGGGTCGAACGTCTCCTGGGGCGTGCACACGTCCCGCACGTAGTCTAGCTCCCCCGCCAAAATCGGCAGCCCCACGCGGGAGGCCTCAATGAGCGGAAGTCCGAGCGACTCTGATGTGGACGGGAATATCAAGGCCCGCGCGCGCTCGTACAGCGCAAGTATCTCCCCTCTAGGCATGTGCCCCAGGTCAACAATTGCCAGATTGCGCGCCTGCCTTGCAGACTCAACCTCCGCGCGGAGCTTGCCGTCGCGCGACGTCAGGGTCAGCGCCAAAGTGGGCAACAGGCCCTCGTCGGCCAGCAAGGCCCATGCCTGGAGCAAGGTGCGATGGTTTTTGTGGGCTTCCCCGTCAGCCACGTAGACGAAATCGTAGCTGACAGCAGAACCCGGCTGCTCGGCCGCAAAGGTCAGGTCGTCCGTGAAAGGAAACACGCGAACATCCGGCACAAACTCCAAACGCCTGCCGCGCCGGTACCACGCGATCAATTGGCGCTTCATGGTGGGAGTTTGCACAATGTACGTCGAGACTCTGCCGCGGAACGACCGGGCGACCAAGCGCTCAAAGGCCAGACGGATACGCGTCCTCCAGGAAAACGCCGAGAGGGCATTAAGGCCCAGGTAGTTCCGGTTCTGCTGGAAGACGAGGACTTTCGCCCTGCTCGGCAGGATCGGCGGCAGCCCGTGGAAGCAGAACACAACGCCATCCCCCGCGCTTGGCTGGCGGCACAGTTCAAACTCTGCCCTCAGCCGCGACGCCGCGCTCGCCACGACCCAGTGCACACTGCATCCGTCTGGCAGGGGCAGCGCCTCCCGCGCCCGGGAATCAAGGAAAGCAGTCAGCTCCACTCCGCTCCGGGGCCAGCTCGCCAGCAAGGTACGCAGCAAGACCAGGCCGCCACCCGTATGAACATTCGGCGCATACAGGACCAGCCTGCGCATCACTTGGCCGGACCTTCGTAGACGTCCTTCTTGCCCAGACCGCGCGGCACGACGAGACGCACGGCCTGCCTGACCCTGTTGTCGGCCCAAGCTAAGGCGCGCAGAAAATGCTGTTTAGGCCTGGCGCTGAAGGAAGTGACGTTGAAATAGTCGCGACCGATGGGAGAGTCGGGAGAGAAGTAATAGTTGGAAACGCAGCAACGGTAGCGATCTACCTTGACCTCGCTCACCGAATGCCATGACCAGGGGTTCGTCTCCATGATGGCGAGCCGATTGAATCGGCTGTCGATCGTTACATGCCGTCGAACCCGCTTGTCCCAGAGCTCTAGGTTCCCGCCATTTTGTCGCTCCCAATCAGGCGTTACGTAGTACAGAAGATTCAGAGTCCTGTAATTCGCCCTGTCACCATCGTGCGAGTTGTCGATGTGCGGCCCGAGGAAGTGCCCCCTGCCCATGGCACTCAAACCACCTGCATACAAGTGCTCGTCAGGCACCTGATTCCTGATGCCGGTAATCCTTTCAACAACGGTCACCACGCGCGGATCCTGCATGACAAACGTGATGTCGCGCATCAGTGAGTCGAACTTCTCGAAGCTTTTCGACGTGTATTTCTGTTCTCTGAAGCTATTCATCAGCCGCATCGATTCAACGCCGGGAAAAGCCCGATAGATGGAATTCGCGATCTCCGCTGGCAACAGGTCATCCACGTAACAGTAGCGGACGCCCACCTCAGTCGCCGATTCCAGGAATTGCCGGCGCAGCAACTCCTCCCGCCCCTCGAGCTTAGCCACTATAAGCTCAACCAGTTGACTATTCATCTCGTCACATCCTCAACGCCAAATCACCCATCCACAAGAACAGCATCGCTGGCTCACCTTCGCGCCACGCCGTCCGCCGCATTCGTAGCCGTGGAAGGGCCAGCCGAACAGGAGCAGATGATCGCATGCACCCAGAACAGAAGCGCAAAAGTGACCTTACGCTGCACCACCCCGCTGTGTAGCGTGCTGCTCGCCAGCAAGAACACCACCGCCACCGCAAACGCCAACAATAGCCCCCGCTCGTCAGACGACCTCGCAGCGGCACGAAGCCCCAGCAGCAACGAATAGAGAAAGACCAGATAGAACACCAATCCACCCCAAAGGCCATACTGGGAAAATATCTGGGCCACGAAGAAATCATCATCCAACCCGGCGACGTCACCGGTCAGCGAACGGGCGATCCCGTGGCCAATGAGTCCGTCGTAGAAGTCGCGACTTCCTGCACTGCTTCCAAGCCTGAATAACACAGTATCGCTCACATTTTCCACACCTTTCCGGATGACGACACCGGGGGTGATGTCGCTTGGCCGGTCCAGATTCCAGGCGCCCTGCGTCACAACAGGAATATAGAACCTGCGCACCGTTCCGAATGGATCTGCGACCAGCACAAGAACGAACACCAGCGAAAGGAAGACAACCGAAAATTTCAATCCGGCCCTCCTTTCGGCCCACCCATTCCAGCCGATGAGCGTCAGGTTCAGCACCAGGGCCGAGATGCCGGCGATCAGCGCAAGCCTGACGCCGTGCACCACCAGCACGGCTTCGCAAAAGCCAGCAGCCATAAGGTATCTCATAGCTCCCGACTTCAAGTACAAGGTGACGCCCGCCACGATGCCCACCGCCAGATAGAAAGTGCTGACGTGTACATGCTCCAGCAGTCCGGTTCCACGGTACTCTGGCCGATACAGCTGCGTCAGATGCTTATCTGTCTGTCCGAGAACATAGTCACGGTTCAACAGTTGGAACCAGCTCGACTGCCCCAGCAGCGAGTTGCAGACGTTCTCCCATAACAACTCAGCAGCAACCACCGCGGCAGTGAAGGCGACTATCTTCATCACCCCCCAGTGCTGCTCGGCGGTGAGACGCCCCCCGGCCACGAACACGACAAAGGGCAGGACAAACAGACACAAGACACGTCCTCCGAGCGCAACGTTTCCCTCCAGCAAAACCCACAGACCGGAGATCGCGTTGTGCGCAACCAGGGCAAACAGGAGCAGGCTCAGGGGTTTTGGACGCATTTGATAGAGATGCAGATGCTCCCTTCTGTCTTGCATCACTGCCAGTGACAGCAGCAGCAGCGGCACGTAGCCGACTAAGCCGACCGCCGGATGACCGCCCAAGACCTGCGCCGCGTAGATGAATGGCAACAGCAAAAAGAATACCGACAGCAAGATATAGTCGCGGCCAGCTCCCGCCGCATGGCCGTAATGATGAATGGTCATCGCACGCACATTCGTCTTCCTGAGTCCAATTCGAGCCCCCGACCCCATGGCTTGACCGTTCTCCGCCCCGCACATCAACCCGTCTTCGCTTGATCGCGCACACGAAGCAACGACCGCCCTCCCCAACCACGCGCCTCAAGACGCCTGGAAGACCTAGTTCTTCACTTTTTGCAGCCACCTCTGCGGCAGCAGCAGCGCGAGCAACAAGCGACATTTCAAGCGCCCCCAGCGCATATTTTTCAGCAAATCGAAGGCTGCCCGCTTATTGTTTTGCAGCAGTTCGTGCATGGCTTTGATATAGGCCAGTCGCGAACTGAAACCGCCCCGCCTGAATACCGGTCCAACCGATGCATCGCCACGCATGTCGCACGCCCACGTTTCCAGCTCTTGGATATGGCGGACTCTGTGCAGACCCGTTTCATTGGATCCGTGTACCCGATAGTAGGCGATAGCTTCATGCACGTACTCCAATTTCCATTTCGCCGACAAGCGCACCACGAGATCCAGATCGCCGATCACGTGGTAGCGCGGGTCGAAGGGGCGATCCAGAGCATCGACCGCGGCCTTCCTGACCACCAGGGTGAGCAGGCCAACGAAGTAGTCCTGCAGCAGATCCTCGAGCACCCAGCCTTGCGGCGCCGGGCGCGTGCGGGCCACCCAGCTGCGGTCCTTCACCTCATTCCTGACCCAGTAGTTTCCGCAAACCACGCCGACGTCTGGATCGTCGAAATGCGGCATCTGCCTTTCCAGTTTGTCCGGCGTCCACCAGTCATCGACATCCAGAAATGCATAGAAATCGCCGCTGGCCTTCTGCAAAGCGTAGTTCCTTGCCTCATAGAGCAGGGTATGGATAGGGGCCCGGAAGTATTTCAGCCTCGGATCATCGTAAGAGCGGAATATCTCCGCACTTCGATCGGTCGACTGGTTGTCCCAGAAGATCAGCTCCCAGTTCTTCCAACCTTGTCTGATGACGCTCTCGATGGCCTGGCGGAGAAACCGCTCTCCGTTGTAGCAATTCATTACCACACTGATCAGTGCCTGCTCGTTCAAAGCTGCTCCTTGAGCCATCGGATGGTTTCCTGCAACCCGCTCTCCAGTTCGACCGTAGGCCGCCAGCCCAGTAGTCGCTGTGCCTTTGAGATATCGGGATAGAGTTCAATGTTCTCGCCGGCGCGGTACGGTATCACCCCATACTCCGGTCGACCGGATCCCACCAGAGTCTGCACAAGCTCGATCATCTTCCTGATAGACACAGGCTTGCCCGATCCGATGTTGATGACCTCTCCCCGGGCAGCCGGCGATTGCAGCGCGGCAAACACTGCGGCCACGGTGTCCCGCACATGGCAGAAATCACGCAACTGGCCGCCCGCCGACACAGGAAACGACTTGTCCTGCAGGCAACCGCTGATGATCTGCGGCAGGAAGCGGCGGCAATCCTGTCCGGGGCCATAGGTGAGGAAAAGGCGCAGCGTAGTGGCGGGAAAGGCCTCCGTTCGATGCAGCATCTGCAGGAGACGGGTCGCGGCGACCTTGCCCAGCGAATAGGGAGAAATCGGGTCCTCACGCAGGATTTCCGCCTGGGGCGCCGGCATACCGCCATATTCATCACTGCTACCGATATTCACAAAGCCCTTCAGCGCACTCCGGTCAAGCCGATCCAAGATGTTCATTAGCCCACTGAAATGGGCCTCCAGAACCTGCCGCCCCCCCCGAAAATACAGCGTGTGGTCGATGTAGCCACCACAATTCACGACATACTCGTAGCTCGCCGCCGGCAATGCAGCACGCAGACTGTCCGGGTCTGTGATGTTGGCCGCAACATGGATGACGCCAGGCAGGACATCACCACAGGCACCCGAGAGACTCAAACTCGTGACGCTCCATCCCAGCGCGGCGGCATGCGTCACGACATGCCGTCCGATAAAACCGTTCCCCCCGACAACCAGAAGACGATTGGCAGTTCCGATCATCGGTTGCCCTATCTTCCCGCGCTATCCCAGCGATAGGGAATCAGCGACGTGTCCATCGACATCTGCTCACTCTCGGCCGGCCTATGCGGCATGTCCGCGCAGTTGGCCAACAGGGCCGGTACCTCACTCAGGCAGGCAAAGCCGTACCAGAGCCCCGGCGGCACTTGAACCCGCGCATAGGCATCCGGACGCCCCAACTCTAGGACTTGCACACACCCACGCGTCGGCGATTCGGGCCTGTCGTCATAGATGACCAGCCGCACGTGCCCCACCGGAACCGCCAGGTTCTGCGTCTGCTCCGCATGGCGTTTCCAAGCCTTCACGGCACCTGGCGCCACCTCGGAAAAGTAGCATTCGCCGAAGCGCTGGAAATCCGCTGCGTCGTTGCGAAGCATGTGCAGAACAGCCCCCCGATCGTCCAATATCTGGCGCAGGGGCGTGATCACCACCCCGTCAATCTTTGATGTCAGCCCTGAATCCATGTCGCCCCCCGGACCCGGGCCAGTTGGCAGTAGGCATCCACCTGCCCAAGGGCATACTCGTAAAGTCGGCCGTCTCTCTGGAGCCAGGTGCGGTACCAGTCCACCGTGAACGCCACGGTTTCATCAAACTGCAACACGGCCGACCACTTGAGATAGTGCAACACCTTGTCGCAGGACAGCTTCAGCAGCAGCGCCTCCTCGCCAGCCTTTTCATAGCCGGCTGGCACGGCACAGCGAGCACCAGGCCAGCGCTTGGTCATCGCGTCCAGCAACTCGCCAACCGTCTGGTTGACGCGCGCATCAGGGCCGAAGTTGAAGGCCTCACCGCTGAGTTGGGCATCCTGCAACAACTGTGCCCCAAGTGCCAGATAGCCGCTCAAAGGCTCGAGTACGTGCTGCCATGGCCGTGTTGCCAGAGGGCTGCGTACTGATACCGCCTCGCCCCTGGACCAAGCTCGCACGCAGTCCGGCACGATGCGGTCATCCGCCCAGTCGCCCCCGCCGATGACGTTGCCCGCACGTGTGATCGCTATGCGCGTCGGACTATTGTGAAAGAACGACTGGTAATACGACTGCGCCACCAGGTCGGCACAGCTCTTCGAACCGCTGTACGGGTCATACCCGCCCAGGGGATCAATCTCACGGTAACCCCAGCACCACTCATCGTTGCGGTACGCCTTGTCGCTGGTGATCAGAACGGCAACCTCGATCCACGGCCGTGCGCGGATGCACTCCAGCACGTTGACCATGCCCATGGTATTGGTTTCAAAGGTCCCAGCGGGGTCGGCATACGAACGCCGCACCAGTGCCTGCGCAGCGAGATGGAACACGATCTCTGGCCGGAACTCGTCGAACACTGCTGCCAGACGCGCGCGGTCCTTGACGTCTCCTGTGTAATGCTTGATACGCCCTTCCAGGCCCAGCAACTCGAAGTTTGAGGGCTGGGTCGGCACATCGATGGAAAAGCCTGCAACCTCGGCCCCCAGGCTGATCAGCCACAGCGCCAGCCAGGATCCCTTGAACCCGGTGTGCCCGGTGATGAGCACCCGGCGGCCGCGATATTTGTCGCCGAAGTAAACCACTTTACCAAGTCCTCCAAGGCGCTTCGCCCTTGTTCCAAAGCTCTTCCAGGGCCTGTTTGTCGCGCAAGGTGTCCATCGACTGCCAGTACCCCATGTGCTTGTAGGCCATCAATTGACCACCATTGGCCAGTCGCTCCAGTGGCGCCTTCTCCAGGATGGTCACGTCACCGTCGATGTAGTCGAAAACCTCCGGCTCGAAGACGAAGAAGCCGCCGTTGATCCAGCCTTCTCCGGTCTGCGGCTTCTCCTCAAAGCGCGTGACGCAATCGTCGGCAAGTTGCAGGTTGCCAAAGCGGGCCGGGGGCCGCACCGCCGTCACCGTTGCCAGTCGCCCATGGGAGCGATGGAAAGCCAGCAACTTCCCGACGTCGATATCCGACACACCGTCGCCATAGGTCAGCATGAACGTGCCGCCCGACTTCAGGTGGGGCTTGAGCCGCAGGAGACGCCCGCCCGTCATCGAAGCCGCCCCTGTGTCGACCAGGGACAGGTGCCAGTCCTCCGAACTCCGGTTCGTGTACTCCACGCTGCCGGTCTTCAGATGCACAGTCAGGTCGCTCTGGCGTGCGTGGTAATTGAGGAAGTAGTCCTTGATCAACTCACCCTTGTAGCCCAGGGCCAGCACAAAGTTGTTCAGCTGATGACGCTCGTAGATCTTCATGATGTGCCAGAGGATCGGCCGCCCACCGATCTCGACCATCGGCTTGGGACGAACCTGCGTTTCTTCCGCCAGACGCGTGCCAAGCCCGCCGCACAAGATGACAACTTTCACATCGCTCATAAGAAATGGTCTCTAAGGAAAAAATACAGAACAATAGCCCCGGCATGGGAACTCAAGAGACGAGGCCAATCTCCACGATCATCTCACTCCGCACCTGGCGTCGGGACGAACCGCACCCCAAGCAGTGCGGAAATCGAGACCGCCAGCCTAGGGTAGGAACTACTCACTGTCAGGTTATAGATCGTGTAGGGATTCGACCTCCTAAAGATCAGACAGAACAGCAGCAGCATGAAATTCAGCAAGGTCCGCGGGATCAGGGCAATCAGCAGGAAGGGAACGCGCTGCTCCCAGGCCAATCTGGACGCCAGCCAAGTCCTGAAAGTCTTGAGATCATATTCCCCCATGGCTCGGGACTTCAGCACGGACAAGGCGCGGCGCCATGGCTCCCGCGGCACGATGCCCTCCTTGGAATGGGCGCTCAGGCGTGTGCTCTCCCAGACCAGGCGCGGCCATTTGAAATTCCAGATTTCGAAGCTTCTGGGCGTCCAGCTGCTGTTGCCGCTGCGGTACTTGATATAGGGATATCCGACGATCAGTGCACGGGTGATGGAGGCACTTTCCAGAATGACGCCTACGTGCACGAAGTAGCTGCCGTAGTAGCGCGTCCGGTCGTGCTCGAACCAGATGGATCGCCTTAGCACGACGCTGCCGATATAGGACAGCCCCTTGCCGGAAGCCGGCCAGAAATCCCGGAAGTTCTCCGGCGTGAACACCCTGTCGTTCCCGACCTGATACAAAGGCTGGTGCAACGAAACTGCCAGGTCCTTGGTATAGCAGTCGATCTCCAGCAGGATCAGGTCGTATCCTTTTTCAATCTCCGCCAGCAGCCGGTTCAGCGCGCCGGCAGCGACAAGGTCGTCATCCGTCATCATCCAGCAGTAGTGGCCGCTGGCCCGTTCAACCGCTAGGTCATAGCCCTCATCGATCCCGATTGGCGTTTCCGAGCGGAAATACTTCACTGCCGCATGCCTGCCAGCGTAGTCGCGCATTATCAACTTAGTGCCATCGTCCGACGCGCCGTCAACGACAACCAACTCGACCGATTCATTGAGTTGAAGAAGGATAGAGTCTAGCGTCTCGCGCAGAAAGCCCGCGCGATTCCTCGTGTTGATACAGACGGAGAGAATGGGTGTGGCCATTAGCGCGTCTCAGCGGATTTCATGGAAAGGCAGGTGCGAGATCTGCTTGAACTGCATCGCGTGATCGACCTTGAACTTGCGCATCTGCAACTCATTCTCCGCAAACTCAAGTGACTCAACTGAATCCAGAAATTCCGCCGGGAAGCACGTCGGATCGACAAAAAACGCGTTGACTCCTTTCCGATCCACGGTCACGAAGCGGTAACCCCGGGACGCGAAGAATGTGCGCCAGCCCGTGATCGACACGCCGTAATACAGGTCGCTTGGATGTGCCGCCGTGTAACGAAACTTCGGGTCATAGACGATGGTCTTCGCATCATCTGGGCCGAACGCCGAGTTGAATTCGACGACAAAGATTTTCGGCCGGAAGCTAGCGTCCAGCAACGAAGCGGCCACGTAGTAATCATTGCCGTCGATATCCAGCGAAAACACATCCGGATCGCCATACAACGCCGCTTTCCTGATTTGCGCCGCGGAATCGTTGTCGACGAACATATTGCGTATCTCGAGCCCCAGGCTGTAGTGCCCGATCATGCGCTGCGCCCGCGCCACCAGCGCCGGATCGCCCTCGATCATCAACCCAGCGTGCTTCTCGACGATAGTCAGCCACGCCGAGTTGTTGTCGATGCCATCGGCAGCACCGATCTCCACGAAATACTTGTTCTGCCGATTCAGCTGCGATCGCAGGATCTCGATGATTCCGTCTTCCCCGTTCTGACTGAAGCCGGAGAACTCCCAGGTTACAGGGCGACGAAGGTCGATCCTTCGTGCATTCATCGCTGCGGCGCCTTTCGTCAGTCCGATGAGGATTCGCTGGCGATCGCGCAAGGCATACATGAAATTGATGATTTTCTTGATCATTTTTTGCTTCTTGGGCTTGACGGTTCAAAGGGACGGGCGAGGAACGGAATCATGACCAGACAGATATTCCGCCAGGTTCTCGAACGGGTTGGCACCGGGCGTGCTTGTGTTGACGATGTAGTCAACCTCGTAGGCCGCATAGGCCGCCTCCTGGGCGGGCGCCAACAACCGGCTCAGCAACGCGCCGTCCTCGGCCTGCCGCGACAAATCCAAGACTGGTCTTTGCAGTGCCGAGGCAATGACTTCCACGATCCGCCCCTGCGGGGTCGCCTGCAACTGATCGAACGTCAACAGGGCGATCGGCTTGCGCAGAATGACCGGAAAATTGATCGCACTCGAATAATGCGTCAGGGCGCACACGCAACCGCATGACAACCATGCCGTCCGGTCATCGCAAAGCTGACGCCCCTTGAACAAAGTCGCATAGTCCGGGTATTCCCGCCCATTCGGATGGGCAGCAATCACCACCGGCAAGCCGGTCAGTCGCTCGAGCCGGTCGAAAAAACCGTTGATCAAATCGAAATAAGATGCGGCGTCAATGATGTGCGAAAAGTGTCCTAGGTGGAAATCGAAGCTCAGCGTCAGGCAATCGTCGATGAACAGGATGTAGCCACCCTCGGGCAGGTCCCGAGCCGCGGTGGTGTAGGTGTCCCAATCCAGACGGGCCTTCTGAAGCTCGAAATATCCCGGCGTCGCGGTGTGGACGATCTTGCGCGCCGACATCACCCACGGATTCGCGCTCTTGCGTCCGGCCAGGAGCGAGATATCGGGTGGATCAGGATGCTTGTTGGTCAGCCGTCGTCCGATATGGCGCAGTGCCTTGAGCGCAAGCTGCGCCGGACTGGAGAACAGGCTGCTCCATGGCGTTGCCGCCGAAGCGCCTGTGGGAACAGGCGCCAGGTGGTGCGTGATGTACTGGGCCTTGACCTTGCAGCACTCCGCTTGGAACATCCGCGTATACGGACCACGCCCCACGAAGTCGAGCACAAAATCCGGAGCGACGCTCTGCATCAAGGCCTCAAAGACCTTCCGACTGTCCACCTTGCGGATCGTCGCGGATCGCTTTTCGCTGAATGCCGGGTGTCGGTCGGACGGAATCAGCCAAGCCATGCAATCTGCGACGACGATCTCGAAGTACGGCGCGAGTTCCTCCGCTCCGATCCGGCGATAGATGTTCTCCGTCAGCGGGCTAGCCACGAGAATAATCATCGTCTTGCGCCGGTCAGCCAGACCTGGTCCCAAGCGGGTCATACGGCCCTCAACTCGTGTTCGACCAGCCGCACTATCATCTCGTCAAACGGAATGGTGACCTTCCAGCCCGTGGCCTGCATCAGTTTGGAGGGATTCCCGATGCGGATCTCCGGTGCCCGGGTCATGCGTGAGGGATTGACCTCGACGTGATTGCGGTAGTCCAGGCCCACGTGCCTGAAGGCGATTTCCGCGAAATCGGCAACCGTGTGTGGGACCCCGGTTGAGACGATGAAGTCATCACCCGCCTCAAGTTGCAGCATCCTGTGCATCGCATCGACGAAATCCTCCGCCGCCCCCCAATCCACAGTAGCGTGCAGGTTCCCCAGGCTCAGCGTTCCGCCGCCTTCCCTGGAGATCGAGACTGCCGCCCGCGCGATTCGTTTGGACAGGTAGTTCGGCGTGCGCAGGCTCGACTCATGATTGAAGAGGATGCCGGCGCTCACATTGAGACCGTGTTGTAGACGATAGTGTTCACACACCTGCATGCCAGCGAACTTCGTGATCGCATAGATTGAACCCGGCCGCTTCTCGCTTGCTTCGCTCAGTTTTCCGGAACCATGGCCCGGGAATACGTGCGAGGACGAGGCATAGAAGGCAGCGCATTGCGGCCTGTGCTCGGCAAGCGCCTGCAGGAAGTAACCGAATGACAGCACGTTGACCGAGAAGCTCCTCTCCAGAAGCACCTTGCCCAAGTCCGGTGCCGCTTCAGAGGAATGATGATGGGCAGCTAGATAGTAGACCTCGTCGGGTTTCACACTGCCGACAAGCTCTTCCACCTGAGTCGGGTTGGCAATGTCATGCGTCGTCCTGCTGACACCCACCACCTCGTAGTCCTTCGAGCGCAGGTGCGCAGACAGCAATTGGCCATCCTGACCATTGCTTCCGATGATGATTGCCCTGCGCCTCACCTCAAGTTTCTCCTGCCCACCCTCGTTAAGGCGTGATCACCTCGATACGGGGCAAGGGAAACAGCAGACGCTGACCGGTGAAGGCCTTGTTCTGGAGGAAGAATTCCTTGAAATGCCAGGGTAGCACGATGAGATAGTCGTAGCGGCGGGCAAGCACGGCCTTCTCGTCCTCGATCGGGATCCCGGTTCCCGGCGTATAGACGCCAAACTTGTCAGGGTTAACCTCTCCCACGACTTCGATGTCCTGGTCGGTGAAGCCGCAGTACTGCAACAGCACATTGCCCTTCGTGGATGCTCCCAACGCCCCCACTCTCTTGCCCTCGGCCTTGGCCTTCCTGACGAAACGGGTCAACTCGCCGCAGATCTGCTTGATCTGCCGGTCAAAGTGCTCATACGGATGCAGCCCGTCCAAGCCCCTCGCCCGTTCGTCCTGTAGAAGGGCGGCGATCTTGTCCTTCTCGACTGCGCGGCCCGATTCGCGACTTGCGGCCACCACGGAGAAACTGCCACCGTTGACATCGTTGAGCTCCACGTCGACCACCTTCAGGCCCACCTGCTCAAGCATCCACATGATCTGCTTCAGACCGTAGTATTCTAGGTGTTCATGGCAGATGGTGTCGAACGCCAGACGATCGAGCATCAGGGGCATGTAGCTTTGCTCGAACACCCAGATGCCATCGGTCTTGTCGAGGATCTCGGCAATGTCCCTGGCGAAAGTCAACGGCTGCTCCAGGTCGTAGAGCATGGAGAAGGATGTGATGACCTTCGCCTTCCGGCCCGGGAATGCGTCCGCGACGAGCTTGGCCGAGAAGAAGTCCGGGATCAGCTGGACATGCTTCTTGTAATACTGGCGGAATTTGGCGCCCGTGGGATCCACGCCTACCAGCAGCAGATCCTCGCGATAGGCACCCAGACTGGTTCCGTCGTTGGCACCGATGTCGATCACCAAATCGCCCGCGGCCAGCTTGGCCATTGCCTGAATCCTGGCAATCTTCGCATGCAGGTGCGCAACCATCTGCCGGTTCAGGCCCGAGCGATAGCCGTAGTTGTCGCCATACATCTCCCCCAAGTCGTAGGAGTGGTCCAGCTGCAGCAAGCCGCAGGCATCGACGCCATGGCACATGACCAAGCGAAGGGGGCCTTGGGTCAGGCCCCGGCTGGTCTTGTCCTTCGGGAAGACGCCCGTCATGTATTGATATCCCAGGTCCACGACTTCAACTAGGTGCTCATTGCCGCACATGCGGCACTTCGATAGCCTAGATATTTTTGCCATTATTTGTCCAGTTAGCCTGTTCGGACACGCCGAATCAGAATCCGCCCTTGTTAAGATAAGTTTGTCTTTGAGCTTCATTCAGGTCAGCCAGAACCATCTCGGCGACCAGCTCCTTGAAGGTGATCTTCGGCACCCATCCCAGCTTGGTCTTGGCCTTACTTGCGTCGCCCAGCAGGCTTTCGACCTCCGTCGGCCGGAAGTAACGCTTGTCGACACTGATGATCTGCCTGCCGCTCGCGTCGAACCCCTTCTCGTCAACGCCCTCGCCTTCCCAGCGTATGGTCATGCCCAGTTCGGCCGCTGCCAGTTCGATGAACTCGCGCACGCTGTGCTGCTCGCCCGTCGCGATCACATAGTCTTCGGGAGTGTCCTGTTGCAGCATCAGCCACTGCATCTCCACATAGTCCTTCGCATGCCCCCAGTCACGCATGGCATTCAGATTGCCCAGGAACAGCTTGTCCTGCATGCCCAACTTGATGCGGGCGAGGGCCCGGGTGATCTTGCGGGTGACGAAATTCTCGCCACGCACAGGCGATTCATGGTTGAACAGAATGCCGTTGCAGGCAAAGATCCCGTAAGCCTCGCGGTAGTTCACCGTAATCCAATAGGCATAGAGTTTGGCCACGGCATACGGGGAACGCGGGTAAAAAGGCGTCGTCTCCTTCTGCGGGACCTCCTGCACCAGGCCGTACAGCTCGGACGTGGAGGCTTGGTAGAACTTGGTCTTCTTCTCCAGCCCCAGGATACGGATGGCCTCCAGCAGCCTCAAGGCGCCAAGTGCGTCAGAGTTGGCGGTGTACTCCGGCTCCTCGAACGAAACTGCAACATGGCTCTGCGCCGCCAGGTTGTAGATTTCGTCCGGCTTTACCTGCTCGATGATGCGGACCAGGCAGCTTGAATCCGACAAATCGCCGTGATGCAAGAAGAAGCGCACCCCCGGTTCATGCGGATCTCGGTACAGATGGTCGATGCGCGCCGTATTGAACGACGAGGATCTCCTCTTGATGCCGTGCACCTCATAGCCCTTGTTCAAAAGAAACTCGGCCAGATAGGAACCATCCTGCCCGGTCACGCCCGTGATGAGTGCAACTTTATTCATGTATCGAATCCGTCATTTTGGGAATCCTCGCCGAGTGGAGGTCACAGGCTGAACCCGTCATCGACGACCAAGTTCTGGCCGTCCACATATCTGGAGCCGTCCGACAGGAGAAAGACCAGCGCACCGGAAATGTCCTGCGGATCCAGCATGCCCTTGCCGGCACAGAGTTCGCCGTAGTTGCGCACGAAACTCTCGGTCTGCCCGTCGGCAATGCCGCCGGGGGACACCGCGTTGCAGCGCACGCCCGTGCCCTTGTAGTACTGCGCGATGTATCGCGTCAGCTGAATCACCCCCGACTTGATCAGAGCGTACTCGACCGGCGTCGTCATCTTCGTTCCCGCGTAGATCTGAAAACGAGGCGGCACGAAGCCGTAGATCGAGCTCATATTTACGATGTTGCCGCCGCCGTGCGCCTTGAAATACTCGGCGAATTTCTGCGCGACCAGAAAATAGCCAGCTAGGTGGATGGACAGGCTGTCGCACATATCGGCGTATTCCACGTCCTCGAACCTGCGGCCGTAGTTCCGGTTCTTGGGGTAGGCATTGTTCACAACCGCATCGATGCCGCCGTACTGCGTGCGCAGGTCATCGATCAGGCGCGCCACCGAGTCCGCAGACGTGATATCAAGCTCCCGACCCGCCGCCTGTCCACCCTGGGCGACGATGCCGGCCGCCACCTTGTCCGCCGCCTCGCGATTCAGATCCGCGACGATGGCCACCCCGTCGTGTTGCGCCACGGTGGCGCAGAACTGCCGCCCAAGCAGGCCGGCGCCGCCGGTGATCACGACACGCTTGCCCTGGAGTAGATTCGACATATCGGCCATGATCAATTGAACTTTCTGAACACGGGCTTGATAGCGGGTCCTTCAAGGTAGCGCTCCGCGCCGTCGGCCATTGCCTTCTTGTACACGGGCAAGGCGGCATCCAACGCCCGCGCGGTGAGCTTGAGTTCTTCCTCGCCATGGCGCCAGGACAGCGCGATCCAAGGCATCAACACACCGTGACGAACCATTTCCTGGGCAAAAAGGGTCCTGAGCGGCAGGGATGCCGCACCCTTGTCATCCAGCGTGAGGTAGTACGGAGAGCACGAGAACCCTCCGACCTTCAGGCTGTCAGCCACGCCATGTGCATCGAATTTCTCCTGCATCAGGGCAAGCAGCCGGCGCCCGTAGTCCCAGAGATGGCCAACGACGTTCTCGCGCTCCATCATCTTCATCGTCGCCAAGAAAGCCCCCATGCCCGCCATCTCCGCGCCATGAGTGGTAGACAGGAGAAACAGGCGCTCCTGGCCCGGCTTCTCAATCGATCCCAGCGACATGACCTCGCGCCGGCCGGCAATGCAGGAGACAGAGAAGCCATTCGCCATGGCCTTGCCGAAGGTGCATAAGTCCGGGCTGACCCCATAGAGGTGCTGTGCACCTTTCATGTGCCATCGAAAGCCGGTGATCATCTCGTCCAGAATCATGACGATACCGTGCCGGTCGCACAGGGCGCGCACCTTCTGCAGGAAACCGTCCTTCGGCTCCTCGGTAGTAGCCGGCTCCAGCACCACGCAGGCCAGTTGCCCCGGGTATTGCGCCACCAACGCTTCCAGCGACGCCAGGTCGTTGAACTTGAAAAGCTTGGTCTTTTCCTGCGTCTCCTTGGGTATTCCCAGGGTCAGGGGCGTGGACCCGATGAACCAGTCGTCATAAGAGAAGAAGGGGTGCTCAACGCAACGGGCAGCAAGCTCGCGGCCAGTGTAGGCACGCGCCAGTTTGACGGCCGCCGACACAGATGTAGAGCCATTCTTGGTGAACTTCACCATGTCGACCGAATCAATCAGGTCGATCAGACGTTCGGCGGCCTCCAGTTCCACCATCGACGGACGGGTCAGGTTGTTGCCATTCCTGATCTGCTCGATCGCGGCCTGGTCGATTTCGTCCTCGGCGTAGCCGATATTCACCGCGCGCAAGGCCATGCCGTAGTCGAGATACTTCCCGCCCTGCGGGTCAAAAACATAGGCCCCCTTGCCGCCCCGGAGAATTTGGGGCGCGTTGGAAGGGAACTGGTCAAATCCACGCGAATAGGTATGGGCTCCGCCGGGGATGGCAGCCAACAGGCGTTCTTGGTAGTTCATAGGGTCGACTCGGCAAGTTGTTCCAGCTTCAGAAGTGTCTCGAGCACACGGACATCATCCAGAAGCGAGTTGGGGAAGCGGGTCGGGTCACGCGCCTTGACGGCGGCCACGAAGTCCGCCATCTCGGCAATGTAAGGCTCTTCGGGGTTGATATAACCCGCCTCGACAGTCCCGCCGCCGAGATCGACGCGTGTCCACTCGGCCGCTCCGAGCCTGGCCGTACGCACACAGTTCTCATCCGCGCTGAAGACTAGTTCACCCTCGGTACCAAGCACACGCAGCTCACGTGTAGCCTGCGGCCGTGAGATGACCTCAACCGTCACATTGGCCAAGACCCCCCCCGGGTAACGCAGCAGGCAATGGTAGATGTCGTCAATATCGGCATCCATGTCGGTCAGCTTTGCCTTGGCGCAGGCCAGGGGTACCGAAGCGCCGAACACGTCGTCCAACCAGGTCAGCTCGAACGGCACGATCTCCCGGCACCCGCCTGTCTCTCGACGCGACACATAGAAGTCCTCGATCCGCTCCCACGGATGCCAGTCTGGCAGGTACTGGCCCGTCTGGTAATTGATGTTGAGCGGCTTGCCGATCACGCCTTGCTGCAGCAGCGCTTTGACCAGTTTAGGCCCGGGGTAATAGCGCATTGTGCACGAGGGCGCCATCACGATGCCGGTTCCCGTCACCTTGGCGGCCAGCGCCTTAATGCGCCCGGATTCGACCACCGACGCCTCGATGAAACAAGAGAGACCGCGCTCCAAAGCGGCCCAGGCATAAGTCATGTGATGACCGGGAGCAGTGGAGATCACGAGCGCGTCCGGCTTGAACGCTGCGACCGCGGCCTCGAAGGTATCAAACACAGGAATGCCATACTTTTCCGCTGCCTCACGCAGGCGATCTGCGCGCAGGTCAAAACCCGCCAGCGCCGCATGCCCCAGTGCTTGCAGATTACGCACACGGCGCTTGCCCATGGAGCCCAATCCAACCACAAGAAACTTCAAGCCAACCTCCACTCATGCTTCATCACGTTCTCGACGCAATAGAAATCGTACACATCGTCGATCTCATAGTTCTGGTAGCGACGAATTGGGAATCCCATGCAACGGCGCGTGTAGAAGGTGTTCTCCTCCAGCAGCACGTCGGTCTTGGCGACGTACGCCACGCAGTAGGGGAAATAGGCCGGCGCGTTGTCCTGGCGCCGCGTAGTCTGCACCAGTTCCTTGCAAAAAGGCTCGATGCCGCGCCCGACCAGGTGCTTCATGATGGACGGGTGCTCACCCACCTCGCCCAGGGTCACGACAGAATCGAAATCCCCGGCGGCTCCGTCCAGCGCCTCCAGCACGCGGTCAATGTCGTCGTCCTCGCGCAAGGGCGAAGTCGGCTCCAGCAGCGCGGTGTAGGCGAACTCCCGGTTGGCCGACTGGCGATAGTGCCCCAAGGCATGGCGGATAACATCGTAGGAATTGGCCGTATCCGTGGCCAGTTCCGCCGGCCGCAGGAAGGGCACCTCGGCCCCATGCTCCCTGGCAATGGCAGCAATCTCAGGGCTGTCCGTGCTGACCAGCACCACATCGAGATGCCTGGATTTGAGCGCCTTCTCGATCGTCCATGCAATTAGAGGCTTGCCACATAGCGGCCGGATGTTCTTGCCCGGCAACCCCTTGGAGCCGCCGCGCGCGGGGATGATGCCGATGGCCGTCCTGGAGTTGATCATACCTGGCTGCCTTCCCTGGCCGCGCCAGCCACCGCCTTGTCGGCGTGTTCATAGTCCGTGGGCCGCCCGACGTCCAGCCACGGCTCGTGCATGGGATACGCCACCGTGCGGAGACCCTTGGCCTGGAGCCGCTCGAAGAGCATGGGCATGTCGTAATGCTCGTTGACGCCCAGTTCGTTCAGCGCCGCCGGGTCGAGCACGTAGACGCCTGCATTGATATGCGTGCGCGCGACCGGCTTCTCCTCGAACCCGACGATATCCACACCCCGCGTCTGCACCACGCCGAACGGGTGCTGCCATTCGTGCATGCGCACCGCCATGGTGGCCACGGCGTCATGGCGGACATGGAAATCCAGTAGTTCGCTGTAGCGGATGTCCGTCAGCACGTCGCCGTTGGTCACGACAAACGGCACCTCAGGCCGCGGCCGCAGCAGGCCGATGGCGCCCGCCGTCCCCAGGGGAGTCTGCTCCCGCAGGTAGTCGATCCTGACCTGCCAGCGCGAGCCATCCCCGAAATACTCCTCGATCATGTGCCCGAGGTAGTGGATCGCCAGGATGAAATGCTCGAACCCTTCCAGCTTGGCCCGCTCGATGATGTGCTCCAGCATCGGCTTGCCAGCCACGGGCAGCAAGGGCTTGGGGCAGTTCTCGGTATGCGGTCGCAGTCGCGTCCCCATGCCGCCCGCCATGATGACCATGGGATTTGGCCGGCTGGGCGTGGCGTTGATCTCGTCCCAGAGATGCAGGCCCACCACCCGGCGCTGCTCGTCGACCACGGGAATCTGCTGCACCTTGTTGGCCACCATCAGCTGCAGCACCAGGTCTCGCGCCATGTCCGGTGGCACCACCAACGGGTTGCGATGGATCACGCTGTCGATGGAACTTCCCATGCTCAGGCCCCGCAGCAATCCGCGCCGGATGTCTCCGTCGGAAATCGTGCCCAGCAGTTCACCCTGCTCGCCGACAATCAGAACGATCTTGATCGCCACCTGATCGAGGTTGCGTATCGCCTGCTCGATGGTGACATTCCCCGCCAGGATGGCTTGGCGCCAGAATCTTTCGGCCACGCTGTGGGCGTTCTTATCTTGAATCGCAGACATTCTGGTGTAAGACCTTTCCCGCATCAGAGCGAGGCCTTCAGCGGCGGTGCCGGCTGAAGCCCAAACGCAGACAGCGCCCGTCTCCCAACGGGCTCAGCAGGGGCCCTTTTTATTGGGCAGTTGATGATTTTATATGGGTTCTCCGCCCGGACGGACATCAAAGGCTCAGACACATTCACCGCGAAGTTTCCCCCGGCTGGCGTCCGACTTTATTGCCGTTGGCGAGTGCCGCCTCGGCCGCCGGATAGAGCGTCATGGCGCCATGCACACTCAAATGATCACTGTCGTAGTAAAGAGACTTGCCCTCTATCGCCAGTGGACAGCTTCCGCCGCGGCGGCACAGGACATCGTCGAAATCAATCACCGTCGCGCCAAGCAACTGCATATCAGCTATACGCGCCCGCACCCATGCCTGGTCCTCGCGATGCCGCTGCCAGGTGACGGCCTGTTCGTTGACACGGTCAACGTCCAGGCCCGACAACCTGAGCGCCTGAATGGGCCCCATCTCCTGCTGCGGCGTGTCGTTGACCAGAAGGACTTCGACACCGATCCGGCTGTAGTCCCGCACCGTCTTTTCCATCCCGTACACGAAGGACTGTCGGGCAAAGTCCACCGAGTCGTCCCGCGTGACATCCATTGAAATCGGGTTGCGCTCATCGGGCCGGATGACACCGCCGGTGTAGTAGGTCCATCGCCCGATTAACAGTACGCGCCTGATGCCCTTCTCCTTGACAAACTCGAATATCCGCTCATTGAGCTTCTGGCAGTTGTGGAGCGCCATATTGGCCGCCCCCCGCAGCGACTGCACGCCCAGCAGCGGCGGGCAGCCGGACGTTCCGGCAAACACGATGCCCACCTGCTGGTCCAGGCCATATTGGTCAAGCACCGGTATCAGGCTGAGCGCATGGCTGTCGCCGAAAGCCATGAGGCTCGGCGCAACCGCCGTCGACCCCAGCACGCAATTCCAGCCGTCCGCACGCTCATATGCGTGAGCAATTTCGAAACATTCCTTCTCGCGGCTGGTCCGCACGACTGACTGCGTGTAGGGCTCTACCCGTATCGCGGCGTCACGAGATGGTAGTCCTCCCTTCCGATACGTGGCGCCCCCCAACCCGCCCAGCACGACCAGAAGCCCCGTCAAGGTCAGCGCCCAGGCTCTCTGCCGCGCGCCGAAGCGTATCGGGCGCTCTACCAACTGGTACGTCAGCCAAGCGAGCAACATGGCCAGCAACACCAGCGCGACCCTGCCCCCAACCGCGGGACTCTGGCCACTCACAAGGTGCGCAAGAGAGAGCAGGGGCCAGTGCCACAGATACAGCGGGTAGCTGATCAGCCCCAAGAAGACCAGCCACCGGTTCGACAGGATGGTCCGGTTCACCCAGGCGCTCGGCCCGGCCATGATCAGGGCGATCGCTCCTGTCACCGGCAACAGCGCCCACCAGCCCGGGAATCGGGCATCCCGGTGAAGCCCGAAGACCGACAACAGGATCAGCAGCAATCCCATCCATGCCACACAGTTCTTCAGACTGCCAGCGTATCGATGGCAGGCCAGCCCTATCCCGGGCGCCACGTCTCCTTTTGCCCGGGGCCGCTGTCGACCTGCTGCGGCCACATAAGCGCCAATCCCGCCGACCATCAGCTCCCAGAAGCGCGCATGCGGGAGAAAGAAACCGCCTACCGGATCGTCGGCGAGCGAACGCAGATTCACGCCGAATGACAACAAGCCGACCAGGATCAGGGCCACCAGCACATTCGTCCCCGTACGCCACAACAGCCAGATGGCCAGCGGATAGATCAGGTAGAACTGCTCCTCGATAGCCAGCGACCACAGGTGCAACAGCGGTTTGAGCTCAGATGCCGTATCAAAGTACCCGGACTCCCTCCATAGCACCAGGTTCTGGACAAAGACAGCACCGGCTGCCATATGCTGGCCCAGACGCGCGAATTCGTCCGGGAGAAGCCAGAACCACCCGAAGACATACGTGGCCGCAAGCACCAGAACCAGGGCCGGGAATATCCGTCTGGCGCGATGAACGTAGAAGCTGCCAAAGCTGAAGCCGCCGTGCCGCAGGCCCTTGAAGACGATCCCGGAGATCAGATAGCCCGAGATCACGAAGAAGACGTCCACCCCGACAAAACCGCCCCGCGTGAACGTCGGAAAAGCATGAAACAGGACGACCGACAAGATGGCGATCGCCCGCAAGCCGTCGATATCGGGCCTGTAGTCAGTCGGTGGAATGCGCGCGGACATGCGGCTCCACCCAGCCACGCACCAGTGCTTGGCGTCCGGCACTCCGGTGAATCTCTGCAAAATGAGGGTGTTGGCGGACACTATACGCCGGGGATGGAGTGGAAGCGTTTCTTGAGCAAGCCATCGAGCTCGACGTGCCTGAGCGTCGCCACGATCCTTGCACTGGCGCCACCGTCCCCGTAGGGATTGCGCACGCTGCCCAGACCAGCCCTGAACTCCTCGCTGTACATGCGCCGCAAGGCCGTCGCAATGCCCTGCCCGTCGGGCAGGCAATTGATCACGCTCCCGGCCTGCAGGCGCCCGCGTTGACGGTCACCGATGTTGATCGTGCCAATGCCGAAGCTCGGTGCTTCGAGCAGACCGCTCGACGAATTGCCGACCACACCATCGACATGGGCCATGCAGGACAGGTAGCGCAACTGGCCGAGCGAGGCGAACACGTGGGCATGGGCGTGGCGCGCGGCGAACTGCTCCAGCAACTGGATCAATTCCCGGCTGTCCGTGTCGGCGTTCGGCAGAGTGAAAATGAGCTCCGTATCCTGCTGCTCTTCCAATGCCGCCAGCAACTCGCGCAGCTGGTCGGTAGCGGTGGCGGACTCGAGCGTGACCGGGTGGAAGGTGATGAGGAGGTTGCGCCGCCCCAGGCGAAATCCCAGTGCGGCCTCCAGCTCAGCCCGCCCCAGGAGTTTCAGGCGCTTGATGCTGTCGATGCCCAGGCCGCCCACCAGATGCACATGCTGCGGCTGCTCGCCCAGCTGGATGACCCGCTGTCGGTATTCCTCCGCCGCGACAAAGTGCAGGTGGGACATCTTGGTGATGGTGTGCCGGATCGACTCGTCGAAGGCGCCCTCGGTCGTCTCACCCCCGTGCAGATGGGCCACCGGGATGCGCGCCACCAAGGCGGCTGCCACCGCCGAAAAAATCTCGAAACGATCGCCCAGTACCACCAGCAGGTCGGGCGCCAACTCGTGCAATGCGTCGGCAAACCCGATCATGCCCAGACCCATGGACTTGGCTATGCCCACCGGTGTGTCCGAACTGGTCAGCATCTCGACCTTGCGGTCGATGCGAAAACCGTCCTTCTCAATCTCGCGGTACGTCAGGCCGAACTCCGGTGACAGGTGCATGCCGGTAGCGATGACCTGCAGAGTTAGATCCGGATCATCCTGAACGCCCTGCATCACCCAGCGCAGTAGCCCGTACTCCGCGCGGGTGCCGGTGACAACACAAATCTTGCGGCTCATAGTTCGATCAGTTCGTCGGTCTGGAAATCACGCCTCGCGACGCGGCCCAATACCCCGTCCATCCGCATGGGCGACACGCCCGTGCCGGGCCGCTTGACCGCAAGATTGGCCCGTGTGAACGGTTCGCCTGCGCGTATCGGGCCGGCCGCCACCAGCGACTTGCGGGCGATCGGGATGTTCTTCGCCTCGCTGGCGCTGGGGCGCTTCACGCCATCACCCAAGGCCAGCTCGATGTTCCGTATCGCCGTCACCATGGCCTTCAACTCCGCGGGCTCGAGGCTGGCCTGGTGGTCCGGCCCGGGCAGATTGCGGTCCAGGGTGAAATGCTTTTCGATGATGGTCGCGCCCAGCGCCACCGCCGCAATCGGAACTTCGATCCCGGCCGTATGGTCCGAGTAGCCGACCTGGACGCCGTAGGCATCGCGGATGCTCAACATGGCCCGCAGGTTCACGTCCCTCATGGGCGTCGGGTACTCTGTGTTGCAGTGCAGGACCGTGATCTGCTGGCGCGGCGTACCCGCCCGCTCCAGCACGTCGAGGGCCGCACCGATCTCGGCCATGTCCGCCATGCCCGTGGAGAGGATGACCGGCGTCCCCATGCGACCGATATGCTGCAGGTAAGGCAGGTTGGTGATCTCTCCGGACGGGATCTTGAACAGGGGCATGCCGAAGCCCGCCAGCAGATCCAGGCTCTCGATGTCGAAACCGGTGGACAGGAAGCGGATGCCCTGGCGCGCGCAATGCTCGATCAGCGCGACATGCATCTCGGGCGTGAGTTCAAGTCGGCGAATCATGTCGTATTGCGACTCGTCCTCGGCCGTCAACTGTCGCTGGTAATCGGCCTTGGCGGCCTGGCGCGTGACCAACCGGTCCGCCTTGAAGGTCTGGAATTTCACGAAATCGGCGCCGGACTGTGCCGCCACCTCCACCAGCTGGCGGGCCATCGCCAGGTCGCCGTTGTGATTCACGCCGGCTTCGGCAATGATGAGCGTCTTCACGATTTGTCCTTCACAGGCGGCAGCCGGCTTCCTGCCATGCAATCGGACAGGACCAGCTGTCCCATGCCCACGATGCAACGCTCGGCCACGCGTATGCCCTGGCGCACGCAGGCATTGCTGCCGATGAATGAACCGGCACCGATCGACACGTCACCATTGATGACGGCGGCAGTCGCGATATGGCAGTGATCGCCGACCACGGCGTCGTGCTCCACCAGCGCCTGGCTGTTGATGATGCAATTGCGCCCGATGCGGGCGCCGGCATTGACGATCGCCCCATGCATGACGATAGTCCCCACGCCCACTTGCGCGTGCGCTGAAACATAGGCATGCGGCGAGACGATCACCGGCAGGTTGCAGCCTCTTGCTTCCAGCAGGGCATGAAGTTTCATGCGCGCCTCGGGCGACTTGATCTGCCCTACGGTAATCAACACCTGCGCAAAGCGAGGCAACAGATCCGGCAGATCGCCGTCCGTGCCCAACACCGGGTAGCCAAGCACGCGCGAGCCCACTTCCTCCGGCAGGCCGACCAGCCCCCCCACGATGTACCGTCCTTCCTGCTCGATCACGTCGATACAGGAACGGGCGTGCCCGCCCGCCCCCAACAGAAGGATGGTCTCCCGACTCACTTGGTCTGCTCCAGACCCAGGCTCGCGCTGCTGGGGAGGTTGACCAATCGGCGCTCCAGCGATTCGGCAACCGGCAGGTCCGCCCGCGGACAGGCTTGATAGGCCGGCAACCTGTGCATCAGGCTCCAGGCCGGACGCGTCATCAGGCCGGCGTCGTTGGTCGCGGCCAGGATGGCGTCGCGCTGGTCCGCAACCGCCTCTTCCAGCAGCAGGGTCTGCAGCCAGTAGTTGCTGGTGCAGCCCCGGGGCTCGGCGACGAGCCTGATGGAAGGCACCTGGGCCAGGGCCGCCTTGTATTTTTCATAAAGCCGGCGCTTGGCCGTCACGAAGGTCGGCAGCTGCTCCAGCTGGGCGCAACCCAGGGCCGCATTGAGGTTGGGCAGGCGGTAGTTGTAGCCCACATCGTCATGTAGATAGGCCCAGCGGTGCGGCACCTTGGCCGTCGTCGTCAGGTGCTTGGCATGCCTGGCAATCGCGGTGTCGTTGGTCAGGATGGCGCCACCGCCGCCGGTGGTGATGGTCTTGTTGCCGTTGAAGCTCAGCGTGCCCAGCAGGCCGAAGGTGCCCGTGTGCCGCCCGCCCACCGTGCTGCCCAGCGACTCGGCGGCATCCTCCACCAGCGCCAGGCGGAAATCATGTGCGAGCGCCATGACCCCTTCGATGTCAACCGGATGGCCGAAGGTGTGCATGGGCACCAGGGCACGGATCGCACGGCCCGTGGCGCGGTTGACGCACTGGCCGCCGCGCAGCTCGGCCGCCCGCGACAGGTAGGTGCGCAGCGCCTGCGGATCGACGCCCAGCGTGTCGTCGGCACTGTCGACAAAATGCGGGATCGCGTCGCAATAGGCGACGGCATTGGCCGTGGCCACGAAAGTCAGCGCGGGCAGCAGCACCTCGTCGCCCGGGCACACGCCGGCCAGCTTGAGTGCGATGTGCAGCGCGGCGGTGCCGTTGACCACCGCCACGGCGTGCCGCGCGCCGGTATAGGTCGCCAGGTCCGCCTCGAAGCGGTCGACGAACTTCCCCACCGACGACACGAAGGTCGAATCAAGGCACTCCTTCAGGTAGGTCCATTCATTGCCGTTGAAGCGCGGCTCGTGCAGGGCGACGGGGCCGCCCGGGCCCGTGACGCTGCGGATGGCCTCGACGATCTGCCTGTCCAGGGCTGCGGGAGTCATGTCCTTGCTCACAGGTTGTAGATGTCCGACTTGTACATGGCCAGATTGGCAGGATCGCCGAACCAGCTGACCGTCTGCTGCAATCCACGCCGAAAGCCCTCCAGCCCCCAAAAGGCGGGCTGCCAGCCCAGCATCTCGCGGGCCTTGGTGTTCGAGGCCCATAGCCGCTCGACCTCGCTCTTCTCGGGCCGCAGGCGCTGCTCGTCGGTTTGGATATCCACATCGGCGCCCATCACCTCGGCGATGGTACGCACGGTATCGCCGATCGAGATCTCGAAATTACTGCCTAGGTTGATCACCTCGCCCGCACCGGCCGGCGAGCACAGCGCGGCGATGAAGCCACCCACCGTGTCCTGCACGTAGTTGAAGTCGCGGGTCGGGTGCAAGGCACCCAGCTTGAGCTCCCGCTTGCCGCTGGCAATCTGGGTGATGATGGTCGGGATCACGGCGCGGGCCGACTGGCGCGGGCCGTAGGTGTTGAAGGGGCGGATGACCGTCACCGGCGTGCCAAAAGAAGTGTAGAAGGACAGGGCGATCTGGTCGGCTCCGATCTTGCTGGCCGAATAAGGCGACTGCCCCTGCAAAGGATGCTCTTCGGTGATAGGCACGAAGCGGGCCGTGCCATACACCTCGCTGGTGGAAGTGTGGATCACCTTGGACACGCCCAGATCACGCGCCGCCTGCACCACATTCAGGGTGCCCTTGATGTTGGTATCCACATAGGTGTCGGGCGAGTGGTAGGAGTAGGGGATGGCAATCAGGGCCGCGAGGTGCAGCACGGCATCACAGCCCTTCATGGCGGCGCGCACGCCGTTCGGATCCCGCACATCGCCGGCAAACACCTCGAACCGGCCCTTGACATCCTCGCCGCAGCGGTCGAGCCAGCCCCAGCTGTTGAAGGAGTTGTATATGACCAAAGCGCGCACATCGTAGCCGGCGCGCACGAGAGCTTCGGTCAAATGGGACCCGATGAAGCCATCGGCACCGGTGACGAGAACTTTGGCGAGAGTGGACTTATCCTGCTTATTGATGTTCATCTGTTCTCAGCGCTTGATTGACGGGTTTGTTGTAGGCATTCGGCCGGAAAGCATGGGCACTCGCTAGTCGTCGGATACGAGGCGATCTATCCAGCGACTGCGACGCAGCGTGAGGCTGAAGCTGGCACCCTGTTCCACCCTGCGTTGCACCTGCGCCTTGAAATTCTTGAGTTCGGACAGGACAGTGACCACAAGGTGCCAAACGGCCAGTGCCCCCAGCTTGCGCCGAACCGGCGGCGACCCGGCGGCGAACTCGGCAATGGCATCCAGGATATTGGCAGTGGACTGGCTCGCGATGTCGGCCGCCACCTGCTCTTGCAGACACTGGTGCACGCTCTCGGGCGGCGGCGGGATGTCGCCGCTTTCCAGCAGGCGAATGACTTCCTCTATGGAGTTGGGACGGCAGATGCCCTCGAGTATCTGGTTTCTGTCGTCGCTCTGTGCCAAGATATGGTCTACCCGCGTGGTCACCACCCGGTCGATCACGATCGGCCGTCGGCCGTGGAAGAAGATGTCGTACAGGCCGGTCGACGGTGGCGTGATTATGTGGTCGATCTCACCCAGCCAGTGTGCAAAAGGCTTATCCCAGTCCGACACCGTGATGTTCAGGCCCAGCTTGCGGGCCAGGCGCTGCCAGCCCAGGCGGTTCTCGCGCGGGTGGGGACGCACGGCGATGCGGTAGCGCGCGGGATCCAGAGTCAGCATAGTCTGCAGCATGATCCTGAAGTCCATGACTTCGGTGTAGAACATGTCCTCCACGTCCTTGCCAGGGGAGCCCTCGTAGATCGGCATGGCCTTCTTGCCAAAGCGCATCGAGCTCACCGTGCTTTCGAACGGCGTGCGGGCATCGAAAGGATTCAGCAGGTTGAAACGCGACACGAAGCCCACCACGGGCCGATCATCGATCCGCGCCTTGCGCGGCCCCTTGCACAGATCCGACAGGCGAGGATGGCCGACCACCTTGCACTTCGGCAGGTATTCGGGATGGTACTCGTGGAAGGAGTTCAGATGGGCTGGTCCCCAGAGCAGGTAGCCGCGCACGGCCTTGTGCCACAGGTCGTACTTGCCCGGTTCATCGCCAAAATACTTTCCGTTCAGGCGCTTGAGCGTACCGGTCGCCTGACCGATCGCCTCGGTCTGCAGGATGAAGACATTGCCGGGCAAGGCATTTGCGTCGGGGAAGGCGCCGTAGAAATGCAGCAGCGAGGGCAGGATGACGGCGTCGAAGATGTTCCCGTGCCGCAGCACATAGTCTGTCGTATAGCGGTTGCCATAGACCAGTTTTCCGCCCCGCTTCTTCAGCTCCTTCTTCAAGGCTGCCGCGACCACGGCATCGCGGGCCAGTTCATCGATATGGAAATAGACAAGCATCTGGATTCTTCTGTCTTGTAAGACGCCCCTCAGGCTGCCTTCAATTGGGGATCGCGGTAAGCCGGGCCACATCGGCCGGTCGCAGCTCGCCCTCGCCGTGCAGGACCGGATAGGGCTTGTTGCGTCGCGTGTGCATGGCAGGGCCCGGCATCAGGATGGCGTTGACCGCCCGGCGCGGTGCGTCGGAGACGTTGACGCCGGAGCGATGCAACAGAGCCGCGTGGAAGAACAGGACATCGCCGGGCTGGGCTTCGACCGTCACGACCTGGCTGTCCGGCGCATACCGCGACTCCAGCTCGGTGGGCAACACGTGCCCGCGCCCGATCACGCCGTGCCGGTGCGAGCCCGGGATCACCTGCAAGGAGCCGGAGGCCGCCGTGGCTTCGTCAAGCGAGAACCAGATGGCCAGTTCGGGCTGTGTAGGCGTGGGCCAGTCCAGCGAGACATCCTGATGCCATGGAAGCGGCGTGCCGCCCCTGGCAGGCTTGTCCATCATCGTGACGCGCATGACCGACGTCACCGGCCCCAGGAAGCGCGCGCAGATGTCACGGACCCACCGGCTTTGCAGCTTGGCCAGGAAGACGTCGTCAAATTCGAGATCGGCAATCTTGCGATAGGCGACATTCGGGCCGCGATAGCCCATCTCCGATTTCTCCACGTCTTCGTACCGGCCGGACTCAGTGTCGGCCTGGAAGCGTCGGCCGTCCTTTGCGAACTGACCTCGGACGATGTCTTCGAGCCGCGCCTTCATGTCCTGCATGTCCGTCGGGGTGAAGCCCTGTCGGACCATGAAATAGCCATGCTCGGCAAGCTCCTGGGTGTAACGATCGCTGCTCATGATTCTCCCGAAGTGTGATGGCCGGATCCCGTTCCCACCTGCCTTACCAGCAGGTCCTGCCGCCATCGGCCACCAGATTGATGCCCGTGACATAGCTGGATGCGTCGGACAGCAGGTAGACGATGGTGGCCTTGTATTCGTCCTTGTTCGCCATCCGCCCCAGGGGAATCAGGTTCGTGAGCTTTTCCACGAAGTCCTCGCTCTGGCCATTGAACACGCCTCCTGGCGAGACGGCGTTGACGCGCACACCCTGTTCAGCCCAGTAGGTGGCCAGGTACTTCGTCAGGCCGACCAGGCCGGCCTTCACCACCGAGTAGGTCACCGGCTTGACGGGCTGGCCTTCGGGCGGCAGGCCCGGTTGGCGATAAATGCGCTGGTCCGGCGCGATAACGGCCAGGTCGGACGCCACATTGAGGACGACGCCGCCGCCCTGCGTGGCCAGGTGGTGCCCGAACACCTGGGCGCACAGGAAGACACCGGTCAGACCCACCGCGACGTCCGCGTTCCAGTAGTCCTGGCTCATGTTCTCGAAACGCGTCAGCCGCTTGGCGTCGGCGCCCGGGCCGACCTTGGGGTCGTTGGCGGCGTTGTTCACCAGGCCGTCCAGGCGCCCGAGTTTCTGGAGGACGGTTGCCAGGCAGGCCTCGATGGCCAGCTTGTCGGTGATGTTGCACACCAGCCCCAGGGCCTTACCGCCACAGTCTGCCTCAAGCTGGCGGACGGCCCCGTCCAGGACGGCCTGGTTGATATCCAGCAGCACCGGAATGCCACCTGCCTCCATCACGGCCTCGGCATGCTTGCGGCCTAGCAGCCCGGCGCCGCCGGTGATGACGATCACCCGGCCGTCGAGCGAAAAACGGTTCAACATTTCCTTCTTCACGCGAGCTCCTCGATCGTTCCCGTTTCCAATGATCGCTTGGCAGCCAGGCAGATCGCCAGCACCGCAGCACCCTCCTCCAGCGGGATCGGTGGCTTGTGCCCGCTGTCCCCGCTGCGGATGAAATCGGCCACCTCCTGCAGGAACATGTCGTTGCGCTGGAACTGGTCGTAGAGCGTGACCTCGGGCTCGGCGCCCAGGAGATTGAGCTCGAGACAGTTGGTGCGGTAGTTGAACACCAGCGAGCCTTTCGATCCGACGATATGGATGTAGCGGCGCGGCGGCTTCTGCAGGAAGTCGAGGTGGATGTGGACGGGGAATTCCCGGCCGCCCTGCCGGCAGGTGAGGGAGATGTCGGCGGTGTCCTCCACGTCCATCTCCAGGTCGGAGAGGTGCCCGCCTAACGCATGCACGGTGCGCGGGATGCCGAACAGCCAATAGGCCATGTCGATTTCATGGCTGAGGCAGAGGATGACGCCCCCGCCCTGGTCCGCGCGCGCCGCATGGCTCTCGCGGTAGTCCTCGTAAGGATGCATACCGGGCAGCCACTCGCCGAAATGCAGGTAAGCCGATGTCAGCTGGCCGAGCGCACCGCTTTCGAGCAGCTGCTTGATGCGGATATAGCCGGGGTGGTAGCGCTGCTGATAGCCCACCATGCAGGCCAGCCTCTTCTCCTGCACGAGCTGCATCAGCCGGGGCACGCCCGCGTCGGTGCTGTCGAGCGGCTTCTCGATAAAGACGTGGGCGCCTGCGGCAGCCGCCGCCGTGGCGGTGGCGACATGCATGGAGATCGGGTTGGTCACGAAGACCGCATCCGGCTTCCATGCCAGGGCGGCGTCCATGCTGTCGAAGGTCTTGAGGCCGTAGTGGTCTTCCGGCTTGTTGCCGAGGGTGGCCTCAAGCCGGTCGGAAATCACGATGTCCAGCTTGCGCGAACGATAGGCGGCAATCTCCGCCTGGCCTTGGGTGACGGCCTGGATCATGCGGACATGGCGCTGTCCGATCGATCCCAGGCCACAAATCAGGAATTTCTTCATGAGGGATGGCGGGTGGTGGTGGGCGCGGCGATGACCGGCGACTTTGGTGTCTGGCGTTCGCGCAATTGCGCCTCGGCCTCACCGAGTTCGTCGGGATAGTCGACGTCTGCAGCAGGCTCTTCGATGATGAAGGGCAGAATGACCTTGCCGGTGGTGGAGTTCTGCTCCAGGATCACGCTGGGCCGGGTGATGTCGATGTAGCCGTCCTGCCAGTACACCAGCGGCAACTTCTGGCGCGGCTGGTTGTAGGGCTCGGCCACGCCGGGCAGGGTCGCCACCGGGCGCATATGCCCTTGTTCATCGATGGTCCACATCTTGAACGGCGACTGCTGGGCCAGATGCACCGAACGCAAGGCATCGACCTCGGGATGGGCGGCAAAGGTCTCGATCGCCTTGTCGATGACGGCCGGCTGGCGCGACGGCGGTGTGGGCCGCAGATTGATCACCATGTCCGGAATGTAGTTCTCGTGCTGTTTCAGCCACTCAATAGCGTGGCGATGAAACTCGATATCGACCGACAGGTCCTGCGCCAGTTCGGCCGGCCGCATGAAGGGCACTTCGGCGCCATTGGATCTCGCTACCCGGGCAATCTCCTCGTCGTCGGTTGTCACGATCACGCGCGTGACGTTTTCGCAGGCCAGCGCGTGCTCGATCGCCCAGGCGATCATGGGTTTGCCCAGCAGCGGGATGATGTTCTTGCGTGGCACGGACTTGGACCCGCCACGGGCGGGGATCAAGGCCAGCACTTCTCCAAATCGTCCTTTAGCCATGGTTTGTTTCCGTAACCATCAATCGTCAACCGCCGAACAGCGTATCCAGCCGCCGATGGAATGAGCGGGTCTGTTCACGCAGGTCGGCGCGCGCCCGCGCGAACTGCTGCCTGACCTCGGCGCCATGCTCCAGTGTATGCAGCGCCTTGTCGTACAGCTTCGAGGCGGCATCAGCCTCGAAGGCGTCCACCGCCTGGCCCCGCAGGCCAAGCCGTGCGATGAAGTCGCTCATCCGGTCCTGCGTCGTGAGCGCGACCATGGGTACGCCCAGGCCTATGCACGGCGACATGGAATGCACGCGCATGCTGATGGCAAGGTCGGCCTTCATGTAGCGGCCGTAGAAATACGAGGTGTCTTTCACACGGCACAGCCCCGTCGCCACCATGTTCTGGTGCGCCAGGCGTGGCTTGATACGCTCGATGAAGGCGCTCATCATGCGGAAGTCATCGAAATAGTGTGGACACAGGATGATGTTGAGAGGAAAGCGCTCCGCCAGTTTTTCAAGCGCGGAAACGATGGACTCCACGACCGCTTCACGCGTGTGACCGTTACCGGCATAGCGATAGGAAGCATCCTCGTCATTGAAGGACACCATGACGTTGCGCACGCCCTCGACGATCTCGGGGTATTCTGCGGCTGCAGCGCGCACGAATACGGCGGAGTCGGGCACTTCAAGGATATCCTCGCTGTAGATGCCGGTGATGCCTTTGAGCCACTGCTTGGTGCCGTCATTTCGCAGGGCTAGCACCATGTTCTTCGACGCAAGGATCTTCTCGATCGTCTTCTTCAGCTTGTCAGCGTGGTGGTAAGTCTGGCCCGGCCAGTGCCGGTAGCTGAGGCCGTAGAAGACAACGGGCTTCCTGATGCTGTCCCACAACTCGAAGGGCAAATCAAATCGCGTGCCGGTCCGGTCGTTGTAATCGCGCCCGTTGAAGGTCACTGCACCGCCGACGACAAGACCGTCCGACGCATTAACCTTGTTGACAAAAGCTTCATCGAAATCCAGCTTGCGGAAGGTGTAGTCGTCCCAGGCCTCACGTTGCCATTGGACCGGAAAGGAGACATCCTTTTCTAGGGTACTTTCCAGGCCACTGGCCAGGGCGCCGTTGCCGATGTTGGTACTGTGGAAATTCGCAAGGTGAATTAGGCGACGCGCGGTTGTGCTGCTCATTGCGGCCTGTCCTTCGGGAAGCAACGTTCCTCAACCAGGCCGCACAGGATGTGGCCGATCATGATATGGCACTCCTGGATGCGCGCTGTCTCCCTGGATGGAACGCAAATGCAGTCGCACAGCGACTTCATCTTGCCCCCCGTCTCACCCGCCAGGCCGACGGTGGCGATACCCAGTTCGCGGGCAGCTTTCACCGCCGCCAGCACATTGGGGCTGTTACCGCTGGTCGAGATTGGGACAAACACATCGTCCGCCTTCGCTATCGCCGCAAATTCGCGCGAGAAGACCTGCTCGTAGCCATAGTCGTTGCCGATTGCGCTCATAGCCGAGCTGTTGGTCCCCAGCGCGACCGAGGCCAACGGCGCGCGGTCGTGCATGAAGCGCGAGACAAATTCGGCGGACAGATGCTGGGCGTCGGCAAAGCTTCCACCGTTGCCGGCAAAGATCACTTTGCCACCCTTGTGCAGCGCATCGACGCATTGCCGGGCCAGGCGCTCGATCAACGCAAGATTCTCCGCACCCTCAAGCATGGCCTGCTTGACCGCGATAGAGGACCGGATCTGGTCTTTGATGAGATCCGTGCTCACAACGCACCTTCCAGCTTTTCCATCGCGATCCAGAAGCCTTCACCACCATTCTTGTGGCCCTGCCAGATCTCGGGGATGAAAGAGGCCCGGGGGCAGCCGGCGTCCAGGATCTCGCCGAGTCGGGCGAAGTCAATGTCGCCCTCGCCGATCTGCAGGCCTTCGCCGTTCAGGCCCTTGGCGTCACCGAGATGGAGATGCGCGGTCAACGGCGCAATGCGTCTGCTGAACTCATAGAAGTCTGCCCCCATGTGATTGCAGGCCAGCTGGCTGTGCGAGATGTCGAAACACATGCGCAGCTTGAGCTTCTCGCACCAGTGCTCGATCTCCTCTGCCTTGACGAACAGGTTCTGGTAGCGCTGCCCACCGAAGTGCCACGGAAACGGGGCCATGGTCTGTGGAATCAGTTCAACGCCGTCCATTTCCAGTTCGCCCAGGCTGCGGGCGAAGCGCTCGTAGTATTCGGTGACGACTTCGGCCGGCAGGGGTGCGTCCATGGAGAAGCCCCCGATATTGGCGACGATCATAGGACGACCCGTCTTCGGGAAGTACTTCTTGAGCGCACGGGTGATATCGATGACGCGCTGGGTGTTGCGAACCGACTCCGCACGATACTTGTCGTCCGGGCTGGCCAGGTCCATCAGTTTGCTGCCCGCGAACAGCTCGGGCGCGTGCACCACGAAATCGGCGTCGTAGGTGCCCGACAGGTAATCAGCTGGATCGAGCTCCATGTCCGAGTAGGACAGATGAAACTCGAACAGGTCAGGCTTGATGCGGCTGGCGTAGTCCTTGAAGTCGTGATAGCGGACCGGCACGCCCCAGGGACGGCGGAAGCGGTAGTTGCGCGGTTCGACGCGCTCGTCGGTAAGGTCCGATGCATAAAAGAAGTCTTCTTCCTGCATGTCGTGCTGCAAAGTACGCCCCAGCAACTGCTCATAGTGTTGCGGCGACAGGCCTTGCCCCGGACTTCGCGCCTTGACATGCCGAGCCTCGAGCACCGTTCCCTTGCGCACGGCCGTAGCGGCAACCAGACTCTTGCCCAGATTCTCCCGGTTGATCATCTCGCCCTGCGAGACGCGCCGTTCCTGGCCATCACCTAGGGCTTCTTCAATCTCGCGTATGCCTTCGATCAGGCGCTTGAATTCCGAGAACTCCAGGCTGGCCGCGTGATCCGGGCCTTCCATGTTGCGGTCCAAGGTGAAGTGCCGCTCGATGACGCAGGCACCAAGTGCGACCGCAGCCAAGCTCACGGCCGTTCCGCGTTCGTGGCCTGAATAACCAACCAGCGGGTGGATGTCCCGCAGCTTCTCCATCCAGAGCAGCTGGATATCGTGCAAGGGCGCGGGATAGGTGCTGTTGCAGTGCAGGAGGACGAACTCGGCCTTCTTCCGCTGCAGGAAGTCCACGGTGGCCTGCACCTCCTTGCGCCCACTCATGCCAGTGGAAAGGATCAAGGGCTTTCCCGTGGAGCACAGCCTGTCCAGCAGCGGAAAATTGGTAAGGTCGGCCGAGGCGACCTTGTAGGCCAGGACGCCAAAGCGTTCCAGCTCGTCCACGCTGCGCGGGTCCCACGGCGTGCACATGTAGAGGATGCCTTTGCGGACGCAATGCTCGGCCAGCGCCTGGTGCTGCTCTCGCGACAACTCGAAGCGCTGCAACAGATCCAGTACGTACTCGGTGCCGAGATCCTCGCCGTCCTTGCGTAGCGAGCGCTGCCGGTAGACTTCGTCGAGGTGACGCATCTGGAATTTCGCGCAGTCGGCCCCCATCTCGACCGCCAGGTCGATCATCTGGATCGCGCGCTCGAAGCTACCGTTATGGTTGTTGCCGATTTCGGCGATGACAAAGCTGCGCGCACCGCCGATCACGAATTGGCCGATATTGATCTTCATTCGCCGTGTATTTCCATTTGGTATTTGCTTTCGCGCGCCGACCATGCCCGCAAGCCTTCCTGCTCGAAGCGAAAAGGACGGACAGTCAGGCCTTGTAACTCAAGGCAGTCAATGACGCTGTGTTTCTGGAACGGTGGCGCAAAGAACAGGAAGAACCCGCCCCCACCGGCCCCGAGCAGTTTGCCGCCGACCGCGCCGGCGCGCAACGCGCTGCTGTAGATGTCATCCAGGTACTGGTTGGAGATCTTGTTGCTGAACTGGCGCTTGAACTGCCATGCCTCGTGCATGGACTCGCCGAACTTGAGCAGACGTCCTCGCAGCAGGTGGTTGCGCATGCGGTACGTCAGGTCAACGTTGGATTTCACCTTCTGGCGTATTTCTTCCTGCTGCATGTGCTGGTGCTGGTCCTGATGGATATCGCCAGAATTGTGCGGCTTGCCGGTATCGCACAGCACCAGGCTTTCCTCGAGTTCCAGCAGGATGTCGGCATGGATGCGCAAAGGATGGACGATGTTCTGGTCCATCCTGAATTCCATGAAATTGAAGCCGCCAAAAACGGTCGCGTACTGGTCTTGCCATCCGCCCGCCACGCCCAGGTAGAGGCGCTCGGCCTGGAACGCCAGTTCCGCGAGCTCGTGGAGATCCCACTTGTCGCGACGAAACTGGTTGAAGCAACCCAGGATGGCCGCGGAGACGACCGCCGAGCCACCCAGGCCCGAACTCATTGGGAAGTCGGAGTTCAGGTAGAGCTCGAAGCCAAATTCCGGATGAACCGCCTTGAGCAGCGCCTGGATCAGGCCGAAAGGGCCCGGCTGTGCAACGGCCGCCGCCAGGTTATCGTCGAACAAGGACCGGCCAAGATCGCGCGAATGAACGATAACCTTCTTGTCCGGACGCACGCGCATGGTCGCATGGCTGTAGAGGGAGATCGTCGTGTTGATGACGGCGCCGCTGTCGCCGGCGAAATAGTGGGTGAGGTCAGAACCGCCGCCACCAAAGCTGATGCGCACCGGAGAGCGTGCACGGGCGTAGGTCGGCGCCTCTTCAGGCACCGGGAAATTGTCCCGGCTGACGACGCCGACAAGACGGCGCTCGCGATTGAGCAGGGGCATCACGCGGATGTGATGGTCGAGCTGCTTGAGCAGCACTTCGCGCGGGGTCGCCTCGTCAGCCCAGACGAAGCTGGTGTTGGCAAAGTCACCCACCTTGTCCGTCACCGCAGCCCCGTCGAGCAGGTGCTGTCGTATGTCGCCATCGGTAGCGACGCCGATGACCTGGCCCTCGCCGTTGGTGACCATGATGATGCCGTGGTGGTTGGCACTGATCTTTTGCAGAGCGTCTCTCAAGGGCGCTCCTTGCTCCACCAGAAAGTTGTCCAGATTCACAACACTACCCTTTTCCCCGATTCGATCCAGCGGCAAAACCGGAAATAGTCTTCCGGAACTCCGATGTCGATGAAGTCCGTGTCCAGGGCAACCGCGTTCAGGTGCCCGCTCCGTGCCAGGCGGGGAAAGACGTCGCGCTCGATGGAGTAGGGCGCCCCATCCCATGCGCCAAAGAGATCGCTGCCAAGGTGGTACAGGCCGGCATTGATCCATCCCCGGCAACGGCTTTCCTGCTTCTCGTGAAACCCCTGCACCTTGCCGCCGCCGATGTCCACATTGCCATAACGGCCGGTGTCGGCTACCTCGATGGTTGCCATCGCAGGCGCCGAGGTGCTGGCCAGTGCCCTGATGCCGTTGCCCAGCCAGGTGTCGGCATTGGCAACCAGAAAGTCGCCCTGGATTCCAAGTTGCTGGACAGCGTAGGCGATTGCGCCGCCAGTACCCAGGGGTGTTGGCTCCACGACGACATCCACCGCACAGTTCTTCAGGGGGCCGTACTGTTGTTGCTGCTTCACGAAGGCCCTCATCGTCTCGGCCTGGTAGTGCAGGAGAAAGGTGATGGCCGTGACGCCTTGGGCCGCCCAGCTCTCATCTAGGTAGTGCAGGTAGGGCCGGCCCGCGACGGGTGCCAGCGGCTTGGGGACATCTGCCACTGCGGAGCGCAGACGAGTGCCGAACCCCCCAGCAAGGACCAGAAGCCGCGTCATGAGACGACCTCACCGGCCAGTTTGCGGAAGGATGCGCTGGTCCTGAGCAGGGTATCGTAGTCCCCCTGGGCCTGGATTACACCGCCCGTCATCTCGATCACGACGTTGCACTTGCGCACGGTGGACAGGCGGTGGGCAATAAGGATAATCGTCAGATCGCGGTTGAGAGCCTCGATGGACTCCATCAGTGAGATTTCCGTCACGTTGTCCAGCGCGCTTGTCGCCTCGTCGAAGACCAGCACGCTGGCCTGCTTGTACAGCGCCCTCGCGATGCCGACGCGTTGACGCTGCCCGCCGGACAGGCGTGTCCCGCGCTCGCCCACGGGGCTCGCGTAGCCCAGGGTGCAGCTCTCGATGAAGTCCGCAATCTGTGCTTGGCGGGCTGCCTGTTGCACACGATCCAGGTCGATCTGCCCGGGAGGAACGCCAAAGGCGATGTTTTCGGCAAAACTGGCGTCCGACAGATAGATGCTTTGCGGCACGTGGGCGATCGTACGCTGCCAGGCACGTAGGCGATCGCCGTGGACCGGCGTCCCATCGACCAGCAGTTGCCCCTGAGAGGGCTCCAGCAAGCCCATCAGGATGTCAAGTACGGTGCTTTTGCCGCCGCCTGTAGGTCCCACCAGCCCGATGCGGCTGCCTTTGCGAATCTCCAGATTGAGATCGCGTATCACCCAGGGACTATCTTGGCCATAACGGAAATGCACACCTTCAAAAGTAATGGCGTGGCGGAACTCGAGGGGCTTCGGGCTACGCAGCAGAAACTCTTCTTGAATCGGTTGCTCGAGCATCGTGATGATGTCGGCCAGCGAAGCCTGTGAGCCGATGACGGTGGCCCAGGCGCTGTAGCCCTGCTGCAGCACTGGCAACAGACGTTGCGCACCCAGGGCCAAGGCACCGAGTACAGGCAGTGCGGAGGAAATACCATCAGGCCGGAGGCTAAGGAAGTACGCTAGCACCGCGATCATCACCAGACCGAAGGCCTCCATGACATAGCGAGGACTGCCTGCTATGAAGATGTTGTCACCTTGGCCCCGCCGCAGCGGGCGGTCGGCTTGCTGATAAACATCGCAGTAAATTTTTTGTGTCCCGTCGAGCAATACATCGCGGATACCACCCAAACCCTCTTGAAGAGCCTTGAAAACACGGGTCTGCTCATCAGCGATACGCAGACCGTTTCGCCGCAGCTTTTGTCGAGTGGTAATGGCAATTGCGCCATAGCTGAGGCCGAATCCGACGATGGACACGATGGCGACCAATGGATCCATCACCAGCAGAGCCGCTGTGATCGACAATAACAAGATTGAGGAACTGGCCAGCATCAGGCATTGGGAGAGGATGTTAATGGCACCGCCTACCTTGCCGACACCGCTCAAAACAGCGCTGCTGTTTCGACTGATGTGCACCTGATACGGCTGATATAGCGTTCGCCGATATAACTCGATGCTGAGATCAGAGCCCGCGTTGAAAGCGACACGGGTAGTCGCCCACAACAGCAGCAAACGTAGGGAGCCGGCAGCCACCGCCGCAACAATGAACATAGCGGTAAAAAAGATGATCAAGCTGTTGCGCGAGGCGCCTAGCATATCGGCCACCGCCTGAACGAGCGGATACTTGAACGCAGCATCCGGCGCAGCAAGAACGCCAAGAAAGGGCACTACCGCACCAAGGCTGACGACCTCTGCAATTGCCGCAAAGACCATTAGCCCCCCCAGAGCGAGAAACTGCTTACGCCGACGCAACCCGATATGGTGCCAAAGACGGCTAAGCAAATACGACAGATTTCTTGTTGATTTAATTGACATCTACTAGCACACACAATAGGGCCAAAATCTTACGTGCCGGAGCCTTCATGATTTTTCACGCCCAAATTCGCCTTCATTCCGCAGAATGTCATCTTCACCAAGATAGCTACCAGATTGCACTTCGATAATCTCCAGTGGGATAGAGCCAGGGCTGGCCAACCGGCGCACCTCACTGAGCGGGATATAGGTGGACTGGTTTTCAGTGAGGAGCAATCTTTTGTCTCCGTAGATTATTTCTGCAGTGCCCTTGACGACTACCCAGTGCTCGGCACGGTGGTGGTGCTTTTGCAGGCTGAGTGGCGCCGGGCCTGACCTGGATACGCTTGACCTTGGAGCGCTCGCCCTCCTCAATGCTGTCGTACCAACCCCAAGGGCGGTGGATCTTGCGGTGCAGGGTGCGCTCTTCGCGCTTTCGCTGATGAAGAACGTTGACGATGAGCTTGGCGTCTTGGCTGCGCGACCGATCTGCCACCAGCACAGCGTCGGATGTTTCCGCCACCACCAGGTTTTGAACGCCCACCAAAGCTACTAGGCGGCTAGTGGCATGAACTAGGGTGTCTCGGCTGGCGGCAGCCAACACATCGCCCACGTGAGCGTTGCCTTCATCGTCTTTGGGGAGCACACTCCAAACGGCGTTCCATGCGCCCAAATCGCTCCGGTCAGCGTCGAGCGGCACCATACGGATAGGAAAATTGATTCCCGGGCAATGCTCAATAACGGCGTAGTCGATGGAGTCACAGGGTATAGCGGCAAACTCTACCTTACTTGGACGCAAAAAGCCCGCATCGGTGCTACGCTGAGCCCAGGAAACGCGGGTCGCGACTGCGACGTCAGGGCTAAAGCACCCTATCGCTTGGAGCCACACGATGCCTTGAGCAAAAACATGCCTGCGTTCCAATATTAACCGCCCTCTACCAGATACTGCCCGGCGGTGGCTTCATTGGGTTTTTCGACAAACCGTTTAACCACAAAGGTGGCCGTGGGCTCAACCGAGACCTAGATGTAGCCGTAGCCAGTTTCGGGGCGTTCGGGGGTGACTCCCAAGATCACGATACCCCCTCTGCTGCCAGTTTAATAGCGTCATGCATGGCGCTATTAAAAGCAGATGTGTTGGACATTGCCTGGTCTGCGGGAGTGACGACCAACACCGGTTCTTCGCCGTTTTCGACGGCAGCGAGCGCAGCTAGCGCAAGAGCGAATGCTGTGTTTCTAGCGACCGGCCCCAATAGGGCTACGCCCGGCTTGATACCGACCTCACGTAACTGTTCACATACCAGAAATCGATGTTCTTCGTTGGTAACAATGATGGGTGAGCAGACATCAACACCCTCACCCGAAAGCCCCATTGAGCGTTTTGTCGCCTCTTGAAAGAGGCTTTCCTTTCCGGTGAGACACAAAAATTGCTTTGGAAAACCCGATCGTGAAAGTGGCCAAAGTCTGCTCCCCGAGCCGCCACAAAGAATCTTTGGCTGAAGTTCTGCATCTTGACCAAAGCCATCTTAACCAGAGCTTGGAAGCAGAAATCGATCGTGCCAAGCAAAACACCCAGATCCTTGGCCTGCGCGCGCTGCCGACCTGAGGCGTCTAATGCAAACAACGCAGGACTTCAAACCGGATTTCCTCTTGGAAACCAGCCAATTTCTGTAGTGGCGGCACAAGACTCAAGGTGAATTTGGCACGCTACCGCCATGCCGTTTCACGATCAGCAAGCGCGGTCAGCGGGCATTAGCAGGGGGGGGGCCGGAACAATGAAGTGCAGCAAAAGACACTGCCGAAAGTTCGATGGACGAACCCGATTGTGCCACACCGTCATGACTTTGAGAAAGGCCCTTTGCCAAACAAGCAATAACCAGGGACACGCTTATTAGCTCGCCTTGCGCAAACTGGCCGGTATCACGCGCACGACTACGGGCTTACTCAGAATCTCGATCAACACCATGACTCGGCGCTCGCCATCAGGCATTTGGTAGACACCTTCGATGCCAACAAACGGTGCCTCCGTCAGAAGCACACGCTCCCCGGTCTTGAACAGGCGCTCCGGCTCGGCCTGCACCGACGCCTCCTGGTTTTGCAACAGTTCGATCAGACCATCATCGATCCGCGCCGGTTCAATCCCGAAGCTGACCAAACGGCTGACACCCTTGGTCGAGCGGATCGGCGCCCAACTCTTGGCTGAATCACCCTGACCCAAGCGGATAAAAAGGTAACGTGGGAACAGGGGCTCATCCGCAACGGTTAGCAGTCCTCGGCGGAGCTTCTCAGAGGGAATCGTCGGGAGGTAGCACTGATAACCCTGTCGATCTAAATTGTCGAGGGCGCACTTTTCCTGTCTTGGCTTGGTATGAACAAGATACCAGTGCATCGCCACCTCCAAACGTTATCTTTGTTGGGACGATTTTACCTTTTGCGTTACTCCTCGACAATTACATTAATAGCGGAGCCATAAGCAAGCGCCTTTTGAGATCAAGAAGCGATTTTCAATTTTAAAAGCAATCGCGCCCTTTCGGATTTTGAAACGCAAAAATCCCCAGCAAACATGCTGAGGCGTTCAAAATCATTTGGTGGCCCGGGGCGGAATCGAACCACCGACACAAGGATTTTCAATCCTCTGCTCTACCAACTGAGCTACCAGGCCAAGACGTGAGAGTATAGCAAAAGATTCCGCGGACGCAAAGTACTTGCTCACCATCCGTAAGAGCAAATTAGTAATGTCCGCTTTTGGCAAGGTAGAAATGTCCGCTTCCAAGGGATCGGGAGGTGGATGTGGAGGAGCGGATCGAGATGAGCAGCCAGGAGCTGCGGCGGCTGGAAGTGATGCGCCAGCTGGCCGATGGCGTACTCACCCAGCGGGCAGCCGCGCTGGCGTTGGGCATCACCGCCCGGCAGGTCCGGCGCCTGCAGCAACGTTACGCCGACCGTGGCGGCGCCGGACTGGTCAGCCAGCAGCGCGGCCGCCCGTCGAACCGGCGCTTGGCGCCCGAGTTCAAGGCGACGATCCTGGCACGCGTACACGAGCGCTATGCCGACTTCGGCCCGACCTTGGCGGCTGAGTATCTGCAGAACGAGGGCTTGACCGTCTCCAGGGAGACCCTGCGCAGCTGGATGATCGAAGCGGGTTTATGGCGCGCCTCGCGCAAGCGGCGCCAGAAGCCCCATCCGCCACGCGCACGACGTCCCCGACTCGGCGAATTGGTGCAGATCGATGGCAGCCTGCACGATTGGTTCGAGGGACGCGGCCCGAGCTGCTCACTCATCGCGTTTATCGATGATGCGACCAGCCGGGTCATGCATGCGCACTTCGCCCCGACCGAGACCAGTCATGCCTATCTGGAGGCCTTGCAAGCCTATGTCAGCACCTACGGCTGTCCGCTGGCGTTCTACAGCGACCGCCACGCTATCTTCACCAAGCACGACCCGGAGGATGACGCGCCGACTCAGTTTCAGCGCGCCTTGGGCAGTCTGGGCATCACGGGCATTCAGGCCTTGACGCCTCAGGCCAAGGGACGCATCGAGCGCCTGTTCCAGACCCTGGAAGACCGACTGGTCAAGGCTTTGCGGCTGGCGCGCATTGGGGATTTGGCTGCGGCCAATGCTTTCTTACCGGCTTATCTGGCGGGGCACAACGCGCGCTTTGCGATTGCGCCCGAGACGGCCGAAGATGCCCATGCCGCGTATGTAAATGCGCCCATCGCGCTGACCCGGATCTGCGCGATCCACCACAAGCGCACGGTTTCCAAGAACCTGGTGCTGACATTCCAAGGGCAGCGGTATGCCCTACAGAGCCATGGTCAGCCCTGCTATGCCTTACAAGGGGCGAAGGTGACGGTGATTGAACACCGCGATGGCGACATCGAATTATTCCATCGGGGCCGGCCACTGCCCTACCACCTGCTCGACAGCACCCCGATCCTACGTGCCACAGTCGATGACAAGACGCTCAATCATCCGGTCGACATCCTGGCCGGTGAGCGCCGCTGGTCAGAGAAGTCCATGCCGGCCGCCAACCACCCGTGGCGTCGCTATCAAGAACCGACGACAGCGGCCAAGATCAGGTAAGCCGCCTGAACAACTCGGGAACAGGCGGACATTCCTACTTTGCTGACAAAGCGGACATTTCTACTTCGCCTTGACAGTACTTGCTCACCATCTCCTACCGAACAGGCCATCCGCAGACCGAGGTCTATAATGGCCGAATGAAATTCACCTGCGAAATCTGCGTGATCGGCGGTGGTGCCGTTGGCAAGGCCAGCGCGCTGGCGCTGGCGCAAGCCGGGCATGAGGTGGCCTTGCTGGCTCCGGCGGAGTCCAGGGTCGCGACACCGGACCACTGGGACGTGCGCGTCTATGCGCTCAACCATAGCGCGCAATCCCTGCTGTCATCCTTGAAAGTCTGGGACGCCATGGACCAAAGCCGCATCGCCCCGGTCGATGCAATGGCAATCCATGGCGACGATGCCGGCCTGGGCGGGTATCTGGGCTTTGATGCCTATGGCGCTCGGGTCGGATCGCTGGCTTGGATCGTGGAAGACAGCAACCTGAACCAGGCGCTGGATTCGGCGCTGCGGTTTGCGCCGAACGTGAAGCGAATCACGTCCTCGGCGTCCGCCCTGCAAATCGATGCAGACCAGGCGACCGTCACGCTGGACACCGGCGACGCCATCAGCTGCTCGCTCATCGTCGGGGCCGATGGCGCCCATTCCTGGGTTCGCGGCCAAGCCGATATCAACATCGACTACCGCTCGTACAACCAGAATGCCGTCGTTGCTAATTTTGAATGCGAACGACCGCACCACGGCACTGCCAGTCAGTGGTTCCTCGGCAGCGAAGGCATCGTCGCGCTGCTGCCGCTGCCAGTCAATCGTGTGTCGCTGGTCTGGTCGGCGCCGGAATCGCTGGCTGACCAGTTGCTGCGCGAACCGCCGCAAGCGCTTTGCGAGCGCCTCGCGCAACTGCCCGGCATGTCGCTGGGCCAGCTGACCATGCTGCCCCCTGCGCAGCCGCGCGCGTTCCCGCTGCGCCTGATACGCGCGCAATCGCCCATCGCAAACCGTATCGCCCTCGTCGGCGATGCCGCGCATGCGGTACATCCGCTGGCCGGCCACGGCATGAATCTCGGCTTTGGCGACATCAATGCGCTGGTGGCCGCTCTCGCTCGTCGCGACCATCCTGCCGACTGTGGCGACGCCCGCACCCTTGGCCGCTACGCTCGCCTGCGCAAAGAAGAAGTGCTGCTGATGCAGCTGGCTACCGATGGCTTGCACCGTCTGTTCTCGACTAACCTGCCGCCGGTACGCCACCTGCGCAATGTCGGCATGGGCCTGGTCGACAAGCTGCCTTTCCTGAAGCGCCGACTGATGTCCCACGCATTCGGACGTGCTGCGTCCTTACCTACCGGTGAATCCACATGACCCTGCTTGCTCGCTGGCTGACGCTGGCCCTGTCCATCACGCTGCCGATCGCTGCACTTGCGCAGTCCCCTGAAGCCAACATCAAGAAGGCACTTCAACACAAGATCGGTGATGGCGCGCCTATCGAATCGATCACCAAGACGCCGTATGGCGGCCTGTACGAGCTCAAGATCGGCAACGAGATCGTCTATTCCGACGCCGAGGGCAAATACGTCTTCGTCGGCCGCATCATCGATGTCGAATCATCGAAAGACGTGACGCAGGCGCGCATGGATGAACTCAACCGCATCAAGTTCGCCGACCTGCCGCTGGACCTGGCCGCCAAGTCCGTCAAGGGCAATGGCAAGCGCGTGATCGCGGTGTTCGAAGACCCGAACTGCGGCTATTGCAAGCGCTTCCGCAAATCACTGGCGGACATAAAAGACCTGACCGTCTACACCTTCATGTACCCGATCCTCGGAGACGACTCGAAGGTCAAGGCACGTAACATGTGGTGCGCGTCGGACAAGGCCAAGGCCTGGGATGACTGGATGATCAATGGCAAAGCGGCCGCCGCAGCGCCAGAATCCTGCAAGGCTGCCGAAGTCGACAAGGTGGTCGAGCTGGGCAAGAAGTATCGCGTCACTGGCACGCCGACCATTTTCTTCACTGACGGCAGCCGGATCCCGGGCGCGATTGATGCAAAAGCTTTGGAAAACAAGCTCGCTTCGGTGAAATAGCCGCGCACGTCGAAAGACGCTGGATCCCTGCTTTCGCCGGGATGACGGAGTTTTATGCCAGCGTCGTTGAAAATCATTCATCTGTTACCCACGATCTGCTCCCCCGTTCTGCTTCGTTAATCCGCTAACATCTCCTCAAAATTCAATAACTGAGGAGATACATCCCATGTTCCGAGCCATCCTGCTCAACAAGAACGACGACGGCTCCACGCGCGCCGAACTGACCCAGCTCGACGACGCGCAACTGCCCGCCGATGGCGACGTCACCGTCGCGATCGACTACTCGACGATTAACTACAAGGATGGCCTCGCCATCACCGGCAAATCTCCGGTCGTGCGCAAGTGGCCGATGGTGCCCGGCATTGATGGCGCCGGCGAAGTCATCGCCTCGTCGCATCCGGACTGGAAGGCCGGCGATGCCTTCATCCTGAATGGCTGGGGCGTGGGCGAGACGCACATGGGCTGCCTGGGCGAGCGCGCAATGCTCAAGGGCGACTGGCTGATCCCGCGCCCGCAAGGCATGTCGGCACGCACGGCGATGGCGATCGGCACCGCCGGCTACACGGCGATGCTGTGCGCGATGGCACTCGCCGAACAGGGCGTGAAGCCTGACGATGGCGAGGTGCTGGTGACGGGCGCCTCGGGCGGCGTGGGCAGCGTGGCAGTGGCGATCCTGGCCGCACGCGGGTACAAGGTGGTGGCATCGACCGGCAAGCTGGCTGAGGCGGACTACCTGAAGTCGCTGGGCGCTGCCGACGTGATTGACCGCGCCGAGCTGTCGGCTGCCGGCAAGCCTTTGCAGAAAGAGCGCTGGGCTGGCGTAGTGGACTCGGTCGGCTCGCACACCCTGGTCAATGCCATCGCGCAGACGCGCTACGGCGGCACCGTCGCTGCCTGCGGGCTCGCGCAGGGCATGGACCTGCCGGCCACGGTGGCGCCGTTCATCCTGCGCGCCGTGAAGCTGATCGGCGTTGACAGCGTGATGGCGCCGAAGTCGCGCCGTATCGATGCCTGGTCCAACCTGGCGTTGGAACTGACCGACGCAACGCTGGCGAAAATCACCCAGGAAATCAAGCTGGCCGAAGCGCTGGATTGGGCGCCGAAGATTCTGGCCGGCGGCGTACGTGGACGACTAGTGGTCAACGTGAAAGCGTAAAGCGCGCAAAGGCGAGGGCCGGCGGCAGATTTGGCCTACACTCTGAGTCTTGTTTTCTTCAGCGACATCAAGCTCACGAACCCATGGTCAGCCGCCGCTCTTCCAAAGATACCGTTCACTACGTCATTCGTCCCGCGGACCTCGCACTGCACCTGTTCGAGGTCACGCTGACCATTGCTTCGCCCGACCCTGACGGTCAGGTCGTGTCGCTGCCAGCATGGATACCGGGCAGCTACATGATTCGCGAGTTTGCTCGCAACATCGTGCAGATTCGCGCCGAGTGCGAGGGTCGCAAGATCCGGCTGACCAAACTGGACAAGCACAGCTGGAAGGCGGCGCGATGCGACGGCCCGCTGCAATTGCATTACGAAGTCTATGCATGGGATTTGTCGGTGCGTGCCGCGCACCTCGACCAGACGCATGGCTTCTTCAATGGCACCAGCACTTTTCTGCAAGCGCATGGCAAGGAGGACTTGCCGCACGTGGTCGACATCCTGCCGCCCGATGATGGCGACACCTACGCGAACTGGCGCGTTGCCACCTCACTGCGCGAGCTGAAGGCCCGTCGTCACCGTTTCGGCACCTATAGCGCCGACAACTATGACGAGCTGATCGACCATCCGGTCGAGATGGGCGAGTTCGAGCTGATCGAGTTTGATGCCCACGGCGTGCCGCATGAGATGGCCATCACCGGCAAGGTGCCCAATCTGGACTCGGCCCGCCTCGCGGCCGACCTGAAAAAAATCTGCGAGCACCAGATTGCACTGTTCGAGCCGACTACGAAGCGCGCACCGATGGATCGGTATGTCTTCCTGACGATGGTGGTCGGCGACGGCTATGGCGGCCTCGAACATCGCGCTTCGACTGCACTAATCTGCTCGCGTAGCGATTTGCCAGTCAAGGGCCAGCCGGTGATGAGCGAGGGCTACCGCACCTTCCTCGGCCTGTGCAGCCACGAGTATTTCCACACCTGGAACGTCAAGCGCATCAAGCCGGCGGTGTTTGCGCCGTATGACCTGCGCGAAGAAAACTACACGCCGCTGCTGTGGCTCTTCGAAGGCTTCACCAGCTATTACGACGACCTGACGCTGGTGCGTGCCGGCCTGATCGACGAAAAGACTTATCTTGGTCTGCTGACCAAAACCCTCAACGGCATACTGCGCGGCTCGGGCCGTCTGAAGCAGAGTGTCGCCGAATCCAGCTTCGATGCCTGGACCAAGTATTACCGTCAGGATGAAAATGCGCCGAACGCCGTCGTCAGCTACTACACCAAAGGCTCGCTGGTGGCGCTGCTGCTGGATCTGACGATACGCGCCGGCACCCGGGGCAAACGCTCGCTGGACGATGTGATGCGCGCGCTGTGGCGCCGCTATGGCCGCGACTTCTATGCGCCCAAGCTTGCCGGCGCTTTTGGCAAGGGCGTGACCGAGGCTGACATCGATGCCCTGTTCGACGAGATCAGCGGCCTGTCGCTGAAGGCCTTGCTGGACAAGGCCGTGCGCGGCACCAAAGACTTGCCGCTGGCCGAGGCCTTTGCTGCACTGGCGGTATCGATGACACCGACGTCAAAACCGGCCAAGCCCGGCCTCGAGGTGCGCACACGTAAAGAAGGCAACGACTGCAAGCTGGCCAGCGTCCATGAAGGCGGCGCTGCGCATCGCGCAGGCCTGTCGGCTGGCGATGTGCTGGTGGCGATCGATGGCTTGCGCGTCACTGCCTCGAATCTTGATGCCACGCTGGCGCGTTACCGGGTCGGCGACACCATCAGCCTGCATGCCTTCCGGCGCGACGAATTGATGACTTTCAGCGTCGACCTGAAGGCCGACTCGGTGACACAGTATGCGATCGACGCGCGCGACAAGCCGTTGGCAGGTGCAAAGTTGCGCAAGGCTTGGCTGAAAGTACGCGCCTGAATAAAAACATGACACAACAGGAGACAACATGAAAACTCGCCCCATCACCGCCCTGCGGGCCATCGCATTCGGCCTGTCGCTCGCGCTTGCCGCGACGCTGCCCGCACCGTCATCCATCGCCGCCGAGCTGCCGATGTCTTCACCGCAGCAGCAGGGCATGTCGGCTGCACGCCTGTCGCGCATCGGCGACCTGGTGATGAACGAGATCGGGTCGGACCGCATGCCGGGCGCAGTGATCCTGGTGGCACGCAAAGGCCACATCGTGCATGCGGATGCGGTCGGCTTTGGCGATGTATCCACCCGCCGCCCGCTGCGCCGCGACGCGATCTTCCGTGCCTACTCGATGACCAAGCCGCTGGTATCGGTGATGGCGATGATGATGGTCGAGGAAGGCAAGCTGCAGCTGACCGACCCGATGGTGAAGTTCTTCCCGGCCTTCGCGAACATGCAGGTGCTGTCCAACCCGTCCGATCCCAATAGCGCACGCGAACCGGCCAAGCGTCAGATCACGGTGCAGGATTTGTTGCGCCACACGTCCGGCCTGACCTATGGCGAATTCACCCGCATGGCAAGCGTGAAGAATGCCTATATCGACGCCGGCCTGTTCTCCAATGAAGTCCCGATGAAGTCAATGGCGCTGACGCCCGAGCAGCAGGTCGACGCCTTCGCCAAGGCGCCGCTGCTGTGGCAGCCGGGCACGACTTTCGAGTACAGCCTGTCGACCGACCTGCTCGGCCGCGTGCTGGAAAAAGTATCGGGTCAGACGCTCGACGTGCTGCTGGATGAAAAACTGATCAAGCCGCTCGGCATGAAGGACACGCACTTCGTGGTACCGGCGTCCAAAGCGATGCGCATTGCCGAACCACTGAAGATCGACCCCACCACCGGCGGCCGGGCGATGCCCATGCTGGACTCGACCAAACCGACCGGCAATGTCTCGGGCGGCGGCGGGATTTCGACCACGGCAGACGACTACCTGCGCTTCTGCCAGATGCTGCTCAACGGCGGCACGCTGGATGGTAAGCGCTTCCTGTCGCGCACGACGGTTGCGCTGATGACTTCCGACCATCTGGGCCCCAAGGTCGCCACGCCCGTCCAGCCGGGTGAAGTGCTGATGGGTGTGCAAGGCTACACCTTCGGCCTCGGCTTCATGGTGCGGCAGGGACAGGGCATCGCCGGCGTGCACGGTTCGGAAGGCGACTTTGCCTGGGGCGGCATCGGCGGCACTTTCTTCTTCGTCGATCCGAAGGAGCAGCTGATCGGCATCATGATGGCGCAGACGCCGGGCGCGATTCGCCAGAGCTATCGCCGCCTGTTCAAGACGATGGTGTATCAGGCGCTCGAATGACATCGCGTCGAGACGGGATGGCTTGGCACTATCGCAAGCCCCCGTCCCGCTTGTCGTTTCGGGACGACATGCATAGCAAATTAAAGAATGCTTTCATTGATCGATGTAATATGCATAGAAAATTAAATTTTCTATGCATATCATGGATGAAAATTTCTCTTTAGAAAATATTGACCCTCTGCGCTTCGACACGCCCCAGGTCTTGCGGCGATTGGCCAGCAGTTCCCGGCAATTGGCCGAGCTGAAAGGCGTAGCGGCTTCGATACCGAATCAAGGCATCCTGATAAACACCCTCGGCCTCCAGGAAGCAAAAGACAGTTCGGCCATCGAGAACATCGTGACCACGCATGATGAGCTCTTCAAAGAAGACGCAATGCTGGAGGCCTTGAAGAATCCGGCCGCCAAAGAGGTCAGCCGTTATCGACAGGCTCTGAGAATTGGTTTTGAAAAGGTCAACAGTTCGGGGCTATTGACCTGCAATCATATTCAGGAAATCCAGGCAACGCTGGAGCAAAACCGCGCGGGCTTCCGCAAACTGCCCGGCACAGCGCTGGTGGACAGCCTCGGCAGAGTCATCTATACCCCGCCTCAAGATGCAAGACAGATCGAGGCGATGATGTCGGACCTGGAGCGGTTCATGAACGACAGCCAGCTGTTATCCGTAGATCCGTTGATCAAGATGGCGCTGATCCACCATCAATTCGAGAGCATTCACCCCTTTTACGATGGCAATGGCCGCACGGGCCGGATCATCAATGTGCTCTATCTGATGAAAGAGGGGTTGCTGGATATTCCGGTGTTGTACCTGTCAAGCTTCATCGTTCGCACAAAATCTGACTACTACCGCCTGCTTCAACAAGTGCGCGAAGAGGATGCTTGGGAAGAGTGGGTTGTATACATGCTGGAAGCCGTTGAAGAAACGGCCAGCGACACGATCAAGACCATCAAGGCCATGCGCAGCCTGCTGGCAGAATACAAGCACGAGATCCGAGAAAAATTCAAGTTTTACAGCCAGGACCTGATCAATCACCTGTTCAATCATCCCTACACGAAGATAGATTTCCTGAAGGACGATCTCGACGTGTCGAGGATCACGGCCACCAAATATATCGAAGCACTTGTTGCAGAAGGCTTTTTGCAAAAGCACCGGGCAGGCAGGAACAACTATTACATCAACAAGAAATTGGTCGAGATATTGACGGCTGAAAAGAATAGCTACACCTGACCTGCACTTACTTGAGCTTCCCAAGCAAATGCTCAACCAAGCGATCAAAGCCCTCAGGATCAAATAGCGTGTTATCGAGCCGCATCAGTGCAGCATGCTGCGGCGGCTCGACACGGCGCTTCAGATACTCATCCCAGTGCGCGAGCTTCCACGCATCGCGCGCATCATTGCGCTGCTCGATGCGGCGCTTCGCCTCAGCGCTGTCGAGGTCTATCCACGCAATGCGGCACTCGGTACCTTCCGGCATGCCGAGCTCGGTCGGCCGGAAGAATTTACCGGCCATGATTTCGCGCGTGAACGGCCCCACCAGCATCACGTTCAGCCCCAGCAGCAGGTTCTCGCGCGCGATGTCGAGCAGGCCTGAATACTCTTTGTCGCGCAGGTTGTTCAGGTAAGTGGGGCTGTCGCGGTCATCCGGATTACCGGTCAACAGGCCCATGATGTGCGAGCTGAACGCGCCGTACGCCGTGTCCTTGTCGAGGAAGAAGTAGTCCTGTCCGCTGCGCGCTTTCAGCTGCTTCACCGCGCGCTTGGCCAGCGTGGTCTTGCCGGTGCCTGCGTGGCCGGCGAACAGCAACAGGCGACCCGGTCGGGTCGTGGTTGTCGTGGCTGCCGGTGATCCGGCGTTCGTCGCGCTTGTCATCGATTCATTCTCAATTTGGCATCAAACAGGGTAAACGCTCGTCATTCGACATGCTGCAGATTTTTTGCCTCGCGAAAAGCTTGTATCATGCAGCCGGGTTTATGCATGATCCACCTAATATAACGAGACGAGAACAAGCATATGGCTGAAATCAATTCCCCGGGTTCCCTGCTGGTTGGCGAAGGCGTTTTCATGAAAGGCTCGATGCAAGTGCCGGGCACGGCCAGCATTGACGGCAAGCTGGAAGGCGATCTGACCGCCGACACCGTGATCGTGCAAACCAACGGTGCAATGGATGGCCGCACCACGGCCAACCATGTGCGCGTCGCCGGCTCGCTGACCAACACCACGGTCGCCAACAAATCGCTGGTGGTGGAGTCCTCAGGCCTGATTGGCGGTTCGATCACGTATCAGGAATTGGAAATCAAAAAGGGCGGCCAGCTGCAGGGCAGTATCTACAAGGTCGGCCAGCAGCCGCCGGCTCCTGTCTACGCCGCACCGGCACGTGCGCAACAGGAAGCGGCTCCGGCTGCAGCGTCTGTACAGGCACAAGCCGAAGCGGCACCGACCGCAGCCCCCGACAGCAATCCGCAAGCAGGCAACCCGCAGCGCCAGAATCCGCAGAACGCGGGTGGCAAGCCGGGTAAGGCGAACTAATCGTTGCGCCGGTGCGCTTCGCAGCGAGCGCCCGGCACAACGACGCCACCGCATCATCTTTCACGCTCCGCCGATGCCTGCCTGTGCAGGCGTCGCGCGGATTACGTCGTATCCGCGTAGCGCAGCTTGTCCAGCCACGCCAGCAAAGGAATCGTCGCCGGCAATATCGGTTCAACACCCACGCTGCCCTGCCAGGCCAGTTGCTGGCCCTCGAGTCCGTGCGGCTCGCCTTCCCATTCGCGACTGATGTAGAAGTGCAGGCGCACATGCGCATGCGGATAGATGTGCTCGACCCCGCACCAGGGCTCGGCTGAAATCACCTTCACGCCAATCTCTTCGGCAAACTCGCGCTGGAGCGCATCGAAGACAGACTCGCCGGCTTCGACTTTACCGCCCGGGAATTCCCAGTAGCCTGCATATGGCTTGCCTTCCGGACGGCAGCCGAGGAGCACATCGCCATTCGGCTTCATCAGGATGCCAACCGCGACATTGATCGGCGCACCGTGGTTGGCGGGCTTGGCGCCGGCTTCTGCGTGGGCCTGCATCAGCGCGCCCTCTCAAGCCGCATGCCGGCCAGCCCAGTCGCGCGCGAACTGCCACGCGACGCGGCCCGAGCGCGAACCGCGCTGCAGCGCCCATTGCAAAGCCTCTTTCTCAGCCTCGGCCGCCTGTGCGGCAGTAACGCCGAAGTGCGACAGCCAGTGACGCACGATATCGAGGTAATCTTCCTGCCGGAACGGATAGAACGACAGCCACAGACCGAAGCGCTCCGACAGCGAAATCTTTTCTTCCACCGTCTCGCCCGGGTGCAGATCGCCGTCATCGACATGGCGGTAGGTTTCATTGTCGGAGAACTTCTCCGGCAGCAGGTGGCGGCGGTTCGACGTCGCGTAGATCAGCACATTGTCTGATTGCGCGCTGATGCTGCCATCGAGCGCCACCTTCAGCGCCTTGTAGCCGCCTTCGCCTTCTTCGAACGACAAGTCATCGCAGAAAATCACGAAGCGCTCGGGACGTTGCGCCACCAGCTCGACGATGTCCGGCAGGTCGACCAGATGCTCTTTATCGACTTCGATCAGGCGCAAGCCCTGGTCAGCGAATTGCGCAAGGCAAGCCTTGATCAGTGACGATTTGCCGGTACCACGCGCGCCGGTCAGCAGCACATTGTTGGCCGGCTTGCCGCTGACGAACTGGCGCGTGTTCTGCTCCACCTGCTCCTTCTGCGGACCGATGTTGTGCAGGTCATTCAATTCGATGCGCGCCGGATGGCGTACCGGTTGCAGGTAGCCTCGGCCGTCGCGTGGCACGCGCCAGCGGAAGGCAATCGATGCCTCCCATTCAGTCGCCGGCATCGGTGCCGGCAGCAGGATCTCGACGCGGGCCAGGACGGCCTCGGCACGTTGCAGGAATTGTTCGAGCTCGGTCATCGTGGACTCTCTGTCGCGAAGAATTACGAACGGTAATCCGCGTTGATCGACACGTAGTCGTGCGACAGATCGCAAGTCCAGACCGTAGCCGCTGCGCCGCCGCGGCCCAGCTTGACGGTCACGGTGATCTCGCTCTGCTTCATCACGCGCTGGCCGTCTTCTTCCTTGTAGTCCGGGTTACGGCCGCCGGCTTTCGCGACCCACACGTCATCGAGGTGCAGGTCCAGCTTGCTGACGTCGAGGTCGTCGATGCCCGCATAGCCGACCGCCGCAAGAATACGGCCAAGGTTGGGGTCGGACGCAAAGAAAGCCGTCTTCACCAGCGGCGAGTGGCCGATCGCATACGCGACCTTGCGGCACTCTTTGATATCGCGGCCATCTTCGACGCGAATGGTGATGAACTTGGTCGCGCCTTCGCCGTCGCGCACGATCATCTGCGCCAGGTCCTGCGCCAGCCAGGTGATCGCCGCCGACAGCGCTTCGTATTCGTCGGACAGCATGCTGGTGACTTCCAGTTCACCGGCACCGGTGGCCATCACGATGAAGGAGTCATTGGTCGAGGTATCGCCATCGATGGTGATACAGTTGAACGAGGCATTCGCCGCATCCTTGACCAGCTTGTCGAGCAGCTTCTGCGGCACCTTCGCATCGCAGGCGATGAAGCCCAGCATGGTCGCCATGTTCGGCTTGATCATGCCGGCACCCTTGGAGATGCCGGTCAGGACCACTTTCTTGCCGCCGATGCTCACCGTGCGCGACGCAGCCTTCGGCTGCGTGTCGGTGGTCATGATGGATTCGGCCGCGTTGTACCAGTTGTCTTCAGTGAGGTTCTTGACCGCCTGCGGCAGGCCAGCGATGAGCTTTTGCACCGGCAGCGGCTCGAGGATCACGCCGGTCGAGAACGGCAGGATCTGCGAAGGTTCGCAGCCCAGCTCCCTGGCCAGCGCTTCACAGGTGGCGTTCGCATTGGCCAGGCCCTCTTCACCGGTGCCCGCATTCGCATTGCCAGTGTTGATCACCAGCGCCGTTACCGGCTTGCCAAAGGCAGCGGACGAGGCGAGGTTGGCCTTGGCCACCTGCACGGGTGCTGCGCAGAAGCGGTTGGTGGTGAACACGCCGGACACGGTCGCCGTCGGCGCGAGCTTGAACACCAGCA
>JACCDQ010366854.1_pt1 | contig 64807 bp, 46 predicted proteins | sample 7446031 | NCBI WGS metagenome assembly JACCDQ01 (sample SAMN15323442, study PRJNA562643) | freshwater metagenome | isolation source: river surface water | place: USA:Blue River Watershed | collected 2017-08-17
CCTCGAGCTGCACGAGCAGGCTGTTTTCCAGCGAACCGTAGCGGCCGCGTTGTTCCTGCCAGCCGACGTAGCCGGTCCACCAGCCGTCGCCGAGCGTGGCGGAGAGCTCGTTGCGCCCCGTGGCGAGAAGCGTGGTGACGTCGTAGGCGCGGTAGTGGATGCGCTTGAAATAGTCGGTCCACTCGGGGGCGAAGAGATCCTCCCCCACCCGCTTTCCGCCGAGACACAGTTCAAAGAGGCCGCGCGCGGTGGCGTAGACCGTGGCTCGGCGGACGACGGCCGTCGCGGGCAACTCGAAGGCGCGACGAAACACGGCGGGCGTGCCGGGCTCGATCAATGTCGGAGCAACGGCCTCAGAATCGCGACGGATGATCTTGGGATCCGCGGCGATCCAGCGCGCGGACCAGTCGGCTTTTTCCAGCAAACCCATGGTCCAGAGCGCGGGCGAGGACCGGACCGAGGCGCCGGTCTCGTCCCAGACCTCGACGTCCCAGTGGCAGGCGTCGCGGGAGCGGAGCGGCGCGCCGGCGTAGACGACATGGGCGGCCTCGGAGCTCTCGACGCGACCGCTGTCCCAGCGGTCGGCCAGGCCGGCGGCGAGTTTCTCCGGCGTGCTGGCGACACGGATACGGTAGGCGAGCTGGCGCGCGCCGCGGCGAGGCGTTTCCAGGCACCAGGAAAGGCGCGGGGCGGTTTCATCGATGCCGAGCGGATCGACGAGGTATTCGCAGCGGAGACGGGTGATCGTTGTGGCGGACACGGCGGGAAAAGATGAGAGGAAAAGGAATGCGGCGTCTTGCGTCGACGCAGCCCAATAGGCGGCCGGGCTCAAGGGGCGGTGACCGTGACAACCACCCGGCGGTAACGGGTGAGACGCGGCGTTCCGTGGTCGGTGACGGCGAGGATGACGTGCATCGTGCCCGTGCCGGGCGGCATGACCCGGGAGGTCGGAACGGTGAACCACGCCTTCGACTGGTCGAAATCATGGATCTCGAGCGGCGCCCCCGTGCGCGAGTTGGACAACGTCACCGTGCCAGGCTCGCCGTAGTAAAACCACTGGTAGGAAAGCGCGTCGCCATCGGGATCGGTCGATCCCTCGGCGCTGAGATCAACACGCTCGCCGGGCTTGACCGTGATCTCGGCAGAAGTGGCGAGTCCGGGCACCGGCGGGTGATTCGCCGCCGCGTAGGGCCTGATGGTCCAATCCATACGCGCGGAAAAATCGTTCTGGAACGCCGGGCGCCACCGCCAGATCGTCTCGTGGTTGCCGGTGTGCCACTTGCCGTCCGCCCCCATCACCTCGTCCTCGGCGTTGGTCCAGATCGGGCGGGTCTCGGGTTGGAGAAACCATTTCCGCATGCGCGGAGTGTAAAGCTCGTAGCGGCCGCCCCACCCGCCCCAATCGGGATGCTCGGGCTCGTTGAGCCCGTTGGAAATCAGATTCAGAAACGAGGGCGTATCGCCTTCCATCAGGAACTTCCAGAGCGGGTATTCGGCCCCGAGCGGCCCCTTCGCACGGACGTTCGTGTCGAGCCACTCGTTGGTCACGAGGGAAAAGTCTCCGCCGGTGAAACGGCCGCTGAAGTTGTCGCCGCTGATGCCGCTCCAAGTCGCGTTATGGTAGGCGCCGCCGGCCCCGAGTCCGGGGCTCACAATGTAGAAAACGCCCGGAAAATTCTGGCGTATCCATGGACCGGAATCGTCCTGATCCGAGATCGTGTAAACGCGCAGCTTGGAAACGACACGGGCAAGCGCCTCGGGCGAACGCGTGGAACGAATTTTCCAAAGGGACTGGGCGAGCACGCTGGACCCGCCCCAAACAGAGATCCAAAGCGGGCGCGCATCGTCACGCTCGATCGCGCGGACGAGTTGCTCGGAGCCCGGGGAATCCTTGCCGTCGCCGACTCCTTGCATGCCGTAAACGGGCAAACCTTCGGCGACGAGGGCGATTAGCTGCTCGCCGGCGGGAAAGCCGGGCTCGTGCAGCTCGAGGTTATCCCGAACCTTCCCATACGCGGTCACGATCTGGCGGATACGGTCGGGGGCGACGTGGTTCTTCTGATGAATCGAAGTCGTCGCGACGAGCCCCTCGGTGTCGAAGTGGTTGGCGTAGGTCAGATAACGCACAAGCGACATGGCGTCGTCGGGCTCGTTCTCGATATCCGTGAGCACGAAGACGCGGGGCTTGTCCGCAGCGGCGATAGCGGCGGCGCAAACAAGGACGGCGAAAGCAGTAAGAATTTTTTTCACTTCTGCGGGCAACGGGGTTGTCTCAGGGGGATTTAGCGATGCGGGCGCGCCAGGCCGGATAGTCCTTGGCAAGCAGCCCGGCCGCCCATTCGCCGTGGTAATCGTAGCCGCTGCGCCGCTCATAATCGATCTCGGCGTAGGTGTAGACCGGGCGGGAGTCGCGGTCCATGTAGAGCGGGCGATCGGTGCCGAGCTCGTAGAAGCGGGCCCACAGCGGCGGCGCGGACGGATCCGCCACGAGGCGCCGTTCGACGCGGCCATTGTCGCCTTTTATCCGCTCGAGGCGCTGGCCGTGGATCACGACCGCGCGCAACCAAGCCACCGCGCCGTCGACGGCCGCCACCACCTCGGGCGAGGGATTTTCGATCCGCATCAAAAACCGGACGATATCCACGCTCTCGTCCCCGGAAAGCGAAGGCGGCTCAAATTTGCGGGCCCAGGCCGGAGCGAGGGTCTTTTCGTCGTGCTGCGCGCACCAAGCCGTCGGTTTTGTCTCTTGGACGATCTGCGTCTTGAGGATGCAGTCGATGCCACGGGCCACGGCGTCGGCGCATCGGGCGCGACGGCCGGAATCGACGAAGGCGAAAGGCTCCTGGCCGGCGGCGATGTCGCGCAAGAGCTCGAGCGCGTCGATCATCGCGCCGTCGTTGTAGGTGATGCGGGAATAGTAGCCGTGATCGCGCAACGGATAGAACTGGGGAAAACCTCCGTTCGGATACTGCGCGGCCAGGAGGTAATCCACGCCGCGAAGGACAGCGGCGCGGTATTTTTCCTCCCCGCCGGCCTGCGCGACCAAGGCGAGAAAGCGCATCGGCCGGGTCGTGGCATGGTTGTCGAGGGTGTTGGTTTCGCCCTTCTTTTCTATCTCGGCCAGAAGCCCGGGGGTGGGCGCGACCAGCAGATCGGAGTTCTTGGGCCAGGCGCCTTCGGGCGATTGGTAAAGCAGCACCGAGTCGGCGGCGGCGCGCGCCTCGGGCGAGGCATACCACGCGGCGTCGCGCTTCAGCAGGCCGGCGCCCCACTTCAAGCGCGAGGCGGCGGCGGGCGCCGGACGGGCGCAACGGTCCATGCGTGCGGCGAAATCGCGCAGGTAATCCTCGCGCCAACGGCTCACACCGCGCGCGCCATGGTGCACGCCCTCGGCCTCGGACGGAGAAGGATCGTCGGTCCACCAGTTCGGGAACCGGGCGGATGGACGGCTCGCGATTTCGGGCGCGGGCAGGACCGAGGTGATCTCGCCGGTCGCGCCGTCGAGGCCGGGCACGTTGCTCGCGATGGAGTAGGCGAAGACCTTGGGGTCGCGCGGGCAGAAACGGACACGCAGCCGGCCGGCGCCGTCGTCATGCGCGGCGATGGTTTGGTTGCCCATCGTAAGGCGCGCCTCGGGCGGACCGACGATCTTGGCGCCGGCCGGTATGGGCAAAGAAAGCTCCACGATACTGAAGATCTCCACGTGATCGGCGGCGATGGTCAGCCGATCAAAGCGGGCCTGCGGTCGGTCCCAGGCGCGGACGAAGCGACCGCCCCAGCCAGGCGAGGCGGGATCGGCAGGATCGCCGTGCAGGAGCCAGTTCACCGAGGGCGTGTCGCCCATCTTGATCACGCCGCCGAGGTGCTGCGCGAAGTAATCGCCGAGCGCTCCGCGACCCGCGATGTGGCTGGCGACAAAGGATTGGTTGCCCCACTCGCCCGATTGGTCGCCACCGAGAAAATAGCCGCGGTAGGTGGAATTGGCCTCGATGATCCAGAGAGACGGGAAGTGATCGACGAGATACTGGTAGGCGTCGGGGCCCCATTTTTTGTTGGGTCCGCCGATGTAGTAGACGCGGAGCCGGGGCAGGATGTCGGGGGCGTCGTGCAAGGCCTGGGCGAGCTCCTCGAGCGCGCCCCAGACGAGCACGTGCAGCGGACGGGGATCGTCGCGGCGGGCGCGGCGCACGATCCAGTCGGAGCCTTCCGTCGCGCCGCGCAGCCCCGAGTAGGGAGCGGGTTTGACGCCGCCCTGCTTGGTCAGGGCGCGAAGTGCGTCGGGCTCGGGATAGGCGGCGGACCAAGTGCGGAGATTGGGAAAATCCCGCGCGTAGGCGTCGATCACCTCCAGGATCTTGTCCTTGCCCTCGCGTTCGAAGGGCGAGGAGACGAGGCCCTCGATCTCAAGCGTGTCGGCGTAGAGCAGCAGGTGCGCCATCGACTGGTAGTCGTCGGGATCGGTGCCGCCGATGTCGCTGGTCACGACGACCCGAGGACGTGAGGGACGCGCCGGATCCGCGAACACGCGCCCCTCCACCGCGACCAGCGCGACAGCCAACAGAAAGACTCTCCGGATCCTCTTCACGGGTGGCCGCCGCCGGATTCAAGCGCCCGCTCAGGCGCGCTCGGCCTCGAGTTGCTCGAGAGACTTTCCAGACGTGTCGGGCATGAAGAAAAAGCCCACGCCGCCGCTGATCGCGAGGAAGAGCGTGAGGAGGCCGGCGATCTGGCCGATGCCCTTGTCGGCGAGCACGGGAACGAAGAAGCTCCACACGCCGAGGATGACGCGCGCGACGCCGAAGGTGACGCCCTGCGCGGTGCTGCGGAGCATGGTCGGGAAGAGCTCCTGGCTGAAAACCTTGTAGAAGGCCTCGCCGGCCAGCGCGCCGCCGGCGGAGAAGAGGATGATGTTGGCCAGCACCACCGGAATGCTGAAGGGGAGGAAGAGCAGCATGCCGTAGGCGATCACCTGGACCACGGCGCCGATGCCCCAGAGCGTGCGGCGGGTCTTGTAGGTGCCATCGGAGTGGCGCATGAACACGAGCACGGTGACGAGCATCGCGATCACGAAGCCCGAACAGGAAAGAAGAACGCTCGAGACGGGGCCGCCGGCCTTGAGCGTCTCGATGATGTAGGGGTTGAAGAGACCGGCGGTGCCGGCGGCGAGATTCCAGAAAAGGTAGATCGTCGCGGTCCAGACGAGGGCGCGGAAATTTCGTCCGGAGAACAGGGCGCCGATGCTCTGCTTCACGACGGCGGAACTGGCGGCCTCCTTCCAGCGCGCGGATTCGGTCAGCCCCTGGCGCAAGGCCCAGGTGACGACCGCGACGACGAAGAGGTGCAGCAACACGAGGCGCGTGCCGAGCAGCTGTTTCTCGGGGGGAAGGATCGAGGAGAAGGTGGCGGCGAGGACAAAGACGATCACCGGACCGAGGCACCAGGAGATCTGGGTGAAGCCGAGCAGCTTGCCGCGGGCCTTGGCCGGGGCGAATTCGCCGACCAGCGCGAGCGAGGTGGGCACGTCCGCGCCGACGGCGAGGCCGATGATCACGGTGCCGAGGAAGAGCATCTCGCGGTTGACCGCGAAGGCGGCGAGCAGGATGCCGATCGCGTAGACGATGAGGTCGAACTGGTAGATGCGTTTGCGGCCGAGCTTGTCGCCGAGCCAGCCGCCGACGATGGCGCCGACCGCGCAACCGATGGCGTTCGGTCCGATGGCGGCGAGCGTGCCGACCTCGCCCTTGGAAAGGGAAAAGGCCTTCTCGAAGTTCACCATGCCGACGCCGAGGCCGACGATGGATCCGGCGTCGAGGTAGGAGGCCATGCCGGCGAGAGCGGACCATTTCCATTGCTGGCGGGTGATGGTGCCGGAATCGGCGGTCGCGGCTTGGGGGACGGGGGCGGGGGCGAGGTTCTGACTCATGGGGTGTTGAAAGAGGAAGGCGATCGGGGCGCGAAAACGGGCGCGATCAGCGAACGGGGATCCAGACGCTCATGTCGGTGTCGCCGCGATTGCCCCAGGCGTAATAGGGCACGGCCTTGACCTTGATCGTTCGCGGGGCGCGGGTCTCGACCTCGCGATAAAGCTGGTTCTCGCCCCAATCGGCGCGGCGCAAGGCGAGGGCCTTGAGCGTGAACGTGAGGACCTCGGCGTTGGCGATCTTCTCGCGCCTGGCGACGAAGCCGGAGGGAGAGGAGAGCGAGATCGCCACGTCCGTGAGCTTCACGCCCGCGGGGAGATCGTTCGCCTCGAGGCAATAGACGAGCGGGCCGTATTTGATCGCGACCTGGTTGACGGTCTCCTCGACGAGCGGGTTGGCCTCCCAGAGCGTCGGACGAAATTCCATGACGAAGTCCACGGTGTCGCCGGCCTTCCACGCGCGCTTCACGTCGGCGTAGGACCCGGGCTTCAGCTCGGCGGCGAAGGCCTTGCCGTTGACGCGGAGGGTGGCGCCGTCCCGTAGCCAACCGGGGACGCGGAGCTTGAGCGTGACCTCGCGATCGGGGGCCTCGTCGACGATGAGTTTGACCGCGCCGGACCATGGGTAGTCGGTCTGCTGGCGAAGTTTTACGCGCGAGCCGTCGAGCCAACGCGTGTCGAGGGCGCTGGCGGCGTAGAGGTTGACCCAGACGGTGTCCGGCGAGAGCGCGTAGACGTAGTTGTGCGCCTCGGTGATGACGCGGACGACGTTCGGCGGACAGCAGAAGGAGGACTTGATGTTGGGCTCGCGCGTGCGCGACCAGCGGAGGGGAACCCTGAAGTCCTCGAGCTTCTTGAGCGGGTTGACGTAGAAGTAGCGGGTGCCCTCGAGGCTGATGCCGGGGAGGATGCCGTTGTAGAGCGTCTGCTCGAAGAGGTCGGCGAGATGCGCGTCGCCGGTGAGGGCGAGCTGGCGCCACATCCACATGCCGTAGCCGATGGTGGCGCAGGTCTCGTTGTAGGCGGTGAGGTTGGGCAGCTGGTAATCACGGCCGTAGGCCTGATGGACGGTCTTGATCTGCGGGTGCAGCTTGGCCGGGGCTCCATCGGGCGAGGCGCCGTCGTAGAGCGCGCCGGTCATGCCGGTGATGTAGAGCTTCTGGCCGGCGACGTCCTCGGAGAGCGCGGCGAGCGGCTTCATGAGCGTGGCGTCGCCATCCTCGGCGTAGAGGTCGGCGACGCCGGCGTAGAGGTAGTTGGCGCGGACCGCGTGCCCGACGGCCTCGGTGCTCTCGCGGAAAGGCGTGCGGTCCTGATTGTGGTCGGAGGCGACCGCGGGCGGGACGAGGTTGCGGATCTCGATGAGCCGCTTCGCCAGCTCGAGATAGCGCGGCTCGCGGGTGACGCGGTAGAGCTCGACCACGCCCATGTAGTGGGAGGGGCAGATGGCGTTCTGCGCGAGCTCGAGCGGGCGCTCCTTGCAAAGACGGTCGATGTAGTCGGCGGCCTTGATGGCGCAATCGAGCAACGTCCGCTCTCCCGTCACGCGATAGTGGATACAGGCCGTCGTGATCAGATGGCCCATGTTGTAGGTCTCGAAGTGTTCGCGGTCCTCGAACTCCTTCGCCACCACGCCGGTCTGGCCGCGGCGCTGCGGGACGATCTTCTGGGTGTGCAGGTAGCCGTCCTCGCGCTGGGCCTTCACGATGACGGGGATGATCTCGTCGATCTGCTTGAGCAACGCGGGGTCGCGCTCGACCGCGTAGAGTTGCACGAGCGCCTCGAGCCACTTGAGGAAGTCGCCGTCGTTGAAGGGCGGGCCGTGGGGCTTGCCGTCGCCGCGCCCTTCGCCGAGGCCGGCGGCCATGAGGAAGTTGTCCCAGGCGTGGCTTTCGTCGGGATCGGAGAAAATGGTCCAGAGGTGCGGCACCATCACCTCGCGCGCGACCTCGTAGCGGTCTCCGAGCAAGCCGCCCCGCCAACGCACATCAGCCAGATCCGGCATATACATGACGGCGTGCGGCGAACGGGTGTTATCGATCAGAGCCTTCTCGCCCGCCGAGGCGGTGAAGGAACCCGCGGCCGCGACAAAGGCGAAAAGGGCGAGGACGGAGCGGCGCAAATGCATCATCGTGGGGATGAGTCGGGGAAGATTTCAGGTTTGAACGACCTGGCGCACGGCACGGCGCCAGCCTTCGCTCAAACGATCCACGGCGGCGGCCTCAAGCCGAGGCGAATAAAGGATCTCTTCGCGCGGCCGGGCGGCCAGAGCCTCGATGGTGGGCGCGACGCCGAGGCCCAGCTGCGCGGCGAGCACGGCGCCGAGGGGGGAGCAATCAGGCATGGCGGACACGCGCAGCTCGGCCGCGCAGAGATCCGCGCAGAGCTGCATGAGAAAAGCGCTCGCGGTCGGCCCGCCGTCGCCGTGAAGGGAAACAAGCGGCACGCCCGCCTCGACGCGCATCGCCTCCAAGGCGTCACGCACCTGGAAGGCGATAGATTCGAAGGCGGCGCGCGCGACGTGGCGCCGGTCGCTGTGGCTGGAGAGGCCGAGGATGGCGGCGCGCGCCTCGGGGCGCCAATGGGGCAGGCCGAGACCCGTGAAGGCGGGCACGAGATGGACGCCGCCGTTGTCGGGCGCGGCGAGGGCGAGCTGCTCGAGCGCGGGCACGTCGGCGGCGAGACCGAGCTGGTCGCGCAGCCAGGTGAGCGTGGAGGCCGAGGAAATGATGATGCCCTCGAAGGCGTAGGTCGGCCGACCGCCGTGCGACCAGGCCAGCGCGGTGAGCACGCCCTGCGTGGAGAAGCGCGGCGTGGAGCCGATGTTGAGCAGGAGGGAGGAACCGGTGCCGAAGGTGACCTTGGCGGCGCCGGGCGCGTAGCAACGCTGGGCGAAGAGCGAGGCTTGGGAGTCGCCCATCACGCCGCGGATCGGCAAGGGCTTCGCGAGAGAACCCTCGAGCGTGGTCTCGCCGAACGCCGCCGAGCTGTCGCGCACCTCGGGCAGGGCGCGGGCGGGGACTTCCCACAGCGCGCAGAGCTCGTCGTCCCACGCCATGCGGCGGATGTGGAAAAGCAGGGTGCGGGAGGCGTTGGTCGAGTCGGTCGCGAAGACGCGGCCGCGGGTGAGGCGGTAGACGAGGTAGGCGTCGATCGTGCCGACGAGCGCGGAGCCGTCGGCGAGCTTGCCGGCGAGCCCGGGCGCGTTGCGCACGAGCCACTGGAGCTTCGAGCCGGAGAAGTAGGCGTCGAGCTTGAGGCCGGTCTTGGCGTGGACGAGGGGCTCGAGGCCGGCGGCGGCGTGCGCGGTGCAAAACTCGTCGCCGCGGCGGCACTGCCAGACGAGGGCGTGGTGCAGCGGGCGGCCGGTTTCGCGTTCAAAAACGACGATGGTCTCGCGCTGGTTGGTGATCGAGAGCGAGGCGATTTCCCTCACGCGCGAAGCCTGGCGGGCGAGCAGGGTGCGAAGCACCGAAAGGGTGTTTTGCCAGATCTCCTCCACGTCGTGCTCCACCCAGCCGGGACGCGAGTAAAGCTGCCGGTGCTCGCGCGCTTCGCGGTCGAGCGAACGACCGTCGGCGTCGAAGAGCAGGGCCTTCGTCGCGGAGGTGCTTTGGTCGAGGGCGAGGAAGAGCATCGGAGGGAAGGTCGACGTCGTCGGTCCGCGGGGCGACGACGATCAGGGGAAACCGGGAAATCAGCGGGCGAGAAGCTCGAGGGCGGCGGCGGCGAGCCCCTCCATCGAGATGCCGTAGTGGCGGAAGAGATCGGCCTGGGCGCCGGTGACGGTGTCCTCGTCGGGAAAGCCGACCATCTTGAAGCGCGGGGCCAGGCCGGCCTGGAGCAAGGTCGAGGCGACGGCCTCGCCCACGCCGCCCGCGAGCATGTGCTCCTCGACGGTGACGACGGCGCGGCACTCGCGGCCGGCGGCGAGCACGGCGGCGGTGTCGAGCGGCTTGACGGTGTGCAGGCTGAGCACGCGGGCGGAGACGCCGCGCTCGGCGAGCAGGGCGGCGGCGAGCAGGGCGTGCACGACGGTCTCACCGTTGGCGATGAAGGCGACGTCGCGGCCCTGATGCAGGGTGAGCGCCTTGCCCGGCTCGAAGGTCGCTCCCGCGGGGGCGAGGTCGAGCATGGCGGCCTTGCCGAAGCGAACGAAGACCGGACGCGTGGCGCGGGCGGCGTAGCGGATCGCCTCGCGGGTCTCGAAGTTGTCGGCGGGGACGAGGATCGTGACGTTGTGGATCGCGCGCAGGACGGCGAGGTCGTGCAGCGAGTGATGAGTGGAGCCCAGCGCGCCGTAGCTCACGCCCGAGCTGATGCCGACGAGCACGGCGGGGACGTTGGAGTAGCAGACGTCGTTCTTGATCTGCTCGAGCGAGCGCGCGGTGAGAAAGCAGGACGGCGAGACGCCGAAGGCTTTTTTGCCGCAGGCGGCGAGGCCGGCGGTGATGCCGACGAGGTTTTGCTCGGCGATGCCGACCTCGACGATCTGCTTGGGCAGGGCCTTGCCGAAGGGGGCGAGTTTGCCGGAGCCGCGGGAGTCGGAGGTGACGGCGACGATGTTGCGGTCGACGGTGGCGAGGGCCTGCAGCGTGTCGGCGAACTCCTCGAGGTTGGCGCGACCCTTTTTGAGGCCGAGTTTCTCCACCATCGCCTTGGCGGCGGGCGTGAACATGGACGGGGCGGGCGCGCTCATGCGGCGGCCTCCTGGAATTTGTGTTCGGCGGCCTCGAGCTCGGCGAGAGCCTGGGCGAGCTCGGCGTCGCTCGGCACGCCGTGGTGCCACTTGCCGACGTTTTCCATGAAGCTCACGCCCTTGCCCTTGACGGTGTTGGCGATGACGAAAAGCGGCTTGCCGGGATGCGGCGTCGAAAGCGCGGCGGACAACTCGGCGTAGTCGTGGCCGTTGACGGAGCGGACCTCCCAACCGAAGGCGCGCCATTTGTCGTCGAGCGGCTCGTTGGACATGACGTCGCGGGTGTGGCCGGTGATCTGGAGCGTGTTGTGGTCGAGGATGGCGACGAGGTTGTCCAAGTCGTAGTGGGCGGCGGCCATGGCGGCCTCCCAATTGGAGCCCTCGGCCAGCTCGCCGTCGCCGAGGAGGGTGAAGACGCGGTAGGCGGCGCCGTCCATCTTGGCGGCAAGCGCCATGCCGAGGCAGATCGGCAGACCGTGGCCGAGCGCGCCGGTGTTCATCTCCATGCCGCGGATCTTCCGCGTCGGATGGCCGACATAGTAGCTCTTGTAGTGGCAGACGGTCGCGAGATCGGAGTCGGGGAAATAGCCGCGGTCGGCCATGACGGCGTAGAGCGCCTCGACGCAGTGGCCCTTGCTCTGGACGTAGCGGTCGCGGGTCGGCGAATCCGCGGTCTCCGGCATGATCGCGAGCACGCGGTTGTAGAGCAGGTTCAGGATGTCCAGGCAGGAGAGGCCGCCGCCGGTGTGGCCGGCCCCGGCCTCGTGGATGAGGCGGAGCATGCGCCGGCGCAGGGCGAAGCTCTTCAACGCGAGATCGCGGTCGGTCATGGAAAAACGGCGGACGAACGGGCGGGCGATCGGGAGGCGGAGGGCGGCAGGATCACTCCTGCGGCGCCTCGTGGTGGTAGACCTCCCAGCCAAGATAGCGGCCGAAGGCTTCGGCGAGGACGGCGGCGCTGTGCGAGGCGTTCATCACGACGTGGTGCTCGAAGCCCTCGCGGCAGACGTGGCGCATGAGTTTCTGGAGCTTGGGCACGCGGGCGACGGCGCGGTTGCCGAAGGTCTTGAGCTCGTCGTTGGTGAGCTCGCCCTCGCCGACGTAAGTGCGGATGCGGCCGGTGGCGTCGTCGGTGGTGATGCGACCGTAGGTGAGCGGCGCGGCGGGGGTGCGGCCGTCGAGGGCGCCCCAGGTGTTTTCGACGCCGAGGGTGGAGCCGAGGATGGGCGCGTTGAGGACCTTGATGTCGGGGAGGAAGGACTTGGCCCAGTTGCCGCAGTGGAAGAGGACGCACTTGTCGTCGGCGGCGCCGTAGTTGTTGTTCCAATCCACGAGCGCGGAGGGCGAGCTCGAGGCGAGCTGCATCGCATACATCGTGAGCACGCCGGTGACGTCGACCTCGCACGCGCTGGGTAGGAAGCTTTCGCTCATCATGCTCATCGAGGTGCAGACGTTGCAGCCGTGGGTGGCTTGGACGGAGGTCCAGCACTGGATGGCGGTGGCGTCGAGGTGGTTGGCGGCGACGAAGTCGTCGAGCACGATGCCGAGGCGCGCCATCTGGGCGAGCTTGGCGGGCGGGACGGCGGTGGCGTTGGCGTAGGCCTTGATCTCGTCGACCTTGGCCACGAGGCGCTTGTCGCCCTCGGCGATCTTGCCGGCGGCGCCGAGGATCTCGGAGAGGTCGACGGTGGTGACGCTGACGCCGTGGCGCTCGAGGATCTTTTCCGAGTAGCGGACTGTGTTGAAGGCGCCGGGGCGCGCGCCGACGGCGCCGATGCGCACGCCGCGCAGGCCGCGGACGACGCGGCAGACGGCGACGAACTTCAGCAGGTCGGCGCGGAAGGAAGCGTCGAGCGGATGGACGACGTGTTTGTCGGTGAGCGAATAAGGGATGCCCGCCTGGCGGAGGTTGTTGCAGACGGAAATCTTGCCGCAGAAGGCGTCGCGGCGGCGGATGACGTCGAGCTTGTCGAGGTCGTCGGGGTAGCCCTGCACGAGCACGGGGACGTTGAGCCCGGAGAGCTTGAGCGTGTCGGCCACGCCTTTCTCGTCGCCGAAGTTCGGCAGGCACACGAGGACGCCGGCGATCTTGTCGCGCTGGCGCCGGAAAAGGTCGGCGCACTTGCGGGCGTCGTTGTGCGTCTCCACGCCCCCGAGCTTGGTCTCGGAGGGATCGAGCATGACGGCCTCGATACCGAGCTCGCCGAAAAGGCGGACGATGTCGGCGCGCGCCTCGGGCACGAGCTTGTCGGGAAAGAAGTCGCGGTTGCCAAAGATGACACCGAGAGCGACGGGAGCGGGTTTCATGAACGGGAAAAAGCCTCCGTGGAGGCGACGGGCGGGGTTGGAGACGGAGGATAGCAAAATAATCCGGGAGTCTCCTCCGCCATACCCCGGAATACTTGCAGGATACTAATATCCGGCCGTCTTGGGCGACCAAGGGCGACGGCGCGGGGTTTAAGCGGCGATTTCAGGGAAAAAAACGTCCGCCGCAGGGCATGCGGCGGACGTGAGGACGAGATCGTCGGAGCGCGGCGCGGATCAGGCGCGGCGGCGGCGGCGAACGAGGCAGCCGCCGAGGGCGGCCATACCGGCGAGGAGGCCGAAGGAGGCCGGCTCGGGAACGGCGGCGAAGGTCACGTTAAGCATGCTCCCGTCGACCGAGTAGAAGGGAACGTAGAGACCCTGGAGACTGCCGCCGAAGTTCGTGCCGATAAGACCGGGGTTGCCGGTGAGGCTGCCGCCGAAACTCAGGAGATGATAGGACGAGCCGGTCTCCAAGACGCCCGCGGTAAGCGGGTTGAAGTCGAACGTGAGCGAAGAGAAGCTCACCGAGCCGGTGGACGAAATTTGATCGCTCGCGCCCGCGGCGGTGGCGGCAAGATCAAACTTAAGGGTGGCGCCGGTAAGGGAGAGGCCTCCGGTGGTGAGGGTGCCGGCGGCGCCGTCGGTCGCGCCGGGCGAGAGGAAGGAGCCGGAGAGGGCGTTGACCTGGCCCGCGATCGAACCGGTTCCCGCGAGGGTGCCGAGGTTGTTGACGGTGGTGACGGCGGCGCTGGTGCCGAGGGCGGAACCCTCCCCGAAGGTGAGCGACTGCCCGCTGCCCGCGGCGAGCGCGCCCGCGGTGGTGCTGCTCTGCTGTCCGCCGACCCGGAAGGTCGTGGCGGTGAGAATGGCGTCCACGTAGGCGACCGCGCTGGGGCTGCCCGTCACATAGACCGGCTGTCCGACCTTGAGATTCAGGCTGGCGGTGGTGTCGGCGCCCGTGAGGGTGACGGTAGTGACCGCGAGCTGGCCGTTGGCCAAGGTGGAGACATTGGCGCCGGTGGTGCCGACCGAGGAGATCCGGCCGCCGTTCACCACGAGCGTGCTGGGACTCACGCCGTCTCCGATCGTGTTCGCACCGCTGTTGAACTGGGCGTTGGACAGCGTGACCGCGCCGGCGCCCTTCTGGGCGAGGCCGATGGCGCCGTTGGCGGTAAGGGTCGTGGCAAACGCGTCGGAACGGTTGAAGGCCAGGGTGCCCGAGCCGGTTCCGTTCACGATCGCGATCGAGTCGACGCCCGCCTTGGTTGCATCCGAATCATGGGCCGGGGCAAGCGAGCCGGTGGTCCCGCCGTTGCCCAGCTGGATCGTGCCAGTCCCGGTGATGCGGGTGCTGCCCTGGTAGGTGTTGTTGCCGGCGAGAATCAGCGTCCCGGTGCCGGATTGCTGGATCACCATGCGCGAATCGGCCGGGACGGAAGCGCCGGAGTTGTCGGCCATGTTCGACGCGATGATGGTGGTTCCGGCGCCGGTCACGTCGCGCATGCGGTAAAGGTCGGAGGTGTTCGAGCCGTTGAGGTAAAGATTACCCCCGGAGGAGCCCAAGGTGACCGTCTTGCCGGACGCGGTGATGTTGTTGTTGATGAAAGCGAAAACGCCGATGGTGCTGTTGCTAGTCGAGGCGTTGTTGCTCATGTTCATAGTCGTGGCGGCAAGCGTGAGGCTGTTGCTGCCCTGGAACACGATGCTGCGGTTGATCGTGGTGGAGTTCTTCGAGATCGTGCGATCCTGGCCCACCGCCTCGAGCGTGTTGGCGTAGGTGTTGTTTCCGATCGTGAGGGTGCCGCCGGAGGCGGGGCCGAAAGGCTGGTCGCTGTTGATCTTGAAGACCGTGTTCACATTGGCCTGCAGACCCAGCGTGGTCGTGCCGGTGTAGGTGTTGGTCCCGTTGATCTGAAAGGAACTGCCGCCCAAAGTGGTGCTATAGCGAGCGCCGAGGGCGATGTTCGAAGCCACCGTGCCGCCGTCGGCGATCACACCGCCAAGGACGACGTTGCTGTTGGCGCCCGTGGCGAGGGCGGTGGTGCCCGCGCGGATGGTGACCGTGGACGCAGTCGCGCCGGTCGACAGATCGATGTCGCCGAAAGTGACGGTCTGCGTGCTCAGGTTGTCGATCGTCTTGGCGCCGGCGGCGACCGGGCTGATCTTGCCCGCGATGGACAGCGGATTGTTGGAGGTGCTGACCACCGTCGAACCCGGGCCGTTGATCGTCAGGCCACCGTTCAAAGCCAAGGGCGCGGAGATGACATTCACCGCGCCGGCCAAGCCGCCCGAAGTGATGGAGGCGGAAGCGGAGGCCATGGCCAGCGGCGTGGCGTTGTTGCTCCGCACCGTGGTGGTCCCGGTTCCGGAGGTGTCGCCAAGGACGAGCGTGGTGAGACCGGTGCCCAAGGCGGCGGAAATGTCGACGGTCTGGGAAACGCCGCCGAAGGCGCCGCTGACCGTAGCGGTGTCTCCGGAGCTCGGCGTGCCCGTGGAGGGGGTCCACGTGGCGGCCGTGTTCCAATCCTGCGCGGTGGTGCCGTCATTGGGAGCCAGGGTGTAGGTCACGCCGTAAACCGACGGAACATAGAGACCGGCAAGGCCGAGGGTGGCGATGGCGCCAAGCAGGGCGCGCGTGTTTTTGCTGTTAGTCATGGGGTTTGGGGTGTCTGGAAAAAACTTGGAAATCGGCCGAAAACGCGTCCGACGGACGCTCCCGAACACGGAGCCGAAAAGATCGTTACGATGAGGGGGTTGTTGAGGAAATCGGGAGGCGCGACGTCGAAGGGGTTTGATCGCGACCTCTGAAAGCGGAAGCAGCCCTAGAAAGAAAATCGGCCCCCGCACAAGAAATTTGTCATATTTTCCGGAATATTGTCGTGGTTTTGGCAATAACTTCCAGTATCATAAGCTTCATGATCGTCTCCTTCGACCCCAATCGCCCCGACTTCGCGCCGTATGGGTTTTCCTGCGTGCGCTGGACGCCCTCGCCGATGAAGCGCCCGGACCACCACGACGAGATCGAGGTGAACGTGCTGAACGAGGGCTGGGTGATCTATCTGCTCGGCGGAAGAAAAGTGCGTATCGAAGGAGGCCAGCTGGGCGTTTTCTGGGCAGCGATTCCGCACCAGATCGTCGATTTCTCCCCGGGCATGAGCTACTTCGTCGTGACCATACCGCTCGCCTGGTTCCTGCAATGCCAGCTGCCGGACCGCTTCGTGCAGCCCCTGCTGCAGGGCGAGGTAATCCGCCAAAAACTCGGCGTCGACCGCATGCGCCACGACCAGGAACTCTTCGCCCAATGGGAACAGGACCTGTCCAACCCGAGCGACGAGACCCATCGCGTCGTCATGCTGGAGATGGAGGCGAGGCTTCGTCGCATCATACCCACCCTGCCCTCCAGCGCCGGAGGAGCGCGCGCCCGCCGCACCCGGGCCCCGAGTCTCCAAGGCCGGGCGCTGAACAAGGTCGAGCAAATGGCCTGCCTCATCGCCCGCCGCTACACCGAAAAACTCACGGTCGAGGAGATCGGCCGCGAGGTCGGCCTCCACCCCAACTACGCCATGGGACTTTTCAAAAAGACCTTCGGCACCACGTTGATCGATTACCTCACGCACCATCGCGTGTCGCACGCGCAACGCCTGCTCGCCACCACCGACGAGAAGATCGTCGAGATCGCGTTCGGATCGGGATTCAACTCGATCAGCCGCTTCAACGAGGCCTTTCGCCGCGAATGCGGCTGCACGCCCCGGGCCTACCGCCTGCAGCACGCGGCGAAGACCTAGGCGCGCGCCCGCCAGGCAAGCCCCCCGGCCGGGTCGGCCGCGCACCGACGAATGCTCTCGACCCGCCCGAAAGAGCGCCGACGCGCGACGCCCTCATCTTAGGATTCCGTCCAATCGTGCACCGCGAGCGGGAGACCGCGACACCCGCCAAGGCGTAGCCTAGAAGAGTTCCCTTCAGACGCGTTTTCACCGTCCCTGGAATAAAAACACGTCTCCCGCCGCAACCTTCCCGGCCAAACCCCGTCTATCGTTTCTTAAGGCATTACCCCGCCATGACCCTCCCCTCCCCACGATGGCTTCTCGCCACCGCCTTCCTGGCCTTGTCCCTCCCGGTTAACGCCCAGGACGCCGCCCCATCCCCGGACGCCGCCCTTGTTCAGCGCGCCGAGAAAATCGTCTCCGCGCTCGCGCTGCCCGACGCGGCGCAGGCCGCGAGGATCCGCGATGTAGTGGCCGCCCAATACGCCGCGCTTCGTCCCGTTCATGACGCGCGCGACGCCGCCATCCAGGTCGCCCGCGCGCAGGCGGACGCGGACAAACCGGCGAGCGAGGCCGCCGTTCGCGCCGCGCGCGACACCGCCACCGCCCGCCAGTGCGAGTTGCACTACGCCTTCCTCGCCCGCCTCGCCGCCGAGCTCTCCGCCGCCCAGGTCGAGCAGATCAAGGACGGCATGACCTACGGCGTCGCGCCCAACACCTACCGCGTCTATCTGGAAATGCTGCCCGACCTCAGCGCCGAGCAACGCGGCCAGATCCACGCCTGGCTCCTCGAGGCGCGCGAACACGCCATGGACGCGGGCTCCTCGCAGGAAAAACACGGCTGGTTCGGAAAATACAAGGGCCGCATCAACAACTACCTCTCCAAGGCAGGCTACGACATGAAAAAAGCCGAGCGCGACATGTTCGCCCGAAAAAAGCCCGCCGAAACCGTCTCCAACTAAGCCGCCGCCCCAACCCGTCCTCCCCCGAAAATGAAACGCCGCCCCTCTCCCGCCGCCCTCGCCCTGATCGCATCCGCCGGATTGCTCCTCGCCTCCGACGCCTTCGCGCAAGGCTATCCCCGCATCCCCGCCGAGGTTCAGGCCGCCGCGGACGCCAGGCGCGCCGTCGACGCCAAACGCGCCCGGGAGCTCTGGGCCTCGCAACAGGCCGATCTCGCCGCCTGGGCCGCGAAAGGGAAGCCCTTCATCCCGGGCGCCGAAAAACCCTCCGACCTCCCGCAGGCCAAGATCCCCGCCTTCCCCGGCGCGGAGGGCGGCGGCATGTTCACCTTCGGCGGACGCGGCGGACGCGTCTACGTCGTCACCAACCTCGACGACTCTGGTCCCGGCTCCTTCCGCGAGGCCTGCGAGGCCGTCGGCCCCCGCGTCGTCGTTTTCAACGTCTCGGGCATCGTTCGCCTCGAGAACCGCGTCGTGATCCGCGCGCCCTACATCACCATCTCCGGCGCCACCGCCCCGGGCGACGGCGTCTGCGTCGCCGGCAACACCGTCGAGCTGGAGACCCACGATGTCCTCATCCGCCACATGCGCTTCCGCCGCGGAGCCCTCGACGCCACCGAGCGCAACGACTCGATCGGCGGAAATCCGGTCGGCAACATCATGATCGACCACGTCTCCGCCTCCTGGGGCCTCGACGAGAACATGTCGATGTATCGCCACATGTTCGACCACGACGGCGATCCCAAGACCCCCGAGCACAAGCTCCCCACGGTCAACATCACCATCCAGAACTCGATCTTCTCCGAGGGCCTCAACACCTACCACCACGCCTTCGGCTCCACCATCGGCGGCGCGAACAGCACCTTCCACCACAACCTCTGGGCCTGCAACACCGGCCGCAATCCGAGCGTCGGCATGATCCACGACTTCACGTTCGTGAACAACGTGATCTTCAACTGGCGCCATCGCACCATCGACGGCGGCGACCACCGCAGCTTCTACACCATCCTCAACAACTACTTCAAACCCGGCCCCGGCACGCCCGGCGGCGACGTCGCCTTCCGCATCCTCAAGCCCGAATCCGAGCGCTCCAAGACCGTCCAGGACCATTTCGGCAAGGCCTACGTCGCCGGCAACGTCGTCGAGGGCAACGAACGCGTCACCCGCGACAACTGGGACGGCGGCGTCCAGCCCGACGTCAAAAAGACGCCGCTCGCCGAGGTCCTCGCCGCCATCCGCGCCGACGCGCCTTTCGCCCACGCCCCCATCACCGTCCAAAGCGCGGTCGACGCCTACGCCTCCGTGCTCGCCGGCTCGGGCGCCACCCTTCCCCGTCGCGACGCCGTGGATACGCGCGTCGTCGGCATGGTCCGCTCCGGCAAGGTCGGCGGGGCCCGCGCCACGCCCGAGGACTCCGCCCGCGCCTCCGCGGTCGGCTACGCGGACAACTGGGTGAAGGAACTCGAGGAAGGCGTCACCAAGGGCTTCATCACCAACCCCGCGCAGGTCGGAGGCTACCCCGAATATCGCGGCGAGCCCTACAAGGACACCGACGGCGACGGCCTGCCCGACGCCTGGGAAAACGCCCACGGTCTCGACCCGAAAAACGCCGCCGACGCGGCCGCCGATCTCAACGGAGACGGCTACGCCAACATCGAGGACTTCATCAACGGCCTCGACCCGCGCGCGCCGAAGACCGACTGGAGCGACTTGAAAAACAACGTCGACCCCCGCTCGAAGACCGCGGCCGCGCGCTGATCTTCGTCGTCACGTCCCACACCGAACGCCCCGCCCTTCCCGGCGGGGCGTTCGCGCGACCCGCCTTTCCGGTCAGCCTCCTCCCCTTCCCCATGCGCCTGCCCCCACTTCTCCTCGGACTCGCCCTGCCCCTCTTCGCCGCCTGCTCCACCAAACCCGCCGCTACGAGCGTCAAACCCGCGACCGCTACCTCGTCGATCACGGCGCCGACGCAGACCTCCTCCAAAAACACCCGGAACATCCTCGCCGCGCTCAAACTCGCCGACGCCGCGCAGGAAACCCGCGTTCGCGAACTGCTCGACGTCCATTTCACCGCGCTCGCCGCCTGGCACCGCGCAAACGACGCCCGCCTGAAAGATCTCTGGCGAGACTTCGACGCGGCCCGCTCCGCCAAGGACACGCCCGGGGCCGATGCCGCGCTCGCGAAGATCGGCGAAGTCTACGCCGGCTTCCGCCCCGCCCGCGAAAAAACCTTCGCCGCGCTCGGCGCCATCCTTACGCCGGCCCAGATCGAGAAAATCGAGGACGTCCTCACCATCGACAAGGTCTCCGTCACCTACGGCGCCTACCTCGAGATCTTCCCCGTCCTCACCGAGGAACAAAAGGCCGTCGTCCTGCGCGAGTTGAAGGCCGCGCGGTCCGAGGCGATCGACGCCCTCGCGATGACGGAGAAGTCCGCGTTTTTCAAAAAATACAAAATCCGCATCGAGGAGGGCTATTTCCCCGCCCAGGGTATCGACGCGCAAAAATTTCGCCGCAGCTTCGCCGCCCGCTCCAGCTCGGCCTCGAGGCTCTGGTATGAGCAGCCCGCCGCCAAGTGGGAGGAGGCGCTCCCCGTCGGCTCCGGTCGCCTCGGCGCCATGGTCTTCGGCGGCACCGCCGAGGAGCGCATCCAGTTCAACGAGGACACGCTCTGGACCGGCAAGCCGCACGACTACGTGCGCGCCGGCTCCGCCGACATCGTGCCGCAGGTCCGCGCCCTCCTCGCCGACGGCAAGGTCGTCGAGGCCCAGGACCTCGCCCGCGCCAAGATGCTGAGCGACCCGGTCCGCCAAAAGGCGTATCAACCTTTTGGCGACATCCGTCTCTCCTTCCCCGGCCACGAGGCCGCGACCAACTATCAGCGCGAGCTCAACCTCGACAGCGCCGTCGCCACCACCCGCTACGAGGTCGACGGCGTGACCTACACCCGCGAGGTGATCGCCAGCCACCCCGACGACGTCATCGCCGTCCGCGTCACCGCCAGCCGGCCCGGCAAGCTCCGGTTCGGAGTTCGCCTCGACTCCCCGCACCAGGAGTCCGCCGCCGCGTCCGCCGTCTCCGTCGACTCCGCCCCGCGAATCCGCCTGAGCGGCCGGGTCCAGGCCGACGGCATGCGTTTCACCTCCGTCCTGCGCGTGCTCGCCGACGGCGGCACCGTCCGCGCCGAGGGCGCCGGCCTCTCCGTAGAAGGCGCCGACTCCGCCACGCTGCTGCTTGTCGCCGCCACGAACTTCAAAAGCTGGGAAGACATCTCCGGCGACCCCGACGCCCGCTGCGCCGCCTACCTGGACGCGCTCGCCTCGCGCGACTATTCCAATCTTCGCGAAGCCCACGTCGCGGACCATCGGAAGCTCTACCGCCGCGCCAGCCTCGATCTCCCCAAGACCGACGCGGCCGCCCTGCCCACCGACGAGCGCGTCCGCCGCGTGCGCAAGGCCGGAAGCCTCGACTCCGACCCCGCCCTCGCCGCCCTCCATTTCAACTACGGCCGCTACCTGCTGATCGCCTGCAGCCGCCCCGGCGCCCAGCCCGCCAACCTGCAAGGCGTGTGGAACGAGCTCCTCAACCCGCCCTGGGAGGGAAAATACACCACGAACATCAACTTCGAGATGAACTACTGGATCGCCGAGCTCACCGGACTCGGCGAATGCCACGAACCCTTCTTCGCCGCGATCGACGACCTCCGCGTCAGCGGCGCCCGCACCGCCGAGCGGCTCTACCGCAGCCGCGGCTGGGTCCTGCACCACAACTTCGATCTCTGGCGCGGCACCGCCCCGATCAACAACATCGACGGCCTCTGGCCCACCGGCGGCGCCTGGCTTTGCCACCACCTCTGGGAACGCTGGCTCTTCACCCGCGACCGCGACTTCCTCGCCACCCGCGCCTATCCCGCGATGCGCGAGGCCTCGCTTTTCTTCGTCGACTACCTCGTGCGCGACGAAAAAACCGGCTGGCTCCTCACCGCGCCCTCCCACTCGCCCGAGCAGGGCCCGACCACCGCCGGCCCGACGATGGACAACCAGCTGATCCGCTTCCTCTGGACCTCCACCATCGAGGCGGCGCGCGAGCTGAGGCGCGACGCCGACTTCGTCGCCCAACTGGAAGGCCTCCTGCCCAAACTCCCGCCCAACCAGGTGGGCAAGCACGGCCAGCTCCAGGAGTGGCTCGAGGACGTCGACACGCCGAACAACAACCACCGCCACATGTCGCCGCTCTGGGCCCTCTATCCCGGCGCCGACATCACGCCCGAGGACCCGAAGCTCTTCGCCGCCGCGAAGCGTCTTCTGGAGTGGCGCGGCGACGGCTCCACCGGCTGGAGCTACGCCTGGCGCATGCCGCTCTGGGCCCGCGTCGGGGACGGCGAGACGGCCTATCGGCAGTTCAGCCTCCTTCTGGCCAAGCGCACGCTTCCCAATCTCTTCGACCTCTGCGGCCCCTTCCAGATCGACGGCAACTTCGGCGCCCCGGCCGGCGTGGTGGAAATGCTCCTGCAAAGCCACCGCCGCGACGCGAACGGCGCGGTGCTCATCGAACTTCTGCCCGCCCTGCCCAAGGCCTGGCCCCAGGGCGGCGTGAAAGGCCTTCGCACCCGCGACGGCTTCGAAGTCGACCTCACGTGGAAAGAGGGCGCGCTCGAACGCGTCGTCCTTCGATCAGCTCTCGGCCGGCCCGCCACGCTGCGCCTCGGGACGCGATCCGCCTCCCTCGCTCCGCCGGCCGGCGGCAAGACCACCCTCGGCCCCGACCTCTCCCCCTTGCCCTGATCCGCCATGCCCCTCCTTCCCCACGCCCGCCGCCTCGCGACCGCCTCCGCGCTCCTCGCCGGCTTGTCCACCCTCTCCGCCGCCGAGCTGAAGGTCGACATCAACAACAGCGGCCGCCCGCTTCAAGAGGGCCTCGATCCCGCCTTCATACCCTGGTCCAAGACGCCAAACTGGCTCGCCGCCGGCGACACGAGCTCCGCCGCCTTTGGCGAGGTCACGGTGAGATTCACCCGCGTCGGCGCCGTCGGCTCCGCGCTGCAAAGCGGCTACTGGAAAAGCGGCGTTCAAAACCCCACCCAGAGTCTAAAACTGATTTCCGACGGACTAAAGGTCGCCGACGGCGAAGCCGGCGCGCAGATCGAGATGCGGATCTCGGGCCTAGCCCCCGGCGTGCACACCCTGCTGCTCCATCTTAACAGTTGGGACGACACGCCCTCCTCGGCACCCCTCGATATTTTCGTGAACGGCGCGCAAGCGCTCAACGACCTGCCGGTAAGCTCCCGGGCGACCGACAACAACCAGGCGTCCACAGCCTACCTCACGATCACCGCCGAGACCGGGCGCGATGCGATCATCTTGATCAAAGCGGAGACCGGCGGCGCGGCCAAGAGCCGCAACGTCCACATAAACGGCTTCGAGATCGACACGCCCAACCCAAAGGCGCAGGCAAACCGGCCCAGCCCGACTCACGCGGACGAGCACGTCGACGCCGACAAGGGCGCCCTCACGCTGAGCTGGACCACGGCCGCCCAGGGCGCGGCGTCGCACGACGCCTATCTCGGCACCGACGCGGACGCCGTTACCGCCGCCACGCACGGCTCCCCGGAATTCAAGGGCAGCCTGACCGGCAACCGCCTGCAGGCGTCCGGTATCCAGGGACACCTCACCTACTACTGGCGAGTCGACTCCGTCGCCGCGAACGGAACGATCACCAAAGGCTCCCTTTGGAAGTTTCGCCCGCGCCAGTTGGCTTTCCCGGGCGCGGAAGGCTACGGCCGCTTCGCGCGCGGCGGGCGCGGCGGCGTGGTGGTGCACGTCACCAACCTCAACGACAGCGGCCCCGGCAGCCTGCGCGACGCGATCGAGGGCGACCACGGTCCGCGCACCGTCGTCTTCGACGTCGGCGGGCTCATCACCCTGAAGAGCGACATCGTGATCGACGGCTCGCGCCCCTACATCACGGTCGCGGGCCAGACCGCCCCGGGAAAGGGCATCTGTATCAAGCGCGAGCAATTCGGCCTCAACGGCGCCCGCGACGTCGTGGTCCGCTTCGTCCGCCTTTTGGTCGGCAAGGAAAACGGCGAAACGCAGAACGCCACCGGCATGTCCGGCGTCGACCATTGCATCATGGACCACGTCTCCTTCGGCTGGGGGCAGGACGAGGGCATCAGCTCGCGCGGCGCTAAAAACATGACGCTCCAGCGCAGTCTCTGCGCCGAGATGCTCAACATCTCCGGCCACAAAAACTACAAGCCCGGCACCGAGCACGGCTACGCCGCCAGCATCGGCGGCGACATCGCCTCCTTTCACCACAATCTGCTCGCGCACAACGAGGGCAGAAACTGGAGCATGGCCGGCGGACTCGACGGCGAAGGCCGCTACTCGGGGCGCCTCGATATCTTCAACAACGTCGTCTACAACTGGGGCAACCGCACAACCGACGGCGGCGCGCACGAGGTCAACTTCGTCAACAACTACTACAAGCCCGGCGCGGGCAGCACGCACTTCGTCGCGCTGACCGCCAACTACGGCGGCTTTCCCGGCACGCAGCGCTACTACGTTTCCGGCAACGTCATGCCAGGCAAGTTCGACGAAAACAGCCAGTCCAAGGCGCGCGCGGCGAAGCTCGAGGGCAAGGGCGGCGTGCTCCCGGAAGACTCCAAACCGCCCTACAAGGCTTGGGCCGACGCGCCCTTCTTCCCCTCGCACGCCGTCATGCATACGGCGCGCAACGCCTACAAACAGGTGCTCTCCGACGTGGGCTGCAACCAGCCGATGCTCGACGACCACGACACCCGCGTCATCCACGAGACCTTGACCGGCACCTACAAATACAAGGGCACGGGCCCCTTTGGCGGCCGCCCCGGCATGCCCAACACCACCGACGACGTCGGCGGCTGGGAAGACTACGGCGACGATTCGCGCCCCGCCGGCTGGGACCGCGACGGCGACGGCATGCCCGACTGGTGGGAAACGATCAAAGGCACCGATCCCCGCTCCGCGGCCAAGGACTTCTCCGAATCCAACGCGGATCCGGACGGAGACGGATTCACCCATCTCGAGGACTACCTGAACTGGAAAGCCGCGCCCAACACCGAGTGCCGCGCGGGATCTTTCGTGGATGTCGATTTGCAGGCCCTTGGTCGCGGCTACACCGACAAGCCCGTCTACACCCTGGCATCCGTGAGCGGCGGAAAGGCCACGTTGGTGGACGGCCGCCTCGCACGCTTTACCCCCTCGGCCCAAGGCGAGGGCCTGGGTGGGTTCAGCTTCACGGTGACCGACGCGACGGGCGATTCGATGACGCGCACGATCGGGATTCGCATCCTCGGGACCGCTCCGGCCAGGTCCGCCGCGCCTTCGTCGGACGTGTCGGCCAACTCTCGCTGAACCGCGGCGCGGGAAGAGGCGCCGGCACCCGGCGCCTCCTCCCGCCGCGGCAAAAGAACGGAATCCGGCGGGGTAGCCAGGTCTTCGCCAAAGTCGCGGGTTGCCCGCGACGCAGGCTCCCGCAAAGGCTGCGGCATGGAAGAAAACCCGGTGCTGCTTATCCTCATGTTGGCGATGGGAGGCTATTTCGCCTGGATGTGGCGCGGCGACCTTCGCGCGGTGACCGCGGGCAAGCTCGATCCGCGTCAAAGCCTGCCCGGCGCGACCCCCGCCTCGGCGAAGGCCTGCGTCATCGCGGCCGGGGGCACGCTCGTTCTCCTGGCCGCCGAAACCGGAGGCGAGATCGCCCTCGGCTTGAGCGAAGAGCAGTCAAAGATGACCGGCCTATTCGCGCTCTACACGCTGATCGCCGCCATCGTGGAGGAGATCATCTTTCGCGGCTACGTCGGCGACTGGATCGCCCGGCGCGGACGGGGCGCCCTGCTGGGCGGAACCGTGGGCGCGTCGCTGGTTTTCGCGCTCATCCACCCCTTCCTCTGGAAATGGGACGACGACGGCTTCGCCCTGACCCCGACCACCAAAGGCTGGTTCAGCTTCGCCGCGGTGTTCGCGGTCTCGCTTTGGTTTTACGCCTGCCGTTTCGCGAACTGGAACCCGAAGCGTTCGCTTTTGCCCTGCTTCGCCGGGCACCTGGCGAAAAACGCCGGAGTGATCATCATCAAGGCGGCGCAGGGCTTTTTGGCCGGAGCCTGGTAACGCGCGCCGACGCCCGGCCGGCAGCGGGACGAACGCGTCCGGGTCACGCATGCCAACCCGGGCACGGCGGCTGGGGACGCGCGCATGACGGCATCGGAACGGGCAGAACGAGGTGGCGACGTAAACGCCGTCGCCGGGAGCGGACATGAAAAAGCCACCGCCGGCGAAGGCGGTGGCGGAAAGGACAAGGGAACGGGCCGCGCTACTTTTTGGCTTCCATCTCCGGCATCTGCTCGGGGAGGAACGGGCTGGCGCTGGAACGGCGTCCGGGCAGATCGCTCTCGCGGAGGCCGGCGTCCTGGACCTGCGCGGGGCTGAAGATGTCCTGCGCCTGGGCGCTCTCGGCGCTGACCACCTTGGACGTGATGAAAATCAGGAGGTTTCGCTTCGACGAATCGGCGGTGTTGCTGCGGAAGAGACGACCCAGGCCCGGAATGCTGCCGAGCACGGGGACCTTGCTTTCGCCCTTTTGCGAGGTCGAGTCGATGAGGCCGCCGATCGCGAGGGTGTGGCCGTCCTTCATCGAGACCTGCGTCTTGGTCTTGCGGGTGCGGATGATCGGGATCTCCGCGCCGCTCGCGCCGCCGAAGGTGACCGGATCGCCTCGCACGCTGATCTCGGGCTCGAGGTTCAGACGGATGAAGCCCTGGGCGTTGACCTGCGGGGTGACGCGAAGAAGAACACCGATCGGCTTGTATTCGAAGCCGCTGACCTCGAAGCGGCCCTGCTCCGCGTTGTAGGTGTAGTTGGGAATCGGATACTCCTCGCCCACGTTGATCTCGGCCTGGGCGTTGTTCAGCGTGACGATCGTCGGATTGGAGACGACGCGGCTGTCGCTCGTCGTCTGGAGCGCGCGAAGCGCGACGTTGAACTGCGGGGCGGTGAGGACGGCTCCGTAGGCGGAACCGGACGACTCGACCGCGGGGCCGCCCACCGTGCCGCCGGTGTTCGTGCCGACGCGGGAACGATCGTTGCCGGTGACCAGAAGGTCGGTCGGGGAGTAACCGACCTGGTAGTTGTTCAAGGACGACCAGTTGATGCCGAGGTTCTTGACGTTGGTGTCGTTCACCTCGACGAACTTCGACTCGATCATCACCTGGTCGGTGGCCTTATCGAGGTTCTTCAGCACCGGCGTGATCCGCGCGAGGATGGAGGGGCGCTCCGAGATGATGAGCGCGTTGATGCGCTTGTCGACCTGGACCTGTCCGCCTTGGGACACCACGAGCGTTTTGATCGAGCCCTGGATCTCTTCGGCGCGGGCGTAGTTGAGGATGAACACCTCGGTGCTCAGCGGCTCCTGGGTCAGGCTCTCGTTGGTGACGATCTTGATGATGTTGCCGTCCTCGACGAAGGTGTAGCCGACGGGGGAGAGCACGACCTTGAAGATCTGGCGCCAGGTGACGTCGCGAAGCTTGATCGACGTGCGCCCCTGCAGCGTGTCCGGCATCACGATGTTGAGCTCGAAGAGATCGGCGACGTTGCGAAGGATGTTGCGGATGTCCTCGTCGGGAAAATCGACGGAGAGCGTGTCCTTCGCCGCCTGCGCGGGAACGGCCGCGGGCGCGGCCTCGGCGGCCGGGGCGGGGGGAAGCGCGCTGAGTCCGGGCGCGGCGGGCGGCTGGACCTCGGGAGCCGGCGTGACGGCGGCGTCCGCGGGCGGCGGTGCGACGGGGGCGGCGATGTCGGTTGCGGTGGAGGCGGAGGGAGCGGACGGTTCCGTCTGGGCAACCGCAAGAAGCGGCGTGAGCAGTAGACTGAGCAGCGCGAGTCGACGGCGAGTGTGTGGATTCATGGACGGTTGGTTGGAGTGCTGGTCGAAGCGGCGGATATGCGGACAGGACGGGTATGGATGGTCTCGCCGCGCTTGACCGTGAACGAGGTCGAAGTGACGGCGGCGATTGAGAGCTCGTAGCTTCGTCCCTCAAAACTAATCGTGATGGAGTCCCCTACTTTGAGTCTTTTTTGACCCAGCAGCAGCATGGCCTCGCCTCCGAGATTGACGGTGCCGGTGGCGGGGATTCGCGCGGCCAACGTGGCCAGCAACTCGGCTCCGGCCAGCGTCGGACCGGGCGTCGGGGCCGGGGCTTCCGAACCGGCCGCGGCCTCGCTTTCCTTCGGCACGAACGGATTCGGGATCGGGCCGGGCTGCTCCGTAGTGCCGCCACGCATACCGACGACGCGGACGGCGTCGGCGACGACCTGCTCGCGGATCTTCGGCGCGGCGAGATCGGACTGCGCCCGCGCCGCGGGGCATAACGCGACCAGCGCGCCAAGCAGCGAAAAAAAACAGGGAAGGCTGCAGTGGTTCATGAGCGGAAGCCGATGAGCTCGACGCCGAGACTCAGGGTCTGGGCGCCTTCGGCGGGACGGGCGATGGAACCGCCGGTCACGCGGACAAGCGTCGCCTCGCGATCCAGGCGGCGCAAAAACTGGATGATCTGCGCATAGTCACCCTTGATCGTGAGGCTGAAGGGAATCGCGACGTAGGTCTGGACCGCGCCTCCCTTCGGGGGCGGCGGGGGCATGAGCTGCCGGAGATCGAGCAGCTTTACGCCGGTCTCGGCCTCGAGCCGGAAGAAAAACTGCTGGTTGCGGGCGAGTTCGCCCACGCGGAGCGCGCCGTCCGCGATGGTGGCGTTGGCCTTGCGAAGGGCCTCCAGCTGATTGTCCAGCTGGGCCGAGAACTTGGTGTTGTTGCTCAACCGGAGAAGCACTTTTTCCCGCTCGGCGAGCTTCGTCTCCAGCTCGTCCCCGACGCCGAGGCGAAAGTAGACGGAGAGGGCCAGCCCGATCACAAGGGCGCCGCAGACGAAAAGCAGAGGACGCCGCTTGAGCGCGGCCACGAGATCCTTCGTTTCGATGCTCATTTTTTCGCCCCTCCCTTCGCGTCCGGCTTCTTGAAGGCGAAGACGAGCTCCAGATTGAGGCTGCCCTCCTCGGCGTTGCGACCGAGGTTGGTCAGCGTGACGGAGGCGAAGTGCGCCTGGAAGACGGCGTCGGTCTGGAGCTGCTTCACGAATTTGGAGGCGACGTCGCTGGCCGCGGCGTCGAGCCCCTTCACCGATCCGGCCACCACGACCGACTGTCCGGGTCCGCGGTGGTCCACGCGCCGCACCGTCACGTCCACGGGCAGGATCGAGCCCAGGTGCATGAGAAAATCCTGGAGCCGGAAGGAGTCGCTGACGAAAGCGAAGGCCTCCTTGAATTTCGCCTCCTCGGCCTGGAAAAGCCTGTAGGTCGCCAGGGCTTTCTGGCTCGCCGGGGTCGCGGCGGCGATCCGCTCTTCGACATCGGCCAGGGAGCTTCCCAGACCGGCCACGGCCCACTCTCTTTGCGCGACATAAAGCGCGAGCGCGCCGGTAAACCCGACGGCGAGCAGGTTGACGAAAAAGGTCGTCCGAACGGTTTTGGTGTCCGGCAGCTGGGACAGGTCCCGGAAATCCGGCCGCCATGGCATTGCCTGGAGGGCGGCCTTGTCTCCTCCTGATTTATTGAGCAGCGACAGCATCGGGAGCGGAATTGTTGAACTGCATGACGAGCCCGAGCAGGGCCAGCTTTCGGGCGTCGAGCGTCGCCGCGGAGACCGAGTCCCCGAGCGTGATCTGGCGCGCGCTCAGCCAAGGCCCGACCTCGGGCTGCAACACGGCCACGCCCACCTGGGCGGCGATCACCGCCTCCAGCCAGGAAAGTTTCGAGGCGAGGACCGGACAAATGAGCTGGCTGATCGATTGGCCGGTTTGCACCTCGTAGAACCCCATCGAGGACTGAAGCTCCTTCAGCAGGCGCTTGCAAAGCGACGCACCCATGCCGGTGAAGTCGAAGGTGTTTGAGAAAAACAGCTTCCTCGCGGACTCCTCGTCCTTGAGCCCGAGCTCCTTTTGCACCACCGGAACCATCGCATCGAGGCCCACCGCGATCGGCCGGGTGGCTTCGACGCCCCGGGCGCTGACGATGTAGGACTGCGTCTGGTCCGAACCCAGTTCCAGGACCAGCGTGGGCTTGGTGGACTCGGTGAACTTGAGATAATCGATAATCGCCCCCAGCGCGGCCATGCTCGACAGCTCAAGACGCGCGGGAAACAGATTCAGCTTAAGGACCTCCGACTGGGCGCGCGCCACCTCCGACATCGGCAGCCCGCAAAAGACCACCTCCTTGTTCGCACCGCCTCGGGCCGGATCGTAATCCAGCCCGTCGAAGGCATTCAGGACCGAGATGACGTTCTGCTCGGGGTCGACGCGAAACTGGGCGTTCACCACCTCGGAAAGGTAATCAGGCTCCTTCACCCGCTTCAAATCCAGCGTGGCGCGACGAATGAAACGCGTCGCCGGGCTTACGCCACAATGGGCTTGGGAATAACCCGAGGCTTTTTTCGGCAACAACATCGCCAGCGCCTCGCCAAGCGCGACCTCGTCGTTTGACGCACACTCGCGGATCTCCTCCAGGACCAGCGGAGGCTGGAGCGCGGAAACCCTTGCCAGCAGCGTGGTTTGCTCACCACGGTCGAGCACGAATCCCTTGGTTTTCGCAGCGAAGAACATGTCTAAAAAAGACGGCGACAGGCCGCGAAGGAAGCGAGAGCAGACGTCATGCGGTGGGCGCAAACCCTTCGCTTCACCCTAGGGGGAGACAAGACATTTTACAGATTCTACCCCATCACCGGGGCGTAAAAAAGCCGCCCCCGACATGGCGGGGACGGCGAAGAAAAATCGGCGCCCGATATGAGCGCAAGCCGCTGAAGCGGGCTTACTTCTGCCAGGTGCGCTTCTTATGACGATTGGCCTTCAAGCGCTTCTTGCGCTTGTGCTTGTTCATCTGGAGACGGCGCTTCTTTTTGAGGTTGCCCATGAGAGTGCGGATTTAGGTTTGTTTAGAGAAAACCGTCTGGAAAACAGCCTTAGCTCCGCGCTGTAAAGCCCAATCTCCCGCCCGGGCCCTCGGACCCAGCTTGGCGGTCCGGCTCCACTTCAGTCCAAACCGCCGCCGAAGTGGCGTATAACCAGGCCCGCACCCGCGATCCGGCAAAGGCGCCGCGCAGACTGGCGACATAGGCGGCGAGCTGAGGCGTATATTCGCGGCGCAAACGCTCCAGCAAAGCCTCGTCCCCTTCGCCGGAGCGACGCCGGTTCGTCTTCCAATCCACCACCCAGACCTCGTTGGCGGCCGCGTCATGCAACACGAGATCCATCACGCCGTCCATCCACGCTCCGGAGGACAGCGGCGCGAACACGCCGAGTTCCGCCTCACGCGACCAACGCGCCGACTCCAACACGCGACGCGCCTCGCTGCCCAGCCAAGCCCGCCATTCGTCCTCCGCCCTGTCGCCAAAGCCCGCGCCCCGCGCCGCCGCCAGACGCCGCTCGCCGTGGGCGGCGACTCGCGCGTCGTCCGCGCCCCAGGGGAAAAACTCGAGCGTCTCGTGCCACCACAGGCCGTAGTCCACCGCCTCCTCCGAGGCGGCGCGCACCGGGGTCGGTTGGTCGAGCGCCGACTCGTGACGCGCCGAACGCGCCAGATCCGGCGCATGGGCCAGCTGATGCGGCAAGACCCGCGAAGGCAGGACCGGCGCGGGGACCTCCGGCTCCGCCGCGTCCGCCTCCAAATCGCGCCCGACGGCGGCGTCACACGAATCCGGATCGACGGGAATCGCGCCGGCGTCGGCGACGCCCGCGACATCCTCCGGCGATTCCAGCACGGGAACACGCTCGACCCAATCACGCCCCCATAGCTCCGCGAACCCCGGCGCCTCGCGCTGGCGGCCGCCCCAACCCTCCGCCCAGGGCAAAACCAGAACCCGCCGCGGGCGAGTGAGGGTCACGTAGAGCAGGCGCGCCAGCTCGCGCCAGCGCTCGTTCTCGCGCGCGTCCTTCGTCTCCTGCGGCACGCTCACGCCGTCGAAATACACCCGCGGCCCTTCGGTCGAGTCGCGCAAGAGCTTCAAGCCGGCCTCCGGCGCCTTGCCGATGCCGCGCCACAATCCCATCGCGATGATCACCGGCCACTCGAGGCCCTTGGCCGAGTGCGAGGTCAGCAGGTTGATCGCGTCCTCCGCTGGCTTGCCCGCCGGTCGCCCGTCCTCGAGCCGCGCCAGCAACTCCGCCAGCCAGGCCCTCGGGCCGGCGCCGCCGATGCCGAGCTCGGCCGCCTGCGCGAGCAGACGCTCCAGCTCGCCCTCCGCCGCGCCGCCCGGATCGAGACGACGCGCCTTGGCCGCGAGGCCGCCGGCCGCGGCCAGCCCGAGCGCGAAGTCGCCCAGCGCCACGCCCTCGTCGTTCACTTGAAGGATCCACGGCCTCAGCGCCTCGAGCGCGGAGCGCAAGGGGGCCTCGTGCACCTCGGGCTCCTCCCAACGGAAGGCCCCGTGGCGCTTCAGCTCCACGGCCATCAGGCCGTCGCTCACCGCGAACACCTCGCGCAAGACGCCGGCCCACTCGAAGATGTTCTCCGGATCGCAGCAGACCGCGAGCAACCCCGACATCCACGCGTAGGCGGGCTGGTCGCCGTTGCGGTTTTTCCGCATCTGCAGGGCGACCTTCAGGCCGGCCGCCTCGAACTCCTTGCGAATCGCGAGCAGCCAATCGTTGCGCGGCGCGAGCACGCACACCTCGCCCCAGTTCGCCGCCCCCAGGCCCGCCGGTCCGTGGGACAACAGCCGGCGCGCCGTCTGCCGGGCCTCCTCCGCGAGCCAACCCTTCACCCCGCCCTCGGGCGCCGACGCCGGAAGATCCAGCGGCAGGCGCGCGACGTTCCCGGCCGCGTTCCCCGGCCCGGGCGCGAGCGGACTGTAGGGGATCTGCAGATACGGGGCGGGCGCGCCCGGCTCCGGCGAAAGGCCGAGGTTGTGCGGACGGTCCTTTCCGAAGGCGTCGGACAAGGTCGCGTTGAGGAGCCCGATCACCGCGTGCGGCGCGCGGAAGGTGACGCTGAAATCCAGTTTCTCCCCGCCGTCCCCACGCGCGAACGCGTCGAGATGTCGCCGGAAATTCCCGATGTCGGCGCGGCTGCCGTAGATCGCCTGCTGGCCGTCGCCCACCATGCAAAAGTGCCCCGGCCGCGGTCCCGCGCCCCGACCGGCGGGCCAGGTTCCCCGGGGCTCGCCGGGCGCGCGCGCCACCTCCACCAACACCGCGAACTGCTGCGGATCGGTGTCCTGAGCCTCGTCCAGGATGATGCGCCAGCCCTCGGCGCGGATCCGGTCGAGCGTCGCCTCGTCGCGCAGCACCGCCATCGCGGCGTCGATCTGGTCGCCGTAGGTCTGCACGCCGCGCTCGAAACGCCAGGCGCGGTAGCGCTCCGCCAGCTCCGCAGCGAGCGCGGCGGCCGAGGCCGCGAGCCAGCGTTTCAGGGGCGCCATCCACGCCTCCGCGAGCTCGACGAGGGCCTTGGCCGAACCTGCGGGTTCGAAGAGCGGCAGAAACCCGCGCCCGGTCGCGTAGGACTCCATCCAGTCCCGCGCCCGGCGCTGGCTGGTCTCGACATTCGCGGCGCCGCGGCCCTTCGCGCCGAGCGCGAGGATCTGCGCGAGGACGGCCTCGCCGGGCGACGGCGGCGGCCCATTGGGTCGGCGGCCGCGCAACAGCTCCGCGTCGGCGGAGTTGAGCTGCCTCGCGAGCGGAAAGATCTCCTCCAGCGGCATGTGGCGCAAAAAGGCGCGCATCTCCGCCTCGCCGAGCGTGGCGAACCGCATCTCGTCCTGCTCGAGAAACTCCTCCCACAGCGCCTCGTCGTCCTCCGAAACGACCGCCGGATTCAGGTTGATGCCGAGCGTCTGCCCGTAGGTCTGGGCGAGCTTGAGGCAGAAGCTGTGGATCGTGCCGAAAAACGCCCGCTCCAGCTGGTCGAGGGCCGCAAGATCCCGGCCGCCCGCGGCCGTCACTTTCCTCAACAACACCGCCCGCGCGCGCTGCCCGATCTGGGACGCCGCCTTCCGCGTGAAGGTCACCACCGCGGTGCGCTTGAGCCGCTCCGCCCCGCCGGACGCGAGCGCCATCGCGGCGAGACGCTCGGAGATCGCCGTCGTCTTGCCCGAGCCGGCGTTGGCGCTGACGGCGAAATTGCGGTCCCACTCGTCGCGGAATCGGTCGCGCGCGAGCTGGTCGACCAGGACGGCCGGGGGCGTTTCACTCATCGCCCGCCTCCTCCCCCGCACCGGTTTCCTCGCCGCCGAAAGTCGCCGCGAACTTCGCCCTCAAGGTCGCCTCCGGCACCGGCGCGCAGGCCAGCGGCCAGACAAAGCCCGAGGGCGCGTAGTCGGAGCGATCGCGCGTCAGGGCGCCGTAGATGCCGGTGTTCACAAAGCGCTCCAGACGGCCGAGCAGCGCGAGCGCCTCGTCGAGTTGCTCGGAGCCCAGGCAGGCGACCTCGTCGCGACCCGGTTTGACCATCCACACGCGGCCCGCCGCCGCGCCCAGCGACAACGCCGCCGCCAGATAGACGCCGAGCTGGAGCGAGGCGCCGTCGCGCGCCATCCGCGCCGCGGAGAGCGCGAGATCGCCGCCCGTCTTGAAATCGACGATGTCCACGCGCGCGCCGGCCCAGCCGGGTCGGTCGAGGCGCACCAGATCCATCCGCCCCCCCACCGGGAAGCGCCCCCCGCCCAGCGGCAACGAGGCCCCCTGCGGCAACGTCGCCTCGGTCGCGACGTGGCCGCCCGCCTCGGGCAGACGATGGACGTTGTCGAGCAACGAGGCGCAGATCTGCGCGAGCTCGGCGTGGAAGGAATCCCAGTAGACGTCGGCCGGCCAGCGCGTCCGCAGCGCGTGCAACAGCTCGTCGAGGCGCGCCCTCGCCTCGGCGGGACCGGGCATCTCCCCGAATCCGCGCCCGTCGGCCTGTCCCGGCCGCAACGCGGCCGCGAGCAGCTCGTGGGCGCGCTGGCCGATCGCCTTGCGGCGGGCGCGCACGAGCGGCTCCCAGGCGACGCGACGCGCCCCGAGCACGGAGTCGAACCACAGCTCCGCGGGATCGCGGACGCCGGCCTCCACGCCGCGCGCGGTCAGCGCGACGGGCGTGACGCGGGCCGGGTCGCCGGCGAGGAAAAACTCGTCGAAGGGCCTCGCCGGATCCCGCCGCGCGTTCCAGACCTCGAGCCAGCGCGCCGTCCCCGCGTCCCCGCCCGGGGCGCCGGCGTCCGCGGCCGGCCCGGCGGACCGGGCCGCGCGCTCGAAGGCCTTTTCGAGATCGCCCCCGGGGCCGCCTTCGCCCCGGGCCCAGAGCACGCGCTCGAGCCAGGCGTTGGGCGCCAGCCTGAGCTCCGGCTCCTCGTCATCGTGTAACGATGCGGCGAATACAACCTCCTCCGTCGTGTCGCCCGCCAGCGCGGCCAGCCCGGAACGCTCGAGCGAGGAACGATGCTCGGAGGTGAAAAGCCCGAGGCCGAAGCGGCCGCGCGCGTTGAGCCGCTCGCGCTGCTCGTCCGTCAGCCAGCAGCTCGGCTCGCGCCGTTCCGGCCAGACGCCGGCGTTGCTTTCCACCAGCACGAGATGCGACCAGGCCGCCCCCTCGGCGCGACGCCGCGTGGTGAGGGTGACGCGCGCGAAGCCGCCCCGCCCCGGCGCGCCGCGCGCGGGACTCGTCTCCGGAAGAAACGAGGCGAGCGTCGCCAGCACCACGGCGCGCGGATAGGGTTCCGGCGAGCGTTCGGCGAAAACATCGAGCGCCCCGCACGCGGGCGCCTCGATCTCGAGCGCCTCGCACACCGCGCGAAAACGGCGGAGCGCGTCGCCGAAGGCGAGCTCCTCGGGCCAGACGGGGAGCAGTTTCGCGACGAGCTCGGCGAGCGGGGCGGCGCGGGGCGATTTTTCCCAAAGCGTCCGCGCGCGCTCCACCGCGTGCGATTGCGTCTCGTCGAAGGCGCGCTCGCAGGCGCGCCTGGCCTCGGCCAGGGACAGGGTGGTCGCGCCGATCGCGCGCAGCAGCGGCCAGAGCGCGAGCAGTTCCTCGAGGCGCCCGCCCTTTTCATGGAAGGCGAGCAGCGCCCGCCGGGCCTGGACGTCGACCGGCGGCGCGCCGACGAAACCGAGGAGATCGACGAAGGGAACGCCGCGGCGCTCCAGCCCGCGCGCGAGCCGGCGGTGGGCCGCGTCGGCCGCGGGAAACACCACGGCGATGTTCTCCGCCCCGGCGGCGAGGCGCCGGGCGACGAGGTCGGCGACGAGCTCCATCTCGTCGGCGCGGGTGCGCCCGACCAGGACGCTCGCCCGCGAGGCGTCCGGCGCGGCGGAAAACCCGCCGCCCCACAGGGCCGCCACGCCGGCGCAGCCCTTCGCCGCGTCCGCGGGCTCGAGCGTCCGCGGCTCGGCCCCGAGCAGGGCGCGCCAGAGCTCCACCCACTTTTCATCGAGCGCGGCGCGGCCCCGGAATTCCGGCGCGGACAGGACGACCGCGACGTCGGCGCAGCGGCGCGCGAAGGCGGCCATGTTGAAGAACTCGCCCCAAAGCTCCGCGCCGGGCGCGAGGATGAGCACGCGGCCCGCGATCCTCGGCGCGCCGGCCGGGCGCGCCGCGAGCCCGGCCTCCTCCGCCTGCAAGGGGGCGAGGTCGTAGCCGCGGTCGGCGACCCAGCGGCTCAGCTCGCCGAAAATGGACGCGAGCGGCGCGAGGGGAAAATCCTCCGCGCGAAAGCCGCCCTTCATCAGATCGTCGAAATCGTCGAGCGCGCGCTCCGGATCGCTTTGTAGGCTCTTCCAGAATCCCCAGGCGATATCCTCGGGGCGGAGCGGCGCGAGCCTGCGGGCGATGAGCGCGCGCAGGCCGAGCAGAAGCAGCTCGCGCCCGATGGCCGGACGCCCGGCGTCGTCGAGCGCGGCCCATTTTTTCCTCGCGAGGCCGGGCGTGAGAAATTCGACGCCGAGCAGCGCGACTCCCTCGAGCAGGCAGCGCTGTTTCAGGGCCTGGGCCTGGCCGCGGGTGGGAACGACCAGATAGGCGCGCTCCAAACGGCCCCGCCCCGTCTCGAACCAGGGGCGCAGGACCTGCGTCCACGTCTCCTCCGCGCCGGGGCTGAGGAGCAGTTGGACGGAGGCTTCGCGCATCGGCGATCACCAGAAGCCTTCGCGCGCCGCGGCTCAAGCGCGCGCGAGGCCCGAAAACAAAAAGACCCCGCGTCGTCCGGGACGAGCGCGGGGTGAAAAAAGGACGAATCGGAACGGGCCGGACGCCGCGGCGAAGAGCTTACTTCGCGAAGACGACCTTGGCGGTCTTGGCCTTGGCGCGGGAGGCGGCGTTCTTGTGGACGACGCCGGACTTGGTGGCCTTGTCCATCGCGGAGGCGTAGGCCTTGGCGGCGGACTTGGCGGCCTCCTTGTCCTCGCCATTGGCGGCGGTGAGGAACTTCTTGTGGAGGGTCTTCAGCTTGGTCTTGGTCGCCTTGTTGCGGGCGGTGAGACGGACGGTCTTGCGGGCGGCCTTGATGGCGGATTTGGTGTTGGCCATGGGTTAAGAGGGACGAGGGTTTGCTTTTGGAAAACGGGCAGAACCTCAAAGCCGGCCCTCCGAGTCAAGGGCGCATTTCCTGCGCGAAGCTCCTTCGTCCGCCCCGGGATGGGCAAGCGGTATGCAGGAGCCGTTGACTTTCCTTCCCCGCCGCCCCTACGACGCGCCTCCCGCATGAGCATCAAACTCCGCCTGGCCCTTCTGCTCGGACTGCTCCTGCTGGTCTTTCTCTTTTGCCTGGTGGCCCTGCGCGCCTTGGAGCGGCGCCAGATCGCCGAGGCGATTTCCGCGGCCCGGCGCGACGACGCGCGTCTCATCGAAAACTGGCTGGACCTGCGCGCCTCCTCCCTCCGCCGCTTCGTCGACGACACCGCCGCGTGGGAGAAACTCGCCGCCTTCGCCGCCGCGCCCGAATCGCATCGGGCCTGGGCGGAGGAGCATCTCGACCCCCTGCTCCCCCGCTACGGGGTCGACGCCCTATGGATCGCGGCCCCGGACGGACGGCTGCTCCACGAAGCCCGGCGCGACGGACTGTCCGCGCCCGGCTTTCCCGTGCCGGCCGGCCACATGGACGAGTTGTCCCTGCCGGACACGGGCATGCGCTCGTATTTTTATCCCAGCCCCGCCGGCTTGCTCGAGTTGCGCGCCCTGCGGCTCGCCGGCCCCGCCGAGCCCTGGCTCTTCGTCGCCCGCGTCTGGGATGAACCCTACCTCGCGCGTCTGGGCGACCTCACCGACAGCGACGCGAGCATCCTGCCCGCCGCGGCCGCCGGCATCGCGGAGTCGCTGAAGGCCGGACTCGACGACCCCGATTCGCCCGCCCCCATCGTCGTGCAACGCCCGCTGCCCGGCTGGGACGGCCGCCCGGTCGGCTCCCTCAGCCTGCGAAAGGCCGCGCCGGACATCTCGTTCCGGCTCGAGACGGACCGGCTGAAAACCCGCGTGTTTCTCCTTTTCGGACTCTGCCTGATCGCCTCGCTCGCGGTGAGCCTGCACCAGTGGGTGCTTCGCCCCCTCGGCTGGATCACCGACAGCCTCTCCCGCCACGACACCGCGCCGATCCAACCCCTGCTAAAGGCGCGCACCGAGCTGACGCGCGTCGCCCGCCTGATCGTCACCTCCTTCGAACACCGCGAGCACCTGCGCCGGGAAATCGCCGAGCGGCGCAACGCCGAGGCGGCGTTGAAAAAAACCCTGGAGGAGCGCGCCCGCCTCGGCCGCGACCTGCACGACGGACTCATCCAGGCGATCTACGCCGCCGGCATGGGCATCGCCGCGGCGCGCAAACGCGTCGGCGAAGACCCCGCCGCCGCCGAGCGGCACCTCGCCCAGGTCGCCGACGTGCTCAACGACACCATCCGCGAGGTCCGGGATTTCATCACCGGCCTCGAGTCCGACCCGCCCGGGGACCAAGCCTTCACCCACACCGTCGAACGCCTTTTCGGCACGATGAACGCCGACGGCGCCGCGCGGTCCGAGCTGTCGCTCGACGAGGGCGTGGCCGCGCGCCTGCCCACGCCGCTCCGGACCGAGATCCTGCTTCTCCTCCGCGAAGCCATCAGCAACGCCCTGCGCCACGGCCGCGCCCGGCTCGTGCAAATCCACCTCTCTCCCGCCGACGACCCCGACCGCGCGCGCCTTGAAATCGTGGACGACGGCTCCGGCTTCGATCCCGACTCGGCCCGGCGCGGCCGCGGCCTCGATAATCTTTTCGCCCGCGCCGCCGGCCACGGAGCCCGCGCCACCCTCGAATCCTCACCCGGACGGGGGACCCGCCTCGCGTTTGTTTTCCCGCTCCCCCCGCTCGATGAAGGGGATGGCGAGGATGACGCCGCGCCGCCGGGACCTTTGCCGGCCGAATAGGCCCGGATACACTGAGGCCAAACACGTATTTCGTAAGTCGATACACCCTCTCGACGCCCGATCCCCAGCTAGGTATCTTTTAGGCCTGTTCATGCCCCCGCGTCGCGAAAACCTCTCCCGCCACCCCGGCGCTCCGTCCGTCTCCAGGCGGCGCGCGTTCACGCTGGCGGAGGTGATGGTCGCCTCCTGCGTGCTCATGCTCGGGATCAGCGGCGCTCTGGTGACCTTGCAACGCAGCCTGGATGGCATCGCCCAGGCCCGGCAGCTCGACGCGGCTTCGCAGCTGATGCAAACCGAGCTCGAGCGCCTCCGTCTGCTCAATTGGAGCCAGCTTCAGACCCTGCAAGACGCGGGGGAAGCCGACATCGGCCCGCCGACCGGCGGCGACTTCGCCCGCATCACCTACAAACGCCGGATCCGCGATCTGCGCGAGGGCATGAAGGAGATCACCCTCGTCGCCTCCTGGGGCGGCATCGACGGCCGCGCGCACAGCGCCCGCCTCATCACCCGCTACAGCCGGAGCGGCCTCAATGACTACTTCTACACCACCCGCTGATCCCCGGACGCCGCCCGCCCCGGCCCCCCTCCGACCCCGGACGCCGTTCGCGCGCCGGAGCCGGTCCGCGTTCACCCTCACGGAGGTGATCATCGCGGCCAGCCTCTCCGCCTTCATCCTGGCGGGCGTCCTCTCGACGTTTCTCCTGCTCGGCCGGACGGGCCTCAACGCCTCCGCCTACGCGGAGATGAACGCCCGTCTCCGCTTCGCCCTCGAACGCTTCGACTCCGACGTGCGCCTGGCGTCGGACCTGCGCTGGCAAAACGAACGCCGCGTCACCCTCGTCTTCCTCTCCGGCGCGGAGGTGACCTACGCCTTCGAGCCCGCGGCCGACCCCGCCGCGCCCGGCCGCTTCGTCCGTCGGGCCGCGGGCGCCGCCGCCGAGACGCTCGTCCGCGACATCGCCCCCGATTTCGCCTTCCGCCGCTACCGCCTGCCCACGTCGTCCGAAGACGCCCCCTCCGCGACCAACGACCTCGAAACCCGGCAGCTCGAAGTCCGTCTGCGCGCCCTCCGTCCCGGCGCCCGCGCCCCCTCCGCCAGCCAGCTCGCCCTTTCCGCGCGCTGCGTGCTGCGCAACAAAAACTCCGGCGCCTGAACATGCGCGGCCGCACCCTACGCATCCCCTTCGCAACCACCCGCCGCCGGGCCGCCGGCGCGACGGCGCGGACGCGCGGCTCGGTGCTGGTGGTCGCCCTGCTCGTAGCCGCCCTCCTCGCCCTCGTCCTGGGCGGCTACCTCAGCCTCAACCTCGGCTCCGCTCGTCTCTCCCAGCGCACCTTCAACCGCGGCGCCTCCTTTCATCTCGCCGAAGCGGGCCTCGAGGAAGGGCTCTGGACCTACAACCGCCTCCTCGCCGGCCATGCCGACGCCTGGGACGGCTGGCGCCTTTCGGGCGAGGCGGCCTGGCGCCGCTTCGACGGCTTTTCCCTATCCGCCGCCACCACCGGGGCGGTGAAAATCTACGCCAGCCCCGTCGCCCCGGACGAACAGGCGAGGCCGACCCTGGTCGCCCTCGCCTCGGTGCAAAGCCCGGGCGGCGCGCCCGTCACCCGCCTCCTCGAGGTTTCCCTGCGCCGGCGCTCCTTCTTCGCCGCGGGCCTCGTGGCCCGTGACAGCCTCGCTTTTCGCGGACGCAACTCCCGCTTCGACGCCTGGGATTCGGATCCGGATCGAAATCCCGCGACTCCGCCCGTGCCCTACTCCACGGCCCGCGGCAGCGACGCGGGCGGGATCTCCACCGGAGCCGACACCACCGCCGAGCTCCAGCTCAACCAGGCCCAAATCTACGGCTACCTTCGCACCCGCGGCCTCGAACCGGTGGTCCAGGCGCCGGGACGCGTCGGTCCCTTCGGCACCGCCGAGGGCGTCGTCGACTTCGCCCGCGTGGGCAAGGATTTCAACGCCGACTTTCCCGTCGTATCCCCGCCCGACGGAGCCGTGTTTCTCGCCACGGTGGGCGCCACCCTCGGGACCCTCGGACAAAAAACCGTCTGGCGCTCCCCCGCCCTCCGCCTCAACGGCAACCAGACCCTGACGATCCAGGGCGAGGTCGTCCTCGTGCTCACCGACATACTCGCCTGCCTGTCGATCACCGGCAACGCGTGCGTCGTCATCCCCGAGGGATCCAGCCTCACCCTTTACCTCGCCGGCGACGTCCTCGTCGCGGGACGCGGCATCGTCAACCTCAACGCCGCGCCCGCCGCCCTCCAGCTCTGGAGCACGGCCGACGGCGCCCGGACCACGCGCTTCATCGTGGCGGGCGGCGGCGGCCTTTCCGGCCTAGTCTACGCCCCGGAGGCCGAGTTCTCGGTTTTCGGCAACGCCGAGTTCTTCGGCTCGATCATCGCCCGGGAAATCACCTTCGGCGGCAACGCCAGCTGCCACCAGGACCTGGCCCTCGGACGCCTCGTCCGCCACGCGCCCTACCGCGCCTCCGGCTGGCGCTCCGTCGACGATCCGGCGGAGCAGGCCGCCATCCTCGGATTGGTCGACCGGTGAAACACGCTTGCGCGCCGCGCTTTGGGGGCGCTTTCTCCCCGTGTCCCGCTCGCCCCCCACCCTGTATGGCCCCTGCCGATACGCATTCGCCCCGCATCCGCCTCCTTCTCGTCGACGACAGCGCCCTTGTCCGCCGCGGCGTGCGCGGGCTGCTCGAAGGCAAACACCGCCAGGCCGAGCTCGTCGTGGCCGGCGAGGCCGGCACCGTCGCCGAGGCTGTCTCCGTCGCCCGCACCTGCAAGCCCGACGTCGTCCTCCTCGACATCCGCCTCCCCGACGGCGACGGCTTCGAGGCCTGCCGCTCGATCCTGAAGGACCAGCCCTCGGCGCGCATCCTGATGCTCACCTCCTTCGCCAACGACGACTTCGTCCACCAGGCCATCGTCTCCGGCGCCCACGGCTACCTCATGAAAGAGGTCGAGCCCGAACGCCTCATCGAGGCCATCGTCAGCCTCCACAACGGCGAATCCATCCTCGGCACCGGCCTGGTCGAGCGCGTCCTCGACCTCGTGCGCGCCGGCCGCACCGGCGCCGGCCGCGACTCCGGCAACAGCCTCTCCCTCCTCTCCGCCCAGGAACGCCGCGTGCTCGCCCTCGTCGCCGAAGGCCGCACCAACAAGGAGATCGGCTCCCAGCTCGGCCTCAGCGACAACACGGTCAAAAACTACCTCGTGAACGTGTTCGACAAGCTGAAGGTCAAACGCCGCTCCCAAGCCGCAGCGCTCTGGGTGCAGTCCGGGCCGAAGACCCCGTAATTTCCCCCAGGCCCGATCGGGCCCGGGAGACAGGCCTGAAAAAACGGGCCCTCCGCCCCTGTCGGGGACCCGTGTCCCTGCGCTAGTATCTGGCGCATGGATACGTCGTCGCCCCGCCGTCCGCGCCCGTCGCCCCGCCGCCCGGACGCCGGCTTCAGCCTCGTGGAGGTGATCGCCGCCACCTTCGTGATGCTCTTCGCCATCTCGTCGGCGATCCTCGTCATGCAGTCGGGCTTCCGCTCCCTCGACACCGCGCGCAAGACCACCCTCGCCGCCCAGATCATGCAGAGCGAGATGGAGCATCTGCGCATGCTCAGCTGGAGCCGCGTGCAGGCCCTCGTCGGCCCCGAGCCCGCGAAGATCGATATCTCCACCATCTTCCCGCAGACCACCGAGGCGGAAAAACGCATCCTCGAGGAGATGAAGCGCACCTTCGTCCCCACCCGCTCCGCCGCCTACCTCGCCGGCACCGACAACGAGCTCATCGGCATCAACATCACCATCACCTGGAAGGGCATCGACGGCGTCTCCCACACCCGCACGAGCAACACCCGCTACTGCAAAAATGGCCTCTACAACTACTACTACACGCTCAACAAGGCGTCGTCGTGACCGGCGCGCCCCGGGCGCCCGGGGCTTCACCCTCGTCGAGGTCATGGTGTCCGCCCTGCTCAGCGGCATCGTGCTCGTCGCCGTGCTCAGCGCCGTGCTGATGATCAACCGCAGCGGCTATCTGCTCAACAACTACATCGAGATGGAGCGGGAGGCGCGCAACGCCCTCGAGACCTTCGCCATCGACGTCCGCATCACCCAGCGCGTCGAGTGGATCCGCAAACCCGGCGGCACCGAGCTGATCGGCATCACGCTTTTCGACCCCGACAACAACTCCGTCACCTACAAATACCAGGACGGAAAGCTCAAGCGCGGCGATCGCACCCTCGTGTCGGGGATCCAGTCCCTGTCCTTCACCGCCTACAAATACAGCGACGGCCCGGGCCCGGCGGCCATCGATCCCGCCGTCGTGACCAACGACAACCTGCTGAAGAACGACACCAAGATGGTCCAGATCTCCCTCTGCGCCGTCCGCTCCCGCAGCACCCTGGCCGACGCCACCAACAACGTCGTCTCCGCCCGCTACGTCCTCCGCAACAAACCCTTCTGACCATGATCCTCCGCCGCCCCCCCGCCCCCCGCCCCTCGCGCCGCCGTGGCTCGGTCCTGATCGTCGCCCTGATCTTCAGCCTGGTCATCGCCCTCTCCCTCGCCTCGTTCCTCAACATCTCCACCAACGCCTCCCGGCTCTCCTACCGCACCTTCTACCAAGGCGCCGCGATGAACATCGCCGAGTCCGGCCTCGAGCAGGCGCTCTGGGAGATGAACCGCGCCACCGGCGGCTGGACCGGCTGGGAGGCCGTCGCCACCAACATATACCGCAAGAGCTTCGACATGGGCGGCATCGAGGGCGGCGCCACCAGCGCGGTCAAGGTCTACGCCAAGACCGGCTCCGGCGCCTACGTCATCGCCCGCGCCATCGTCACCCCGCCCCGCGGCGCCCCCATCGAGAAATGGATCCGCGTCACCCTCAGCAAATCCGGCCGCTACGCCGTCGGCGGCCTCGGCCGAAAGGGCATCGTCGCCAACGGCAACCAGGTGGAGATGGCCAGCTGGAACTCCGACCCCGACAACAACCCGAACACTCTCTTCGTCCCCTTCAGCGAGGCGGTGATGAACGACAACGTCCCCCTCGCCACCCTCGACCTCGACGCCTCCCTCAACTCCGGCCAGGCCAACGTCAACGGCACCGCCGCCGTCGGCGGCGACAGCCTCGACGCCATCAAGGTCGGCACCAATGGCTACATCGGCCCCTTCGGCACCGCCGCCGGCACCAAGGACCCCGACAGCGTCAGCACCAACTTCTCCACCGACCTCGAGACGCCCCGGGCCCCGTCGGCGACCTACACCTCGATCGGCGCCATCACCGGCGACACCACGCTCCCGCGTAGCAGCGATCTGGATACATCGAACCCGAACAAGACCTACTACTACTCCGCCACCCAGCTCTCGCTGACCAACAACGTCCTCAACATCACCCCCGGCACCAACGTCGTCCTCGTCGTCGACGGCGTCGGCGGCATCAACGTCGGCGGCGGCTCCGGCGCCATCAACGTCGGCGGCACCCTCACCACCAACACCTCCACCGGCGCCATCACCTACACCTCCGCCACGCTCAAGATCTACACCGACGGCAACGTCGACATCGGCGGCCAGGGCGCGGCCAACCAGGTGACCACCCAGACCTACACGCCCGAATCCAGCACCCCCGTCACGACCACGACCTACAACACCCTTTCCGAGATCAAGGACATCTACGGAAAGGGGAACCAGAAGAACACCATCATCGGCTGGAGCTACAAACAGACCACCACCACATCTGTTTCCGTCAACGGCGGCACGCCCACGGTCACAACCAGCAGCCCCACCACCTACACCCTGCTCCTCTCCAACGTCCCCACCGCCACCAAACCCGTCGCCGGCTCCACGGTCCCCGTGGTGACCACCACCACCTCCACCTCCCCCGCCGTCACCACCACGACCGGCACCCTGCCCGGCCAGCCCGCCAACTTCCGCATCTACGGCACCCGACCGGACACCGATCTCGCCCCCGGCGGACGCGGCACCCAGACCATCAAGATCTCCGGCAACGGCGAACTCAGCGCCGTCGTCGACGCGCCCAACGGCGTCATCCAGGCCAAGGGCGGCGGCAACTCCGGCTTCATCTACGGCTCCCTCATCGGCTACACCCTCACCTTCACCGGCAACGACGGCTTCTACTACGACGAGTCCCTCGCCAACCTCGACGACAGCAGCAAGCTCGGCATAGACAACTGGGACGAGCTGGTCACCGCCGACGACCGCTCCGGCAAAGTCTCCAACGTCAGCTCCTCGACCTACGCCTCGTTGATGAGCTTCTAAGGCGCTCCGCCCGTTTTCGCGCCCCGACGGAACCACGCAGGGTAATCCTGCGCAGCCAATACATTCAGGCCTAGTATTCAAAGCATCCCCCTCTCGAAGATTCGATCTCTTTAACGAAATTTACATTCCATAAAATAGGCGCTTTCAGGCCCGGCCGAGAAGAACGCTGGGATGATAACTTAGGTAACGTTTAAGATTTTTTTATGAACGTTGGCCGCCCCATCCGCTTATTCGCAGCCGCAGCCGCCGGCCTCGCTCTTGCCACCGCCACCACCCGCGCGGCGGTGATCACGCTCGACGGAGCCACCCGCACCGACAACGGGAACGGCACCTACTCCTACACGACGTGGAAGCCGATCCTCGCCCCCTCGAGCTGGACCTACCGCACCACCGACGGCTACCTCTACGATCCCAACGCCGACCAGCAGACCGGCCAGGCCGACTCCGACTTCGCCGGCAGCAGCACCTTGCCGTCCTTCTTCGTCCAAACCGGCACCATCAACGGCGTCGAGGTGATCGCCATGCGCGTCATCTTCAACGTCTACGACACCAACATCGCCACCGCCAAATACACGGGCAACCCGGTGAACGTCCGCGTCGGCATCGACGCCAACATGGACGGCAAACTCGACCTCTACATGGGGCCCAACTTCCAAAGCGGCGCCGCCGGCGTCGCCTTCCAGCTGCCCGGCACCGGCGCGAACACCTCGCCGAGCACCACCTCCACCAGCACGGTCTTCTACCCCGACAGCACCGCCGGCACCCTCGGCGGCGGCACCTCCCCGGCCTTCAGCGCCAGCAACTTCAGCTACGTCTCCCTCAGCACCGCCAACGCGGCCACCTACTACCCCGGCTGGACCACCCAGCTCTACGGCACCACCGCCGACCCCGACGGCATGATGAGCTGGGCCATCCCCCTCGCCGACGTGAACAAGGCCCTCGCGGAGGCGGCCATCGCCGACACCGGCAACCCCACCCTCGCCGGCACCAGCATCAGCGCCTCGTCCTTCCTCCTCTGGGTAGCCTTCACCGCCACCCAGAACAACTCCGTCAACCAGGACGCCTACGGCATCACCAAAAACGACACCCAGACCACCCGCTGGGACGCCTTCACCTCCTACATGGACGCCAACGGACGCCCCGTCCCCGAGCCCGCGACCTACGGCATGTGCCTCGGCGGCGCCCTCGGCGCCTTCCTGCTCTTCCGCCGCCGCCCCGCCTCCACCGGCGCGGCCTGAGCCGGCCGGCGCCGGTTCGCGTTCGCCCGCACCATGACGCTGGACTGGCTGCGCTTCTGGCCCGAGCTCGTCCGGCTAAACCTGCTCAAGGCCCGCCACCGCCGGCGCGTGCTCGGACGGGATCCCTCCCGCCCCCTTCGCCCCGCCCCCTGCCAATCCGCCCCGGACTCCGGCCGGCCCCGCGAGACCCGCTGCGAAGCCTGCCACCGCTTCGACAGCTACCGACGCTATCGCCACGTCTGCCCGGACCTCGTCTTCATCGCCGGGGACGCCCGCTGCGGACGGGATTCCACCGAGATCCGCCCCCGCTGGGGCCGCGCCGCCGCCCAGGTCGTCCTGCCTATCCTGGCCGCCTTCCTTTGCGCAGGACTGGCCACGTGGGGCGTCCTCCGCTCCGGCGGCCTGAAAACCCTTTCGCCCCTCGACGTCCTGATCCCCTCCCGCTGGGACAACATCGCCGAGCATCGCCGGGCCCATTTTCAACTCGTCGCCGTCCGCGCCATCGCCGGACGCGATCCCGCCACCGCCTCCGTCGCCCTGCTCAGCGCGGCGCAGACGGGCCGCGGCACCGTCGAGTCCAACGTGGCGCTCGCCCGCCTCGCCACCCTCGGCGGATATCACAGCCTGGCGGACGAGCTTCACGCCTCGACCCTCGCCGCCCGCCCCGAACGCGCCTCCACCCTGGCCGTCGCCTGGCTCGACGACCTCCTCCTCGCCCACCGCCCGCACGAACTCGCCCGCCTCGCGCTTGAACGCCTGGCCCTCCCCGACGGCACACGCGAATTGTGGCTGCGCGCCTTCTTCGAAAGCATCCGCCACCCGGGCGTCGCCGCCGATCTGCTCGACCGCCCCCCCGCCTCCGGCTACCCCCACCCCGGCCTCCGCTTCGCGCTCTCCGCCCGACGCGCCCTCGACGCGGACGACCGCCTCGCCGCCGCGGACCAGCTGCTCGCCCTTTCCGGCGCCATCCCGGGCGCGGCCGTCCGCCGCTTTCTCGCCCTCTCCTGGCTCGACGCGAAAGAGCCCGACCGGGCTCGCGAAGCCACCCTGTCCACGCTCTACCCCGCCGCGCCGGGCGAAGTCGCTCTCCTCAGCCACGCCCTGCTCCGCGCCGCAGGCCACCCGGAGGGCGCCCGCGAGGCGCTGCGCGCCCTCTTCGGCCGGGATGACGCCCGGGCGCAAGTGCTCGCCGCCTTGGTCCGCGACCCGGACGCCGCGCTCCTGCGCGAATTTTCCCAACAACTTCCCCCCGCGACGCGCGCCGACCCGCGCACGCTGAGCGGGCTCTGGATCGCCGCGCGGCGCGCCGGCTCCGACGAACTCGCCGCCCAAGCCGCCTCCGACCTCGAACGCCTCGGCCACACCTTACCCCGCGAAATCCTTACCAGGACGACCTCCCCCGAGGAACGCGCCCCGCTCGCCCTCATCGCCGCCCTCCTCCCGGTCGACCGCGATATGGTCTTCGCCCTCCGCGAAAAACTCTGAACCCCCGGCCCCCTTCGCGACGCGACCCAAGCAGCCCTTGATTTTGGATAATAAATCAAAGCATATCTTGATTTTATTCTCAACAAATAGGGTATTAGACCCCATATAAAATCCACTTCCGACGCCCCTCCGCCCTAAAAGGCAGGGATGTAGGATAATACGCGCGTAATAGTCAGTATTCTATCGACTTAAAGTTTTCGCGACAGCACCCCTTCGCCGCGGTTCATTGGTAAAAAACCATGAGCTCACGCACCCCCAGCCTTCGCGCCGTCGCGTGCGCCTGCCTCGGATTCGCCACTTCGGCGACGGGGCTTTTTGGACAATCCGCCATCACGCTCAACGACACCACGCGCACCGGCACGTCGCCCAACTACACCTACGGCACCTGGAAACCCGTCTTCACCCTCGACAACACCTATCTTTACGAAGCCTCCGGCGATGTAACCGCGACCCAAGGCCAGCAGCCCGACCTGGTGTCGGTCACCTCCGGCGCGCCCGGTTTTTTCATCCGCGGCGGCACGCTCCTTAACGCCGGCGGCACGGCCGTCGACAGTCTCGCCTTTCGCGTGATCTCGAACAAGGCCCTGGGCAACAAAGAGGCGATCAACCTCGGCCTCGACTATAACTTGGACGGCGGCGTCGACCTCTACCTGACCATGACCGGGACGACGCTCTCGTTAAACGCGATCGGCACCGGCGCCCAGACCACCTCCGCCACCTCCAGCATCGGCACCGCCCTCAGCGTCGGCTTCGGCGGCGGCACCGCCACCACCAGCCTCACCCTGAGCACCGGCACGACCGGCGGCTACAACTCGCTCAGCGAGATCAGCCTGCCCGCCGCCAGCACCGAATACACCGGCTGGACGGCCCAGACCAACGGCGGCGGCGGCAACGACACCACCGACACCATGTATAGCTTCGGCGTCACCCTCTCCGACCTGAACACCGCCCTCGGTCTGACGGGATCCAACGTCCTCACCACGACCTCCATGATGCGCTGGATGGCCTTCACCACCATCAACAACAACGCCGCCATCGCCGACGTCTACGGCCTCGGCAACGTCAGCGGCAACAGCACGGTCACCTACGCCAGCTTCGTCCAGGTCATGAACGCGAACGGACAACCCATCCCCGAGTCCGCCGCCTACGGCCTCACCATGATCCCCTGCCTGGCCGCCTTTTTCGCCCTTCGCCGCCCCCGCCGCACGTCCGTCGGCTGACGCGAAGCCCCCTCCTCGCGCTTCATGCCCCATGACTGGCTCCGGCTCGGGCCGGAAATCCTCCGCCTGAACCTGCAAAAGGCCGGTCACGCGCGAAGGCTCCTCGCCTTGTCGCCCGGCGCTCGCGTCTTTCCTGCTCCCTGCCAATCCCCGTCGGACTCAGGACGTGCCCTGGAGACCCGTTGCGAGGCCTGCATGCGCTTCGACAGCGCGCGGCGCTACCGCCTCGTCTGCGCCCACCTCGACGCCACCCCGCGCGGAGCCTTCTGTCGTCTCGACTCGGCGCAAATCCGCCCGGAGTGGAATCGCGTCCTATTCGCTTGGACCGCCCCCTGGATCCTGCTCGCGCTGCTCTCCCTGGCCGGCGCATGGACCTTTCTCCGCTTCGGCACCGGACTGAAAGATATCTCCCCGCTCGACGTCGCCTGGCCTTCCCGATGGTCCCGCGTCGCCGAGCTCAAGCGCCGGAAATTCACCTCGCTCGCCCTCTTCTCGATCCAGCGCGGCGATTTCGCCCAGGCGGGCGTCTCCCTCTTCACCGCCGCCCGCATCGGGAAGGGCGGGATGGAGGACAACAAAACCCTCGCCCGCCTCGCCACGCTCGGAGGCTACCACAGCCTAGCCGACGAACTGCACGGTCAAAACATCGCCGACCACCCCGAAAACGCCGAGGATCTGGCGCTGGCCTGGCATGACGATCTCCTGATCTCGCACCGGCAGCTTGAGCTCGCCCGCCTCGCCCTCGCACGACTCGGCAGCCCCGGCGCTCCCCGCGAATTCTGGCTCCGCGCCTTTCTCGAATCGATCCGCCACCCCGGCGTCGCCGCCCCGCTCCTCGCCGAGGAGTCCGCCTCCGCCACGCCCCACCAGGGCCTCCGTCACGCCCTGCTCGCCCGACGCGCGATCGACCGCAGGGACAAAATCTCGGCGATCGACGAGCTGCTCGCCCTCTCCGCGATGCCACCCGGCGACGCCGCCCGCACCTTCCTCACCCGCTCGTGGCTCGATCTCCATGACGCAGCCCGGGCAGCGGCCGCCGCCATCTCCACCGCGCATCCCGCCGCCCCCGGCGACGTCAGCGTCCTCGCCCACGAGTTACTTCGCGCCTCCGGCGACCTGGCCTCCGCCCAAGCCGTTCTCCGCCAGCTCTTCGGACAACCCGCCCTGCGCGCGAAAGTCCTCGCCGCCCTTGTGCGACACGAAGACGGAGCGCTGCTCGCCGAGTTCGTGTCCTCCCTGCCGGAGGACAGCCGCTCCGACCCGCGCCTGCTGGCGGGCATCTGGATCGCCGCCCGACGCGCCGGCGCCGCCGCCCTCGCGGTCTCCGCCGAGATCGAACTCGAGAAATGCGGCCGCCCCGTGCCCGAGGAATTGCGGGCCAAGGACGCCTCGCCCGTCCGTCGCGAGGCGCTCCGCTTCGCCGGCGCGCTCCTCATGCCCGACCGCGAGGTGCTGATCGCCCTGCACGCGGCGCCCTGATCCGACGTCACGGACGCGCCACCGCGCGGTCGACCGGTTCAGGAACGATGCGCCACGGCGCCCCCGCTCAGGCCGCGGCTTTCGCCGCGAAAACCTTGCGCAGGATCTCGACCGATTCGGCCAACTCGGCCTCCGTCGCCACCAGCGGCGGCAGCAGACGGATCACGTTGCCTCCCGCGACGGGGCAAAGCATGCCCGCCTCGCGCAGCGCCGCGACATAGGGCGCCGGATCGCTCGTTAGCTGGAGACCGACCATGAAGCCGAGGCCGCGCACGCCCGTGAGCTGCGCCGGGAACTCGGTCGCGAGCCCGGCCAGCGCCGCGTGCCAGGCCGGGCTGACGCGCGCGATGTGTTCGCCGAGCTTCTCGTCGCGGATGATGTCGAGCGTCGCGAGCGCGGCCGCGCAGGCCAGCGGCGTGCCGCCGAAGGTCGTGCCGTGCATGCCGGGCTGGAAAAGGTCCGCCGCGCCCTCGCCGATCCAGATCGCGCCGATCGGGAAGCCGCCGCCAAGGCCCTTGGCCATGCCGATAGCGTCCGGACGCACGCCCGCGTGCTCGAAGGCGTAGAACTTCCCCGTGCGGCCCACGCCGCACTGCACCTCGTCGAGCATGAGGAGGAGGTTGTGCTTGTTGCAGAGCGCGCGCAGGCCGAGAAGGAACTCCGTCGTGGCGGGCGTCACGCCGCTCTCGCCCTGGATCGTCTCGATGAAGATCGCGGCGGTCTGCTCGTCGATCAGCTCCTCGAAGCTCGCGAGGTTGTTGATCTCGCCGAAGGCGAAGCCCGGCACCAGCGGGCGGAAGCCCTTCTGGATCTTCTCCTGCGGGGTCGCGCTCATGCCGCCGAAGGTGCGGCCGTGGAAGGCGTTCTTCGCCGCGATCACCTTGAAGCACTTGCCCTCCTCGCCGGTTTTCCGGACGCCATGCAGGCGGGCGAGCTTGATCAGGCCCTCGTTGGCCTCGGCTCCCGAATTGCAGAAGAAAACGCGACCGGGCCCGGCGAGCTGCACGAGCCGTTTGGCCAGCTCGCCTTGGAGCGGATTGCGGTAGAGATTGCTCACGTGCGCGAGCGTGGCGGCCTGCTCGGACACGGCCTTCACCCAGCGCGGATGCGCGTGGCCGACGGCGTTTACCGCGATGCCCGAGGCGAAGTCGAGGTAGCGCTTGCCCGCGTCGTCCCACACGCGGCAGCCCTCGCCGCGCGCCAGCGTGATGGCGGGGCGGCCGTAGTTGCGCAACACATACGTGTCATACGCGGCCTCGGTGGCGGTCTGGGCGATCTGGGTCTGGCTCATGGGAAAGGGGTTTTAGGCGTCCAAGACGCGGGAACGCGATTTCAAAGCTCCCGCCTCCGATTTTGATTAACCACTTAGGGAGCGGCTCAATGAGCGCTCCTTTGGAGAAAGCAGTCCCTGCCAGGACCGACTGGTTTCGATGTCTCGGCAATGCCTCGGTGGAAATTTATAACCGAGGCCATTGGCCGAACCGTCGACATCGGGTCGTTCCGCGCCGCGGAACTCCACCGATTAAGGAGCGCTCATTGAGCCGCTCCCTAAGGGGTCGAATCTCCGAACCTCCGGGGCTCGCTCAACCCTGCACGATCTCGGTGCCGATACCTTTGTCGGTGAAGATCTCGAGCAGGAGCGAGTGCGGCAGGCGGCCGTCGATGAAGTGAACGCGCTGCACGCCTTCCTGGAGGGCGCGGACGGCGCTCATGACCTTCGGGCGCATGCCCTTGTCGATCACGCCGCGCTTCTTCAGGTCGTCGACCTGCGAGCTCTTGAGCGTCGAGATAAGCGAGTCGGCGTCGGGCGGGTTGGCCAGCAGGCCGGGGACGTCGCTCATGAACACGAGTCGGCGGGCCCGCAGCGCGGCGGCCACGCGGCTGGCCACGAGGTCGGCGTTGACGTTGTAAGGCTTGCCATCGCGGCCCTCGGCCACGGGCGAGACCACCGGCACGTTGCCGTCGGAGATCTCCTTCTTGATGAGCTTCACCTTCACCTCGACGACCTCGCCGACGTAGCCGAGATCGACCTTCACGCCGTTGTCGTCCTCGGTGAGCTTCTCGCACACCAGCACGGTGTCTCCGGCCAGGCCCTTCGGCTTGGCCCCGGCCAGCGCGATGGCGGCGCAGACATCCTTGTTCACCACCTCGTCGAGCGTCTTCTTCACGATCGCGACCGCGGGCTCGTCGGTGATGCGCATGCCGTTCGAGGCGAAGGCCGCCTTAAGGCCGGCCTGCTCCATCGCCTTGGTGATCGCCTTGCCGCCGCCGTGCACGACGACGACGTTGATCCCGCACGCGGCGAGAAAGGCGATGTCGTAGGCGACTCGATTCCGGACCGCGGGATCGGGGTCGTCCATGAAGCTCCCGCCGTATTTCACGACGAAAGTGGAGCCGCGAAAATCCTGGATGTAAGGCAGCGCCTCGAGGAGGACTTTCGCCTTGGCGGTGATTTCGGAAACGTTCATTAAGATGGACTGGAAAGCGTCGGGTAAATCACCGCGCGCCGGCTTTTCCATCACAATCTGGAAACGTCACCGCCGCGCCGGATTATCGGCCCGGAATTTCCCCTTCACTTCCCGGCCCGCGGCCTCAGATATCCGCGCGTGCCCAGCACCCAGAACACCTTCCCCTCCCGTGACGCCCACCGCGCCTGGCTCGCGAGCCAGGCCGCCCTCCCGCAGGGCTTCCGAGTCGGCACCGCGCGCTTCGACTTCACGCCCAAGGAGGCGCCCAAGCCGTCCAGGATGACGCTCACGCTCATCGCCCTAGACGCGCCCACCCCCGACTTCGCCGCCGTCTTCACCAAAAACGCCTTCCCCGGCGCCCCCGTCATCGTCGGCCGCAAGCGCCTGGCGGAGCCCAGGCTCGGCGCCATCCTGATCAACAACAAGATCTCCAATGTCTGCGCCCCCGGCGGCGTCGAGGCCAGCGAGGCCGTCTGCGCCGCCACCGGCCAGCTCCTCGGGCTCGCGCCGACCGAGATCCTCCCCTGCTCCACCGGCGTCATCGGCTGGGGCCTGCCCGTCGAGGCGATGGTCGAGAACCTGCCCAAGGCCGCATCCGCGCTCGCCGCCGGCTCCATCCTGCCCGCCGCCGAGGGCATCGTGACGACCGACCTGTATCCAAAGATCCGTTACGCCTCCGTCGGCGCCGGCCGCGTCGTCGGCATCGCCAAGGGCGCGGGCATGATCGAGCCCAACCTCGCCACCATGCTGGTCTACATCCTGACCGACGTGGCCGTGCCGCGCGACCAGCTCCGCGCCATGCTCTCGCGCGTCACCGGCGAGACCTTCAACCGCATCTCGATCGACAGCGACACCTCGACCTCCGACACCGTCGTCGCCGTCTCCTCCGGCAAGGTCCCCTGCGCCGATCTCGCCTCCTTCGAGGCCGCCCTGCGCGCCGTCTGCGTCGATCTGGCCGAGGACGTCGTCCGCAACGGCGAGGGCGTGCGCCACGTCCTCCGCGTCCAGGTCTCCGGCGCGCCCGACGCCGCCACCGCCGTCTCGCTCGGCAAGGCCATCGTCAACGCCCCGCTCTTCAAGTGCGCCATGGCCGGCAACGACCCCAACGTCGGCCGCCTCGTCCAGGCCATCGGCAAACACGTCGGCGCGGCCGGACTGACGCTCGACCTCTCTCGCCTGCGCGCCCGCATCGGCGGCCAGGAGATCTTCGCCGACGGCGCCTTCCGCCTGAACTACGACAAGGAGGCCGCGCTCGTCGCCCACCTGAAGTCGGCCGAGCTCTACCAGAGCAAGCCGGCCGCGGACGGCACTTTCGCCCCCCCGGTGGATTTCCCGCCCCACGAACGCTGCGTGGAGATCGAGGTCGAGCTCGGCGCCGGCCCCGCGTCGGCCACCGTCTTCGGCGGCGACCTCACCCACGAATACGTGAGCGAGAACGCCGACTACCGTTCGTGAGGTGGCGCAGGCTTCCAGCCTGCGATTGTCCCGATCCGGCGGCAGGCAGAAAGCCTGCGCTACTTCTTCGCCTCGAGCTTCAGCTCGACCATCAGGTCGGCCGCGATCTTCTCCAAATCCGCGCGCACTTTCGCCAGCTCCACACCGGCCGGCACGCTCGCCACCGCGCGCAGTTGGAAAAGTTTTCCACCGCCCATCGGCGCCTCGACGCGCTCGCTGGCGAGATCCTCGACGTTGAGCCCGTGCGCAGCGAGCACGCCCGACACCTCGCGCAGGATGCCCGGACGGTCCGACCCCACCAGATCCAGCGCCGCCAGCCGCGCCGGCGAGCCGCCCGCGACCGCGTTGCCCGCCGCCGACTCGCGCGTCACGTCCACCCGCAGGCCCGAGAGGCCGCGCAATGCGGTCGCCAGCCCGTCGGCGCGCGTCGGATCGATTTCCAGGCGCACGATGCCGGCGAACTCCCCGCCCAGCCGGCACATGCGGCTCTCCAGCCAGTTGCCGCCGTGTTCGGCGATGGTCGCCGCCACCACACGCACGAGGCCGGGTTGATCACGTCCGATCAGGGTAAGCACCAGGGTAGTTGTCATGGTCCCGCAAAGCTCGCGCCGCTCCTCGCCGGCGGCAAACAAACTTCAGCCGCCCCACCCCTCGCCCCCCGAACCCAATGTTCGTAATACGAACATTCGCCCGCTCCACCTCCGCGCCCCGCTCGCCGCCACGGACGGAACCGCGCCATTGACGATTCCCGCGTCTTCGTCCCTTTCCCCTGTAAAAACTCGGCCTCCCTCTCCCCTTTCCCCTCTTTTCCGCGATGTCCAAAGGCAACAAGCCGTCCGACGAACAACCCGAACTCCCCCTCTCCGGCCAGCCCGCGCCGGACGGCCCCCGCGCCACGGACCCGGGCTCCGCGCCCGCCGTCGCGCCCGCCTCGCCCGAGTCCGACCCCGCCGCGCTTCCCTCCGCCGAGGCCGCCGCGCCCGTCGCCCCGCAGAACAACGACGCCGCCCCGCTCGCGCACAGCTACCGCAACTGGTTCCTCGACTACGCCAGCTACGTCATCCTCGACCGCGCCGTCCCCCACCTCGACGACGGCCTCAAACCCGTCCAGCGCCGCATCCTCCACACCCTCTGGGAAAAGGACGACGGCCGCTTCCACAAGGTCGCCAACATCGTCGGCGCCACCATGGCCTTCCACCCGCACGGCGACGCGTCCATCGGCGCCGCCCTCGTCGGCATGGGTCAACGCGGCTGGCTGATCGAACCCCAGGGCAACTACGGCAACACCCTCACCGGCGACGACGCCGCAGCGCCCCGTTACATCGAGTGCCGCCTCACCCCCTTCGCCCGCGAGGTCCTCTTCAATCCGAAGACGACCCACTGGCAAAAATCCTACGACGGCCGCAGCGAGGAGCCCGTCACGCTCCCGGCCAAGTTCCCCGTCACCCTCCTCGAGGGCGCCGAGGGCATCGCGGTCGGCCTCACGACCAAGATCCTGCCGCACAACTTCAACGACCTCTGCCGCGCCGCGATCAACCACCTCCAGGGAAAAACCTTCCGCATCCGCCCCGACTTCCCCTCCGGCGGCATCGCCGACTTCTCCAACTACAACGACGGCGAACGCGGCGCCAAAGTAAAAGTCCGCGCCAAGATCGAGCAGCGCAACCGTTCCCAGTTCGTCATCACCGAGTTGCCTTTCGGCACCACCACCGAGTCGCTCAAATCCTCGATCGAGAGCGCCATCGCCAAGGGCAAACTGAAGGTGAAGCGCATCGAGGACCTCACCTCCGAGTCCGTCGAGATCGTCATCGAGCTCAGCTCCACCGCCGATCCGGACAAGTTCATCGACCAGCTCTACGTCTTCACCGACTGCGAGGTCACGCTCTCCCCCGCCGCCTGCGTCATCATCGACGACAAGCCCGCCTTCCTCGGCGTATCCGAGATCCTGCGACGCTCCGTCGACCGCGCCAAGGCCCTCCTCGGCCGCGAGCTCGAGATCCGCCTCGGCGAACTCGACGACCAGTGGCACGCCGATTCGCTCGAGCGCATTTTCATCGAGGAAAAAGTCTACCGCCGCATCGAGGGCGCCAAGACCTGGGAGGCCGTCCTCGAGGAAATCTCCGAGGGCCTGAAGCCCCACGTCAAAAAGCTCCGCCGCGAGGTCACGCACGACGACCTCGTCCGCCTCACCGAGATCCGCATCAAGCGCATCTCCGCCTACAACCGCTTCAAGGCCGACGAGGCCATCCAGGCCCTGGAAAAGGAGATGAAGCAGGTGAAGCACGACCTCGCGCACCTCACCGACTACACCGTCGCGTGGTTCGAGCGCCTCCAGGAAAAGTTCGGCAAGGGCGTGAAACGCCGCACCCAGAGCGACGAGCTCGAGCAGATCAGCGCCGCCAGCGTCGTCACCGCCAACCAGAAGCTCCACGTCAACAAGACCGAGGGCTTCATCGCCCTCAACACCCGCAAGGACGACTTCGAGTTCGTGCAGGACGTCACCCCGCTCGACGACGTGGTCGCCTTCATGCAGGACGCCACCTGCAAGCTCGTGCGCGTCGCCGAAAAGGTCTTCGTCGGCAAAAACATCGAGCACCTCCACGTCGTGCCCAAGGACGGCGACGACCGTTTCTACACCATCGTCTACCAGGACAAGGAGAGCGGCAAGGCCTTCGCCAAGCGCTTCCAGCTCGGCGGCATGACCCGCGAAAAGGTCTACAACCTCGCCGCGTCCGAAGGCTCGAAGCTGGTCTTCTTCGATGAGACGAAAAATCCCGAGAGCCTGCCCAAGGCGCTCACGATCTACCTCAGCGGCCGCTGCTCGGCGCGCGTGAAGGAGTTCGTCTTCGACCTGAGCGAGCTCACGGTCGGCGGCCGCGGCAACAAGGGCGTCACCGTCACGCAGTATCCGATCCGCGACGTGAAGCGCGCCTGAGCGCTCCGCGCGGCGCCTGGAGGGCGGCGCTCCGTCGCCGCCGCTCCGGGTTCGTCCGAGACCTCCCGTCAATCGATGCGGATCACCGGCTGCGCGCCCGCGCCGTCCACGCCCGTCACCGGCAGGTCCGCCGGGTGCTCGATGCTGAATTTAAAGGGCAACTCGCGCTTCTCGCCCGGCTTCAGATCGAGGCGCCACTCGATCCGCCCCTCCGCGTCGCGCGCGACCCCGGCTTTCGGCGGCAGCGCCGCGACGTCCTCGGGCTTGAGCAGCTCGCGCTCGGCCGGCGCCTGAAGTTTCACGACGATCTTCTCGTCCCGCGCCACCGGCGCCGCGTCGCGCAGCGTGATCCGCTCCGCCGTGCGCTTGTTGTTCACGACCGTGATCAGGACGTCGTAGCTCGTGCGCCGACCCTTGCCCGCCAGCCCCGTGTCCTCCGTGAAGCGCGAGCGCACCTTGCGACGCACCGAGATCCCCTCGTCCGCGCCGAGGTGCAACGCGAAGGTCTCCCCCGGCATCGTCGTCTCCAGACGCGAGCCGGCCACGAAGGTCTCGTCGAGAAACGCGTTCACGTCGCCGCCGAGAAAAGGCGTCTCCCCGTTGTTTTTCACCTTGGCCACGAGGTAGGCCGCCTCCTGCCGCTTCGGCGCCGCCTCGTAGCCGAGATCCGCCGCGAAACCCGTCGAACCCAGCGGCACGCGCTGCGGCGTGTTGTCGCTCGCCAGCGTCACCGGCGTCGCGATCCGGAAGCTCGCGCTCGTCGCCGCCCCCTCCGGCGCGGCCTCGGCGAACCGGGCCTCCTCCATGACGGGCTCCGCGGGCTCCTCCCGCGCCAGCAGCGCCGAGGCCGACATCACCACGTCCGCCGCCTCGCTACCGAAGGCCATCGATTCGCCGGGATTCAACGTTCCCGCCTGCCCGATCACCGTCGTGCTCGGGTCCGGTCGTTTCGGCTTCTTCAAGGAGAAGCCAAAGAACGACGATGCCGACGCACCCTTCGCCCATTCCGCCGCGTCGACGAGCCACGGCTCGAGCTCTGGCGCCGCGCCCCCGAGGCCGGGACGCGCGGTCGACAAGGTCAGCTCCACCTCGCGCCAATCCTCGCCCGTCCGGTTTCGCACCAAACCGAAGGCATCCAGCTGCACCTTCCGCTCGGCGCTGCGCAACCGCGCGTCGTAGGCCGGCGTCCAGCTCGCCCCGGGCACGGCGTAGGCCAGCGCGACCTCGAGCTCGCCCGCCGCGGGCGTGGCCAGGCGCACGAGCACTTTTTTCGTCGCCTTGCGACCCGGCTGCTCGCCGCGCAGCTCCGCGAATTGTTTTTGCGCCGCCACGATCTCGTCCGCCAACGCGGCGCGGGCGTCCTCGAGTTTGCGCGCGTCCTTCTCGATCCGTTCGCGCTGCTCCGCCGAAAACCCGAGAAACTTCGCGTAATCCTCGGTCGTGAGCCGCCCCGCCGATTTCGCGGCCGCGGGCGCGAGGTAGGACTGCTCCATGGCCGTCACCAGATTTCGCTGCGCGGAGAGGACTTCGCCCTCGTCCTTGAGCGCGCGCTCCCGCCGGCGCAGATCCACGATCTTCTCCGCGGCGGCCCGCAGCCGCGCGTCGGGCTCGATCCTCTCGAAGAGCGTCCGCACCGCGATATCGAGCAGACTCGCCGCCACGGAGCCGCGCGCCGACATCTGCACGGAATCGTCGACCAGGCTCTCGGGCAGATCCGCGAACACGATCTCGCTCGTGCCCGCGCCGACGCGGACCTTCGCCGCGCGACTCACCACCGCGCGGTCGGGATAGACGGTCGCGGCCCGTATCCGCGACTGCGCCAAGATCGCGTCCGCGCCCGCTTCAGCGACGGCGACGGGCTCGGGGGCGGCGAGACAGGGCGCGATGGCGCCAAGCGGCGACGCCGCGAAAAACGCGGCCAGGACCGCGGAGGAAAGACGCGAGACAAAGAGCGTGGAGTGCATGGACGTCGGGTGACGCCCCCGCTTATGCGCCCCGACCTTCGCCGGATCGATAGCCTGACAAAACCCTGACAACCACCAGGGCCGCCGAAAGCCAATGTTCGTAATACGAACATCGGCCCGAGGCCCGCCACGCGTTCAGCGCCGCCGCAATCCGATCACCAGCGGCAACATCAGCGCCGGCGCGAGGGCCGACACCGCGAGGCCCCAACGCAGGTTGCTCGCGTCCGCCACCGCGCCCACCACCCAGGGCATCACGATGCCGCCCGCGTTGCCCAGCGCCGCCAGCGCGCCGAACATCGTCGCCCCGCCCTCCGGATGCCGGTCCGCCGCGACCGCGAGCATCGTCGGCCAGAGGCAACTCCCCGTGAACCCCGCCGCCACGCAGCCCGCCAACGCGAGCACCGGCCACGGCGCGAAAGAACCGACCAGAAACAGGAGCACCGTCAGCGCGCAGCCCCAGGCCATCACGCGATGCGGGTCCACCCGCCGCTCCGCCGCCCCCACCACCATGCGGCCGAGCGCCATCGCGACCGAAAACGCCAGCAAGGCCGCACCGCCCGCCCACGCCGCGTAGCCGAGCTCTTTCTCCGCGTAGGCCGGCAGCCACTGCGCCATGCCCAGCTCCGTCGCCCCGCCCAAAAAAATCGCCGCCAGCGCGCCCCAAAACCAGCGATCGCTCAACAGATCCCTCAGGCGCGTGCGCGCCCCCGCCGTGCTCATCGGCGGAAACCGCAGCGGCGCGAACATCGCCAGCAAACCGAGCGGCAAGGGCGCGAGCGCGAGACAGGCGGCCCGCCAACCCAGCCCCGCCCGCAACACCAGCGTGCCGGCGAGGATCGTCACCACCGCGCCCACGCAATAAAACGAGTGCAGCCAGTTCATCGCCGCCGCCCGCCGCCCCGGATTGAGCGCCGCCACCACCGGGCTCAGCACCATGTCGAGGATGCCCGCGCCCAGCCCGAGCACGAAAAGCGCGACGCCCAGGAATCCATAGCTCGGCGCCAGCCCCGCCGCGACCAGCGCGCCCGCGATCAGCGCGTTGCCCAGCTGCGCGAAAGGCTTGGCGCCCCACCGATCCGCCAGCGGCCCGGTCGCGAGGATGCCCACCACCAGGCCACCAAAGGCCGCCGCGCCCAGACGCCCCAAGCGCTCTCCACTCAGGCCCGCCGCCCCGCCATAAACCTCGCTCAAGGTGGTCAAAAAGACCGGCAACAGGTTCAGACCAATCGCCAGACACATCATCGCCCCGTAGCAGAGCCAGGTCAGTTTTCGGGCTTGGGGAAAGATCTCGGTGCCGCTCATTCGATTGGAAAAAGCCGCCATCCATACCCAGCTCCGCCCCCACCGCCAGCCCCCGCCCCATCTTCGCCAAAACCTGCGCAGGACCCGCACCGGGCAAAAGTTGACAGTGAGACTCAGTCTTATTTGGCTCCCTGCACCGTGTCCTCCGCCACCCTTGATCGCCTTCGCCCCGAGCCTTTGCCGCTCTGCCAGCTTCCCGCGGGCAGCTCGGGCCGCGTCTGCGCGCTCACCGGCGAGGCGGCTTTCTGCCAACGTGTTCGCGAGATGGGCTTTGGGGAGCGCGCCTTCGTGACGAAGGTCGGTGGCCGCGGTCCTTTCATCTGCGTGGTCAACGGCTGTCGCCTCGCCCTCAGCCACGACGCCGCCGCGGCCATCTTGGTCGAGCCCTCCGGGCTGCGCGCCTGAACGACGGTTGCGCGTTTTTCCGGTCCGCGCCCGGTTCCGCCCCCGAATCTCCCGCTCTTTTCCCATGTCCGTCACCACGCTCGCCCAGCTCGCCGTCGGCGCCTCCGCCACCATCCGCGCCTACCCGCAGGCCGGTCCCGCCTTCACCCGCCTGCGCGAGATGGGCCTGCTGCCCGGCACCAAGGTCACGCTCGTCCGCACCGCGCCGCTCGGCGACCCGATCGAGATCCAGGTGCGCGGCTACCGCCTCTCCCTTCGCAAGTCCGAAGCCGCCCTCGTGGAGATCGCCGAATGAGCACGCCCGCCTCCTCCCCCGCGCCCAATCGCGCCCCGGTCTACGCCCTCGTCGGCAACCCAAACTGCGGCAAATCCACCCTCTTCAACGCCCTCACCGGCCTGAAACAAAAGGTCGGCAACTACCCGGGCGTCACCGTCGAGCGCAAGGTCGGCACCGCCTACACCCAACACGGCCAGCCGCTCACGTTGATCGATCTCCCGGGCGCCTACTCGCTCGCCGCCCGCTCGCCCGACGAAGCCGTCACCCGCGACGTGCTCCTCGGCCGCCGCGCCGACACGCCGATGCCCGATCGCATCGTTTGCATCGCCGACGCGACCAACCTCGAGCGCAACCTCTACCTCGTCCACCAGATCCTCGATCTCGGCCGCCCCGTCGTCCTCGTGCTCAACATGATGGACCTCGCCGCCCAGGCCGGTCTCGACATCCGCGTCGCCCGCCTCGAGCACGAACTGGGCATCCCCGTGATCCCCTGCGAGGCCGCCCACGCGAAGGGCCTGCTCGAGCTGAAGGTCGCCCTCTCGCGCCACGATCTCCCGCTCCCTCGCCACGCCTGGGACGTGCCCGCCGCGCTCGCCCCCGCCGTCGCCGAGCTCCAGGCCTCGCTCATCGCCAACGACACCAAGGCCCCGCTCGTCGCCCGCGCCGAGGCCCTCCTCCTCCTCACCGACCCGGATCCGATCCGCGTCTCCGGCTCCACGCCGCTCTCGCCCGCGACGTCGAAGATCCTCGACACGTGGAAGGCGCGCTGGACCGCCAACCAGACCGACTGGAGCGGCACCCTCGTCTCCGCCCGTTACGACGCGATCGGCAAACTCGTCCAACACGTCGTCCTCAACCCCGAGGCCGCGCACGCCGCCGCCGCCAACTCCACCCTCGCGCTCAGCGACAAGATCGACGCCGTCGCGACGCACCCCTTCTGGGGCTGGGTCGTCTTCGCCGCGATCATGGCGACGATGTTCTTCGCCATCTTCACCCTAGCCGGCATCCCGATGGGCTGGATCGAGGCGCTGGTCGGCTGGGTATCCGAACACGTCTCCGCGCTGATCCCGCCCGGCACCTTGCACGACCTCGTGATCGACGGCGCCATCGCCGGCGTCGAAGGCGTCATCATCTTCCTTCCGCAGATCCTGATCCTGTTTCTCTTCATCGGATTTCTCGAAAGCACCGGCTACATGGCGCGCGCCGCCTTCATCATGGACCGCGTGATGAGCAAGGTCGGCCTCAACGGAAAATCCTTCATCCCGCTCCTCAGCTCCTACGCCTGCGCCATTCCCGGCGTCATGGCCGCTCGCACCATCGAGGAGCCGAAGGACCGTCTCGTCACGATCCTCGTCGCGCCCTTCATGAGCTGCTCGGCCCGCCTTCCGGTCTACCTGCTGCTCATCGCCGCCATCGCCGGCACCAGCGACGTGCCCGTGCTCACCCAAGTCGGGCTGATGCTTGTCATGTATGCGCTCGGCACCGGCGGCGCGTTTTTCTTCGCGTGGTTTTTCAAGAAGACGCTCCTGCGCGGCGCCCCGCCGCTCATGATCATGGAGCTCCCGCCCTACCGCCTGCCGCGCCTCCGCGACGTGCTCCTTCAGATGTGGGAACGCGGTTTCATCTTCGTGAAGCGCGCCGGCACCGTCATCCTCGCGCTCTCCATCGTCCTCTGGTTCCTGGCCAACTACCCCAAGCCCCCCGCGGGCTCCGAGGCCGCGTCTAGCCAGCCCATCGTCGACGCGGTCAGCCCCGGCCCGGACGCGCCGAAAACCGAGCAGCCGGCCAACACGAGCCCTGTCGCCGCCGACGCGCCCGCCGCGGTCACGGCCGAAGACCCGCTCGCCTACAGCTTCGCCGGCCGCGCGGGACACCTGCTCGAGCCCTTCATCGCGCCGCTCGGCTTCGATTGGCGCATCGGCATCGGCCTCATCCAGTCCTTCGCCGCGCGCGAGGTGTTCAACAGTTCCATGAGCGTCATCTTCTCCGTCGAGGAGAGCGACGACGAGGTCGCGTCCCGCGAGAGCCTCCGCGCCGCGATCAGCGCCGCCGCCCGCGCCGACGGCACGAAGCTCTTCACGCCGCTCGTCTGCCTGAATCTGATGATCTTCTACGTCTTCGCGATGCAGTGCATCAGCACGATCGCGGTCGTGAAGCGCGAGACCGGCGGCTGGAAGTGGGCGCTGTTCCAACTGGCCTACATGACCGGCACCGCTTGGGTCGCCTGCTTCCTCGTCTACCAGATCGGCCGCGCGCTCGGCTTCTAAGACAAGAGAGACCGCCAAATCTCGCTAAAGAGCGCTAAACCGATGCGAACGGTTTTCCCTTTGGCGTCCTTTGGCGAAACTTAGCGGTTCCCCTTTTCGTGCATCCATGCCCGCCGACTGGCAGACTCCCCTCGCCTTCCTGATCGTGGCCTTCGCCGCGGGCTGGCTGATCGTGCGCGCCTGGCGCAAACGCCGCCGCGCCGCGTCCGGCGCCTGCGGGTCCGCCGACGAGGGCTGCGGCTGCTCGTCTCTGAAGAAAAACCTTCGGAAGTAGGGCGCGGCCGCCGGCGCAAACGCCTCAAGCCACCGCGCGCCGCACCAACGCCGCGATCGGCGCGGGCAGATCCAGCGCGAGCGCCGCGGCCTGCGCCGCCGGGCTCATCTTTCGCCAGGTCTTCCGGAGAATATCGATGAACTTCTCCTCCGTGTAGTCGGCGTGGCTGGCGGCGAAGTCCGCGATCTCGTTTTCCAAAAACACGAGGCAAGCCGCGTCCTCGAGCGCCTGCGTGCCGGGATTGGTCTTCAGCCCGGTTTTTGACACCCAGGTCGCCACTTCCACCGCCTCGGCCTCGGCCACGCCGCTCGCGAGCAGGATCTCCCGCGCGCGCTCCGCCTGCTTCACATAGAGCCCGCGACGCCAGGCGTGGTAGCCGACCTTGTCCATCGGGTAGGTGTCGCGCGGCGTGGTCCAGCGCTCGAGATGCTGGCAACGCGCGGCGAGTCGCAGGATCTCGGACGCGTCAGGCGCGAGTTTCACGACCCACGCCTCGATGCGTTCGCCATACACCAGCTCGGCGGCGCGCCCGTCGGCGGCACGTTTCGGATCGGCGGCGTGCGCGGCGTCGATCGCGGCGCGGGCCCGGGCGTAGGCTGGGTTGCTCATCTTAAAACGATTTGGCCACAAGAGGCTCAAAAAGCGCAAAGGAATCCCC
>JACCDQ010046300.1_pt1 | contig 64732 bp, 59 predicted proteins | sample 7446031 | NCBI WGS metagenome assembly JACCDQ01 (sample SAMN15323442, study PRJNA562643) | freshwater metagenome | isolation source: river surface water | place: USA:Blue River Watershed | collected 2017-08-17
GTTTTTGCTGATACATAATAACTTTTTTGAGAAAGAGAAAACCCCACTATCGTGTTCTTTTTAAACTAAATAATGGGGTTTTACTTTATTCCCCTAAAACTATGTATTTATTTTAGGGGGAATAACCCAAAAGGGGCTTTTCTTTTTAGAAGTTCACAATAAGTTCTTCTTTTCTTTGGTCAAATTTTTTACGGTAGGTTGTTCGTCTGTCTTGAAAAAAATTATGACCAATCTTATCAAGATCTGTATCTACCTCTATAGTATCTCTTAGATCTTTTTTAAGGTGTTGTATTTTTCCATTTATTGAAATGTTGACTACTTTTTGCGGATTGGCATCAATTCTCATGATATTTCTCCTTTGTGGGCTTACCACTAACACGAATAAACTATTTTATTCGCAGAAAAATAATACAAAAAAATATCATTTTTGTCAAACAATCAATAATCCATTATTTTTCGATTGACTAAAAGCACAATACTCGATATAATTTCACCAATACAATAAGGAATAATTATGGCTTATACAGGGAATCCTAGTCCTACTGAAACTTCTGAACAAATGGGGGCATTTAGTGGCTATATTCGTAGACCAACCCCTAGTGCTTCAGGAATGACCGCTCAAATTTTTGGAGAAAATGGAGATGATGCTGACACCATTCTTGCATTATCCTTAAGCAAATATCAGGATGCTGAAGTTTTCGTTAATATATACTTAGTTAAAGATTCAGTTGGCAAAATTATGAAAGATGGTGATAAGTATCCTTTAATCGCCTCTTTTGTTGGTTTTGTTCGTCGTTCAATGCCTAAAAAGGATGGAATGATCGCACAATTTTTTGCCCCAAATGGTGAACACTCTGATTCAATCTCTGTATTGAGCCGTAGTGATTTTCAAGACTGTCTTGTTTTCGTAGATGTTAGAGGTAAAAAAGCAATGTCTGACCAAGACAAAATTGAACAAGAAAACATGCAAGAAATCAATTTGCATTATGCAGACAGAATAACTAAAAATGAAAAATCTGAATTCGCAAGAAAAGAAAAGTCATTTAGAAAAATGAATGAAATTTTAGAACTTAGTGATTTTCTTTCTAGGATTGAAGTCATGACAAGTATTGGCAATGTAGAAGAGTATAAAGATTGGTTAATTAAAACTCAAACTTGTTCTCACTTGCAAGAAAAGCCATGTCTAAACCATAGCCATGTTATTCAAGTTCCTAGCTTAATCAAACCTTTTAATTTCATGCCTGTTTGTGATGAACACTTTAAAGACCTTGAAAGCGAAAAACATATTGAAGAAAATAGCCTTTATTATGAAATGAAGCATAGACTTATTTTAAAACATTGGGTTTGGACACGTTTTAAAGAAAAGTTTTCTTATGATGGAAAGAGCGAACCAGACCCATCTCGAATTATCGAGTGGGCTGCAAGTAAAAATATTGCTAAATATTTACCAAGTAAATACCAAGCAATTATTTAATTATTTGACTTGTGGACGAATAGAAATTATAGAGATATTTTGGCCATCAAAAACAGGAACAATAAATGCATAAAATTTATAATAAAAGCTGCTATGGATTATCCGAATTAGAAAATAGTTCTATTGATGCTGTTATTACTGACCCACCATATGGCATCAAACTTGAAAATTGGGATGATTTACCAGATAAAAAAATTTGGGATGATTGCTTTAGAGTGTTAAAACCCGGTGGTTTTTTAATGTGTTTTAGCTCTATTAAATTTCAGCACATATTTACAACCAACTTATTAGAATCTGGATTTGAATTTAAAGATGTTCTTTTGTGGACTTATTTGAATGGTAGAGTTCCACCCATTGATTTAGATAAAAAGATAGATGCACATTTAGGATTAGATAGGGAAGTTATTGGTGAATATAATTATGTGCAAGGTTCACCTAATAGTAAAAAGAAAAATTCTTATACTCAAAAAACAAAAAAAACAGCACCAACAGAACAATCAAAAGTTTGGCATGGTTTTGGAACTGGATTAAAAACAGCATATGAACCTATTATTATGGTTCAAAAACCACTAGAGAAAAATCTAGCACATAATGTTTTAAAATACGGTGTTGGAGGCTTAAATTTGGAATCTACAAGAATTCCATATGAAAAAGGTGAAGAAGGGAAGGTTGGACATAACCCTCATCCGCTTGGCAGAGTAATGTCTAATATAATCCAAACAGAAGAATTTGGTGACTATCAAAAATTCTTTTTTGTTGGAAAAGTAAGAGATGGTAAAAAAACAGGCAATACACATCCCACACAAAAACCGACAAATTTGATGGATTGTCTTATTTCTTTATGCACGACAGAACAACAAACCGTTCTAGACCCATTTATGGGTTCAGGATCTACAGGAGTTAGCTGCTCCTCTTTAAATAGGAAATTTATTGGTTATGAAAAGGAAAATGAATATTTTAAAATATCTGAAAAAAGGATTAATTCTTAACTTTTGTTTAATTTTTAGCACCCCATCATTTTCTAATTTTGATTATAATAATGAGAACGATATTAGAACAACATTTAATAAAGAAATTTCTTCTTTATTTAAAAGCTATAAGTCAACACAACCATTAACTGCTGATATTTTAAATTCTGGAGATCCTAATGTTCTTAGTTTTTTAAAGGGCATTTCTAAACACAAAGAAGGACACGGATTAGCCGTTAATTATTTTAAAAACTTTAAAGTTTCTGGAGTTGACACTTCTTTTTGTTTAATTTTTTATGAACCAAAAAACAATATATTTAAAGATTACATTAAAAAAACAGAATTTAATCAAGAAGATGCCATAACTTATCTTATATGGCATGAAATGGGACATTGTTTTGCCTTCCATGAAACCTTTCTGAAAAATGAAAGGGATGATGAAAAAATAGCAGATATGTTTGCAATTGCATTATCTCTAAACAATAAAAAAGAAAAAATGGCAATAACTATTCTTAAAGAATTAAAAAACATTAATTATCAAGATATACACTCAAACATTGATTATCTTAAAAAATTTCATCATGAACTTAAATTAAGCGAATTATTGAATAAAGAGTTAAGCATCAATCAAATTCTAGCAGTAATTTTTTACTATTATAACAATAATTCTTTTGATGGATTTACAAGTTCTTAATTAAAAACACACAAGAAAAAACCCACCTGATTTCTCAAGTGGGTTTCTTTATTTTATTGGCTTACTTTTTGCCAAACTTTGCAACTCGTGGAGCAGCAGCAGATGGTGCAGGATCTGGAGTGGTGAATGGATCAAATTCATCTTCCATATCAACTTCTGGCTCAGGAACATGACGAGCAGGCTGTGGAGCAGCAGGTGCTGGTGCAGAAGGCTTTGGAGTATAAGCTTGTTGTGGCTGTGGAGCAGCGCTAGCTTCATTTTCCTTCTTGGCTTCAACAATGAGCTTCAAATTAGCATGAGGTTCAACCTTGGCGCCACTAGAAGTGCGAACGAATGCCATTACATGTCCCTTTGTTCCATTTGCATGAAGGTTGTTTACCCAATAATTTTCAATTTCAGTTGGCTTACCATTAATTTTTTCCAACTTATTTGGAGAAATTTGAATAATACCATTTACAGCATAGTTACGACCTTGAATCATTTCAGTTTGAGCCATATCAACATAACTCTTACGATGAGAAAGTTGATACAAAGGATTCTTTTCAGCATACTGATCACGATTAGGTTCACCGAAAGTCAATTGTAGTTGCTTGTTATTTGACGCAGGATAAGAACGATAATTACAAACTTCAACCAACATAAGATCATTTTCAATATGTTCTTTAAATTCTGGGTGATTAGAAATATGCTCAATATATTGATCCACATAAGCAATCATTTCATCACCAGTAATGGAGTGAGCTTGAGACTTAATTTCTTTACCACTTTCATCCAAAGGACCAGGCATCCAATCAAATGGGGTAGAAGTATCAACTGCTTCATAAACAGTGCTCCCATCAACTGAGTAAGTGCGATCAGTTTTAAGCAAAGCACGGAACACAATACCAATAGTAGGACGAGTTACAGTGAACTCCCCAAGTTTTTGGCTAGAATTAGCAGAAGCATCATTCATTTCTTGACGAAGTGCTTCAAGAGCATCACCATCATTAACATCAACACCACGAGCACTCCAATGTTGTACACGAGCAATACGCTGCAAACGATTTTCATCTGAACGAGATGTCATGGTAAAAATACCTTGGAAAGTTTTATCTGGTTCTGGATTGGGAACACCAATAACACGTTGAACCTCAGTTACAGCAGCACCTTGACCATTATCCTTCTTATTAACACGGCTACGCTGGAGAATTACCTTGCTACCAGGACCATAGTTTTTTTCCATTTGCTTATCAATGGAATGACCCATCCAACTCTTTGAACGGTCAATTGTCTTATCTGCTGCAATGCGCTTTTCACAACGCAAATATTCTTCTTGATTGACAAAAACCTCATATTTCTTGCCCTTATCATCTTCACAAAGAAGGGTGCGTGCATCGGTGTTATAACCCAATACGGTTACAAGACGATCATATTGATTTTGTTGTTGATTACCACCTTCAGATTGGTTTTGAACTTGTGGGCGCTTGATGCCTCCGGTAAATGCTGACATAGATTTTCTCCTAATAAATTTGGGGTTTGATTAAACACAATTTGCAAAACTATTTTTGCTTCACTGTTTTGAAATTATAACGCAATTTTTTTTAAAATCAAAGTATTTTTGCTTAAATTAATAAATATTTTTGACTATTTAAAAAATAAAAATGCACTCTTGAGTGCACTTATAGATATTTGAAAATTACTTCCCTAAAACCCACTTTACTAAAGTTTTAGCCTCTGTTTCTGAAACATTTGTATTTGCAGGCATTGGAACTTGTCCCCAAACACCAGCACCACCTTTTTGAACTTTAAGTGCCAATTTATCTACCGCACTTGGATCTTTAGCATATTTCGCCTTAACATCGTTAAATGCTGGACCAACTACTTTTTTATCTACAGAATGGCAAGCCAAACAATTTTTTGCTTTTGCTAAATCCATTGAAGCATATGCTTGTGTTCCAAATAATGTTAGGCTAACTGCCGTTAAAATAGAAATCTTTGTTAATTTCATAAAAACTCCTTTTAAGTTATAATTTAGTATAATAACATAAAAATAAGAAACTTACAACTCTTTGTTTTTAAAGTATTTTTTTCTATATTTTTAAAAACAAATATTTTCATTGCAAAAAAAAGCTTTTTAATCTACAATGCTCATAGCAAAATCTCTTTGCTATTTTTTTATTAAGAATATGCCAATTTATGTATATTGAATATCAACCAATTAGTAAAAAGCCAGATGCAAGCACTTATGTCCCGCCAGAGCTTGCTGAAGCTCAAAAACAAGCAATAAATAAAATACCTAAAAAAATTTCTCAAAATTGGGATCAATGGGTTGCAGATAAACTTCAATTAACCGTAGAATCTCTATGGGAAAGTTTATCAAGTGAACAAATAGACTCAATTGGTATCTGTATTTATAATTTTGAAAATAATAGAAACTACATCATTGGTGATGAAACAGGTATTGGTAAAGGTCGAATTCTTTCTGGTATTGCAAGATGGGCTTGGACACAAGGTAAAAAAGTTTTATTTTTTACTGAAAGAGAACACTTAATGAGTGAGTTTTGGAAAGATTTGCACGACACTGATAATATTAAGTTACTAAAAAATCCTATTGCCTTTCATTCTAAGTCAAAAATATTTAATCCAGATGGCACCGTTGCATTAAAAGGAACAGCCAAACTTGTCAAAACCATTGAAGATTCTGGTTTTGACCCAGAAACTAATTTGGTTATGACCAACTATTCTCAAATTAGCTTAAAACAACATAAAAAGAATAAGAAATGGGCTTTAGAAGAATATTGTGAAAATGCAATCATAATTTTAGATGAAGCACACAATGCGACTGGGGACTCTAACACTAAAAAAATGTTAATGGGTCTTTCTGAAACAGCAAAACATATTGTTTTTTCATCAGCGACTTATATGAAAGATGAAAGTCAATTAGATTTGTATCAAAGTTCTATTAATTTTGACGAACAGACATTAGAGCTTTTAAAGAAAACATTAAAAAATGACCAAAAAGGCACATTAAGAAAAATTTTTACATATGAACTAACTCGTAATTTACAGTTTTGGCGTAGAGAGCACCAACCACTTGATGTAGGTTGGCAGACAGTAACCGCTGATAATGACGAATATAATAGCAAGATTGTACAAGAATATTCAGAAATTATTAACGGATTGTTTATGATTGTTAGCAATCTAAACAAAGACCCTTCTCTTGAAAATCAAATGGCAGCAAGCTCTTGGTTTGCACTAGGAGCCACAATCAATCGTTTGAGTAGAAACCTCTTATTGGTTTTAAAGTTAGAAGCACTTGTAGAATCAGTCAAAACAACGATAGCAGACAATAAAAAGGCAGTTATTGTTATTGATTCAACGCTATCTAGTCTTGTCAAAAAAATCAAAGAAAAAGATGCTGAAGAGTTAACAGAAGAAGAGGAAGAATCTTCAGATGATTCAGACGAAGCACATTATGCCCTCAATTTTCAACAAGCAATAATTTATGTTATTAATGAAGTTTTAGGAGAAATAGTTAATAGTCTTGGGGTTGATGACGAAGTGGTAGCACAATATCAAGGGTTGATTGAGAAAAGTAAAATTTTTTCAAGCTTAAGTATTTCCCCAATTGATACCATTATTCAAAAACTTGAAGATTATAATATTAAGTGTGGTGAAATTTCAGGAAGAACTTTTAGATTAAACAGAAATGGTCACATTGAAAAATTAATTAAAGAACCCAAAACTTATACCGTTAGACAATTTAATAATGGTGAGTTGGATGCTATTATTATTACTAGAGCCGGGGCATCAGGTATTAGCTTACATGCTAGTGCGGCTTTTAAAGATCAAAAAGTTCGGGTGCTTTATGAATTAGAAATAACCAATCGCCCCACTTATCGTCTTCAATTTATTGGGCGAGTAAACAGAAAAAATCAAGTTGCTCAACCGTTATTCTACAGTTTAGTTACGAAGCTACCTTTTGAACAAAGAATTTTAAATGTAGAACAACGAAAACTAAAAACATTACAATCTCATATTAGTGGTGATGATGAAAAATTGGGGCAAGAAAATGTCTATAATTTTTATAATCCTCACACAGATCATTTGGCTTATATTTTCTTATTGAATCACCCTCATTTAGCATATCAAATGGGGATTAACTTAAAGTCACAAAAAGAAGATTTTTATTATGTAGATAGCATTCTCAAAAGATGTATCGTTTTAAGTGTTGAACAACAAAATGCATTGTATGATTATTTGATTTATACAGTTGCATCTTATACAAAGTTGCAATTAAGAAAAAATATTCCCGAATCTATTGAACTAGATTACATTAAAACATTTTGGCACAGTTTAGATAAAATTGGTCAAAAAGACTTTAAGGAAGCTTATGGAAATCTTCCACAATTGACAATCAATCAATTTAGATTTCCTTGGGTAGGACTAATGAAAACCAATGCAACTTATCATACAAAAGCATTATTCAGTAAAAACTTAGAAATTCAATTAAATAAAAATTTGGCAAAGAGTGATTTGGTTAAAAAACATTTAGATAAAGTTGGAAACACTATTGTTGCTCGCAACAAATATAATAATGACTTTATTTACCAAACCGCACTACCACTTTTAAAAACACTACAAATTGGTTCTTGTATTACCATAAAGGGCAATGACGGTAAAATATTTGGCTATATTCATGACATTGAAATTCCGATGGTTAAAGATGCACACAAGTATGAAAGCCTTACTTTAATTCATGTTAAAACCATTAATCCTCATTTACATCATACCATTCATTATGCGAATGAAGATTACTATGTTAGCCTTGAAGAACTCATTGAGTCGGAACAAATACAAATAACAAACACCCCCATTAATTGGGATCAATTTAATCGTCCAGAAAGAAGTATGGTTCGTTCTAATTATTGTTTTGTAGGTCATCCTGTTTATATGCAGTTTTTACAGCAATCATATAATATTGGTGAAATTGAATATTTTAATTTTTATCAAAAAAATCAAATGTGTGTTGTTCTTCCTTGCAATATGACTGAAGAACAAATTATGAATCTTAAGAAACCCATATATTCTGCAAATAGAATAATGGAAGGATTAATTGCTAAGCAATATAATTATTTAACCACTTCTTGGCAAACAGAAGAAGAAGTTAAACCTATGTTAAAACTTGAAGCAATTACTGGAGGATATAATGTTATGGTAGCAGTAGAGATTGCTAAAAATTATGACATTATTGACTTTCCACTTAAGAAAAAACTAAAAGACTATAGAGGTAATGCCAAAGGTTATTATTACTATCATGTCCCATACAAGGAAATCAGAGGATTGCTATGGATGTTTGAACAGCGTAATGTAATTTGGTTTACTGGTAAAAAATCATAAATTAAATTTAGATATAGACGAATTAATCATTTCGTTATTTTTTTGCAAAACATTAGCAATTTCTTTTGTTTCTTCTGAAGATTTCTTTGATTGATCTGCAATTTTAGTTAGCTCTTCAGCTCTTATATTAATATTTTTAGTTGTTTTGGCTTGCTCTGAAATAGATTCATTAATTAAAGAAACCGCATTTAAAACATCAGCATTTTCTTTTTTGATTGCATTAACTACACTTGTTGCTAACTCAACCTTTTCTAATCCTGTTTTTACCTGACTCATGCTTTCATTAATATTTTCAACACTATCTTTCATGCCAACATTTATTTTTGATAAAAGATCGGATATCTGTTCTGTAGAACTGCTTGTTTTTTCAGATAATTTCCTTACCTCATCAGCCACTACAGCAAATCCACGACCACTTTCTCCAGCACGAGCAGCTTCTATAGCGGCATTAAGTGCCAATAGATTAGTTTGTGAGGCAATCTCTTGAATGGAATGCAATATTTGATTTATTGTATTTATTTCATTTTCTAAACCAATAATCACTTTAGATGTTTTTTCTACTGTCTGACATATTAAATTTACACTATAAGAGACCTCCTTAATAGATTCGTCTCCTCTTTCTGAAGAAAGACCAGCTTCATTAGACTTTATTTTTGCTATATTTGTTTGTTTAGTTATTTCTTCTATAGAGCAAGACAATTTTTCAATAGATTTTAAAATATTAGAAGCAATTTCATATTGCTCATTTGAAGTTGAGTTAAAACTAATTGATTTTTCATTAATTTCATCACCAGCTTTAACCAATGATTTAACATTTTCATTTAAGGAAGAAATGATATTATGTAAAGAGTTCTTCATTAAACCCAATTGATTGGTTAACTCAAGCATTTCAATAGATGGGGATTGTTTTATTTCAACTTTTAAATCGCCTTTCTCTAATGCGTCTATATTAAATTTTAAATTATTTAAACTCTTTTTCATTCTTAAATGAGCCGGCAACATAATTACAAAAATAGTCAACAGCCCTAAAAGGGTCATTAAAATATTGAAATTATTTAATATGCTTAAATTTTCCTTATATGTCTCATTACTGTTATTTGCGAACTTAGTTGAAATACTCACAGTATTATCAACTGCTTTTCTATGTTCTAAAAATAACTTTTGTAACATTATATAACTTGTTTCAACCTCTGATTTTTCTTTTAATTTATTTAAAAATTCTTCTTCAATAAATTCAAAATATTTATTGGCACTTTCTTCTTGATTTTTGATTGCCATCAGAACATTTTCTGGAATTGGCTGAGATTCCCAATATTTTACTCTTGATATATATTCATTTTTTAATTTAAAATAATCTTCTTCCCTTAATACATTTCCCATCAAAGAATTTGTTAACATTAAATGTATTTCTATAGCATACATTGGTGGCGGCAAAATATCTGCAACAATATCTTTTGCATAAACCAAATTGTTAAAATTTTTGCTGTTTACATATAATGTTCCAACTGAAGTTATTCCTAAAGCTATTAAAATAGCTGAAGTTATTAACTGTGCCTTACTCATTGTTATTTGCATATCAACCTCAAAATAATTTATTTCAATTGATTTTTTATAGATAACCAATTAAACTATGTCAAATATTTAAGGAAAACCAATGAAAATTAGTATGATTGTTGCAATGGATGAAAATAATGGAATAGGTAAAGAAGGAAAAATGTTATGGCATTTACCTAAAGACTTTAAATGGATGAAAGAAAAAACCATGGGTCATGTAATTGTCATGGGACGTAATTGTTATGAAGATATTATTAGATATAGTAAAAGTAAACCACTGCCTGGAAGAACTAATGTCGTTTTAACATCCCATGAACCAAGCACAATAAATGAAGGTTTTGTTGTTGCAAAAACAATTGAAGAAGTTATTCAAAAATATAAAGATGAAGAAAAAATATTTATTTTAGGTGGAGGGCAAATATATAATGCTTTTATGCCTTATGCTGATGAACTTGTTATCACACATGTTCATTCAAAATTTGATGCAGATGCATTTTTCCCCAAAATTAATTATTCACTTTTCAATAAATCATTTGAATTAGCAGAAGAAGAAAATAATCTAAAATTTACATTTACTGTTTATGAACGAACAAAATCTTGATTTTTAAATTTATCAAATTAACTTAAACCTTATAACTTTAAAGAACTATTATGACCAGAGTAATTATTGCAGAAAAACCCGATATGGGCAGAAAAATAGCCAGTGCATTAGCGAAACCACATAAAAATGGTAATGGATTTATTGAAACTGGTGAAGGTATTGTAACTTGGTGTATTGGACACATAATGAAATCGTTTGAGCCAAACGAATACAATCCAGCTTGGGAAAAATGGGCTTTTGACCAATTACCTATGATGATAGATGATTGGAAAATTAAAATAGATCCAGATAAGTCAAAACAATTTAAAGTCATAAAAGAATTATTAGCAAATTGCACTGAAGTAGTTAATGCTGGAGACCCAGGTAGAGAAGGACAACTTATTGTTGATGAAGTATTGCATTATTTAAAATTTAAAAAACCAGCTAAGCGAGTTTTACTTTATTCATTAGACCAAAAAAGTATTAAACAAGCTTTTGCAAATCTAGAAGATAATAATAAATTCTTTCCACTATACGAAGCAGGAGTATGTCGTGGTTATGCAGATTGGCTAATGGGAATGAATGCAACAAGAGCATACACATTACTTGCACAAAAAAGTGGCTATAAAGGGGTTCTTTCAGTAGGGCGAGTACAAAGCCCAACACTTGCAATTGTTGTTCGCAGAGATGAAGAAATTGAGAATTTTAAACCTCATGATTATGCAACCATCATAGCAACATTTGAACATCAAGGCACACCATTTAATGCTTATTGGAAAGCTAGCGAAGCGACACCACAAGAATGGCTTGATACTGAAAATCGCTTAATTAATTTACAAGCTGCCACTCAGATTTCTCAAAAAATTATTAACAAACCAGGTATTATTAAAGGTTATGATGAAAAAGATGGAAAAGAAAATGCTCCACTTCCATTCAACTTATCTAAAATGCAAATTTATGCTAATGCAAAATGGGGAATGAGTGCTAAAGAAGTTTTGGATACTTGCCAATCATTATATGAAAAGCATGAACTTCAAACCTATCCAAGAACAGATTGCCAATATTTGCCCGAAAACCAATTTGTGGATGCCTCAATTATTTTAGATCATATTAAAAATAGTCACCCACATTTAACTCAAGCAGTAGGTGGTGCAAACCCATCCTTCAAAGGCCCCTCTTGGGATGATTCAAAATTAGGTGAACACTTTGGCTTAATTCCAACTAAAAAAGAAGCAGATTTAAGCCAATTAAGTCCTAATGAGAAAAAGATTTATCAAGCTGTTTGTGAACGATATGTTGCTCAATTTTATCCAGCTTGCGAATACAAAACTGCGGCTGTAACCGTAGAATGTGAAAAAGAAATTTTTAAAGCCAATGGTAAGATTATTTTAAAACCAGGTTGGAGAGCAATTTTCAATAATGAAGAAGAATCTGATGATAAAACCAATGATGATGAACAAGAGCAAGTTTTTCCCAATATTGCTCCCAATCAGCAAGTCATGTGTAAAAACAGTAAGAAAACAGACAAAAAAACTACTCCTCCTCCTCGCTTTACTGAAGGTAGCTTAATTAAAGCAATGACTAATGTTCATACCTTAGTATCTGACCCTGAACAAAAAAAGAAACTAAAAGAGAAAAAAGGTATTGGACAAGAAGCCACAAGAACACAAATCATTGAAAACCTGTTCAAAAGAACTCTATTAACTAAGCAAGGAAAACAAATCATTTCCTCTTCAGCAGCACGTTCGCTTATTCATGCATTACCTAAAAAAGTGACAGACCCCGCTCTAACTGCTGTTTGGGAAGATGCCCTGGATCGTATTGCCGCTGGAAATCTTCCATCAGCAACATTTAAAGAAAAACAAAATCAATGGGTTGTTCAATTAGTTGAAGAAGCCAAAAAAACAACAATGGGTTCAATAACTAGTGCCGCCCCAACAACTGGAAAATCCAGTTCTCCTCAAGGAAAAATCAATGTTGGTTCTGGTGTAAATAGTAAACCTTCTGCAAAAACTGGTTTTGCTAGTGGTGCTAAAAAAGGAAAAACTTGTCCAAAATGCAATAAGGGACAAATGGTAGAAAGGACTGCAAAAGCAAGTGGTAAAAAATTTATGGCTTGCAACAATTACCCAGAATGCAACCATGTTGAATGGCCCAAAACAAAATAACAAAAAATAAAACAAGCCTAAATAGGCTTGTTTTATTTTTATTAACTCTTTTATTGTTTTTGCAATAAGCATAAATACCCAATAACGGGAATACCTTTTTCTATCCTAATCGTGCTTGTCGTGGTTTTTATATTAACTAATCCATTAGCTTCAGCTAAACGATTAATATAATTTAATGAATGAACATAACGACCAGTTTCTGTTAATTTAAAATCATCTTGTGAAGAATGATTAACATGTTCTAATGATTCTAACGAAAATGCTAAAACACCATTTTTACTTAATAGCCTTTTTGAATGATTAAAAACATTATCTAATCTACCCACATAAATAAAGACATCAGTTGAAGCAATCAGATCATAAGTTGAAATTTCTTTTTCTAAAAATTCATTAATATCTGATTTTATTAAATTACTATAAACATTTAAATCTTTCGCTTTTTCTAGCATTTTACCCGATAAATCAACCCCAATTAGATTTTTAGAATATTGTTTAATTTTTGAACCAAAAATTCCAGTACCGCATCCTAAATCTAATACATCCTTTTTAATTTCAATCAGATCCGTATTTTCTTTTAATAATAAAAGTAAATCTTCAGGGGCTGAATAATTTAACTCATTTAATAAATTATTATTAAAACTTTCTGCAAAATCATTAAATAACTCTTCAACATATTCTTTAGAAGCAGAATCAACAGTATTTCCTTCTAAAGAATAAAGTAAATGTAGTATTGGATGATTGGGATTAATTCTTTTAACTTCCCTTAAAGCCATTACTGATTCTTCTTTTATGCCATTTTCTAAAAGAAGAATCCCTAAAGAATTCCAACCCTCAACATAATCTTTGTTTAAACCAATACTTAATTCAAAATATTTTTTTGCATTTATAAAACTATTTAATCTTGCATAATAAATGCCCATTTGATGATAAAAATCTGAAGATTCGCCAAAAACTTTAATTGTCTGCTCAATTAAAAGTTCTATTTCGCTAAATTTTTTCTTCATAAATAACACATCAAACAATTCAACATATGCTAATTGAAAAGTTTTTTCTATATCTATCGCCCAAGTAAAACATTTGATTGCATCATCTAAATTATTATTAATTTTATATATTTTTCCCAATAAGTAATAAAGGTCATAATTTTCATCATTTATTTCCAAGGCTTTTTTTAAAAAAAACTTTGCCTCTTCAAATTTTTCTTGCTGAAATAAAGTGAACCCTAATCCAATAAGAGTATCATAATGTTGATTGTTTAATTCAAGAACTTTTTTGTAGTTATTTTCCGCTTCTAAAAAATTATTTTTTGAAACTTCTATGTCGCCTTGTTGCTTATAAAACAAAATTTGTTCTTCTATTTTATTTTCCATTTATTAACCTTTTAAGTATTAAAAATAACTAATAAGAAAAGTATTTTTTGTCAATTCGAGACACTAATTTATAGATTCTATTGATATTAAGAAAAAAGACTGTAAAATTAAATATATTAGAAAAATAAAAAATTATGGCATTTAATCCACTCAAAAACAGAAATATAGAGGCACCCGTTGAGCAATCTCCCAATACTGAATCAAATGATTCAGCAGAAAATCTTGTCAATCCATCTATAAACAACTCTCCCACAACTGAGCAAAAAAATCAAAAAACAGTAAATGAAGAACCTAAAAAATCTTTTGATAGACCTAAATTTAATATTTCTGCATTAGATTCAACACCTCTTGATTTAGTTTTAGCTTTTTCTGGGGCAGAGAAAATAAGTGAAACATTATATGAAATTTATGGCCAAAAAATTTCTATTAAAGAAAACAAATGGTATAACACTACTGCAAAAAGAGGTCATATTAAAGCCATTTCATTATTAAAACACTTAACAGCTATTTATGAAAAATTAGACGAAAAAGAAAACGATAAAATTCTTTTTATTTCTGCTTGCAAACAACTCACAAGTATTCAAGAAAAAATTGCTAATGAAAACACATCAAATTTAGAAACCAAACAAGAATTTAAATATGAACCTTCTGAAGCAGTTAAACAAGCTCAAGCGGAATCTGAACCAAAAAAGAAAGTAGACTGGAAAGTTCTAACTGCTAAATTAAATCAGATTCCATTAGACCATGTATTAGAAAACTTAGGAGCCAACCCTAATGAAGATGGTCAAAGAGGAAAATGGAAAGTATATCAAACTGGTCACAATGTTCATGTAACTGGTCAAAAATGGATTGATTGGAATTCTCAATTTGGTGGACATGGTGGAATTTCCTTACTTGCATATCATCTATGCATTGAAAATCACTGGAACTACAAGAGTAAAGAAGACTTTGATAAAGCAAAATGGATTGCCAAACAACAAATGGTTAAGCAGTTTAGTGCTGATTATGACCTTGATAATCCAGATTTAGTTATTGAAGAAATGGCTAAAGAATTTAAGGTTCCATTTTGTATGCCACATAAGATACCCTTCAAAACAGATTCAGTTAGAAAATATCTTAATGAAAAACGTGGTTTACCGATGTGGATTATTGATAAGCAAATAAAAGCAGGTTCTTTATTTGCTGGATTTCCCTCTGATTGGAAAGAAGATCCAAATTTATCTAATCCAGATAAATTATCAGATGATAGAGTTTGGGCAACTTTCTTAAGTCACAATAAAAATGCGGCAGAAATGAGAGCTATTGGAAATGTTACAGAATTTGCAAAAATTCAAGCAAAAGGAAGTGATAAAGAATTTGGTGGATTTCTAATTAAAGCAGAAAAAGAAGCTTTAGAAAAAGATGCTGATGGTAATCCACAATATAATGTTGTTTCTTGTGAAGCTGCAATAGATACATTAAGTTATCATGCTTTTTATCCAGGAAGAATTGTCATGAGTTCTATGGGTGTCAATTTTAAACTCGCAGTTCAAACTGCGATAGAAGCACTAAATGGTGGAGCAAGATATCATTTAGCTTTTGATAATGATTTAGCAGGAAACGAAGCCACTGTTAACTTTAGAACAACCTTAATGGAAGAAATTGGTGACGAAGAATATAACAAACACATTGCTGATAATAAAATTGGTTATTTTGAGTTAGGTATTAGATGCTTAATACAAACCATTAAAAAAGGTGGCACTTATTATTTTGATGTTAAAAATAATGACACTGGAAGAGTTGCTGCAAAAATGTTTCAAGATCAGCTTATGAAGATAGTTCCCAAAGAAACAGTCAAAGATTTGGTTCTTAAAGGTAAAATTAAATATGCCAATATTGCTCCAACATTTGCCCCAAATATTGATGTAGAAAAAGAAGCACAAGAAGCAGTTAATTTATTACTTTCACAAAAACCATTTTACTTATTGTTAAAACAAGCAGATGATGATGAAAAACCAGAAATTACAGCATTGCGCGAATCATTTGAAAATGCTTTTAAAAATGCCGCCGGGCCATTATTAGAAAAGTTTGAAAAAGAAGGTAAAGTTATTTATAAAAAACAAGCCCTTGCTAAAGACTGGAATGAATTTTTAATCATTATGAAGAAAGACCCAAAATTCCAAGAAAAACTTGCCAATCAAGAAACTTTATTCAATCATTACAGTGAAGAATTAAGTGAAACGAAAAAAAAAGGTAAACATCCTTAAATAATTTTTATAAAACAAACCAAAAAAACCAGCTTTCGCTGGTTTTTTTAAATCTATTAAGTTATATAGATTAGGATGATGCTGGTGCAGTAGCAGCAGCCGCACAATTTTTTGGAGTGTATTTGGTATCAACAGAAGTTGTGCATGCCCAAGAACCAGAAACGTTATCTCTTGTCCAAGAAATATGCTTACCTTTAACCTTTGGGTTTCCAGTAATTGTACAACCAATTACAGCAGTACCTGAACCCGATGTAGCACTACCAGCATCAGCAGTAAGCGCTGAACAGTTAGCAGTAGTTGACAACAATCCGATATCTGCTGGTGCAGAAAAATCAGTACCTTCGTTAATTAAAACTTCAGCAGCAGTTTTTCCAGGACTAATTTCTGCAAGAGAAGCTGCAACTGTAGATTTTGCAACATAATCTTGATAAGCTGGCAATGCAACAGCAGCCAAAATACCAATGATAGCTACAGTAATCATAAGTTCGATTAATGTGAAGCCTTTTTGAGCTTGTTTTTGAATAGACTTTAATTTCATAATTTTCTCCCTTTTTTTATTATTATTTTTTAGTCTCGCCCATTTTGGTGGACTTATATTATTTATAGGGAACTAAAATACAAAGTCAAGATAGAATTTAATTTTTTAAGATAAACGGTAATTTTTTATTTTTTATCTCATATTTTTAATGAATATAACTAATAAAAATTATAAAAACAACTCTTTATAATGTGGTTGCCATCCAAAATATTTTTCCATTTTCAAAATATTATCTCTATAGCATTGCTGATTTCTTACTGAATGAGCATAATCTATTGCTTCATCTGTTAAATCTTCCAATGGTAAATCGGTAACTATTTGAGCCAATCTTTTAACTAAAGGAATGGTATCTTTTGCCTCAATCACTTTTTCCTTTAATTTTTGATCATCCAAATGATTTACAACAGATAATAAATGCTCAATGGTTGGATATGTTGTTAAAATTTCAGATGCAATTTTTTTACCTACCTTATTTAAGCCCGGTAAATTATCAGCAGCATCGCCCATTAAAGCAAGCCAGTCAGGAATTTGATTTGGATAAACACCAAATTCTTCTTTAACTACAGCTTTATTCATTAAAGTATAGCCTTTTTCTGTTTTTGTTCTCCACTTTCTTAACAAAAAAATATTATCATCTACTAATTGAGCAATATCTTTATCTGGGGAAACAATCACCACTTGATAATTTGAAGATACAATTTTAGCCAAACTTCCAATAATATCATCAGCTTCATAACCAGGATAATGAACAGAAGGCAATCCTAATTTATCTTTAAATATAATTTTGGCTGCATTTCTTTGTCTAACCAAATCAGGGTCTGTAGGAGGACGATTTTTCTTATAGGCAGGATATTGAGATTCTCTAAATAAAGAACCATCATCTGGATCAAAAATCATAAACAATTGATCTATTCTATCTAAACGATAAGTTAGACCAACTAAAGCATCTAATAATCCATGAATAATTTTTTGATCTTGTCCTTTAGCATCTAACCTTTCTGGATAACCATGAAAAGAACTATGCACAAAAGCATTAGCATCAACAATAACAAATGTTTCTTTATTTGGATTGAGTATTTTTTGATTAGACATATAAATAAATCCTATAGGATATTACATTCTAATCTATTTTAGATTTTTATTCAAGAATTAATTAAAAACAAAAAAGCCTCTAGAAATTCTAGAGGCTTTTTATTGTAAGCTAACTAAATATTAACTCATTGCACGGCGACCAGGAGCTTTCTTACCAATCGCAGTAGGACTTTGAAGTTTATCTGCATCACTAATAACTTTGATAAGAATATCACGCTTCCCGGGACCACAATCGGGCAAATCATTAATAGCGTGAGCAATTCTTTCACGAATTGTAGTAGTTAATTCACGCCCATCCTTGGTAGGACGAGAAAAGTCATTAATGTAAGAAGCCAACTTGTTTTTCAAATGCTCTAACGCAAAACTAAATTCTGAATCATTCAATTGAAGCACACCAGTTCCGAAGCGCTTAATTCCTTCTTCTAATGCCTTATCTGGATTTGCATTTTCAGAAATGAAGTTAACAGCATAGTCACCACAAGCAGTTGCAAACTGATAACCAAAAGACATATCTTCAGGACTTGCACCATTGGAATAACTCTTTCTGAGTTTTTCCATGTTAGGATTATTTTGAATAACAAACTCTCTAGCCAAAGGATCAGCACCACGAATCATTGAGTTGTAATATGCAACCAATTCTGTACCAATTTCTGCACCAACAGTTGTTTTAGCAACATCGTGAATTTTCTTTAATGAATCAACATCATAGTTTCCACGACCACCACCAAACTCAACAATTGAACGAACAGATTTAATTAACAAATCCCAAGAACGAGGACAAGCGAAACCAGTCTTATCTCCAGAATCAGGCAATAAAGAGAAATTTTTCTGATTACGATACAAGAAGTTAATAATACCCATATCACCTAATGAATCATTATAAGATTCATAAGCTCTATTTGCAAAATCCTTTACTGTATCAGTAACGAAATAAGAAGTAACACGAGTTCTCAATGCTGAAGACAATTCCGTTGTATATGTTCCGTCCAAGCTTCCCAAGTTTCCCGTGAAGCCGATAAGTGCATTTTTAATTTTCAACCCTTGGAATGAACCAAATTGAGCAACAGGAAGAAGAATGTTTTGAATAACTTGTGCAGCGTTAGCAGCATCATCAAACAACAATACACCACCAGCACAATAATCAAACACAGTAAAACGATAGTTGTGAGACTTCTTCAAAACAGAAATTGTTTTTCCATCTGGTGTAGTAACTTCTTCAGCTTTAGGAAGACCACCGAAAACAATACCAGAGTTTTCACCTGCACATTCTTGAACCACAAACACAAAGTCATTCATTTTTGGCTCATAGTTTTCACTTACGTGACCGATAAAACGCAAGCCCAACTCAGAACAAACTTCTTTAGCAGCAGCAATATAAGAAGCAGTCTTACCTTGACCTGGAGGTCCCATCAAGAACAATGGAATATTACCGTTTTTAGCGTGAATAGATGGATTGAATTTACCATAACGTTCGGTATAAAGTTCGGCAATTTTTGCATTAAGAGCAATATTCGCTTCAGTTTTTTCTTCAGCAAACATTTTAATCTTAACAACACTTTCAGTCATGTCAGCGATTTCTTCTTCATACTTTTGAACTCTAGATTGGGGGATTCCACCTTGTTCAAGAATCGCTTTTTTATATTTGATGTCTTTATTGATTTTTTCAATAGCATCATTAGCTTCTTCCATAGTTTCATTTGGGTTTTTTCTATACAAAGCCAAAAGCAAGTTGCCCTTTAAAATGTCAACAATCTCTTTTGTGCTAAGATTGGGCATTTTTACACTTTTGGCTAGTTCATCAATACTTTGTCGCATTTTATCTTCCTTCTAAAATTAAACTTACATTTATATTATAACACTTCTATCTATCAAATCAAATAAAACATAAAGATTTTCACATTTTATTTTTTCTAGTGTTGGTATTATAATCACCATCTTTTTTATCCAAGTTTGCCTGAGTTCCTTCTTCTATACAATAAACTTCAGCAAAAGTTCCAACATCACGGTTCCACTGCTCATTCCACATACCGGGAGTTGTTACAAACACAATACGAACCCCTTTGTTAATATGATCTTCAAAATCTGCACGACGAGGAGGATTATCACAGCAATCTGTAAAATACACAACAGATTTTACTTTTTTCTTTTTCATAATTGGAGAATTAAGTGCTTCATTCAAACATCTTGCAAAGTCTGTTCCACCATTACCAAAAATTGGCACACCTTCATTCATTAATTTATTAACGTTAGCTTCATTGATAAGCATAGGTTCGCCACGCAAAACTGTGTCAGCAGACATTAGTATAACTTCTCGTGCAGTATCACCAGTGCTTGAAACACCTTTTTTCAAACTTAATGCTTCAGATAAAAAGTCTTTTCTCATTGTTCCACCAGAAGTAGAACCAGAAGTATCTACTAAACATAAAACTGTTTCATCTGGAGATTGAGGAACCAATGCTCCCATATAGAAAGGATCAACTCCCAAACTATTTTTATCCAAGTACCAAGGAATTGCTGCCTCATTTTCAGTTTCTTTTAGTTTTAAACCTTCACCAAGGAAGTGTTTGCGAATACCTAGCTTCCAAACAATCTTACCTTTTTCCAAACCAGCAACCAATTCAGAAGCTTCTTCTGCGATATGTTGACCAGGATATTGTCCATTAGCTTTACCTGCTTGAGCGATAGCAGTTTGAATTGCATCAACATCATTTAACTTAGCTTGTTCTTTCTTTTTGCCAATCGCTTCAACATCACCAGCTTTAGGCATATTTAATGCTTTACCAACGGTATCTTGCAAACCTTCTTCTTCAATAATATCTAGTAATTCTTCTGGTGTAATGTGGTGAATAGGACTATATTCTTCATCTTCTTCATTTCCACCACCCTTGCCATCTTTACTGTTCTCTTTTCCACCTTGTTGGTCTTTACCACCAGATGAACCCTTACCCCCCTTACCAGAGGATGGCTTACTTTGGCCACCATTACTCATTTCATCATTATCTCCTTCTGGAGATTCGCCATCACCATCACCGGAACCAGATCCGCTACCTTGTTGTTGCTGACCTTTTTGTTGTTTCTTTTCTTTGTTTTGTTTTTGGCGTTCTTGAATTAATAGCATTTCAGCAACAACCTCTTCTGCCATTTTGTAATACTTATCCGCTTCTTCAGGTTTCATACCGTGACCAATTTCAGAAAGCAACTTAACAGGTTCTAATTTAAACCCTTTTACCAACTTACCATTAATAACCATGTCTTCTGCAATATTTGCAATACGTGGCGGAAAATTTTTCAAACGATCCACGTGATAATAAAGCTTGTGCATCAATTCATGTAGCAGTAAAAACACAACACCGCTTTGACGCCCATCACTATCCATCTCTTGCGAAACCAACTTTCTCATAAAATCAGCATCTACGAATACATGAATACCATCAGTAAAAGCAGTATTAGCTACTTTCTTAAAACGAGGGTGGTCGTAAACGAAAATAGGTGTGTGCATTGAAATTAATGACAAAACCCCAAAACGAGGAACAATGCTATTGCCTCTATCAACCATAGAATTGCCACGAAGAACAACCAAATAATCATGCATCAATTCTGCCATATCATCATTAGGACCAGGATATGGCTCACCAGTCTTGGGATCAATTAGTGGTTCACCAGTAGCTGGATCAATGGGACCATCTGCACAAAGTTTGTCATGAATAATAATACCATTTTTACCACCTACCTTAACTGGGGTTTTTCTGATTTCACTCATTGTTTTTCACTCCTAAATATTTTTACTTGTACTTATTTTAACATATCAATGATAAAATACAATAATGAATAAAGAAAGTTTTGACAATATATTTTTTAACTTGCTTTTATTTTTTCTTTTGGTTTCATGATTGTACAGCATTCATTATAAGGAGAAATTTATGGATATTAAAATTATAGGCGAACATTTAGAAATTACTGAAGCAATGAGCAGCTATATAAAATCAAAATTTTCTCACTTACCTATACCCGACAAACTTAATCATGTTGAATTTAGAATTGGTAAGCTTGGAAAAGTTCAGCATCACATAAAATTTAATGCTCACTTTAATCAAAAAGATATAACCATAGATGTTATTGAAGAAGATACCTATCTTGGGATAGACAAACTTATGAAAAAAATTCATAATGTTCTAACCAAACATAAAACTAAAGACAACATACATCTCATAAAAAAATAAGCTATCAATATAAAAAGCCCTTTCGGGCTTTTTTATTTTTTCTTGATAGATGATAGTCCAGAAACTTTTTGTTTTTTAGGTTCTTCTTTAACAAGTTCAGATTCTTGAACTTGATTACTATCAGAAACATCACTAGCAACCTTTTTAATTTTTTCAATTTTCGCCAACTCACCTAAAACTCTTGGTAGGTTTTCCTTGAAAGTAACATCTTCAATTAAATCTATTGGCGTTTTACCATCTTTGTTTTCTTTATTAACTGGAGTCTTATTTTGAATTAATTTAATAAACAAGTCATATTGTCCAGCTTTTGCAGCATAATGAGCAACATTATTTTGATCCTTGTCGCATAAAGATAAGTCCATTCTACCTAAATCAACTAAATAATTTGCCATATCTAGTTTATTTTCTGTAATTGCAACCATCAAAGCAGTTTTACCATCTCTTGTTTGGGCATTAATATTACAATAATCCAAAACCGCCTTAGTAATTCTGTCTGGAGCATTTTTTACACATTCATGAATTAAATGCCACTGCAAATATTGCACTCTTGCATCCAAATCAGCTTCCATATTATAAAGCTCTTCCACCATTTTCCAATCTTTTCTTTGAGCCGCATGCAAAATAATAGGAACAGCATTAATTTCTATATCGACAAAAGGTGGATGCTCAGAAGCAAAAAGTTCTTTTACTTTTTCTAAATTTGAATTTAAAACAGCTTCAGACAATTCGTTATTAATATGAGCTTGATTGTAACTTTTTTCAAACATTTTGATATCCTTAATTTTTCATACTTATATTATATCTTATAAAAAATCAAAATCAAAAACTTTTAACATTAAAAATTAAAATCCAAAAGTGCTTTTTAATCTATTCCAAATAACAATTTTTTTATTTTTTTTATCTTCTTTTTCAGTAGGATACCTAGCACCTAAATTTACACCACGCAAAAAAGCAACATCAACCAAAGACTCACGAGAAAAATTAAATTTTTTAATGACAATAGCAATCAACTTTTCAAAAGTTATCCCATATTTTTCATAATGCCCATCAATTAATATTTTTTCTAAAATATCTTGAAAGTTATTTTCACCAATTCTATTTCTTATGATTTCAAAATCTAATCCGTAAAAAATGGCGATTGCCAATCTTGTTTTATAGTAAACATCTTTAGGGTTTTCATTTATTAATATTTCTTGAAAATCTTTTTCTAAAAACCCGCCAGGCTTTACCTTATCATAAATCTCACTCTCAAAATCTAATTCTAAAGGATGATTTAAGAAATAATTATCTTTCTTTTTCAATAAAAAAATAAATTTAGTTAATGAAGGTTTATTTTTATCAAAAAAATCTAACCATTCTTTGAAATTTCTATCTTGTATCATTTAAAATTGTTCACTAAATCAATTAATTCTTTATTAGCTTCACTCCAAGTGCTATCATTTTTTGCACTATTTATAATATCTAGAGGAGATACACCAATATTATCTTTAATTTTAAAAGCAACTTCATGATCTTTTAAAATATCAATCAATTTATGAGAAATACTAAATTGTGTTCTCAGTAATATATGCAAAGGAGTATGTCCATAATTATTTTGTTCTTCCCAACTAATATTAATCTCAGTTAGTCTCTTAAACACATCATCAACCATATAGCTTTCTTTTGCTGCAACATGTAAACAATTTTCTAACTCATGATTTTTTTCATTTAAATTTAAATTTTCTTTTTTATATTGAGCAATCAACCTATCTACAAAAAATAAATCTCCAGACATTACTGCATGCTGTAAGTAGCTTAATCCATTTTCATTTTTACACCTAAACCCTTTTGCAAGAACAGATTTAAAAAATTGTTTACTAGCTTTATTTATAGCAGTAAGAAGTATATCTGTATGATTGGGAACCGCAAAATCATTTACATCTAATCCCTCATTAATCATATTTGTTAATTGAGACAAATCTCTTCTCATCAATGCATCTATCTTATCTTGTCTTGTATAAATAATCATAATCAACCTCTTATTTTGATAACTTTATTAGATTATTGCCATAATTCAATAGTTAAATTAATTTATTGTTGACAACAAATACATGATACATTTAAATTAAAAATAACAAAACCCTATTTTCATTATACATTATAAAGAAATAAAATCAACCAACATATCCTTTAGTAAAATTAAAATTTAATACTCAATTAAAATTTATTGACCATTTTCACTTATTTCCTTATAATGCTATGATAATTTATAACAAAGGTATGTAAAATGAGTTTAGTTCCAATTCCTAAAATATTACAATTAGATGTTTCGGGTATGCCTCAAAGTTGGATTACGATTGAAGAAGCTGTAACATATTATGCAAAAGACATGGTTATCTATGAACTAGGTAATCCAGTTGCTACTTATCATGGAGGGATTAATCGCCTTACTCAAGAAGAATCCAAAATTACTACAAATAGTATTATTGGAATTAAAGGTAGTAAGGTTAAACCACATGATTACAAAAGACAACCAGCCCTTAATAATCATACACTTTTTGAAAGAGATAGATATCTTTGTGCTTATTGCGGAGAAGTTTTTCGTCATGAAGACTTAAGTAGAGAACATATTGTTCCATTATGTCAAAATGGTGAAAATACTTGGATGAATGTGGTTACAGCTTGCAAGGATTGTAACGGACAAAAAGGCGGAAGAACATTAGAACAATCTAACATGAAACTAATTTATTTACCTTATGTTCCAGACCGTTATGAGAGCTTTATTTTAGCTGAAGGAAGAAGAATTTTAAGTGATCAAATGGAATTTTTACTACGAAAAGTTCCTAAAACAAGTAGACTTAAAATGAATTAATAAAAGCCCCATTTTGGGGCTTTATTTTACTTTTTACTTAATTCTATTTCGGGGTTAGGTGCTGCTTCACCACTATCTAAATCAGCTTCTTCAATTACATGAGGAGTGATAAAAATCATTAACTCACCTTTGGTTTCAGTTTTGCCAGTTTGTTTAAACAAATTACCTAAGAATGGAATATCTCCCAAGAATGGAATTTTTTGCAAATCTTCGTTACTTGATATTTCGTATACCCCACCCAATACAACGGTTTGACCATTATTAACAGTTACTGTGGTTTCAATATTTTTCGTATCAATAGCTGGTTGACTTCCACCTCCAGCAACTTGCACATATTGACCAACACTGTCTTTTCTAATATTTAGATCTAACACCACTTTTCCATTGGGAGCAATTTGAGGTGTAACCTCTAATTGTAATACTGCATCTTTGAATTGAACTTGGGTTGCACCAGAAGACCCACCTGAGCTACTTGTGTAAGGAATTTGAGTACCTTGTCTAATAACTGCTTTTTTATTATCAGCAGTTAATAATCTTGGGTTAGATAATACTTTTCCTTTATTATTTGATTCTAAGGCTGAAAGCTCAATCCCTAATCCGTTTTGAGTAGCATTTAATAATGTCAATGCAATTGCTCCGGCTGGAGCACCTATGGCAAAATTGCTCAAAGGATTTATAGCAGCCCCTACAGCAGTATTAACTAAACCTCCTGATTGTGCTAGAGCATTTGAATCATTTAAATTTGCACCTATACCATAACGAGCACCACTTTTATTTCCAGAAGACCTAATACCAAATTTTGCGCCAAGCTGTCTACCAAAGTCACTATCTGCAATAACAATCTTAGCTTCAACAAGAACTTGTTTATTGGCAATATCTAATTTTTTAATAAGCTTTCTAAGTTCTTTGAGTTTTTCTTCTGTATCTTGAATGAATAGCACATTATTTCTTGCATCAACACCTACAGTCCCCTTGGAAGACAAAAAGGTTTTTTTAGGACCATTAGCAGTCCCAGCACCACCAGGGGCTGTACTTACCGAACTGCCATTTGCTCCAGTAGCACTATTTTCAATAACCTTTTTCAAATCATCAGCTTTATAATAATTGATTTGGAAAAACTCTAATTTCAAGTCTCCCAACTCTTCATTTTGACTCTTTAAATCTATTTTTGCCTTGTTATTTGCAGCGACTTCTTGGCTAGTTGCAATCCAAATTACATTGCCATCTTTAACCTTTTGAAGACCACGAGACTCTAAAACTAAATCAAGTGCTTGATCCCAAGGCACATCTTTTAAGCGAATGCTCATTGTTCCAGTCACTTTATCACTACTCATAATATTTAATCCAGTGAAATCAGCGATAACTTGGAGAATTGCTCTCACTTCCATATCTTGGAAAGAGATAGTAAGTGGCTTACCAATATATTTCTTTTCTTCTTCTTTTGTTTCTACTGACTTTACTTGAATTACAAATTTATTTTGAACTTGATAAAAACTATAATCCCAAAGGTCTTTTTGCTCTAGAATAATTCTACCACTGCTCTTTTGCATAGAAACATCTAATGCTTGAGTTACCACACCTACACTTTCAGTGCTAACTCTACGCTGAAGTTCATTTGGAATAGACACATTTTTAAAATCAAGTATAAGCTTATTGCCTTCTTTCTTAATAGAAGGAGTTTCTACATTACCACTGGTATCAATAGTTAATTTCGCATTACTATTTTCATCTTTCTTTAAATTGATTTTAGTTATTTCAGTAAAAGATGTCGCTACATTATTTACACTAGAAACATTACTTGAAGAAACATTGCTCCAATTATTGCTTAATCCAGCCAAATTTCCATGAAGCTTGTTTTCTTTTTTAACAAACACTTCACCAGTTGACTCATTCACAAATTGCTCGGCTTCTTCAATTAAAAATACTGCTTGATTATCTTGCTTGATAAACTTAAATTTTACTGGTTGTTTGGTTTCCACAAGCATTCTTATATTATTATCAACTAATTTTGTAGAAACATTTGCAATCAAAGGGTCATTTTGAACTTTAGGTGGAACAAATGTTCTGTCAACACCAACAAAATCTAATACAATATGATTAGCATCTGGATGAACTGATATTTTGGGATCTACTTTTAGTGTCTTATTAAAACTTAAATTCATCACAGTTTTCAATAATGAATTATTTTTTACAGCCCCCATATCAGTAGATGTAGCCGCAATACCATTTGTAGCAAATGCTGAGATACTTAAAGCAACCAAAGAAACCATTATTGGTTTTGCTTTTTTATCTAATTTTATATTTTTGCAGATTTTTTTCATTGCATTTCCCTTTTTTATTCTTCAATTTATTTATTATAAAAATATTAGTTTGTCAAAATAGATTTATTTACTAGCTCCACCCTCAAATAAATATACTTTAGATATTTTTGGGCGCCACTCATCATTTACTTTAACTCTTTCGTCTAACACTATTTCCCCCTCAGAAATATCTGTTATTTTTCCAAAATTCTTTCCCATATAATTTCCAACAGTTACATAGTTGATGATTCCAGAGACATCTTTAATCATCCCAAAAAACTTACCATCTTGAATTACTGTTCCAACCATCTTCAAGTTTTCTAAATTATATTCTTCCAAATCCTCTTTTGTTCTCTCCATATCTGGAGAATATCTATCCTTTAATACAGAACTCAAAGAAGTTTTTTCTCTTCTAGCAAATGGATCTATGACAGCATTAAATGGGGTCGGCACAAAAGATCGAGCAGGTTGCAAGACATCAATTTTACCCTTTAATTCTTTTTCTTGTTTACCCATCCATTCTTGAATATCTGAATGATTTGAATCAGCACAGCCAGTAACAAAAATCACCATAAAAATTGACAATATTTTTTTATTCATTTCTTATGCTCCTTCACCATTGTTGGCGGACTGTTTTCTTTTGCCCTTTTGTGATTCAGCTTTTTTCTTTGCTTGCTCTTCTAACTCTTTAGTATCTAAATAACGAAATGTTTTTGCCGTTGCGGTTAAAGTAACAGTTCCTTCTTTTGTAGCAACATTCATGTCCGTAAATAAAACAACTCTGGATAATTGGGCTGTATCAGAAGTAAAATTACCAATTGCATCATAACTACCACTCATTTTCAATTCAATTGGCAACTCAGCATAGAATTCATTCACTTTTTCTGTTCCAGGTTTAAAAAGTTCTACTTTTAAACCTCTTCCTATTGCAGCTTGGTTCACATCAATAAGCAATTTTTCCATTTGAGACTTATTAGGTAATTGCTTTAATAAATTATCAGAGTCCCTTGTTACTTGGTCTAATTGTTCTTTGTATAAAGGCAAATTAATTGCTTGTTTTTTCTTCTCCACAAACTCATCTTTTAATTTTCCTTCTTTTTCAACGGAAGCACTTAATTCATCTTTTAATGGAATTAAATCTAAAAATGTTCCGAGTAAAGTTGTTACAATCAGTGCTGAAACACCAACCCCTAGCTGAGCACTTATTGGCCAAGCATAATATTCTTTAGGTTTTAGATTCCTAAAATCTTCTACCCATTCAGATAAGTTCATATTTTTCTTTTTCATTTAGTATTCCCTTATACTTTCACTGAAATTATTTCTTTTTTCTTGCCTTAATGGCTTTTTCTTCTTTTTCTTCAGCTATTCTCTTTAATTCTTCTTCTGTTTTTTGCATTTCTATAGTCATTGTGAATTGATTCATTAAAGTTTCTTCTTTATTTTTTGCATTTTTATCGGCAACCAATAGAACAGATTTAATTTCTAATAATAAAGGAGAAGAAAACACAGGACTTTCTTCTAATGCAGTCATATAATGTGAAACCTTATTATTTGAAATTGTTTGACCAACTATTGTCAATTTATCACCCTTCTTTACAATACTTTGCAAATAAGTATCATCAGGAAGATTATTAGCTAATTCATTAATAATATTTACGCCATCAGCACGGTTTGTTTGTAAAGCCTCTACAACTTTTCTTTTTTCTAGTGTTAACTTAATTTCTTCTTTTAAATTTGCAATATCTTTAATTGTTTTATCTAATCTTTCATTTTCTTGAACAACAAAAGTATTTCTACTTTCTTGAACTTCAATTCTCATTGATAAAGTAATATGTCCTATGACTACTAACATTATTCCCAATAATACAAAAGCAATCATTAACCCAATAAATTTTTTAATTTGAATAGCTTTTTGCTTTTCACGGTAAGGAAGCAAGTTAACTAAGATAAATTCATTATTCATATTCATTCCCGTTTTCTTATATTAATATTGACGCAAATATTTTCTTAAAGCTAAAGCTGTCACCAAAAATAGTAATGGCTCATCTTCTCCAAACTTTACTAAATTAATTCTAGAGCTTTTTTCTGCATGCTCCAATGGTCTCGCTACTAATGGTTCATTGTTTACTATAATATCTGGATTCTCCAATAAACCATTCACAATAGATTGTTGTAAAAATGGTATACAAGCAACACCACCAGTTAAAATAATTTCATCAATTTCAGTAATTGAAGCAGCAGAAGTAAAATAAGAAAGTAAAGAAATAAATTCTGTCGTATAATTATTAACAAAGCTTTTTTCTATCAAATCAAAAGTTTCATCACCAGTTCTTTCAGCTTTCATTTTTTCAGCATCTTGGAACGTAACCCCCAAATTGTTAATCATGTCGTATGTCATATTAACACCACCAATTGCACTCTCTTTAGTTGCTACAATTTGCCCTTTGGCGAAAACAAACATTCTTAACATCGTTGCAGAACAATCTGCTAATACATAAGTTTTTTCTTCAAACTCTTCACCCTTCATTAATCTCAAGATATTTTGAAGGGTATAATTTTCAACCTCTAATATTTCAGGAATTAATCCAGCACCTTCAATAATAGCTTGAATTTCATCAATTTTTTCTTTTTTAGTTGCAATTAACAACATATCATTCTCATTAGGATTTAATTCATTGTGTCCCATATTAATATAATCAATACTAATATCTTCCATACTGAGATCATTGGGAATATATTTTGACATTTCTGTTTCTATTGCAACTTTTAATTCATCTCTATCAGAAAAATCTGCAATAGTTGCTTTTTTACTGATAACATGATTGCTTTTCAAACAAACTGCCACATTTTTTCCAGAACAACCAGCTTTCTTCCAACAAGTGCTTAGAAGTGCTGAAATATCACCTAAATTTTCAGGATTAAATTCCCCATTTTCGTTCAAATACTCTGGTGGAATAGGGATTGAAGAATAACCTTCTAACTTTACCCCCTCTAGGTCTTGCCCACTAACTTCCATCACTTTAATCATGCTCATACCAATATCTACACCAATAATGTTGATATTGTCTCTAAACAGTTTTGCTAGAATTTTTTTCATTTAAATTCCCTTGTTATTATTTTTTTATACAAAAACACTTCTCTAACAAGTAAAAAATAAATCAACCGATGTCAAGAAACTATTTTTTAAAAAAAAATTAAAAAAGCTCTTTATTCTTTTCAGCCCTTATTGTATAATGCTTTATCAATTAGCGAAGGAATAAAATTATGAATCAAGTAAACACCAATAAAAAGCCGTTTGGTCTAACAATTTCTGTAAAATTTGCTCTTGAGGCAATGAAAGAAAGTGTTGCTCCCTCTAGTGTTATCTTGGGAAATCTTTTTTATTTGCAAAAATCAAACACTTTTCCAAAAGACTTGGACAAGACATTTTTTTCTTTTGCAAAATATCAGCCTAATGACAATGAAAAAAAAATTATTGGTCATTTGCTAGATAGTTTCCGAAAGCCAAATGTTAATCAAGAAGAAATTTTAGAAAAAACTTTTATTGATGGATGGGTTAAGAAAATTCCGCCACAACCAACAAAGCCATTAGCAAAAGTTCAACCTAAAAAAGTTGGGATAAAAAATAAGGCCCCAAAGCAACAAAATAAAAAAGAAGCACCTGTTGCCCCAACTATTATTATTAAAAAAAATAGGGCTGTATAAACAGATTTTAAAAATTTGACAAAAATCTATTTTTTATTCATAATGTTATCAAATAATAAATAGCCTTTCGCAATCGCAAAAGGCTATTTTGTTAATCTAAATTAAATTAAAAGGATATAAACATGGAAAATACTCGTGAATTAATTATGCTTGTTGATGCGGTTGCAAAAGAAAAAGGACTTCCAAAAGATGAAATTCTCTCTTATCTAGCGGAAGGCATCGAAGTATCTCTTCGTAAAAACTTCCCAGAAGGTGCTAGACTGCAAGTTGATATCGATCCCAAAACTGGAGAAATTAGTGCTTGGCGTATTTATGAGTTGGTTGATCAAATTCAAGACCTTGAAAGTCAAATGCTTCATAGCGAAGTAGAAGATGAAGAAGTCTTGGACGGTTATGCTTGGGAAAAATTTGATCCTAAACTCACTCGTCAACAATTTAATATTACAAAGCAAGTTGCATTACAAAAACTCAAGAGCCACTCACGAGATCAAGTTATTCAAAACATGTTAGACAAGCCCATTAATTTATATAGTGGTATTGTTAAGGTTTTAAAGAAAGAATCTATTATTGTAGATTGTAATGGGATTGATATTTCAATTTCTCGTCGCAATCTTCTTCCTCGTGAAATATTTAAGGCTGGACAAAAAATTCGCTTTACACTGGATGAGGAAAATGGTGTTTATTTTGGAACAAGAGTTTCACCTAAATTTTTAATTGAGCTTTTCAAGGAAGAGGTTCACCCAATTGAAGATGGTGACATTGAAATTGTTTCTTGTGCAAGAAATCCCGGTATGCGAGCAAAAGTTTTAGTAATGTCTAAAAACTCTAAATATGATGCTGCAAGAATGTGTATTGGTGCCAAGGGAGTTCATATTAAAAATATTCAAGAAGAAATTCCTGGAGAATTTATTGATATTATTGAATATGAAAAAGATCCAGTTCAACTTTTAATCAAATCTCTTGAACCCGTAACTGTTTCAAAAATCATGCTTGATGAAGAAACTAAAACCATGGAAGTTGCTGTAGATAATAATGATATTGCTCAAGCGATTGGTAAGGGTGGAAAAAATATTGAACTTATTAGCAATTTAATTGGTTGGAATATTAAGGTTTATTCTGAAGATCAATGGGAACAACGGAAACACAATACTGATGCTGGGTTGATTCATTATTTTGCAGCAGCACTAGATTGCGATAGTGAACTTGCTCAATATATTATTGATTGCGGTTTGACATCTATTGAGGAAATCGCTTATTTATCAGAGAAAGAATTAGAATTGGATGAACTTGATACAGAAACAATTGATGCATTAAAATCAAATGCAAAAGAAACACTTGCAAACTCAGAAAAGGTTGCTCAATGTAATGGATTAAAGGAACTTTATGAACTTGGCTTTAACGAAGATGAAGTTCACAATCTAATTGACAATAAAGTTTTTGGTAATCAAGATATTGCCGATCTTTCTACTTATGACCTACAAGATATTATTCCAGATATTGACATGGAAAAAGCAAAGACTATCATTATGAAATCACGTCAACTTTTGGAGATTTAATATGCAAGTAGAACTTCAGATCGATGGGGGTAAATACCCCGTTGAAATAGATTTTATTGTTTCAGCCAGTGGAGAAGTTATTTACAAGAGTGAATATCTCGGCTCCACCATTAGCACTTTTCCTTCTCATAAATCTTTTCAAGGAAGAAGTATGGAAGAAAGCTTAAATCTTATTGGATCTGCTTTACGAAAAGCAATTCAAGAACTTTTGGAACAATAATTTAACTTATAAAAGATTTATTATGCGCATTACTAAATTAACCGACTATGCATTTATTCTATTAGCAGAAATGGAAGAGGGAGTAATAGTCTCATCTAAATCTTTAAGTGATAAAACAAAAGTCCCCTTTGCCACCGTCAATAAACTACTTCGTTTATTAGTTCAAGGAGGATTTTGTTCATCAAAAGGTGGAAAAACTGGGGGTTTTATATTAGAAAAACCCCACTCAAAAATATCACTTGTTGATGTCATCTCTTGCATTGAAGGCTTGGAACAACATTTTACTGAATGCAGTAATCCCGGTAAAAACTGTGAGTGTCTATTAAAAACAAAATGTAAGATATCAAATAAAATAAAACTAATTGATAATGAAATCTATACATTGCTAAAAAACAAATATATTAGCGACTTAATTTAAAAGAACCTTTTGGTTCTTTTTTTATTTTTCTCTTGACAGAAGATATTAAATGTATTTAAATCATACTTAAATAGTACGATTTAAAATAAGTGCTTCCCAACCTCACTTAGGAAAACACCATGGAAAACAAACAAATTGTTGAGAAATTAGAAGAAAAATATTCCTTAGGTTTTAGCGAAGAAATTGATAGTGAAGTAATACCTAAAGGATTAAATGAAGAAGTAATTAAATTAATTTCTTCTAAAAAAAACGAACCAAAATGGCTATTAGATTGGCGACTTAATGCTTATCGTCATTGGCTAACACTTAAAGAACCTAATTGGGCTTCAGTATCTCATCCACCAATAGATTATCAAGACATACTATATTATAGTGTACCCAAAAAAATTAAAAATGAAGCAGGGGAAATTGACCCCGAATTAAAATCCTATTTTGAAAAACTTGGAGTCCCTCTTCATGAGCAACAAGTGTTAGCAGGAAACATTGCCGTTGATGCTGTCTTGGATTCTCAATCAGTTGGAACTACATTTAAAGATAAGTTAGAAAAACTTGGAGTTATTTTTTCTTCATTTAATGAAGCAGTTCACAAATACCCCGAAATTGTAAAACAATATCTTGGAACAGTTGTTTCATATAAAGATAATTATTTTGCTGCTTTAAATAGTGCAGTATTTAGTGATGGAAGTTTTTGTTTTATTCCAAAAAACATTAAGTGCCCAATGGATTTGAGCACTTATTTTAGAATTAATCAAGCCAATGTTGGTCAATTTGAAAGAACATTAATTATTGCAGAAGAAGGATCTTATGTGTCTTATTTAGAAGGTTGCTTCTTGGCTGGTAATAAAGTTTTTACTCCCAAAGGTTTTGTTAATATTGAAGAAATAGGACCAACCAATAAAACCAAAAAAGTATTTGATCATTTAGGTCAAGAACAAAAAGTAATTAATAGACAAGAAAAACAAGTGGTCAATAAACCAATTTATACTTTTGACTTTGGTGTTCCTAATTTAAGCTTTACTTGCACAGAAGAACATCCAATTTTTATTTATAGAGATGGAGAATTTTTATTTTTTGATGCAAAAAATATTAAATTAACAGATAAACTTTGTATTCATAAAAAACAATTCTTGTCTATATATAAATCATATTGGCTCACTACAAGTGAAAAGAAAATTAACTTTCTAACACCGACATATGATTATGTTTTAATAGAAATTAAAAATATTACTCAGTCGTATTTTACAGGAACAGTCTATAATCTTGAAGTAGAAAACACCCACACATATAATATTTATGGATTTGCAGTTCATAATTGTTCTGCCCCAAAAAGAGATGAAAATCAATTACATGCTGCTGTTGTTGAAATTGTTGCCTTAGATAAAGCTCAAGTAAAATATTCCACTGTTCAAAACTGGTATCCAGGCGATGAAAATGGAAAAGGTGGAGTTTATAATTTTGTTACAAAAAGAGCAGATTGTAGAGGCTATCAATCCCATGTTTCTTGGACACAGGTTGAAACAGGTAGTGCAATCACTTGGAAATATCCCTCTGTTATCCTAAGAGGAGATGAAAGTACTGGGGAATTTTATTCAGTAGCGTTAACTAATCACCATCAACAAGCTGATACTGGTACAAAAATGATTCATTTAGGCAAAAACACTAAATCTACAATTATTTCAAAATCTATTTCAGCAGGAAATTCTATTGGAACATATAGAGGACTTGTTAGAGTTGCTAATAGAGCAGAAAATGCACGCAATTTTACACAATGTGATTCACTTATTTTTGGTAAGGCACAAGTTAACACACATCCATATGTAGAAGCAAATAATAGTAAAGTCACCTTAGAACATGAGGCAACGACAAGTAAGGTTTCTGATGAACATTTATTCTATTTACAACAAAGAGGTTTAAGTGAAGAACAAGCAAAAAACATGTTAGTTAATGGATTTTGCAAATCTGTTTTTCAAAAGTTACCAAGTGAATTCGCTGTAGAAGCACAAAAACTATTGGAAGTTAATCTTGAAGGCAGCTTGGGATAAAAGGAGAATATGATGAAAATTACAAATTTAACAGTGGCAAAATCTGGAAAAACAATCTTAAATGAAATGAATGCTGAATTTGAAACAGGTAAAATTCATGCGGTCATGGGACCAAACGGTAGTGGAAAAACAACAATGAGTTATTCTATCGTTGGACATCCAGATTGTGAAATCATTAAGGGCTCTATAGATTATGAAGGACACAATATTCTTGATCTTGAAATTCATGAAAGAAGTATTAACGGCATTCATTTAGCACCACAATATCCAAGTAGTATAGAGGGTCTTTCTCATGCTGCTTTTTTAAAAGAGGCTATTAATGTTCGCAGACATAAGCAAAATCTTGAACCTCTTGATGAATTTGAGTTCTTAAAACTTTTAAAAGAAACTGCAAAAGAATTTAATTTTGAACCCAAAGAATACATTCGCCATTCTTTAAATAGTGGTTATTCTGGTGGGGAAAAGAAAAGAAATGAAATTCTTCAAATATCACTACTAAAACCAAAATTTATTATACTTGATGAAATAGATTCTGGTTTAGATATTGAAGCAATGCAAAAAATAGCTACATTTATAAATAATTACCTAACCCCAGAAACAACAATTTTGGCCATTACCCATTATCCTAATTTCGCTAGATTATTAAATGCTAGCAAAGTGCATATTATTAAAGGTGGTCAAATTGTAAAAACAGACACATTAGAAATAGTCAATCATATTGAGCAAAATGGTTTTGGAGGCTTATAATGGCTGATACTTTCAATCATTTTCATTATCTTGATCAAAGATTACTTGCAGAAGAAGCTAGTGAAGCGAGTTATTTTAATTGGGAAGAACACTATTTGAAAAGGAAACAACAATTTCCTCAATTTAAATTTATTGTTTTAAATGACCAATCTATTTTGCATAATGACTTAGCAGATAATCTAAAAATAAACGAATACGGATTAAACTTTATCAATGATGAAATGGCTCACCATATTTATTTCTTAAGAATTCATAATTCTGATTTAGAAATGAAAGACATGATTTATCTTTCACCAAACAGTAAGTTTATTCAAGAAAATATTCCTTTAAAAAAAACTAACTACAAAATTAATCTACTATCTAGCAATAATGTAGAATATTATCACTTAATCAACTCTCAAACAAACCAATTATTTTTAAATAATATTTGTTTTGAATCTTCTAGAAATATTAAAACTTATTTTCTTACTACAAGGCAAAAAGCAAAAGTAAAAAATAGCATCATTTATTACTTAGAGAAAAATTCAAATTTAGAACATAGCAGTTTTAGCGATATTCAAAATGGACAATTAGAAGATGATAGCATTGAAGTTTTTCATTCTTCTGAAACCACAAGTAAAATTTTATATCAAAGTTTAAATAGAGGAAAAATTTCATCTCAAGTTAATAGTGTTATCAATGAACGCAGTGAAAAGTGTTCAACTATTCAAAATATTAAGCATATCGTTTTAGATAAAAATGCAATCACAAACTCAAAACCTAATTTAATTATTAAAAATCCAAATGTTGAAGCAAGTCACGGTAATAGTGTTTGCAACTTTAATGTAAACGATTTATTTTATCTTGCTCAAAGAGGGTTGAATGAAGAACAATCTTATAACACCTTATCAAAAAGTATGCTTTTAAATTTCATAGATAAAACTTCATTAAATAATGATTTATTAAATTATTTGGAGGATTATAATGAATAAAATTAAAGGATATTTTCCTCTTTTTAAAAATTATCCAAATTTAATTTATTTAGATAATGCGGCAACCACACACAAACCTCAAATAATGCTTGATAGCATAACTGAATACTATTCAAAATATAATAGCAATATAGGTAGAGGAGTTTATGAATTAGCAGTATTATCTGAAACTGCTTACAATGAAAGTAAAAAAATATTAAGTGATTTTTTAGGCTGTAATGCAAACAATCTCGTTTACACATCTGGTTGCACAGAAAGCCTCAATTTGGCTGCTCATATTACAAAACAACATACTCAAAAAAAATACATTATTCTTCCATTCACAGAACATCATGCAAACATTCTGATTTGGCAAAAAATATCTTTAGAAAACAACTTAAAAATATATTGGGTTACTTCAAAAGAAGAAATTTTAAATCCTTACTTAATTTCTAAAGAAATATTAAAAGACACCTCCATTATAACATTGTCACATGTATCTAATGTGACTGGTGAAATTTATCCCATTAAATTATGGTGCGAACTCGCTAAAGAAATTGGTGCAATCAGTATCATCGATGGAGCACAAGGAGTAACAAGCACCCTAGTAAACATTAAAGATATAGATTGCGATTTCTATAGTTTTTCAGCACACAAACTATATGGACCTATGGGACTTGGGGTTTTGTTTATGAAAAATAAATTTATTCAATCAGACCCACTAAAACTTGGGGGAGGTATTATAGAAGATGTGGAGTTCAATTCTCATAGCTTTATAGAAGAAATTAATAAATTTGAAGCAGGAACACCCAATGTTGCTAATGCTTATTGTTTTGGAAAAACAATTCAATTTTTACAAGAGCAAAACTGGAATGACTTGCTTCAACAAACACATAACCCAGGTAATTATTTAATCTCAGAACTAGAAAGAATAAACATTAAAACCTTATCCATTTCAGATGATTTTGAAAAAACACATATTGCCTCTTTTGTTTTACCCAACATTCACTCTCATGATGTAGGAACTTTTTTAGCACAAAAGAATATTGCAGTAAGAGTAGGTAAACATTGCACATATCCGCTACATAATTATTTAAAAATAAATTCAAGTGTGAGAGCATCAATAGGAATTTATAACACAAAAGAAGATGTTGATAAATTGATTGAAGAAATCAAAAATTGCATCCAATATTTTAAATAATGGAGAATAACATGATCGATAATGAAGAACTTAACGAACTATATCAAACATTAGTTTTAGAACACTCTAAAAGACCTAGAAATTTTGGCACCCTAGAATGCTCTTGTCAAACTAAAGGAAAAAATCCTTCTTGCGGAGATGAGATCAATTTATTTATTAAACCAAATTCTGAAAAAAACATTATTGAAGATGTAAAATTTAATGGAGAAGGTTGTGCTCTTTGTATTGCCTCAACCTCGTTAATGACTCAAGCAATTAAAGGCAATAGTATTGAAGTGTCTGAAAAACTACTAACGGAATTTATTGAATTTATTACTGAAGATAAAGAACTAAATGAAAAATATGAGCCACTCCATATCTTTCAAGGAGTAAAAAATTTTCCATTAAGAGTTAAATGTGTTCTTTTGGGATGGAGAGCATTAGAAAAATCTATTTCCGCTATAAAGGAAAAATAATGGAAACAATAATTACTAACAAAAGTAAAAAAATAGTAACAGACGATATCATAAATGCACTAAAAAGAGTTTTTGACCCCGAAATTGATTTTAGTATTTATGATATTGGATTAATTTATGAGGTTCATATAGAGGAAGAAAATATTAATATTGTCATGACACTAACAAGCTTTAGTTGTCCAGAAGCACAAACTCTTCCAGAAATGGTAGAAAATGAAATTAAAGCAATTTGTCCACACATTGATGTTTTTGTAGATGTTACCTTTGAACCTGTTTGGAATGTTGACAATATGGCAGATGAAGTAAAATTAAGGTTAGGATTGTTGTAAAAATACAAATAAAACATAAAAAATTTTATGCTTTATTTATCTATATAAAGAGAAAAAATAGTCTAAAAAATTTATTTTAAACTTGCTTTTTTTATTTTTTCGTTTAATTTGTTTTAGTAGTAAAGTTAATTTTCTTTCTTCAACATTTTTGGAGTTCTTACATGTTTGGTTTAAAAAATCTTTTTAAAGGTGGTGGTGACGATAAAAATTCGTCTACTAAAAAGACGACCCCACCAACCAATCCAAATCAAAAGAAAATTGGTTCTAGTATAGGCTCAAAAAGTGGTGGAATCAGTATAGCAATAAAGCCTCAATTTGAAAAAGGTGAACCTCCTACTTTGGGAAGAAAAACTACCAATTCACCTTCTGAACCAATGCTACCTAAACTTAACCAAAATGCATTGCAACTCAACTTAAACAAAGATGAAAATCAAGAAGAATCTTCAGCTAATAAATCACCTCTTATTCAAGCACCTAAAAAAATAGATTCTCTCTTAGAGCAAACCGTTACTGTTGAAGCCACTTCGCCTATAGAAGAAGAAATTGCAACTGTTTTTTCTGAAGGTGATGACGATTCTTCTATTTCTATTATTAAAAATTATTTTAAACAAAATAATGGCAAAGTAGAAAAGCGCATTTGGTTTATGCTTTTAGATATTTATCAAATTAAAAATGATAAAGAAGAATTTGATAAAGCAGCACTTGCTTTTGCTCAAGAATTTGGCACATCCCCACCTTCTTGGTTTGGCAAAGAAAACACCGACGATAAAAAAGATGCTATGAATGGTGGAAAGAACATGATTATTCTTGAACCCATTCTAAAACCAGAGTATGCAGAAAAATTCAAAGAACTTTTCAAATCTGCGAAAAAAGAAAACTTTTGTCGCATTAACGTAAGTCAGTGTAAATTTGAGCAAAATAGCCCAGAGATGTTAGAGAAGTTTTTAAAATTACTTTGGGATTTAAGAAAAGCCAAAGTTGTTTCTGTATTGATGGGAGATAATAATCTTATTGCTTTTTGCAAGAAAGCAATTACTGGATCGGATAGCTTACCTGTAATATTTGAAGAAAATGAACAATTACTTTGGTTAATTTATCTTGAATTATTACAATGGAAAGGTTTACAAGAAGAGTTTGAAAATCTTGCATTAGAATTTGCGGAAAAATTTGAAATTTCTCCTCCAGGATGGGATGATAAAGGAGTTATGGAATTAAGCAATGCTAATAAGCAAACAAAAGATGAAAACAATTCTAATAAAAAGCTTGTTTTAGATAGAGACATTAATGGAAATAATCTCGAACCGCTTTTAAACTTTATTCAAGTTGCTTTTGAAAAAGGAACCAATGCTGAAATTGATATGACATCAATTAATCGTATTGACTTTGGAGCCGCTGGAACAATTAGCTTCCATATTCAAGAACTATGGAGCAATCCTTCTTTTGCTAATAAAAAAGTTATCTTCAAGTATCCAAATGAACTCATCATTATTCTCCTACATATGGTAGGAGCAACCGAGTTTGTTTATATCGTGCCAAGAAATAGAAAATAACTTCAATTCATTTTTTTAATTTTTTTATTTTGCTGTATCATTTTTAACCCTTGCTTAATAATCTCACCATGATCAAAAGCTAGGGTTGTATTATTTACTTCTTCAACACTAAACCATTTTGCTTCTTCAGCATCATCTAATCCACGAATATTATTTTTTTGTTGCTCAAAAGTCTCTCTATCAATTAAATGTAAGTAAGCAAAAGATTTAGACCAAGACTCTTCATTATCCCTAGGATCACGGTTATTACCCTCAAAACAACCAATAAAATATAAATAAGGATCTTTTAAAACTAAATTTGTTTCTTCTTGAACCTCTCTTACTGCCGCTGCTTCTGGGGTTTCCTTACTTCCATCCCAAATATTTCCTTTTTTTGCATCACTATCAATAAATCCACCAGGAATTGCCCACATTCCAGGACAAGCAACAGCATCATTACTTCTTTTGATTAATAAAATTTCATTATTTGGATTGATAATTACCAAATCAACAGTTGGGTTTGCACCTTTATAAAAATATAAATTTTTCACTAAAATCTCCTAATGTTTTTTATTATAACATAACTAATTTGAAATAAAAATCCCATAAACTTGATTTATATAATTTTTATTGTATATTTTAAAAGTTGTTTATATTTTAAGCATCAAGTGAAGTAATATTAAATTTCTTCACAAATGAAATCAGGATCTAATTATGATTTCAACACAAGTATAGATATGAAGGCATGTGGTATAAGTTACCTTTTAACTTTTTCACAATGAAATCAGATTGGTTTGATTCAAAAGAAAATAATCAGTCAATGAGTTTAGATATACCTAATATTTAAATTCATTAATTTGTTTAGGGATATTTGTCTATTTTTTCACTTATTAGACAAATTAATTAAAAGTGAATTTGTTGTAAATAAACGCTCTGGTTTATTACAATGAATGAGTTCTAGAGCTAAGCATGTAGTCTTCTTATCTTCTGAAATTTGTGTTCGTGGGTTGGCCACTAGATCCAAAAATAGTTTGTAAGGAGCTTTTATGAAAAAACATAAAAATGTCTATCTTGCTAGTCTCTTGCTAGCATTATCCTCATTTTCTTATGCCAATGAAAATAACATTACTTATTCAAATGAATTGGTGCAAGAAAAAAATCAACAGAACTTAACAAGTAAAGAAGAACCAAATCAATTTAAATATTTAAATATTTCAACACCATCTATTTCTTCATTAAGAGAATTTGGATATTATGAAATTAATGAATATATTCAGAAAAAAGAACAAAATAGAAAAATTCAAAGTTTAGCAAGACATATTTCTAATACATACAAGTTAGAATTAGAACACGCAAAAGATATCGTTTCAACATCTTTTGAAGAATCTGAAAAGCATAATGTAGAACCATTGCTACTTTTAGCAATTATTAAGATTGAATCAACCTTCAAGCAAAAAGCCCAATCTCATATGGGGGCTGTAGGATTAACTCAAGTTATGCCACAATATCATAAAACAAAGCTTAAAGATTTAAAAAAGGACAAGCTAGATATTTGGTCTATTGAAGGTAATATTAGAGTAGGTGTTCAAATCTTAAAAGAATACATTCAAGCCTCTGATGGAAATATTTCTAATGCTTTACAACGTTATAATGGAAGTTTCTCTGACCCTACTAAAGAATACAGTAGAAAAGTATTGGCTACTATGAAAAAACTAAAACTTGCAATAAGTTAATCTGAAAATAAAAAAGGCTACTATTTAGTAGCCTTTTAATTATACTTTATTAAAGTTATTTATTAACAACTTCCTTAACTGCTTGAATGTTTTCATCTAACTTTTTCATATTAGAATTAACAACAGCTTTTGAATAAGTTTTAATAGCATTAGGAACAACCTTGGCGCTATCTTCACTCTTCATACCAGCAAGCAAGTCTTCTTGAAACTTAACCCAATATTGATATTGCTCATCAAAATATTTAACAGCTTTTTCTTGATTTTCTTCAGTCATCTTCACAAATTTTTCAACTTGGTCAGCCATTACTTCCTTACTAACAAACATATTGGTTTTTTCAATTTGCTTAATAACTTTTGATTGGTTTTCTTCAACAATTTTTAAGAACTGTTTGAACTGTTCAACTAACACTTCTTTATCAACTAATTTAGCATTTTCCTCAAAATACTTTTTAGCCTTTTGATTGTTTTCTTCAGCAACCTGAAGTATTTTTTCCATCTGAGAAATTAAAGCATTCTTATCAAAACCCTTTAATTGACCTTGAATAAATTCAACAGCTTTTTTATTTTCCTCCTGAATGATTTTAGAATATTTTTCTACTTGTCCGTAGAGGGATTGCTGTACAGCAGCAATTTGCTTATAAACTTCTTCAGTTTTAAAAGTTTCGTTAAAAAAGAATGGCTGGAAGAAGCTTTCGTATTGATTAAACTTTAACATATTGGTCTCCTATTAAAAAATGTTGCAGTGCAGCAATTGTTGCATAAAAAACTTTTTATGTCAATACCTAAATTAAAAAAAATTTGACTTTTATAAAAATATGATTACATTTCAAAAAACTTTTTAAAGCAACTATAATAAAAATGAATGAAGCGCGGGTATTAAATATTGGTTATTTTGCTATAAATAAATTTGCTAAAAAAGTAGATATAGATACTAACTTAAGCAAAGTGTTTCAAGTAGAAGATATTCTTACCCCAATGGGCTGTAAGATTAAAATGATTGGTGCTAACGAAATGATGACTGCAAAATTTATTCAAATCTTTTCAACAAACAATTTTGAAGTTTGTTTGTTGAAAGGTGTTGATAAAATGTTTAAAAGACTTTTACTGATACAAGCATTAGGACACTATCTTCTTCATGGTAGAAGTGGAACAGAAGAATGCTTCATTTCATCAGCAAGCAATAGTGAAGCATCTAAAGAAGGTTTTTGGTTTTCATTATCGCTGTTGATACCTGATGAATTATTTTTACAAATCTATAACAAATCTAATGATAAAACTTTATCAAATTTATTCAGGGTACCAGAATTTGCAATATCTACAAAAAGAAAACTAATTGAAAAATTTTATTTAAATAAGGAAGATGAAAATGAAAAATGAACTTAATGACAAGCCGAAAACAACTCGAAAACGCAAAACAAAAGTTGATGTTATCCCTACAGAAAATCAAACTAATAGTGTTATAGAAACAACAACAAAAGTAATTACCCCTCCAAGCTCATTACCACCCATTATTGAAGATAACTCATACTCACTTAAAACTGCTGAACTAGATTTTGATAATGAAGTTTATGATGAGGGAGATATTGCTTCAGCACTTGAACTTGGGTTTATTGCTCAAGCACTTGAAGCTCACAAAGCAAAAGTTGCTCCAGAATCTCACCCAGATTTTGACGGTGAAAGCTGCCTAGATTGTGGAGACACAATACCAGAAGTCAGATTAAATATGGGCAAAATTCGCTGTGTTTATTGCCAGGAAGCATTAGAGAAGAAAAATAAGTTACACGGAAAATAAAAACTAAGAGTTTTCTTTTAAGGTTTCATCAGTCAACTCTAGCATTTCTTTAGTGAATTCTTCATCGACTTGCATTGCCATTGCTAAAGCACGAATGCTTTGTTTTAGATATTCGCCATCATCACTCTTATCTTGCTCAGCTAATAATTGTTGTTCCATTTTTTCGACAAAAACACTCGCTTGCTTTGCAGTCATTTCTTCCTTTACAAGGGTTGGGGCAACATCAGCTTCAATTTGCTTACCAACCATACTAAAAACTTCTTTATGAAACTTTAACGGTATAGGCTCAATATCTTGACCCAATTCTGGAACCCATTTCCATACTGAAGGTATATGATCAACACAATCTGTACTTAAACGAGTTATATTGCCCGGATTAAATGCCATCATATTACCAACTTTTTTAGGCTTTTTAGTTTTATGAATATGGCCATTCACTAACAAAGAAACCCCCTTAATTTCTTTAATGGGAATAACACCAGGATAGCTCTCACCAAAATCAAGGTTTTCATGTGTTAACCAAATCATAAAAGGATTTGAATCAACTAATTTAGCGGGTGGGGTAACTTCTTCAGGAATTTTACTTCCATAAGGAGTGGAACCAATTAAAACTGTTTTATCACCGATTGCCATTTGGATTTCAATACCATTTTTTTCTAAAGTTATTAAAACACCAGATTCTCTTAATAAAGTGATTGCAACATCATCGCTTAAATTAATTTGACTTTTTTCATGATTACCTTCAATACTTGCACATGGCTCAGGCAATCTTCTTAATATTCTTGTTAATTTCGTTAACATTTCAATGTTATTTTCATCATCAACATGAAACAGATCGCCAAGAATAATCATATAAAGATTTTCTTTTAAAGATATTTCTACCGCTTGATTAATTTTATCCAATACAGTGCTTGTAAAATCAATATCAATTCTTTTGCCAGGTTTTTTACTCCAGATATGTGGATCTCCAACAAAAAGAATTCCATTATACCCCTTTAATTTATGCATGCGACTCTCCAATAAAATGGTCTTTTGTAACTTCTTGATGACAAGTAGGGCAAACACCTTTGTTTTCACTTAAAAACTTTTCAATTTCAGCTTGAACTCTTTCCTCATTTATTTTTAAGTTATTTTTCTTAGTTTCATAATCATCTAATAAAAATAAATTAGCTTCAATTTCAGAAATTAGTTTTTCCAGTTCTTTAATATCATTTAATTTTAATTCATTATCTAAAAGATAATTAATCTCTTCAACATCATTAAATTTTTCAGTAACTTGTAATTTTTGAATTAGGTCTTCTAATTCAGTAACTGAATTTAATTTTGGTTCTACAATATCGACATCAATATGACCGATTTGAATGGCTTTTTCTGCCACCATAATCCAATTAATCATTTTATCCAAATCAACAGTCGGCAATAACTCAACATCTTCTATATGTTCTTGCAATTGAGCAATATTACTGACATTGAAATTTTCAATTAAATTAGATAACAATTGTTCTAAATGATCACAGCCTTTAATTGTAGGCTCTTCAATTGCTATATTGCACAAACTTAATTCTGATAAATGAATAAAATCTTCTAATTGCTTAAGTAGTCCAAACAACTCATTGATTTGACCTTCACTTTTAGACAATTCTAAATAAGTAGCTTTATTAGTTTCAGCTAACTTAACGATTTCTTCAATATTGGAAAGCTCATTTAATTGCTTTCTAATGTTATCAAAACGCTCTTCTCCATCTTTAACCAATTGTTTGAATTGACGAGTTTTTGACTTAATAGTTTCCATCATTTTCTGAATTAACAAAGACTCCTTTCCTAAGGAAAGAATTTTTGCTCTTTGTTGTGGCTTAATATCTGAGCCAATCATAAAAATTGGCTGTTTTTGATTGCCAATATGAACATCAATATCTTCTGTAGTAAGAATTTTTAATTCTTTACTAATAAAATTAGGAACATCACTTGAATTAAATTCAGCAGTAATAAAATTACCATCTACGAATAAAGAATATTTAACTTTTTGTGGATTATCTTGATTTGTATTTTTAAATCTTTGCCACAATACTTGTCTTTTTTTACTTAACTCTATTAAAACTTGAGCTTCATCAGTATGGTGCTTTATATAACTATCGGAAGAATCATTATATGCAACTGCTTTAATAGCTGTTGCCAAAACACTCTTTCCAATATCATTTTCACCAATTAAGCAAGTTAAATAAGGGTGGAGTTTAAATTCTGTATCATGATGAGACATAAACTGACGAAGCCGAATACTATGAATATAATCAGCATTTTCATCTTCTTGAAAATCAGTATCGTGCACAATTTCCGCTTCTAAATTCTTACCATCAGAAGCTAATTGAATAACTCTTCCATAATCTTTAAAATACTTCCAATCATGGTGAGAAATAATAATGGTTTGTATTTTTAATTTCTCGGAAATTTCACCAATAATTTTTGCAAAAATTGGAACATGGTCAGGCTTAAGCCAACAATCTGGTTCATCTAAAACAATAAACTTTCTATGCTGTAATCTAGACAAAGCAATTAATCGTAGACCGGTAGAAACAATATTGGCAATAGAACCCCCGTTGCCTTCATAAATACTTTCTCTACAACCATCATTTAAAGCTTCAATTTTTAATGCGGGTAAATTATGATAAGTATACAAATCAAAAATGATGTCCTTATCTTTTTTCAAGACATCTTTAACAAAATAGGTTAATAATTCGCTAAATGCCCCAATGTTTTTTTGATGAAGAGCACTTTGTAGATGTTGCAAAAACTTTAAATAGTCTGGTTGTTTAGCTAACCATTTTTTAGCATCTTGAACCTTTTTTTCAACAAGATCTTTTTCAGTTTGTAATCCTTGAAAATGACCCTGTAAAATATAGGCAATTCTCAAGCACTCTTCTGCAATTTTAAAATTATTGCCTAAAGACATAAAATACTCCAATTAATTAGCAGATTGTTTAATGCTATTAATTAATGCACTCTTTTCATTAACTTCTTTTTCTAAGCTAGTTACTGCTAACTCATACTTTTCAAGTTGAGAAGCATTTTCTTCTTCCCAATCCTTCAAAAGACTCTTTAACTCATCTACATTACTTGTGCTGTATTTTTCTTGGGCAATTTGAGCAAGTCTTTGATGATTTTCACGAGCAGCTTCAATTTTTGTATTAATTTGAATAGCCCCTTGAATAATTTTTTTACTTTTTTCTTGTAATTCTTTAAATTTTTCTTGAGCAGTAGACATATTTTTCTCCAATAATTATTTGGTTGCGATTATAACATAATAGAAGAAAATAATGCAACAATAATATTAAAAGAAAAAGCCTTCATTTTAATGAAGGCTTATTTGTTCTTTGTATTTAATTAATTTATTTTTTAGAAACTATAATCACAATAAAGATGAGCAAGACCACTCATTGTCCAATCTGGAATAGCGTACTTGGGAGCACTTAATGTTGCAGAAGCACCCAACTCATCAGTCATAGTATAACTTGAATAATTACTTGTAGCAAATCTAACAGTCCAAGTACCATCAGCATTATCATTAGCCCAAGCTAAAGTTGGGTTGTAAGAAACCAAATCCCAAAATATATTCATTTCCCAAGCAGTCATTGATAATGTTTCATCATATAAATAATTTTCTCCCAAAACTCTACCATGTGAAAATGTATTTTGAGGAATAACTTCAATTTTAGGAACGCCACCGCCATTACAGTTAGGTTTTGTTACAATATCAGCATTATCCACCTTATAAATGCCTCTTGATGAGTATTTAGGTAAAAGATCACTTAACCACACATTAGGAATTACTCTATTAGCAGCAGTTTGCGAAGCTCTTGTTCTATTTGCTGAATTTATATCATTACCCAAATAAACATCTTTTGCATAAACCTCTTTATCTGCAATTAAGTCACCACCCTCAATTGCATCAGTAGTTGCAGAACCACTTGCTGCTGGTGCTGTTAATGTCGTTGGTAAAGAAGCAGTTCCCACCTTAACAATGCCTGTTGCATATAAATTATTGGTTTGAATATCACCAGTATTATAAATTGTTCCAGATCTAATTGTGTTAGCAAGAATACCAAAACCTTGTAACCAACCGTTATATGAAATATTAGTAGCATTTTCTATACTATAATTACCCATATTTAAATTACCTAACATTGTTGAAGTACCATCAAGTCTTAAATATTGAGCATCATAAATAGAAGTATCTGTTGAGCTAACACGATATGCAATTTTACCAGCGGCATTAATAGTGTCAAAATCGGGCGTGGTAGCACCATCGCCAGTAGCCGTCCAACCCGCATTATAGCCCATTAAAGTAAACACATCAGTGCTAATTTCTCTTGAAACCCCACTTTGAGGTCCCATCTTTCTCATTGCCGCACCAATCCAATCATATTTGATTGGGTTTCCAGCACTTGGACAGGTTAAAGCGTTTCCTTTTTCGCAAATACCAGTATCTGTTGTAACAATACCTTCTATTCTTCCTTCGGGAGTTTTTCTAAGCTCGATAACATAATTCACCCCAAACAAATTAACAGAACTAAAAGTAGCCGGTAAAAATTGATGAGGGACAAAGGGACCACTTGCATTTCCTTTTAGAACCTCTATTGACATTTCTTGTTTTGAGTCAGTACTCAATATATATGCCAAGTTAACTTGTTCTTTAGCAATATATGCAGATAATGCTTTTCCTACCTCTGCAAATTGTTCACCCGCATTTTCTGCTCTTCTAATATCTGTTTTCTTAACTTCCCACTGAATCATAGAAATGAAAGCAAGACTACTTAAGCTTAAAACAAGAATAAGCTCAATTAAGCTAAATCCTTTTTCTCTTTTTATATTTATCATATGTATTCCAATAATTTTAAAATTTAATTATGAAGTTGTTAATAAGAGTAATACAAAAAAAAGAAGTATTTTCAAGCATTTTAAAAATTAACAATTAATATAATTGACAGCATATCAAAAATACCATAAAATTCAAATCCAAATATAATACAAAGGAGCGATATTTTGGATAAAAAACAAGTCCCTAACCCAAACTTATTAAAAGGTGCCTTAATTGTTTTCTTTATTCTTTTAACGATTAACTTTACCACCTTGATGAATCAAAAATCAAAAGAGGGAAAAGTTTCTGATTATGACTATAGTGTTTTCATGGCAGAAGTTAAGAAAAATACCATTGAATCCGTTACTATTGTTGAAAAACTAAGTGGCCCTAGAGAACTAAAGATTAAACCAAAAGAAGGTTCTACCTATACAATGTTTGACCCAAAAGATTCAAATCTTGTTCCCAAGCTTGTCGAATCCAATGTTAAAATCATAACTGAAGTAGAACCACCACCAAGTTTTTGGTCTACTTTCTTTTTTACTTGGGGGCCAACTTTATTTTTTGTAGCAGTCCTTGTTTGGTTAATGCGTAAAACTGCTAATGGTGGAGGCAAGGGACTCTTTAGCTTTAATAAAAGCAAAGCACAGCTTATCGACCCTAGCAAAATTGAAGTAAGCTTCAAAGATGTTGTCGGCTGTGATGAAGCTAAACAAGAAATTCAAGAATTTGTTGATTTCCTTAAGAATCCAGATAAGTTTTCAAAATTAGGCGGTAGAATTCCTCGTGGCATGTTACTTACTGGACCAGCGGGAACTGGTAAAACTCTTCTTGCCAAGGCATTAGCTAAAGAAAGTGGTGTTCCATTCTTCTCAATGTCTGGTTCAGACTTTGTTGAAATGTTTGTTGGTGTTGGTGCTTCTCGTGTTCGTGACATGTTTGAAAATGCACGAAAAGTTGCTCCTTGTGTTTTGTTTATTGATGAAATTGATACCATTGGTGGCAAACGTGGACAAAGTAATTTTGGTGGGGGTGGTCAAGATGAAAGAGAACAAACACTAAACCAAATCTTGGTTGAGCTTGATGGTATGGATACACACAAAGGTGTTATTTTAGTAGGTGCCACAAATAGACCAGAAATTCTTGACCCTGCACTTCTTCGTCCGGGACGAATTGACCGTCAAATTGTAGTCAATTTACCAGATATTAATGGTAGAGAAGAAATTCTTAAGATTCATAGTAAAGAAGTCCCACTTGCTACCAATTGCAATTTGCGTAAAATTGCACGTGGAACACCAGGATTTTCTGGTGCTGAACTCGCAAACCTAATTAATGAGTCTGCTATTTTTGCAGCACGTAGAGGAAGCAAATTTGTTGAACAAATTGATTTGGAAAAATCAAAAGATAAAATCATGATGGGTGTAGAGCGTCCAACGCTTGCAATGTCAGAAGAAGATAAGCGCGATACAGCCTATCACGAATCTGGACATGCAATCATTGCCAAACTTATGCCGCAAGCAGATCCCGTATATAAAGTGACCATTATTCCTCGTGGAAGAGCTTTAGGGGTGACTATGCAAGTTCCAGAAAAAGATAGATGGTCATACAAAAAAGAATACTTGTTAGAAAGAATTGCTATTTTGATGGGTGGTAGAGCAGCAGAAGAAGTATTCTGTCACACTATGACCAATGGAGCATCTAACGATATTGCGGTTGCAACCAATACTGTTCGCTCTATGGTTATGGAATGGGGCATGGGCAAACTTGGACCAATCGCTTATGGTGATCGCCAAAACGGATTTTTAGGTAGCAGTGGGATTAGTTCTTCAGCAATTTCAGAACAAACCCATAGAGAGGTTGATCTTGAAGTTCGTGAAATTATTGAGAATCAATATCAACTTGCTAAGCAATTGTTAATTGAACATAAAGATAAAGTGGAAGCAATGACTTCTGCTCTTATGGAAGTAGAAACATTAGATGAATGGCAAATCCACAATATTATGGAAGGCAAACATTTTAATGAAAGTGCTGAACTAAGAGATTTATCTCCAATCGAAGAAACCCCAATCGTGATTGTTGATGGAAAAAATGTTCTTGGTAAAAAAGAAGAATCTACATTTATTCCAGATGTTATCGTAAAATCATAAAGACTATAAACTCACAAAAAAAGACCCAAATGGGTCTTTTTTTATATTTATCAAATCAAATAGAAAGTTTCATTTTAGGACTAGCCTTAAAAATTGGAACTACTTTTTCTTTTTTTTCTAAGGCTTCTAAAAAGTTTTGGTGTCCCGCCTCTTCTTTTTCTGAAACTGTTATTTCAGCTAAATTAATATTAGAAAATCTTTTCACTGGTGGTCTAGTCCAATTAGTTTGTTCTAAATTAGCTTCAATATCTTCTGTTGAATGGCGTTTATTCATTTCAATATAACAATCAGCCAATAATTGACAGTCTAATAATGCACCGTGACCATCTGATTCTCGCTGAGCTAAATCGATACCAAATCTTTTACAAATATCATCTAACTTATGCTTTGATTCTTCAGGAAAAATTCTTCTATCTAATTTTAATGTGCAAACAGCATTACTTACATAACCCCAAAGCTTACCCTTATTTACTCTATCAAGCTCTGCATTCATAAATTTAATATCAAAATCTGCATTATGAATAAGTAACTCAGAATCTTTTATAAAATCCAATAATTGTTCTACGACTTGTACAAAAGTAGGAGCATCCTTAACTTTTTCGTTATCAATTTGGTGAATTTTTACAACTTCTTCAGGAATATGTCTCTGTGGATTAATTAAACTATGAAATGTTCTTCCTGTTTTTTTTCCATCAATTAACTCAACTGCTCCAACTTCAATAATTCTATGACCCTCTTCTGGTCTTAAACCAGTGGTTTCTGTATCAAATACGACTTGTCTTTTCATGTTTATCCTTTTCTATTATTTATTAATTATATAGTATTCCAAAAATATTTCAATAAATTTAGAAATTATAATCACAATAAACATGAGCCAATGCTGTACTCGTTCCTCCCCCAGGTGGCATAGATAGCGTCATATCAGCCTTAGGAGGGGTAACGGCAAGTGATGAATTGTTAATTACATATCCATTATAATTATAGCTTTTTAAATTAATTGTCCAACTAGTTGCCCCGTCTACGGCATAAACCATATTAGGAACATGAGTCACTAAGTCCCACTGCACATTCGACTTAAATGTATCTGCCAAAGCAGCATTAGTAAGAGTTGGATCAGTTGGTTGTGCTGCTAGCCAAGCAGCGAAACTCGTAATATCTAAAGTGTGAGTTAAGAAATTTTCACCCAACAATTTTCCTTGCCCCTGTTGAAATTGTGGAATAACTTGAATTTTTGGGGTTCCACCACCATTACAAGTAGGCTTTTGAACAGTTCCACCATCAAGAACCGCATAAACACCTCTTGAAGAATATTTGGGTAAAAGATCACTTAACCAAGCATTAGGAATATTTCTATTGGCAGTAGTTTGATTAACTCTAGTTCTATTATCTGAATTAATGTCATTACCCAAATAAATATCACGTGCATATAAATTCTTATCAACAATAACATCACCAGCTTCAATCGCATCTGATATTACACCAGATGCTACTGCTACAGTACCTAGTTCTGTTGGCATTTGTGCATCTCCAACTTTCATTATGCCATCAATATATATATTTTGTGTTTGGATATCTCCAGTATTATAAATATATGCAGAACGAATTGTATTGGCTAACACACCATAACCCTGCAACCATCCAGTATAAGAAATATTCGTTGCATTATCTATGTTATAATTACCCATGTTTAAGTTGCCTAGCATCGTATTTGAAGCATCCAACCTCAAATATTGTTGGTCATAAATTGTTGTATCTAATGGTGAAACTCTATAACCTATTTGTCCCGCTTCATTAATTACAGAAGAGCCACTAGAATCTGCATATAATGCGCTATTTATTTTCCAACTTGCATTCACCCCTAATAAATCAGTGCTAGTTCCATTTACTCTTACCACACCGCCATAAGGACCCATTTGTTTTAAAGCAATACCAACCCAATCATATTTTATTTGATTAGTAGCACTAGGACAGTCCACTTCCCCAAACTCACAAACTGGAGCGGAAGAAAGAATAACTCCCTCTACAATACCACCAAGATTATGTTTTATTTTAATAGTATAAGAACTACCAAAAGCATGTTCTGTATTGAAATTTGTTTCTAAATATTTGTGTCCATTAAAAGTACCAGAACTTACACCTTGCAAAACTGACAAAGGCATTTCAGATGATGTATTTACTGGAATATTGTAAACTAAGTTTAGTTGTTCTCTAACAATATAAGAAGCAAGTGCCTCACCCACTTTTACAAATTGTGTACCTGCTATTTCAGCTTTTCTTAAATCTACTTTTTTAGATTCCCACTTCACAAAAGAGACAAAAGCTAAACTACTTAGTCCCAAAACTAATAAAAGTTCAATTAGAGTGTATCCCTTTTGCTTTTTATTTTTTATCATTTTCATTCACATAAAATTTTTATTTTTAATAATAATATGAAAAACCTTTTTTGCAAGTTTTCATTAATTTTAAACAAAAAAAACAGAAGTTTAAAATCTTCTGTTTTTAAATAAGAAATTATATTTTTTTAAGAATAGATTTATTGACTTTATTCTTTTTATTTAACTTTAAACGAAGCATTGCTTCTTCATAATATATTTCTAGTTCATTTCTTAGATAAGAATCATACAAATAATCCAACATCCAAACATCTTTATGTTGTTTTTCACTTTCCAAAGAATTCATTAATTCATTTTGTATTCTTGAATCCATCAAAAATGAAAAGACTTTTTTCATTTCGCTTAATTTTAAATCTTTTGGTTTTTTCATTTTTCTACAATCGTTACCATAACTTCATCAATTCTATAACCATCGACATCTACAATTTCAAAAACCACATTTTCAAATTCAAACTTTTGGGCTTTTTTCGGGATACATTTCATTTTATACATTAAAAATCCACTAATCGTTTCATAATTTTCTTCACCAGGTAAGCTCTCCCAATTAAATAGTTTTTTAACTTCGCCAATAGAAGCCTTTCCATCAATAAGCCACGAGTTTTGGTCTCTTTTTACTATTAATTGAGTATCTTCAACATAAGAAACTACATTACCCATTAATGTAGCCAACACATCATTTAATGTTATTAAGCCGACCATCATTCCAAACTCATTAAAAACACAAGCAATATCTTGCCGAGTTTCTCTAAACTTATCTAATACATCTAAAAGATTAATAGAATCAGGCATGGTTAAAATAGTTTTCAACCCTTGTTCTTTTAGTTTCTCTCTACTGAAAGCAACAGGCTGATTTGATAAAATATTTTTTAAAATATCCCTAGAATCAATATACCCAATCAAATTATCTAAATTAGTATCACAAACCAAAAATCTTGCATGTGGATGTTTAATCAATTTCGCCACAATATCTTCTTGTGTATCATTAATATCTAAGAAAACAATATCGTTCTTCATTGTCATTGCAGACAATATATTTCTATCAGTTAAAGAAAAAACATTTTCAATGATTTTATGCTCATTTTTTTCAAGAAGTCCAGTTTCAGCACCCTCATTAATTACAGCAGAAACTTCTTCAAAAGTTATTTCCTCATCTCTACGAACATCAATTTTTAATGCTTTTAAAATCAATTCAGCCAAATTAGACAGCAACCAAACAAATGGTTTTAATATTTTAATTGTTAAAAGTAATGGACGAATTGAAAAACAAGCAACACCCTCTGGATTTGAAAAAGCAATCTTTTTTGGCAACAACTCACCAAAAAGTATGAATACCGCAGTAATTAAAAACACACTTAGAGTTAAAGCTAAAGTGCTTGCGATTGTTTCACTAATTCCTAAGGAAATAAATTTTTGAGCAAATATTGGTGTAAAACTTTGCTCACCAAAAATACCTGATAAAATTGCTACAACATTTAATCCTATCTGAATAACCGTAATAAATGTGTTAGGTGATTGTGTTAAATCTAAAACATACTGTGCATTTTTATCCCCATTTGCAATGAGGTTTTGTAACTTTAATTTTCTAGATGAAGCAATTGAAAATTCTGCGGTTGAAAAAAATGCATTTAATATAAGAAGAAACACCAACAATAAAATAATATCTAAAGTATCCATAAAAACCTCACAAAAGTCACCAAATGTGGCTTTAATTTTTTAATGATAACATAAATTTGCTATACATATCAATTAGATTATTGAGCTAACAAGTCAAGGTTTAAAACTTAAAATCAATAGTCAAATTTTATATTATGTCTAAAAATACTTTAAGTCATATAAAAAATCCCGCATTGCGGGATTTTAGTTTAGTTGCTTAAATATTTCTGTAAATAGTTTGTCGGATCTAATAGCTGAGTGGGCTTTTCTTTTTCTAATCCCCATTCTTTTATTGGTTCCTTAGTTCCTTTTTCATACATTTCTAAATGTAGCATTGATTTGGGTCTGCCCTTGTCTTTCCTTAAAACCATCTTTACTTCACCAATAATATCGCCCTCTTTAACTTCTTTGCCAACAAATAAAGATTTATCAGGAATGATTTCACCATAATTGATAGTAAAATCATTGTGTTCAATTAAAACATACCAAGTATCATTCCACCAAGGTGAGCCCGCATGAACACCAGTAAAAGCATCAATCCTTATGATTTTACCATCCATCATACTATAAACCTTATCTGAATCCTCACAATATAAATCTATTCCTTCATGAATATGATTTTTTCTTTTCACCCCAAAAGCCCCCGGGTGAGGAGCAGAAGGAATTTCACTATATATCTCATAATTATTTAAGATTTTATTGCTTGTATTGTTATCAAATACAAAATTTTTCTTTAATGGGAACATTGATTTTTAGCCCTTTCTTGTTTTTCAATATAGATAATTTAGAAAATTTAAAAAGTAAAGACTAACTTTCTATTTCTGGCTTCAATCCGTGATACTTTCTTGCCGCTTTACATTTAGGATTTTGTTTACCATTAGGCAACCAAACTGGGAATTTTTCACAAATATCGGGTCTTGCAGCATATATTGAACAAGAACAAATTTTTCCAACCTCACCATTCAATGACTCACATCTACCTTTAAATTCTTCTACACCCTTCATAGAAGCTATACCACTTTTAATATTAATTTTTGACCAAGGAACTTGTGGATTTTCAACCCTATCAAATTCAACCTTAAAATATGCACAACAAGCACCACACTCCATACACGGAACTGGCTTATTAGATATATCTACAACTTTAAAATATTCTAAAAAATTAATTAATTTTTTTAACATTTAAATCCTTAAACAATCATTTTATTGATTGATATTTTAACATGAGTAAGCCAAATAAAAAAGCCCCAAATGGGGCTTTAAGAGATAGAAACCTAAATTATTACTTCATGTAAGATGTAACAATCTCAACTCTTCTGTTTTGGACATTGCAAGCAGAATTTTTAGATGAGCTAACATCTTTACACAATAATTTGCTTTCGCCAAACCCTTGTGACTTCACAATTTCTTTATTTAATCCTTGTGCAATTAAATAAGTTCTAACTGCGTCTGCTCTTCTTTCACTTAAAGCTTGATTATATTTTTCAGATCCAATTCTATCAGTGTGTCCTTGCACTTCAACCTCTATAGGCTTTAATCCCAACACTTTTTCTTTGAGAAGTTCTCTTCCTTCAATAGAAAGAACTGCTGAATCAAATCTAAATAAAACTTCAGCACTAATTACAACCTTTTCAGCTTTCACTACTTTGGGGGCTTCAACTTTAGCTACTGGGGCAGGTGTTACAGGAGTTTCAGCCTTTGGTTTCTCAATCACATCACCACATTCCACATTGGGAACTTTGGGACCAGATGTAGTCCAACATACTCCAAACCCATTTTTAACAACGGCATTTGAACCATCTTTTAAATAAGCTTGTGCTTCCTCAGCAAAAACTGGGGAAGCTAAAAATGATACAAAAGCTCCTAATAATACTAATTTTTTCATATTTTTTCCTTTCTTTGTTATTTTTAAAAACCGAAACAACTAAAATGATAACAATTAAAAATAGAAAATCAAATTTTTTTCCTTATTTTTCAATAAGATAATTAACAATAGGAAAACTTAAGACTTAATATTTTTTAAAAACACAAAAAACCTATTTAAAACACATAATTATAAAAAAACTGTTATTACCCACTACATTTTAACGATACATTATTTTTTTGATATTTTTTAAAATAAAAATGAAAAAATCACTTGCTAAAAATGAAAAAATTTTATATTTTATAAAGGAAATGGAACAAAAGTAAGTTATTTTATTACTATGTTCCTTATTTACTTTAATTAGCAAAATTATTTCACCATTTTTGTTAATTATTGTGCTATAATTCAACCCATATTTGAAGAAGGAATAACATGACATATAATGCCTCATCCATTAAAGTTCTAAAAGGATTAGAACCAGTTCGTAAAAGACCAGGAATGTACATTGGAGAAACTAATCGTAATGGTTTACATCATTTAATTTTTGAAATTTTAGACAATGCAGTAGATGAGGCATTGGCTGGACACTGTAATAAGATTAATATTACATTCCACCCAAAAGATAACAGTGTAGAAATTTCTGATAATGGTCGTGGTATTCCCGTTGATATTCACCCAGAAGAAGGGATTTCTGCCGCAACTATTATTTATACTGTTCTCCATGCTGGTGGTAAGTTTGAAAGTAGTGCAGACGGCTATAAGGTTAGTGGGGGTCTTCATGGTGTCGGAGCAACTGTTACTAATGCCTTATCTGCTTATCTTGAACTCAACATTAGAAAACATGGCAAGGTTCACTTTCAAAGATTTGAAAAAGGTATTCCAGTTGAACCCCTCAAGGTTATTCGTGATATGCTACCAGAAGAAGAAAACGGCACCACTGTTCGTTTTTCTCCCGATATTGACATGTTCCCAGAAGCAGTTGAAGAAGGCGGTATTCATTTAAGTGCTGACTATATTCGTGATCGTATTAAGCGCACCTCTTATCTTACGAAAAAACTTCTTTTTACCCTAACTGACGAAAATGGTGTTAAGACTGAATATTACTCAGAAAATGGTATTGAAGATTTGGTTAATGACCAAACATCTATTTTGAAGCCCCCAGTTGGTAAAGACGAAGAATTGGATGAAAGTGTTCCACTCACTCTTTTTGATAAAAACATTTACTTCACAGCAAAAGATGAAGTTTCTTCAGTAGAAATCTGCTTTAACTATGTTAATAAATATTACCAAAATAATATTTTGTCTTTTGCAAACAACATCTATACGGAACTTGGCGGAACCCACGTTAAGGGATTCGAAATGGCTCTTAAGAAGGTTTTGATTGATTATGCTGTTAAGCATCACGATTTGAAGCAAGTTTTTACTACTGAAGATTGTATTGAAGGTATTAACCTTGTTATTTCTTTCGCTACTCAAGAACCTAAGTTTAGTGATCAAACCAAAAAGAAGCTCTCTACTGGTTTAGGACAAAAACTCACATATGCTGCTGCAAAAGAATTCCTTGAAGACTTCATGGATAAGAACCCTCAAATTGCATCAGCTTGGGTAGACCGAGTTATTACTGCTCAAAAAATGCGTGAAAAGTTTGAGAAAGAACAGAATCGTGTTCGTAAGGAACAAAGTGTTGGAGGATTAGGAAGCCCAATTAAGCTAGCAGACTGCCAAAGCAGAAAACCAGAAGAATGTGAGATCTTCTTAGTAGAGGGTGATTCTGCGGGAGGTTCTGCAAAACAAGCTCGTGATCGTAGAACTCAAGCAATCCTTCCTCTGCGAGGTAAAATCCTTAACATTTCAAAAGCAACTGGTAAAAAGATGCTTGAAAGTGAAGAAATTAAAAACCTGATTGGGGCATTGAAGTGCGGCTTTGGTGAAGAATTCAATTATGAAAAGCTTCGCTATCATAAAATCATCATTATGTCTGATGCGGACGTGGACGGTGCACACATTGCCACATTGTTCCTTAACTTTTTTGTGAATGAAATGCCAGAACTTGTTAAGAAGGGACACATCTATTTAGCAATGCCTCCACTTTATGTCGCAAAAAAGAAAGACCAATATACTTATTATCAAGACAAGGAAAAACTTGATACTGCTTTTCCAACAGGAGTTCCTAATGGAATCAGTGTTCAGCGATTTAAAGGTCTTGGAGAAATGGACCCCAAGCAACTGGATGTGACAACCATGAACCCAAAAAGTCGCAATCTCATGCAAGTGAAATTTGATGAAGATAATCAAGAAAACATTATGCGTGTTTTTGAAGAGTTGATGGGTGTTGAGGTAGATAAGCGTAAAGAGTTCATTATGAACAATGCAAAACTAGCCGACCTAGATATTTAATTAGAAATAAAGGAAATTATATGAAAAAAGAAGAAATTGACACCAGTGTTCTCCATTTTGGCAATATTGAAGAACTTGCCCAACAAAAATATCTAGACTATGCAATGTCGGTTATTACTTCTCGTGCATTACCTGATGTCAGGGATGGTCTAAAGCCCGTTCAAAGACGCATCTTATTTGCGATGCATGATTTAAAGTCTAGCAGTAATGGTGCTTATAAAAAGTCGGCTCGTATCGTCGGTGATGTGATTGGTAAATACCATCCTCACGGAGACTCTTCTGTTTATGAAGCCATGGTTCGCACCGCTCAACCATTTAGCATGAGAATGCTCTTGATTGATGGTCAAGGTAACTTTGGTTCTGTAGATGGCGATAGTGCTGCTGCGATGCGTTATACTGAAGCACGCTTCCACAAATTTGCGGAAAAAATGTTTGATGACATTGAACTCAACACTGTGGATATGGTTGAAAACTATGACGGTAGCACAAAAGAGCCATCTGTTCTTCCCCTTTCAATTCCTAATTTGTTAATCAATGGTGTTCAAGGAATTGCTGTGGGTATGGCTTCAAATATTCCTCCACATAACCCAATTGAAGTAATGAATGCAGTAAAATACTTAATTCAAAACAAAATGAATGGAACTGAATATACTATTGATGAATTAGTTAATTTAGTCCCAGCCCCAGATTTTCCGACAAAAGGACTTGTTCATGGCACTTCTAGCATGAGAGATGCTTGGACAACTGGTAGAGCAAAAATGAAGTTACGTGCTCGTTGGACTGAAGAAATTATTGATGGTCGCACCGTTATTGTTGTTAATGAACTCCCTTATCAAGTTAACAAGGAAAAACTCAAGAAGAAAATTACTGAGCTAGCACTTCCAATTAATGACAAAGATCATCCCAACTTTGGCAAACCAGAAGTTGATGGTATCTATGAAGTGATTGACGAATCTGACAAGACTGGCAATCGTCTTTGCATTTATCTCAAGCATGGTCATGAGCCAGAAATTATTTTTAACCGCTTAATTCAGTTAACTGAACTAGAAGTTTCTATTAACTACAATGCAACTGTTATTGTAAACGGTGAACCTAAACTTCTAGGCTTGCTTAGTATTTTAGAAGAATTCATTAAGCATCGCAATGAAGTTATTACTCGTAGAACTCAAACTCTGTACGATAAAAACTTAGCTCGCCAAATTATCCTTGAAGGATTAATGAAAGCAGTTCATCCAGATAATTTAGATAAAGTCATCGCAATTGTTCGTCAATCAAAGGAAGTTAAGGATGCAAGAGAATCTCTTATCTCCTTGCTTGAAATCAGTGAAGAACAAGCGAATGCTATTTTGGAAATGAACCTCAAGCGCTTGACTGGTTTAGAAATCGAAAGTATGCAACAAGAACTGGATATTAAGCGAGTCCAAAATATTGAATATCGTCATATTCTTGGAGATCAAAACAAGCGATATGAAATTATGCTTGAAGAAAGCGATAGTCAAATTCAAAGCTTTATGACCACTAAAGAAGATTTAGACCGCTATTGGACTAATCTTCCTTATTCAAAGCGTCTAACCCATATCAATCCAAAGCTTTTGGAAACAAATCTTGGCTCTCTCGTGAAAGAAGAAGAATGTGTCATTCTTTACACCAATGAAGGTTATATTCGTCGTTGCCCAATTGAAGACTTCAAGGAACAAAATCGTGGCACTCAAGGCAATAAAAAGTTTGACCTCAAGAAAAATGACTACATTGTTAATACTATTGACACCTTCTCTCACGACTCTTTGATGTTTATTACCGAAAAGGGGCAAGCATTTACTATTCAAGCGTATGAAGTAGGAACCAACCTAAATGGTATCCACATCAACAATCTTCTGCCATATAAGAAAGAAGAAGATAAGATTGCAAAAATTCTTTCAGTTAACTTTGAACAAGAAGGTCAACTTACACTCATTACCAATAGTGGTATGGTGAAACGTGGTAACTTGCAAGATTATATTAAATCTTCTGTTTACAAAGCTGGTATTCGTGTGATGAGAATTTCTGAAGATGATGCAATTTTTGATGCACATATCACCACAGAAAATAATGACTTGATGTTCTTTAAGGCTGATAACTCAGTATCCAGAACTGATGTTGAAAACTTTAGCATTAAAAAGGGAAGAGTCACAGCAGGTCTTCGTGGAACTAAGCTCACAGACAAACTTATTGGAGTTATTTCTGTAGATAAAAATGACGAAAACGGTATTGTTGCGACAGTGACTGAAAATGGCTTAATTAAACTTTCTTATGTTAACGAATATCGTCAAACATCAAGAAACTCAAAGGGTGTTAAGGCATTCAAGGAAAATGACCGTAGTGGTTCACTTGTCAAAGCTTCTTATGTTGACGACCAAGAAAATAGTGATATTGTAACTGTAACTAAGAAGGGTGTTATTAATAGAATTAATCTAGCACAATTCAGAGTTATGAGCAGAAACACTACTGGTGTTAAGCTTATTGATTTAGGCAAGGGAGATGAGATTGTTTCAGTCTTTATTGTTAAGGGGGACTCGTCAGAAAATGAACCAGTCTTAGCACAAGATGAAACAGTTGAAGTCTCACAAGAAGAAAATGAAATTGCATAAATAGCATTTCACACCAAACCAATAAGCTCTTTGATTCGTCTTAGGGCTTATTTTTTATACAGGAAATTAAAATGATTATTGATGAAAAAATTTATCGCCAAAGAATGATTCAAAAATATGTAAATGAACTTTCTGAAAAACTTAATAAACCTAAAGAGATTTTAATGTCACACGGTTTAAGTATTACAGATTTTAAAAGTAGTGTTTCCATTACTTATGAAGATGGCTCCACCTCTTTTTTTAAACATGCTTTTTTTGTACAAAATGAAGACTGCTTTGCTGTTTTCACCGAACATTGTAGTTATCATGAATTTAAAAAGGTTTGGCTTGAACTTATAGTTGAAGACCCTCCAAGACAAATGGAGTTGTTTTAAGACATATGAAATCAATGTAGAGTGCTTGACATAACTTAATAATATTGTAAATTTTTCGTAAATACATTTATGTGTTATAAAAATAATAATAAGGACATATTATGATTCGCTCTCTACATATTGCTAGAACCGGCTTAGATTCAGCCCAAAGTCAACTTGATGTTATATCAAACAACCTAGCAAACGTTAGCACTAATGGTTACAAAAGAACAAGAGCTATATTCCAAGACTTGTTGTATCAAAACATCAGACAACCAGGTGCTCAATCTTCTCAACAAACTCAAGTTCCAGTAGGCTTGCAACTTGGAACTGGTGCTAAACTTGTTTCTACAGAAAAAATTCATACTCAAGGTAACTTAACTAGAACCGATAACTCTTTAGACTTTGCTGTTAACGGTAATGGCTTTTTCCAAGTATTATTACCAGATGGAACAACAGGTTACACCAGAGATGGAGCATTCCAAAGAGATAATAGTGGTCAATTAGTGACCTCAGATGGATACCCACTTCAGCCATCAATCACTTTACCAGACAATACAACTTCTGTTACAGTTTCTAATGACGGAGTTGTATCAATAACACAAGCAGGAAATAATGGTGCTGTTAATCTTGGAAATATTCCATTAGCTAACTTTATTAACGTTGGGGGTTTACAAAGTGTTGGTGGAAATATTTATGTTGAAACTGCTTCTAGCGGCGCTCCTAATGTTGCCCCACCAGGAACTAATGGCTTAGGTGTTATTAACCAAGGTTATGTAGAAACATCTAATGTCAACGTAGCAGAAGAATTAGTTACAATGATTCAAGCACAAAGAGCGTTTGAATTAAATTCAAAAGTAGTTAGCACAACAGACCAAATGTTAGCAAGACTATCTAACCTTTGACGTCCTCACCGCCCTAAAGAGACGGTGATTCCTCGAATGAGACTCCCACGTCTGGGAGAGTGAGGAAGGCATCTTGCTTTAGTTCATTAGACCGATGGCTCTTTTGAGAGTTCAAATCCAACGATTCTTTATATGCCAACCTGTGGTTATCGGCACTATTTTGATTTCTCAAATGATGCCTTCCACACTTGGGACAATCCCAAGCACTTACACTCAAACCCTTACGACCTCTCGGACCAGTCAAGGCTTTGCAATGACTACAGGTTTGAGTCGAGATTAAAATTCTTTCAGAAATTTCTTCATATTTCACATTGTGCTTTTTAGCTTTACTCTTCAATGCGGTTCTTAAATTTCCTAATCCACAATCAGTCCAAGCTTTCGCATGACCTTTTAATTTGGAACGAATTAATTTTTTAAAATCTATATCTGAATTAACAATGGTATGGTTATCTTGAATTAAATTCCATACCAACTTATTGGTAAAATCCTTTCTTTGATTTTTAATCTTTTTATGGATTGATTTGATTTGTTTCTTTTTCTTGGCTCTTTGAGCCTTGGCTAATTTATCTTGTGATTGCTTGAAATATTTTTGGGGTTCAATTTCTTGATAACTAACAGTTCCATTAGGCTGTTCAATACTGAAAGTCATCATGGGATTTAATCCTGGGTCTATGGCGGTTAAATTTTGCCCTTTACTTGTAAGAGATAATCTATAGGTTTCTTTATCTTCAACCGAATCAAAAACCATTTCAAAAGTAAAATTGATAAACCACTTACCAGTAGAATCACAACAGATAGAACCCGTTTTTATCACAGAGTTAGAGGGTAATTTTCTAGAATACCAAGTTTTTAACTTCAGTCCCATAAAGGAAAAAGTTCCTTTATGGTCAACTCTAATAGCTGAAGATTTAAAAGGTATCCAAGGTAAATTTCTATTCTGTTTATTTGTTCTGAATTTCAGATAAGGCTTTTTGAATTGAATCCTTCTAGTATCATATTCTTCACAAACGGCTTGAACCGTTTGTGAATGAAGGTTTAATTCTTTACTAGATCCAGAAGTTAAATTTTTCAAGTCATAATGATTCAACCATTTTTTCTTTCTTTTAACAGCTTGTTGCTGAACATCATTACAATAATTCCAAACAAAATTCACAGCACCAAATTGCTCAAATAAACTTTTAATCAATTTAGAATTAGAATCTTTAATTCTAAATTGATAGGTTGAAATTATTTTTTCAATCTTTTGTTGATTGGTTTTTTTAGCCATGAATAATTATTAATTAATATGGAATAATATTAGAATTACAATCAATATTTGTCAATATAAATTTTATCTTTGTGCTTAAAGCATCAAGCCTTCGTTACGACTACGGCTTGGCGAGCTTATATCTTCGGCTTAAAAGCCGAAGTTTTACGCTCGGAAAGGATAA
>JACCDQ011393157.1_pt1 | contig 64685 bp, 54 predicted proteins | sample 7446031 | NCBI WGS metagenome assembly JACCDQ01 (sample SAMN15323442, study PRJNA562643) | freshwater metagenome | isolation source: river surface water | place: USA:Blue River Watershed | collected 2017-08-17
ACCTGGAGCGAGCGGATGCCGGGCGTGAGATCGAGGATGCCGTGCAGGCGCTGGCGTTCGAGCCAGGTTTGCAGGGCGTGGACGCGCATGCGCAGGGCGATGTCGAGCTGGAGCGGGCCGTATTCGATCAGGACGGCGGCGTCACCGGAACGCCGATACACGACCTGCGGCGCGGTGGGGCGGGCGGGCAGCGTGTGGATGACGGCGGGCTCCGGAGGAGTGTCTCGCAAAGGATGGGAAGGAGGCGAAGGAGGCGGAAAAGCGTTTCCTTCGCTTCCTTTGGATCCTTCGCGAGACACCTGTTTGAATTTGGCAGAGGGTCGAAGGGTTTCGATGAGGCTGTCCTGGGCGTAGGCGAGTTCGCGGGCCTCCTGGGCGGTGACGGGGACGAAGCGGACTTTGTCGCCGGGCTTGAGCTGGCCCATTTTCCAGAGCTCGGCCTGCACGATGGTGACGGGGCAGACGAAGCCGCCGCAGCTCGGGCCGTCGGGGCCGAGGATGATGGGCATGTCGCCGGTGAAATCGATCGCGCCGATGGCGTAGGCGTTGTCGTGGATGTTGGACGGATGCAGGCCGGCCTCGCCGCCGTCGCGACGCGCCCACTCGGGCTTGGGGCCGATGAGGCGGACGCCGGTGCGGGCGGAGTTGTAGTGCACCTCGTAGGCGGTGGAGAGGAGCGTGGAGATGTCCTGCTCGGTGAAGAAGTCGGGCGCGCCGTGCGGGCCGTAGAGGACCTTGATCCGCCACTCGCGGGTGAGCGCGGGCTGGACGGCGGCGGGGGCGCGAAGTAGCGGGGCGGCGTCGGGCACGCCGGCGGGAGTGGAGCGGTTGACGCGGAGGACGTCGCCGACGCGGAGGGCGCGGCCGGCGTGGCCGCCGAAGAGGCCGAGGGTGAAGGTGGCCTTGCTGCCGAGGTAATCGGGCACGTCGAAACCGTGGCGGATGGCGAGGTAGGCGCGGAGGCCGGGGCCCTCGATGGAGCCGATGCGGAGGGTCTGGCCGGCCTTGACGCGGAAGGCGCGGTGAAACGCGACGGGTTTGCCGTCGAGGGTGGCGGGCATGGGCGCGCCGGTGAGGGCGAGGACGGCGGCGGTGTTGAAGCGGAGCGTGGGGCCGTTGACGGTGAGCTCGAGGCCGGCGGCGGTGTCGGGGTTGCCGACGAGACGGTTGGCGAGGCGGAAGGACAGGTTGTCCATCGGGCCGGAGGGCGGCACGCCGACGTCCCAGTAGCCGATGCGGCCGGGGTAGTCCTGCACGGTGGTCTGCGTGCCGCCTTCGAGGACCTCGACGGTGGCGGGGGCGTAGGGGAGCGTGGAGAGATACTTTGTCGTGACGGCGCCACCACGGAAGCCTTCGCTGGCGATGATCTGGCGGAGATAGCCGAGGTTGTTCTCGATGCCGTGGACGCGGGTGTCGGCGAGGGCGGCGTCGAGGCGGGCGAGGGCGTCGGCGCGGTCGGCGCCGTGGACGATGATCTTGGCGATCATCGGGTCGTAGAAAGCGGAGACCTCGGAGCCGGTCTCGACCCAGGTCTCGACGCGCGCGGTCTTGGGGAAATGGACGTCGGTGAGCAGGCCGGCGGCGGGCTGGAAGTTTTTGCCCGGATCCTCGGCGTAGAGGCGGACCTGGATGGAGTGACCCGAGGAGGGCACGCAGGCCGCGCCAATGTTCGTATTACGAACATTCGGTTCGGATCCCGAATGGGGAGCGGCGGAGGGAATGTTCGTAATACGAACATTGGTCGGGAGGGAGGCGCGGAGGTCGAGTTCGCCGGCGGCGGAGCGGATCATCCACTCGACGAGGTCGACGCCGGTGACCTCCTCGGTGACGCCGTGCTCGACCTGGAGGCGGGTGTTGACCTCGAGGAAGTAGAATTGGCCGGTGGCGTTGTCGTAGACGAATTCGACCGTGCCGGCGTTGGTATAGCCGGCGGCCTGGCCGAGGCGGGCGGCGCAGGCGAGGAGCTCGGCGCGTTGCTCGGCGGTCAGGCCGGGGGCGGGGGTTTCCTCGACGACCTTCTGGTTGCGGCGTTGGACGGAGCAGTCGCGCTCGCCGAGGGCGACGACGTGGCCGTGGGAGTCGCCGAGGATCTGGACCTCGATGTGGCGGGCGTGCTCGACGAATTTCTCGAGGAAGACGCCGCCGTCCTTGAAGTTGTTTTTCGCGAGGCGAACGACGGATTCGAAGGCGGGGGCGAGCTCGGCGGGTTTGCGGATGAGCGACATGCCGATGCCGCCGCCGCCGCCGGTGCTTTTCAGCATGACGGGATAGCCGATGCGGGCGGCCTCGCGCTTCGCGGTCTCGAGGTCGGGAAGGAGATCGGTGCCGGGGAGGAGCGGGACGCCGTGGGCCTTGGCGAGGGCGCGGGCGGAGTGCTTGGGGCCGAGCTGGCGCATCTGCGCGGCGCGCGGGCCGATGAAGACGATGCCGGCGGCCTCGCAGGCTTCGACGAAGGAGGCGTTCTCGGAGAGGAAGCCGTAGCCCGGGTGGATGGCCTGCGCGCCGGTGGCCTTGGCGGCGGCGAGGATTTTTTCGATGTCGAGGTAGGATTGGGCGGCGGGCGAGGCGCCGAGGTGGACGGCCTCGTCGGCCTGGGCGACGTGGAGGCTGTGGCGATCGGCGTCGGAGTAGACGGCGACGGACTTGATGCCCATGCGGCGGAGCGTGCGGATGACGCGGCAGGCGATGGCGCCGCGGTTGGCGATGAGGACTTTTGAGAACACGGGGAGGCGACGGAGTTTTTGAACCGCTAAAGGGCGCTAAAAGACGCTGAATAGGAGAAGGTTAATTCCAGATAAGGACCTCGACGGGGGTGGGGTTCCAGCCGTTGCAGGGGTTGTTGAGCTGGGGGCAGTTCGAGAGGAGGCAGACGATGTCCATGCGGGCGACCATCTCGACGTATTTGCCGGGCGAGGACACGCCGTCGGCGAATTGCAGGCCGCCCTCGGGCGTGACGGGGACGTTCATGAAGAAGTTTATGTTCGCGGGGATGTCGCGCTTGTTGAGGTCGAAGCCGGTGGCGCCCGGCCAGGTCATGAGGCCGAGGAGGAAACTCTGGCGGCACGAGTGCATGTGGCGCGTGCCGTGGCCGTAGCGGATCGTGTTGGCCTCGCAGGAACAGGCGCCGCCGAGAGTGTCGTGGCGGCCGCAGGTGTCGGCGGTGATCTCGGCGAGGACGTTGAGCTCGTTCGAATAGAGCTTGGTTCCGGTGGTGAGGTAGATGCCGCCGTTTTCGCGGATCGTGTCCTGGGCGCTGTAGCGTTCGCGGAAGTCGTCGGCGCGGTAAAAGAGCGTGTCGGCGGCCTGGTTGCCCTCGAGGTCGAGGATGCGGAGGGTCTGGCCGCGCTTGATCTCGTGCATCCAGAAGTCGCCGGCGGGGATGACGCGGCGGTAGGCGGCGTCGGCGGGGGCGAGGGGGGATTCGGTGTAGTTGAGGACGGACATTTTAACGGCGGAGTTTTTTAACCACGAAACACACGAAATACACGAAAGGGTCGGAGATGGGGGTTAGACGTGGAGGAGTTCGGAGTTGTGGAAGGCGCGCTCGTTTTCGGGGCGGTAGGTGCGGCAGTAGTCGTCGGGCGCGGGGGGCGGCGTGGAGTAAAGCTGGAGTTTCACGGACTTGGGGCCGTAGACGGTGGCTGTATCCATCGGATGGTGACAGGTCGTGAGGATCACGAGCAGGTCCATCTCGGCGCGGAGGTCGATGAAGTCGCCGGGGCGGGCGTGGTCGGGGACGAAGGAGAGTTCGCCGGCGGAGGAGGTGTCGAGTTTGCTGAAGAAGTTGACGTTGGGGACGAGGTCGCGGGCGTTGAGGCCGTGTTTGGCGAGCTCGATGAGGAAGTGGTCGCGGGAGTTGCGGTGAAAGGCGTTGCGGGCGGTCTGGTAGTTTTTGGCGCCCCACTTTTTCTCCACGTGGGCGGCGGTGTCGTGGCCGCCGAGGGGGTCGTGCCAGCCGAGGGTGTCGCCGGTGATGGAAAACATCGCGCGGCCCATGTCGGAGAAGAGGACGAAGCCGGTGGTGAGCCTGGCGGTGTGCTGGCCTTTGAGGGTGTCGGCCATGTTGTAGCGGTCGACCGGTTCGTGGCGGTTGAAGCAGAGGAGGGAGACGTTGGCGCCGGCCTCGAGGGCGGTGAGGCGGAGGGCGCGGTGGCGGCGGATGGTGAAGGACCAGGCGGCGCCACCGGGGATGGTTTCCTCGAGGAGAAGGCGGTCGGCGGGGATTTGCGCGGGCGGAACCGGAGCCGGGCCAGCGGGGCGCGGGGCGGTGAAGGATGTGCCGGAGGGCGCGGGCGGGACGTGGAGCGGCATGGCGGACGATGGGCGAGGCGGAGAGGGCGGATGAAGGAGAGTATGAAGAATTAGATAAAAAGTAATACTGCAGGAACGGTGCCAAGGCCCGGGGTGGAATGGGGGGGCGTGGCCGACGAAGCGGAAAGAGGGGGTCGGGACGATGCAGGCTGGAAGCCTGCGCTACTAGAGGAGCGGGGGCATGGCGGTGGCGGTGAGGGACAGTTTGCCCTGTTTCACGCCGCGCACGGTGATGAGTTCGTCGGCGAGGGCCTGGAGTTTGTCGGCCGGGCCCTGGACGAGGAGAACTTCCATGTAGTTGTGGTGCTCGAGGTGCACGTGCATGGAGGTGACGACCATGACGTAGTAGTTGTGCTGGATGGCGGCGAGTTTCGCCTGGAGGCCGGGTTTGCGGTGGTCGTAGACGAGGCTGATGGTGCCGGCGACGGTGCCGGCACCGCCGCTGGCGGCATAGTCGACAAGGCCGTCGCGGGCGAGGGCGGCGACGGCCTGGGAGCGGCTGGCGTAGCCGCGGCGTTTCACCATGTCGTCGAGCTCGTCGAGCAGGCTTTCCGGGAGGGAGACGGTGAAGCGGGCGGTTTTGTCGCGTTTGGCGGCGGCCGGAGGCATCGGGGCGAAGGTTTTACAGGAGGTAACGGAGAGAAGGGAGGGAGGAAAAGGCGGGATTATTCGACGTCGTCGCCGGCTTGGGTGAGGCGGACGATGGGGAGAGGATCGTGGGCGGCGCCGGGCGTGGGGGCGGGGTGGATGAGGGTGTCGATTCTGCGGCGCGTGGATTGGAACTCGGGCGAGGCGAACTGTGCGGGGCTGCGCGGGCGTGGGACGGGGACCTCGATGAACTCCTGGACCTCGCCGGGGTGGGCCTTGAGGACGAGGATGCGGTCGGCGAGGAAGATGGCCTCGTCCATGTCGTGGGTGATGAAGACGATGGTGATGTCGACGTTGCGCCAGATCTCGAGGAGGTGGGCCTGCATCTGCGCGCGGGTCTGGGGATCGAGCGCGCCGAACGGTTCGTCCATGAGGAGTATTTTCGGGCCGGCGGCGAGGGCGCGGGCGATGGCGACGCGTTGTTTCATGCCGCCGGAGAGCTGGTGTGGGTAGGCGTCGGCGAATTTGCCGAGGCCGACGAGGTCGAGCCACTGGCGGGCCTCGCGGTCGGCGGGGCCGTCGGCGCGGCCCTGCATGTCGAGGCCGAAGCGGACGTTTTGCGCGAGGGTGAGCCAGGGGAAGAGCGTGTAGCCTTGAAAAACCATGCCGCGGTCGGGTCCTGGTCCGGCGATTGGGCGGCCGTCGACGAGGAGGCGACCGGAGCTGACCGGCTGGAGGCCGGCGATGACGCGGGCGAAGGTGGATTTGCCGCAGCCGGAGGGGCCGATGACGCAGACGAATTCGCGACGGTGGATGCGGACGTCGAGCTCGCGGAGGGCGACGACGCGGCCGCGATCGGAGTCGAAGGCGCAGGTGAGTTTTTCGGCTTCGAGGACGACGGGACGCTGGCGGATCGCGGCGAAGCGGGCGGCGACGGCGGGGGACTGGACGAGCGTCGGAAGAGTGTCGGTGGAGTTGACCACGGTGGGGGCGGAGGAGCGTGGATGAGGCGAGGGAATGGCCACAAAAGGCGCAGAAGGCGCAAGAAGGAGGGGCGGCGGTAAGTGCTCGGTGCGTGGGGAGCCGGAGGGGCGAGTCAGGAAACCGATTTTGAAGAGGAGGATTTTTCGGGGAAGTAGAGCACGTCGCGCGGGGAGAAGAGCCAGCCGAGGAAGGCGCGGAGGCGGCTGCGGCGGGTGAGTTTCCAGCCGAAGAGGCGGGCGCCGATGAAGGAGAGCGCCTGATCGGTGAGCAGCCCGATCGATCCGATGAGGATGATGGCGGCGTAGACGTTGTCGAAGTTGCGATACTTGGCCTGCTGGTTGATGAAAAAGGTGATGCCGCTGCTGACGCCGACGACTTCGGCGACGACGAGGTAGGTCCAGGCGCAGCCGATGAGGATGCGGGTGTCGTTGTAGAGATCGGGAAGCGAGGCGGGGAGGATGACACGGCGGATGAGCATGCCTCGCTTGGCGCCGAGCGTCTGGGCGGCTTCGAGCAGGGCGGGATCGACGCGGCGCACGGTGCCGGCGGTGACGAGCACTTGCGTGAAAAAGGTGCCGAGGAAAACGATGGCCACCTTGGGTTCGAGGTGGATGCCGAAGATGGCGACCATGAGCGCTCCGAAGGCGGGCGCGGGCATGTAGCGGACGAAGTCGACGAAGGGTTCGGTCATGCGCGCGAGCGCGGGGTAGGAGCCGCAGAATATGCCGAGGGGTATCGCGAAAACGGACGAGAGCAGAAAGCCGTAGGCGATGGTCTTTACCGACATCACGATGCTCTCGTGGAGCCACTTGTCGCCCTTGAGGCGAGGCTCGGCGGTGAAGGCGGTGTAGAGGGCACGGCCGACCTCGTGCGGCGCGGGGAGGTAGAGCGGGTTGGCGGGGGTGCCGGTCGGAGGCGTCTGATGGGCGGAGGCGGACTTGGCGACCTGGGTGGCGAAGTCGGCTTTGTCGAGGAGCAGGCCGGGTTTCATCCACGAGACGGAGCCGGCGTCGACGACCTTGACCTGCGGGTGCCAGAGCCAAGGCACGTAGCTGACCGCGCTCCAGATGCCGAGCGGCAGGACGAAGGCGAGGAGCCAGAGCACCCAGCGGAGGCGCGCGGGGGGCTCGCGGCGGACGGAGAAGAGCGGCATCGGGGCGGGCGACAGGCGAAGACGCGGCGTGGAGGATCGGGAGTCTGAAAAGGCCGCGGAGCAAGATGCCCCGCGGCCATCACGGGCAAGATGCCCGTGCCACGCGCGAAGGCGGGGGCTTACTTTTTCTCGGGCGCGGGCTTGGGCGCGGCGGGCTTCAGCGCGTCGGCCATGAGGGAGGCGTCGATGTAGTCGGCGACCTTTTGCGATTCCTTGTAGACGCCGTTCTTCACGTTGAAGGCGTCGGCGATCTCGGCGGAACCGGCGACGGAGCCGAAGCCCTTGGCCTTAGAGGCGAGGACCTTCGCGCCTTCGGAGAGCGGGAGAAACTTGGTGCCGGGGATGAACTCGGCATAGGTGGCGGCGTCGACGCCGGCCTTGGCGGCCATGATGGCGACGCCCTCGTCGCGGGTCTTCGGGTCGGCGAGGAAGGCGACGATCTTGTCCCATACGGTGATGAACTTGACCCACTCGGCGCGACGCTCGGCGAGGCTCTGCGGCGTGACGGCGACGGTGTCGTAGATCAGGCCGGGGGCGTTGGCGCTGGTGAAGATGGCCTTGGATCCGGGAAGGGCTTTGAGGGCGGCGCCGGAGTTGGGCTGCCAGGCTCCGATGGCGTCGACCTGGCCGGAGGCGAGGACCTGCGGGGTCTGGTTGGTGGGTGTGGGGATGATCTCGACGTCGGACTCGGAGAGGCCGGCGGACTCGAGGGCTTTCAGGAGCATGAGGTGCTCGACGAAGCCGACCTCGATGCCGATTTTTTTGCCCTTCAGGTCCTTCACCGACTCGATGCCGGGCTTCGCGACGATCATGTCGTTGCCGTTGGAGTAATCGAGGGCGACGATCATGACGTTTTTCGCGCCGCCGGCGCCGGTGACGAGCGAGTCGCCGTTGGTGACCATGACGGCGTCGACCTTGCCGGCGGAGTAGGCCTCCATCGAGGGACCGTATTCGAACCAGAGCAGCTCGACCTCGACGCCCGCCTGCTTGAACCAGCCCTTTTGCTCGGCGATGGCGAAGGCGGTCCAGCCCGGCCAGTCGGAGTAGGCGACCTTGAGCGGAGCGGCGAAGGCGGAGGCGGCGGAGAGACCGGCGGCGACGAGGGCCGCGAAGGCGGGGCGGAGGATGCGCATGACGACTGGGTGAGGGTTGCGGAGATGAGTTCGGGCGAGTCGCGGAAAGTATGACGTTTTCCGGAAAACGTGTGAAAGCAGGCTCTGTGCCACGCGCTTCCGGTGGATCGAAAGTGTCGGAAGGCGCCCTGTGCGCCGGAAAAACGGCGGGCGACGCCGTGGGGGATTTTCCGTGAAGGCCGGCCGGGAAAATCAGACGGAGAGGGCGCGTGGCGATTTCCGGAAAATGGCTGAGGGTAGTTGATTGAGTTGACCAGGAAGACGGCGCGGCGGCTCGGTGGTCTCGTGAATCCCCAGGCTTCTCCCGCGCGTTGGTTTACCGTGAGGATTCGCGATCGTCCTTGTCGGAGTGGAAAGCGGGTTGGTGAATCCGCGTCCCTCCCCATGATACTGGCGTATACACCCTGGCGTTGGTTGTTTGGCGGCGTGTTGTGCGGCGTGCTTCTCGTGCTGGGGGCCACGTGGCGTTCGCCGGGTCGGGCCATTGCGCCGACCGTGGTCACGATCGAATCGCCGGTCGCGCCGCCGCTTTCCTTGCCGGCTGCATGGTCGCCCGATCGGCCGCCGTCGCCCGCCGAGATCGCGGCCCGAATCGCGTCCTGGTTGGCGCTGGATCCCGCCGCGACCTCGTTCGCCGAACGCGCGTCGGGATTGCGCGCGTTATCGGTCGTCGCCGACGCGGAGCAACTGGCCGCGCTCGCGGACCGGCTCGCGCGCCGAGGGGGCGAGGACGACGCGCGCTGGTTCGCGCTCGTGTTCGACCGCTGGGTCGAATTCGACGCGGCCGCCGCCTCGCGCTGGACGAGCACGCTGCGAGCGGATCTGCGCCTGCCGGCGGACACGTGGGCCAGGAGCCGGGAAAACGCCGCGCTTTCGTGGGCCAAGACAATCTTCGATCCGGCCTACTTCTGGGCGCTGTCCGAGCCCGACGCGGCCCGGCCCGACGGCGTCGCCGCGCGTCTGCTTGGGTGGCTGGCCGAGACCGATCCGGCGCGAGCGCTGGCACTTGCCGACGCTCGCGGCGCGGAGGCCGCCGCAAATACGCTGAAGCCGGTTTTCGACGCGTGGGTAAAACGCGACCCCGAGGCTGCGCTCCGCGCGCTCGGGCCGCGTTTGCTCAAGGCGGGCAACCGCGTCTACGATCTGTCGGACGGCATGAAGGCGTGGTTTAAAAAAGAGCCCGGACGGCTGTTCGAGTGGATGGGCGAAGACCCGAAGCTGGCGGCGTTCATGGATCACGATTTCGCGGGTCGTCTGGGTAGCGATCTGGACCGGGACAAATCGGCCGACATGGTCTTGGCGCTCCCCGATCCCGATCTGAGATACCGCGTGTTGCGTGGCATGCTGACGCGCGGCGGATCGAGCGATCAGGAGGGCATCGCGAAGTGGATCGACAGGCTTCAGGACGCGGATCTGCGCGCGCGGTTGATCCGCGACGCCAACCAGATCACCTTCATGAACTCCACCCAGGACAATCTTCCCTTGGCGTTGTTGATGCCGTCCGGCGCGGAACGTGAAAAGCGTTTGATCGAGCTTACCACCGATTGGGCGGAGCGAGATCCGGCGGCCGCGCTGGCGTGGTTGAAAAACCACGACGAACCGAAGGTCGCGCTCGCCGTCCAGGTCGCGTCGCTTGGCGGCATCGCCCAGGACGAGCCCCAGACCGCGCTCGCCGCCTGGTCGAGCATGCCCGCGGGGGCCGCGCGTGAGCAGGCGGCGGACGCGATCACGAAAGGCTGGGCGAGCCGCGATCCCGCCCAGGCGGCGGCGTGGTGGGCCGCGCAGGCCGTCGCGCGCGAGGGCAAGCAGGACCTGCCTTGGGGAACCGCGGAGGCGATCATGGAAAAGTGGACGATCCGCGATGCGGACGCCGCCTTGGCGTGGGCCGAGTCGCGGCTTGGCGCCGCGCGGGACAACAACGCGCTTTACGCTTGGGCGAGGCAGATGACGGAACGCCTGCCCCCAGAAAAGGCCGCGGAACAGGTCGCACGCATCTCCAGCGAGATCACCCGAAATCAATGCTTCTATAACATCGTCGATCCCTGGTTGAGACGCGACGCGGCCGCCGCCGAGAAGTGGCTGGCCACCCAAACCTACATCCAGCCCGACCACGCTCGCGCCCTGATCGAGGAAGCGAGGAAGGCGACCGAGCGTTAGTCGCCCTGCCCCCCATGAAGCATCCCTTTGCCTCCTTCTTTTTCGGCGCGGTCCTCGGTGCGGTCGGCGCCGTCGCGGTCCGGCATGCCATCGTTCCCGCCGCCGGGGAGAAAAACGCCGGCGCCTCCACCGTCTCCCGCGTTCCTCCGCCCGCCCCGCCGCCGCCGTGGACGCCGCCGACCTTGTTGTCCGTGGAGGAGTCGAGTCGACGGATGGACGCGTGGCTGGCCGGCGACCTCGCTGATCGTGAAGGACTGCGGCGTTTGCTGGTGGTTGCGCCCGCGAGTGAATTTGCCCGTCTCGCCGAGCCCTTGCTTGCGCGAAAGGGCGGCGACGCCCGCGCGGCGTTTCAGGACGTTTTTGACGCGTGGGTGGATCGCGACGCCGCCGGCGCGGCCCGCTGGGCCGGGGCGCTGCCGGAGAAAGGCGGACTCAACGGGAAAGCCCGCCGCCTCCTGCGCGAGCAGGCGGCGCTCGCGTGGGCGCGCGATGATCTGGACGCGGCGTTGCTTTGGGCCCACGCCCTGCCCGACGCCGGCGGAGAATGGAGCGCGGCAGCGATGATCTACGGTCAGCTCGCGGAACGCGATCCACGCCGCGCGATCACGCTCGCGCGGGCGCGGGGCGACGACGCGTTCTACGCCAAGGTCGCGCGCCGTATTTACGATGGTTGGGCGAAGCGCGATCCGGGCGCCGCGCTTCAGGGACTCGGCGACACCTTGCTCGGAAACGGGATGAACTTCCTCAATCTGGGGAATGACATCGGTCGTTGGATTTCGCGGGATTCCGCGGCCGCGTTCGGCTGGGTGATCGCACATGATCGAGGGAAGGATACCTACACCGGCAGCCTGTTTTATAGTCTGGCGGACAAGGTCGACGCGGGAGTTCTCGTGCCCGCCTTGTTTCAAGCGACGCAAGACGCGGAGCATGTCGACTGGTTTGGCGCTCCTCTGAAGGCGTGGATGAAATCCGATCCGGCTGCGGCCAAGGCGTGGCTGACGAGCCTGGGCGACTCCGAGCTGGGAAAAAAGATCCTGGCCCGGGCCGCCGGTTCATACTCTGTCGGACAGCCGTGGGAGGGGCTCGATCTGGTGCTCATGCTTCCCTCCGGAGTGGAGCGAAACGAAACCCTGGTCTCGCGGGTCTCCGCCTGGTTCGAGCTGGATCCGGACGGCGTGGTGTCGTGGCTTTCGGGGCACGACGAGCCCGCGGTCGCATCCTTGATGCAGGCCAAGCTGATCGGGCGGCTCGCCGCGACGGATCGACCGGCCGCGCTGGCCCGGCTCGGCGAGCTCGCGCCCGGTCAGGAAAAGCGCACCGCCACGCGCCAGATCGCCGCCGCCTGGGCGCAAAGCTCCCCGCTGGAGGCGGCCGAGTGGCTGGCCGGCGCCTCGCGCTCTAAGACCGAAAGCTACAACCATCAGGATTGGGGCGCGGTCGTGAAGCCGTGGTTTGCGCAGGATCCCGCCGCGGTGCGCGACTGGATCAACACCCAGGCGGATCCCGCGCTGAGGGAGGAAGCGGGCACGGCTTGGACGCTTCAGCTGTTGAATTGCCCGCTCGGTCCCGCCGAGCGGTGCGAACTGGTCCTCGGGGTGGGCGACGAGGCGCGGCAACGGCAGGACGTGCTGAATCTCACGTATCAATGGTTCAAGGACGACCCCGAGGCCGCGCGCGCCTGGGTGGCGGCAAGTTCGCTGCCGCAGACCACCAAGGACGTGGTCGGCCGGTCCTACGACCCGGCGGTGAAACGATAGGACTTCCTGCGCCAGCCTCGCGCTCCGCCTCAGGCCGTGGCGGGCGAGGGGGGCTCGACCCACTTGCCGTGCTCCTTGATGAGCGCGACGAGGCGGTCGTCGGCCTCGGCCTGCGGGATGTTATACTGCACGCACTGCTTGCCGACGTAGAGGTTGATCTTGGCGGGCGCGCCGCCGACGTAGCCGAAGTCGGCGTCGGCCATCTCGCCCGGGCCGTTCACGATGCAGCCCATGATGGCGATCTTCACGCCCTTCAGGTGACCCGTGCGCGCGCGGATGCGTTGCGTCGTCGTTTGCAGGTCGAAGAGCGTGCGGCCGCAGCTCGGGCAGGCGACGAACTCGGTCTTCACGCTGCGCGTGCCGGCGCCTTGGAGGACGTTGTAGGACAACTTGAGCGCACGGATGGCGTCGGGCTCGGTCTCGACGCTGACGAGGTCGCCGAGGCCGTCGCAGAGCAGCGCGCCGGTGAGGATCGAGGCGTCGAGGAGGCGCGAGAGGAAATCCGGCGCGGGCGCGACCTGGGTGGCGGCGGTGTTGCGAATCCAAAGCGGGGCGCGAAGGCCGAACGCGCGGAGGGCTTCGGCAAGGGCGCGGTAGCGGCCGATCGGGTGGCGGCCGGCGGGGTCGGGCTTGGAGTAGTCGAGGGTGAAGAGCAGGCGCGCGTCGCCGAGCTGGCGGAGCGTGGCGGCGAGCGGAGAGACGGTGCCGTCGGCGGCGGACGCGGAGATCGCCTCGGCGGTGGTGGCCACGGCGAGGACGTGATTTTTCGCACGGACGAGTTTGGCGAAGCCGGCGAGCGGCTCGGCGTCGCTGAAATCAAACGTGCGGACGAGCACGACAGGCGCGCTGCTGTTGAAACCGGCCAGGTCGGCGGGCGTGAGCGCGGGCGCGAGTTCGAGGAAGGGAACGGCGCCGGTGGGGAAGGATGCGGCGGAGTTTTTCAACGCCGTGAGGTCGGCGGCGGAGGCGATCGGGAGGAGTAATCCTTCGACGGGTGTGTCGGCGAGGCGGCCGGCGGCGAATTTTTGAGCAGCTTCGGGGAGCGCGGCGACGGAGGCGACGCGGGTGACGACGCGGGGCGGCAGCTCGGGCCCGAACGCGACGGTCGTCGACAACTCCAGCGGGGCGATCTCGCGTTTGGCGTAGACGTAGGGATCGAGGGAGTCGTCGGCGGCAATGTTCGTATTACGAACATTGGTTTGAAGCCCATTGCCCCACAGCGACATCGCTTTTTTGGCGAGGGCCTGGGCGACGGGGACCTCGTAGACGCTGTCCTCGGTGAGGGAGACGCGGATGGTGTCGCCGAGGCCGTCCATCAGCAGGGAGCCGATGCCGATGGCGGACTTGATGCGGCCGTCCTCGCCGTCGCCGGCCTCGGTGACGCCGAGGTGGAGCGGGTAGTCCATGCCCTCCTGGTCCATGCGGGCGACGAGGAGGCGGTAGGCCTGGATCATCACCTTCGGGTTGGAGGCCTTCATCGAGAGGACGATGTCGTGGAAGCCGTGGCCGCGGCAGATGCGAAGGAACTCGAGGGCGCTCTCGACCATGCCGAGGGGGGTGTCGCCGTAGCGGTTCATGATGCGGTCGCTGAGCGAACCGTGGTTGGTGCCGATGCGGAGGGCGCGGCCGAGCTCCTTGCAGCGGAGGATGAGCGGCGTCACGGCCTCGTGGATACGCCCGAGCTCGGCGTCGTAGGCGGCGTCGGTGTATTCGAGGACGGCGAATTTCTTTTTGTCGGCGTAGTTGCCCGGGTTGATGCGGATTTTCTCGACGTGCTCGACCGCCTCCATGGCGGCGGAGGGGAGGAAGTGGATGTCGGCGACGAGCGGGATGTGGGCGAAGCCGGCGGCGGCGAGCTTTTCGCGGATGGGCTTGAGGCAGCGGGCGGCCTGGACGTTGGGGGCGGTGACGCGGACGATCTCGCAGCCGACCTCGGCGAGGGCGATGGCCTGGCGGACGGTGGCCTCGACGTCCTGGGTGTCGCTCGTGGTCATGGACTGGACGCGCACGGGGTTGGCGCCGCCGACGCGGACGGGGCCGATCGCGACCTCGCGGGTGCGGCGGCGGAGCGTTTGGAAGCGGGAGGCGGCGTAGGGAAGCGTCGGCATGGCGAGGCGGGTCGGACACCTTGAGCGGCGAATCGGCTGGCGGCAAGGAGGGCGGCGCGGTGGAGTGGCGGACGTTTTTCCCGATTCCTTAACGACTACGACACGAGACGACGCACATGGGCAGACAGCTTATCTTGGCGGTGGCGGCGGGTTTGGCGCTGGTGGTGCTTTTCGCGCCGCTGGCCGCGGTGCTGGTGGCGGCCGCGAAAACCGGGCGCGGACGGTTGCTCGCGTGGGCTTTTGGCGGGAGCGCGGTCGCGGCGTTTTTATGGCTGGCGATGGCCTATGCGCTGCGGCAGGCGGGGCATCCGCTGGGCGCCTTGTGGTGCCTGGTGAGCGCGCCTTGGGCCTCGGCCTTGGCCGCGATCTGGGCCTGGCGCAACGTGCGTCAGCAGGAGAAGCGGGCGGAGGCGAAAAGCTGATGGGCCACAGAAGGCCCGAAGCGCGCAAAAGAAAGACCTTCTTTGCGCCCTCTGGGCCTTGTGGCTGATGGTTGGTCGTTCTCGGTCGGGGTTTCAGGGGACATCCCTGCGGCAGCGGACGAGGATGGCGGGCGGGCTGCCTTTCGACTCGAAGACGGCGGGGCGTTCACCTCCGGCCTCGGGATAGTAGCAAAATTGCAGGAGATCGCCGCGCACGCGGACGATGGCGCGGAGGCGACGGGATTCGTTTCCGCCGGCCTCGCGCCAGACGAGATCGAGGGTGGCGGGGCTGGAGGACGCGTCGTGTTCGACGGCGCCGACTTCCCGCGGGGTGCCTCCGATCTGGAGGGAAAAGCGGGCGCCGATGATTTGGAGGCGGCCGTTGCGGCCGGGCAGGGCTTCGCCCGCGTAGTCCACCGCCAGGATGCGCCATTCGCCTTCGATCATGAGGGTGCAGGGAAAAGGGACGGGCGGGCCGGGTGGCGAGGGCAAAGGCGACGAGGCGGCGCAAACGCGTTGCCGTCCCGTGCAGGATGGTTTCGTTGGCCGCGTCATGAAAAAACTCCTCAAGGTCCTGGCGGTGCTTTTGTTGCTTGGCGTGATCGCGGTGGTGGCGATCGGCTTTTTCCTCGGCCCGATCGTGGCCAAGGCGGTCAACACGGTCGGCCCCAAGGTCACGGGCACCCAGGTGGTGCTCGATGACGCGAAGGTGCTGCCCCTGACCGGCGCAACCACCTTGAAGGGGCTTTTCGTGGGGAATCCCGAGGGCTGGACCGGCGACAAGGCTTTTTATCTCGGCGAGTTGCGTGCGAGCGTGAAGCCCGCCTCGCTCCTGGGCGATCACGTGGTGGTGAACGAGGTGTTCATCGACGGGCCCGAGTTCGTCTACGAGAAGCGCCTCCTGGGCGGGAGCAACATCGACGCCCTGCTCAAGCAGATCGAGGAGAACACGGGAGGCGGAAGCACGCCGCCCGCGACGACCGAGCCGGACGGGGCCGCGAAGGCGCCGCTGAAGTTCGCGGTGAAGACCTTTCGCCTGCAGAACGCGAAAATGACGGTGATCGCGGCCGGACGCTCGATCACGGTCCCGCTGCCCCCGTTGACGATCACGGATCTCGGCGTGGCGGAAGGCGGCATCACCGCCGACCAGGTCGCGGCGAAGGTCTTGCAACGGGTGCTCGCGCAGATGGGCGAGGCCGCGGTCGGCGTGATCAAGGACGTGGGCGCCGGCGCGTTGGAAGGCGGCAAGGAAGGTGCGAAGGGCGTCTTGAACAAACTGCTCGGCAAGTAGCCGGCGCGGCGGGACGCATCCATTCTCGCTTCCCTCCTCGGGGACGCTTCGCCGGCCAAGGCGCGCCGGGCCGGCGAAGCGGGGGGGGCGGGCTCAGCGGCGGGGAGATTCGCGCAACGGAAGTTCGCCGGCGAAGCGGGCGCGGTAGCCGGTGATGCGCTCGATCATGGCGGTGTCGCCGGTCGAGCGGGCGGCGGCGATGGCCTTGTCCGCGAGGGCGACGGCGTCGGCGAAGTTGCCGGTCTCCGCGCAGGCGGCGGCCCAGGCGACGATTTCCCGCAGGCTGATGCCTCCGTTCGAGGCGTCGAGTCCGTTCATGAGTCTCAGGGCTTCCTGGCCGTCGCGGACGGAAAGGTCCTCGGAGGTGGAGAGCAGCCAGGCGAGATCGGCGACGAGATCGCGGTCGAGCGGCGTGATGGCGAGCGCCTCGCGGAGGGAGGAAACGGCCTCGCGGGCGCGTCCTTCGGAAGCGAGGCGGCGGCCGATCACGGCCTGCACTTCCCCGCGTTCGCGGGGGGAGAGGCGGGGGAGGATCTGGCGCGCCTCGTCGACGCGTCCTTCGCGGGCCAGGGCGACGCCGAGGCGGCGGGCGATCTCGGGGCGGGTGGAATCAAGGTTCCACGCGCGGATGTAGGCCTCGAGGGCCTCCTTGGGATGTTGGTCGTCCTCGAGGTAGCGCCCGAGGTGAAGGTAGGCCTCGGCGGAGCTTTGTTCCGGGTGGACCTCGAAGATCAGGACCCATTGGCCGGATTTGGCCAGGTCGGGCAGCATCGTGTAGTGGAGCGGGCGGAGCCATTCGGGGATGCTGCGGGTGTTGAGGAGCGAGCTGGCGAAGCAGTCGTCGGTGCTGGCGTCCACGGGGCGGCCGTGGTGCAGGCGGGCGTAGGGCTGGGCGAAGGCGTCCCAGGAGAAGATGACGATGTGGGTGACCGCGTTGTCGCGGCAGATTTTGAGCGCCTCGGCCTCGGTTTTCGCCCCGTAGATGGCGCCGACGGTTTTGAGCCCGGCGAGATTTTCCCAGTAGAGCGTTCCGACGCCTTGCGTGTCGCCGAAGAAGGCGAGGGAGGTCGTGGTGGTGGGGCCGCTGACGATGTTGATGGGTTTGGAGCCGGCGGAGACGCGCAGTTTCCAGCCGATATCGCGCATGACGAGGGAGATCGCCTCTTCCACGCCCAGGACGTGCGGGGCGGACCAGCCCGGGATGGAGCGGGCGGGGAAGGGGGCGATGCCCAGGAGGAGAAAGAGGACGCCCGCCGTGGTGAGCGCCCGCGAGGGGCGGACGGCCGCGAATCGCCAGACGGCGAGCCAGGCGACGGGGAGGGCGAGCCAGAGCGTCTGCGTCACGCCCAGCCAGCGGATCTGGAGAAACGAAAGGGCGCTGAGCGGAAGCGCGGCGCCGATGGCGAGCGCGAGCAACGGAGCGCCGGCCGCGTGGCGATGGCGGAGGAGATACCATAGGCCGGGCAGGGCGAGGAGGGGCCAGATGGCGAGCGTGAGGAATCGTTCGCTCCAGTTCGCCCCGGAGAGCGCGCCGACCAGCGAGCGAAATTCGAGGATGTATCCTTCGTGGAGATTCCACAGGAAGGTGTCGCGGATCGAGAAGAGGGCCGCGCCGCCGGCGAGCACGACGGCGGGGAGGGCGGCGAGGGCGAGGAAGGCCGCGAGGGCGAGGAGGCGTTCGCGGGCGGTCGAGGCGAAGCGGCCGCCTTGGAGCCAGGCGCAGGCGCGGGCGAGGAGTTCGCCGCCGCCCCACCAGGCGAGGGCGTAGAGCGGATGGTTCACCTCGAGGCGCCAGCCGAAATGGGAGGGCGCGTATTCGATCAGGTAAAAAGCCAGGCTGCCCAGGGCGCCGGCCGAGCCCCAGACGCGCCAAAGGGCGGGGTGGTAGCCGGCGTCTTCGGCCGCTGCGCCGCGGCGGAGCCAGGCGACGCCGAGGGCGCCGAGGGCGACGCCGGCGAAGGCGGGGATGACGGTGGCGGCGCTGACCCAGATGCCGGCGGCCCCGAGCAGTCCCGAAAGGATCATCCAGCGACGCGCGGCGCGGCGGGATGGGAGGAGGCCGCGGGCGGGCGGCCCGCCTTGGTTTTCGGGCGCGGTGACGCCCGCGCCGGCGGCGATGGCGGCGAGCACGCAGCCGAGGGCGAAGCAGGTGACGATGCCGTGGTGGTCGGCCTCGCCGGGGTGGAAGAACTGGTCGAGCGGCGACAGCGTCGCGAGCGCGAGGCCGAGCACGCCGCCCACGAGGCCGCCCCAGCGGCGGGCGGAGACGAGGGAGAAGGCGAGCACGAAGCCCATTTGCATGAGCGGGCCGATGACGAGCGCGGCTTGTTGCACGCAGTCGATCGTGGGCAGGCCGCTGCCGAGATGGATCAACCAGGCGAGGCTCGCCAGCCCCCACATGAGGCCGGAGCTCCAGTGCACCTCGCGTCCGTGCGGGGCGTTGTCGCGCGCGGTCTCGCGGACGCGCCAGTCGCCGGAGCGCAGCATGGCCTCGGTGTGCATGACCCACCAGTGGGAATCGGCGGAGGCGATCGGATAGATCGCGGTGCGGGGATGGACGTCGGGGATCGCGGCGACCTCCGCCGGCATGGGGGCGGCTTTGGCGGCGAAGCGGAAATACTCGATCCGGACGATCGCGTTGCCCGCGATGAAGCCGAGGGCGAGGAAGAGGCAGACGAAAAGAAAGACGCGTTCGGTGAGTCGGGGGCGGGACATGGGGTGGAGGCGGACGACCGGTCCACCTTGGGTCTTGGCCCGGCGCGCTCCAGCGCAAAAGGCCGCGGCCGCGGGGCGTCGTGCGGGGCGCGTCGCCGGGAGGGCGCAGCGGTTTTTCCTTCAGGCGGGGCGGGCTAAGGAGCTGTCTTCAAAATAAAGCGGTGTGTCGCTGGGAGCGCAGCCAGTCGAGTGCAAGGCGGGTGCGAGGGTGCTGGGCGCGGAGCGCCCTGCCCCTCGCGCCCAACGCCGCACCCGACCGGCTCCGCCCCAGCCCTTCGGGTGGCGAGGAAAAGGGGCTGGCCCTGCGTTGCCCGAGGCGGCACGGGCCTCCAGCCCGCCTCCGCCTCGGCCGCCTTGGGCCAGCCTCCTTTCCTCGCCACGCCACACCGCTTTATTTTGAAGACAGCTCCTAAGGCGTGGGTGGCGGCGACGGATCCGCGAAAGGGGTGGTATGCCAGCCGAAGCGGATCGAAAGGGAGCGCATCGCGAAGGTGACGGCGATGGCGAGAAAGGCGGCGGGTTGCGCGGCCAGGTCGAAAAGCAGGCCGGCGACGACGAAGACGACGCTGCCGAGGAAGGCGACGAGGACGTAGAACTGGCCGGGTTTGAAGACCAGAGGTTCCTCGCGGACGAGGACGTCGCGGAGGATGCCGCCGCCGGCGGCGTTGAGCACGCCGACGAGGAGGGCGGCGGGCACGGCTAGGCCGGCGCCGAGGGCTTTTTGGGTGCCGAACACGGCGTAGGCGCCGAGGCCGAGGGCGTCGAGGACGGCGATGAGGCGGCCGAAGCGTTGCACCCGTTCGCGGAGGAGGACGCCGAAGAGGGCGGCGATGGCGACGATCTGGAGATAGCGGGAGTCGAGCAGGGCCGCGGGCGGTCCGGACTGGATGAAAAGGCCGTCGCGCAGAAGACCGCCCCCGAGGCCGGAGATCAGCGCGAGGAAAAACACGCCCACGATATCGTAGCGGCGCCGCACCGCGGCGAGCGCCCCGGTCAAGGCGAAGGCCGCGGTGGCGAGCAGGTCGAAGCCGATGGGAAGATCGAACTGGCCTTGGAGCATGGGTTGCGATGGTCGGAGCGCAGCACACCACGCCGAGGCGCTGGATGCAAACGGAGGCTGGGCCGGAGCCGGCCCTCCGGATCATGGAGGGCCAGCTCCGTCGCCGCCGTGGCGACTGGCGGCCTACTTCTTCGCGGCCGGGAGGCAGGCGCCGCAGCCGTTGGCGAAGAAGTCGTTGCCCTTGTCGTCGACGAGGATGAAGGCGGGGAAGTCCTCCACCTCGATCTTCCAGACGGCCTCCATGCCGAGCTCGGGATACTCGAGCACCTCGACCTTCTTGATGTTCTCCTTGGCGAGGATCGCCGCGGGGCCGCCGATGCTGCCGAGGTAGAAGCCGCCGTATTTGTGGCACGCGTCGGTCACGGCCTTGGAGCGGTTGCCCTTGGCGAGCATGACCATGGAGCCGCCGAGCGATTGGAAGAGATCGACGTAGCTGTCCATGCGGCCGGCCGTGGTGGGGCCGAAACTACCGGAGGCGTAGCCGGCGGGGGTCTTGGCGGGGCCGGCGTAGTAGACCGGGTGGTTCTTGAAATAGTCGGGCAAACCCTGGCCGGCGTCGACGCGCTCCTTGAGCTTGGCGTGGGCGATGTCGCGCGCGACGACGAGCGGGCCGGTGAGCAGCACGCGGGTCGTCACGGGGTGTTTGGACAACTCGGCGCGGATGGCGGCCATGGGCTGGTCGAGGTCGATGCGCACGACCTTGTCGTCCTTCAGGGTGCGGAGGGCGTCGGGGATGAAGCGGCCGGGGTTGGTCTCCATCTTTTCGAGCCAGATGCCGTCCTTGTTGATCTTGGCCTTGATGTTGCGGTCGGCGGAGCAGGAGACGCCGACGCCGACGGGGCAGGAGGCGCCGTGGCGGGGGAGGCGGACGACGCGGACGTCGAGGGCGAAGTATTTGCCGCCGAACTGGGCGCCGATGCCGGTGGTCTGGGCGAGCTTGAGGACGAGTTTCTCCGCCTCGAGGTCGCGGAAAGCGCGGCCGTGCTCGTTGCCGGTGGTCGGGAGCGAGTCGTAGTATTTGGTCGAGGCGAGTTTGACGGTCTTGAGGCAGGTCTCGGCCGAGGTGCCGCCGATGACGAAGACAAGGTGGTAGGGCGGGCAGGCGGCGGTGCCCAGGTAGCTCATCTTATCGAGGAAGAACTTCTCGAGGCTCTTCGGGTTCAGGAGCGCCTTGGTCTCCTGGTAGAGGAAGGTCTTGTTGGCGGAGCCGCCGCCCTTGGCGACGAAGAGGAATTTGTATTCGGCGCCCTTGGTGGCATAGAGGTCGATCTGGGCCGGGAGGTTGGTGCCGGTGTTGACCTCCTTATACATGTCGAGCGCGGCGGTCTGGGAGTAGCGGAGGTTCTCCTTGGTGTAGCACTCGTAGACGCCTTTGGAGAGCCACTCGGCGTCGTCGGCGCCGGTCCAGACCTGCTGGCCCTTTTTGCCCATGACGATGGCGGTGCCGGTGTCTTGGCAGAAGGGGAGGATGCCCTGCGCGGCGATCTCGGCGTTTTTGAGGAGCGTGAGCGCGACGTAGCGGTCGTTTTGCGAAGCCTCGGGGTCGTCGAGGATGGCGGCGACCTGGGCGAGGTGCTTCGGGCGCAGCATGAAGGAGCAGTCGTGCATGGCCTGCTGCGCGACGTAGGCGAGGGCCTCGGGGGCGACCTTGAGGATCTCCTGGCCCTCGAAGGAGGCGGTGGAGACGCCCTCCTTGCTGAGGAGGCGGTATTCGGTCTCGTCGGCGCCGAGCGGGAAGGTGTCTTGGTAAACGAAAGCGGGCGTGGCCATGGTCGTGTTGGGTGCGGAGATTAGGATAACTTTAGCCATAAATCGCCACGGCGGGACGACGAAAAAGGGGCGAAGGGCAACTAAAGGGCAAAAAACGCGGGGGTGGTCGGCGGCGCGTCGGCGGGTGGCGGGAGAGTCTAGCGGGCGGAGGGACGAAGGTGGCGCAGGCTTCACGCCTGCATCCTTACGGCCCGGTGCAGGCTGGAAGCCCGCGCTACCGCTACTTGAGGAGGCGGCCGGCGCAGACGACGCGCTCGACGGGGTTTTCGCCGAATTCGTGCGCGAGGCGGCGTTCGTCGTCGTGGCGCAGGAGGACGAGGTCGGCGCGCAGGCCGGGGGCGATGGCGCCGCGGTCGGAGAGGCCGAGGGCGGAGGCGGCGTTGAGCGTGCTCGCGACGATGGCCTCGGCGACGCTCAAGCCGCAGTAGCGCACGGCCAGGGCGATGACGAAGGGCATCGATGGCGAGGGCGCGGCGCCGGGGCCGAAATCGCTGGCGAGGGCGAGCAGGCCGCCGCCATCCACGAAGGCGCCGGCGCGGGCGTAGCGGTTGCCCGAGTGAAAGCTCGAGGCGGGCAACATGACCGCGAAGGTGTCGCTGGCGGCAAGCGCCTGGAGGTCGGCTTTCGAGGCGTGCTCGAGGTGGTCGACGCTGCGGGCGTGGAGCGCGAGGGCCTCGGGGATCATGCCGGTGCTCGCGTGCTGGTCGGCGCTGACGCGCACGGGCAGGCCGTGTTTGCGGGCGCGGTCGAGCAGGCGCACGCAGGCCTCGGCGGGCCAGGCGTCGGCGGCGCAGCGGGCGTCGACCGCGAGGCCGGGGAACTCGTGCCAGACCTCGGGCAGGACCTCGCGAACGATGAGGCGGGTGAAGGCGGCGACATCGCCCTCGACCGCGTGGCCGAGGCAGGCGGTGGGGACGACGGTGCCCGGCCACTCGGAGGCGGCGCGTTGGATGGCGCCGAGCAGTTTGCGCTCGGCGTCGGAGTGGAGGCCGAGGCCGCTCTTCACCTCGAGGGTGGTGGTGCCGGTGCGGAGGGCGGCGTCGAGGCGGACGCGAAGGCCGGCGGCGAGCTGCTTGCGGGTGGCGGCGCGCACGGCGCGGACCGCGGCGGGCATGCCGCCGCCCGCTTTTTCGATTTCGGCGGCGGGCGTGCCGGCGCTTTCCTTTTCCCAGTCGCCGAGGACGTCGCCGGCGTGGCAGGCGTGGGTGTGGCAATCGACGAAGCCCGGCATGAGCACGCGCCCCTCGGCGTCGATGACCTCGGCGTCGGGAGGGGCGGGCAACTCCGGGCCGACGGCGACGATTTTGTCCCCGTCGACGAGCACGTCGCCGCGAGGCAGCACGCCGAGTTCCCGCAGGGCGGCGCCGCGGCGCGGGCGGGTGAGCGGGGCCGAGGGCGCGGACATGGTTGAATCGACTCCGGAAGGCGATCCAGGGACGAGAGTCAGGACGCGGGCGCGGCGGATGAGCAGAGGCATGCGGAAATCGGATAGGAGCTTAACCGCAGATTACGGATGGGCGCGGATGAGAAAAGCCAGGAGCGAGAGCCCGGACTTTTGGGTCATCCGCAAGCATACGTGCGATTCGCGGGAAAAGCTTCCGTATGAGCAGGCAGGCTGGAAGCCTGCGCTACTTCGCGCTCAGACGATCTTCAGCTTGGGCAGGTCCTGGCCGTCGACCAGGCCGACGGGGCGGCCCTTGGCGTCGACGGCGATCAGGTCGTCGATCTTGTGCGCCTCGAAAACACGGAGCGCGTCCACGCCGAGCGCCTCGGCGGAGATGGTCTTGGGCGAGCGGGTCATGAAGGCCGACACGGGCTTTTGCAAAAAATCCGGGCCGGTCAGCGCGCTGCGGCGGAAGTCGCCGTCGGTGAGGATGCCGGTGAGCTTGCCGCCCTTGGCCGAGACGAGCGCGATGCTGCCGCTCTTCGCCTTGGTCATGCGGAGGATGGCGTCCTGCAGGGTGATGTCGTCCGGCGCGATGGGGAGGCGGTCGCCGGTGCGCATGATGTCGCCGACCTTGAGGAGGAGGACGCGGCCGAGGTTGCCGGCGGGGTGGTAGCGGGCGAAGTCGTCGCGCGTGAGGCCTCGGGCCTCGAGGAGGACCATGGCGAGCGCGTCGCCGAGGGCGAGGGCCGCGGTGGTGCTGGCGGTCGGGGCGAGGGCGAGCGGGCAGGCTTCGCGCGGCACCGAATAGATCAGTTGCAAATCGCAGCCGCGGACGAGGTCGGAGTCGGTCTTGGAGGTGAAGGCGACGAGCTTGAGTCCGAAGCGGCGGAGCACGGGGACGAGTTTAAGCACCTCGTCGGTCTGGCCGCTGTTGGAGAGGATCACGGCGACGTCGCCTTCGCGCACCATGCCGAGGTCGCCGTGGAGGGCCTGGGTGGCGTCGAGGAAACAGGACGGCGCGCCGGTGCTGTTGAAGGTGCCGGTGAGTTTTTGGGCGATGTGGGCGGATTTCCCTACGCCGGTGAAAACCAGCTTGCCGCCCGCGAGGACGGCGCCGTGGATCGCGCGGGCGACCGCCACAAAGCCTTGGCCCAGCGATTCGCGCGTGGCCTCGAGGGCTTCCTGTTCGATGCGGAGCGCCTGCCGCGCGCGCTTGAGGACGAAGGTCGAGTCGAGGGCCATTTCGGGTTTGTGTCCGTGGAGGACTCGCGAGACTTGGACTCCGATTTTTCGCGTTCAACATCCATTTCCGCCCGTATCTTGCCACGCGCCATGCGCCGTAGCCTTCCGACCCTGGTTTTGCTGTCCCTCCTCGCCGTCGCCGGTCTTGTCCAGACCGGCTGCGGCCCGACCTCGGTCATGCCCTTCACGGCGGAGGTGGACGACCCCGACTACCGCCGGGGCAAGGAGCTGCTGCGCATGGGGCGCGAGCAGGAGGCGCTGTCGACCTTTCTCAAGGTGATCGATCAGCGCGGCGGGGCGGCGCCCGAGTCGCACCTCGACGCGGCGATCCTTTACCAGCAGCACGTGAAGGATCCGATCGCGGCGATCTATCATTTCCGCCGTTACCGCGAGCTGCGGCCCAACACCGACCAGGCCAAGCTCGCCCTTCAGCGCATCGAGGCCTGCATCCGCGATTTCGCGAAGACGCTGCCCGGGCAGCCGCTCGACAACCAGGTGGAGCGCACCGACCTGATCGACAGCGTCGACCGTCTGCAGCGTGAAAACCTTCAGCTCAAGGAACAGCTGGCCGCTGCCCGCGCCGCGGTGCTCGACGCCTCGCGCACGGCGGGGCTCGCCAACAGCGGCGGCGCGCCCGACGCGGGCGTTTCGCTTTCGATGGAGCCTTCGCAGGGCGCCTATGTGACGGACGCGCAGGGCGGGACGCCCGCGCCGCGCGGCGCGCCGCAGATGGAGTATTCCACGCCGGTCGGCGTGTCGCCGGTGACGCCGGTCAATCCCGCGCCGTCCGTCCAGCCGGCGATTCAGCAGCCGGTGGCGCAGCCGCCCGTCTCCGCGCCCCCGGCCGCGGCCGGCCGCAGGCACGTGGTCGCGAGGGGCGATACGTTGATGAGCATCTCGCTTCGTTATTACGGCAACCGCTCCCGCTGGCGCGACATCTTCGCGGCCAACCGCGACCAGTTGCCGACCGAAAGCTCCCTGCAGATCGGCATGGAGCTGCGGATCCCCTAGCCGGGCATCCGGTTTCGCGCGGCCACGATTCCGCCCATCTCTTATTTCGTCATGCCCGCCACCTCGCGCCGCACCGCCGTATTCACCGAGTCGCTGATCCGCGAGATGTCGCGCGTGGCGGCGCAGCACAACGCGATCAACCTCGCCCAAGGCTTCCCCGACGGAAACCCGCCTGACGCGCTCGTCGAGGCCGCGCGCGCGGCGATGGACGCCGGGCGTCACCAATACGCGGTGACGTGGGGTTCGCCCGAGCTGCGCGAGGCGCTGGCGGCGAAGTTGACGCGTTTCACCGGGTTGCCCGTCGATCCGCAGCGCGAGCTCGTCGTCACCTGCGGCGCGACCGAGGCGATGATGGTCGCGATGATGACGGTCTGCGACCCGGGCGACCGCGTGGGCCTCTTTTCGCCCTTCTACGAAAACTACAACGCCGACGCGATCCTCACCGGGGCGACGCCGGTGCACGTGCGGCTGAATCCGCCCGGCTACGGGTTCGATCCGGCGGAGCTGCGCGCGGCCTTCGCGACGGGCGGCGGGTTGAAGGCCTTCATCCTCTGCAACCCGAGCAACCCCTGCGGCCGCGTGTTCACGCGCGCGGAGCTTTTGCAGATCGCGGCGCTGGCGGAGGAGTTCGACACCTTCGTGATCACCGACGAGGTCTACGAGCACCTCGTGTTCGACGGCCGCGAACACGTCTACTTCGCGACGCTGCCCGGCATGGCGAAACGCACGATCTCGTGCTCCTCGCTCTCGAAGACGTTTTCCATCACCGGCTGGCGGCTCGGCTACGTGCACGCGCCGGCGGAGATCATCGCTCAGGCGCGCAAGGTGCACGACTTCCTCACCGTCGGCGCGGCGGCTCCGCTGCAGCACGCGGTGGTGACGGCGCTTGGCTGGGGGGCCGACTACTACGCCGGGCTGAGCGCGGAGTATCAGTCGCGCCGCGACTTGTTGCTCTCGTATCTGGACAAGACGGGGCTCGGCTATTCGACGCCGGAGGGCGCCTATTTCGTGATGCTCGACGTGACGCCGCTCGGTTTCGCGAGCGACATCGAGTGCGCGCACTGGATGACGAAGGAGATCGGCGTGGCGCCGGTGCCGGGCTCGTCGTTCTTTTCGTATCCGGAGAACCGTTACGTGCGGCTCAATTTCGCGAAGAGCGCGCCCATCCTGCGCGAGGCGGGCGAGCGGCTGCTCAAGTTGCGGGCGGGGCGCTGAGGCGCGCTTTGGGGCTGGCAAGCGGTTTGCTTTTGTGTCCGGTTTGGCGGGGCGCGTGTAAGCCCCTAATCCCAAATCGTATATGAACTATGAAAACCCGTTCGTGACTGCGGCCGAGGCCGACGCGGATGAGCGGCAGACCTTCATCCGCCGCACCTATCTGCATCTGGCGATGGCGATCCTGAGTTTTGTCGTGCTGGAGGCGGTTTTGCTCCAGGTGCCCGGCGTCGGCGGTCTCGTTGACACGATGATCGGCCATTGGTGGGCCGTGCTTCTGGCCTTTATCGCCGTGTCCTGGGTCGCGGACAAATGGGCGCGCTCCGAGGTGGGCCAGGGCATGCAGTATTTCGGGTTGGGGCTCTATGTCGTGGCGGAGGCGGTCATCTTCGTGCCGCTCCTGCACGTGGTGATGTATCGGGTCGGCGATCCGGCGATCATTCCGATGGCGGGCATCATCACCGGGCTGCTGTTCGTGGGGCTGACCGCGACGGCTTTCATGACCGGGGTGAACTTTTCCTTCCTGCGCGGAGCGCTGGCGATCGGCGGCATGGTGGCGATGGGCGTGATCATTTGCAGCATGCTGTTCGGCTTTTCGCTCGGGATCGTGTTCTCGGCCGCGATGGTGCTCTTCGCCGGCGGCTCGATCCTCTACACGACCTCGAACATCATCCATGAGTATCGAACCGATCAATACGTGGCGGCCTCGCTCGCGCTTTTCTCCGGCGTGATGCTGCTGCTCTGGTATGTGATCCGCATCCTGATGGCGGCGCGAAAGGATTGAGGAGGACCGTAAGGATAAAAGCGAAAGGGTGCGGCGAAACCTGAGTTGGGTGGGCGGGTTCGTCCCGCGTCCGTGGTTTGACCTCCGAGCAGCGGGCGCAGGGACGCGCCCGCCCACCTTGGATGCAAACGGCGGCGATCAGGCCGAGGCGAGGGCCTCGTCGAGGACGGCGAGGAGGAAATCGCAGTCGGCGGCGGTGAGGCACATCGGCGGTTTGATGCGGAGGGTGTTGCCCTTGAGGCCGCCCTTGCCGATGAGCAGGCCGAGCTCGCGGCATTTTTCGAAGACGGCGACGCACTCGGCGGTGGCGGGTTCCTTGGTGGCGCGGTCCTTCACGAGTTCGACGCCGAGCATGAGGCCGAGACCGCGGACGTCGCCGATGAGGGTGTGGCGGGCGGCCAGTTTGGCGAAGCCGGCCTTGAGCTGGGCGCCGCGGGCGAGGCAGTTGGCCTGGAGGTTTTCCTGGTCGATGACCTGGAGGACGGCGCGGCCCATCGCGGTGCAGACCGGGTTGCCGCCGTAGGTGTTGAAGTGGATGCGCGCGGCGAGGGTCCTGGCGATCTCGGGCGTGGTGACGACGGCGGCGAGCGGGCAGCCGTTGCCGATGCCCTTGGCCATGGTGACGATGTCGGGGATGACGCCTTGCGTCTCGAAGCCCCAGTAGTGCGTGCCGGTTCGGCCGAAGCCGGCCTGGACCTCGTCGGCCACGCAGAGCCCGCCGGCGGCGCGGACGTGGGCGTAGGCGGCTTTCAAATACCCGTCGGGGAAGACGACGGCGCCGCCGACGCCTTGGATCGACTCGGCGAAGAAGGCGGCGACGCGGCCGCTGGTGCCGAACTGGATGAGGTTTTGCACGTCGTCGCCGTATTTGCGGCCCGCGTCGGGATCGCCGGCGTAGGGGCCGCGGTAGGGATCGGGCATGAGGGCGTGGTGGACGCCGAAGCCACCGGGGACGTTGAATTTCCACGTGTGGTGGGAGGTGAGGCCCATCGTGGACTGGGAGCCGCCGTGGTAGGCGTTGCGCAGGGCGAGGACGTCGTAGTTGCCGGTGTAGGCGCGCGCCATGAGCAGCGCGAGGTCATTGGCCTCGGAGCCGGAGTTGACGAAGTAGACGACCTTCAGGTCGCCGGGCATCTTCGCGGCGAGGTCGCGCGCGTAGAGGGCGACGTTGGGGTGGAGGTAGATCGTCGTAGTGTGCTGGATGAGGGCGTTCTGCGCGGCGGCGGCGGCGTTGACGTGCGGGTGACAGTGGCCGACGGAGACGGTGACGATGCCGCCGAAGCCGTCGAGGTAGCGGCGGCCGGTCTCGTCGAAGAGCCACTGGCCCTTGCCCTCCACGATCGTGAGCGGCTTTTTGTAGTAGTGGAAGATGCCGGGGTTCACGTGCGCCTGGCGCAGCGCGAGGATCTCCTCGGGCGAGGGGCCGGTGTAGGGATGCGGCTGATACGAGCAGGGCGGGAGGACGGGCGGCATGGGAGGAGTCGGGGACGACGGAGGTTTAATCGCTAAAGATCGCTAAAAGACGCTAAAGTCGGAGCTGGTCGGAGGATTGATTTAGCGAGGTCTAGCGCTCTTTAGCGGTTTCAACGGTTTGAGAGTTTGCGGAAGAGGAGGTAGAGGCCGAAGGCGAGGGCGAAGCCGACGAACCAGGCCTGGTTGTAGAGGGCGTGGAAAAAGGCGGGAACGGACGCCGCTGGGAAGTGGTCTGGCGCGGCGACCGAGAGGAAACCCGGGACGCAGGGCAGGATGGCTAGGATGAGCGCGCCTAGGCCGGCGTGGCTGTAGCCGTCGTGGTAGCGGTAGGCGCCGGCCTCGTCGTAGAGCGCGGCGACGTCGAGCTGGCGTTTACGGACGACGAAGTAGTCGGCGATCAGGATGCCGCCGATGGGGCCGAGCAGGGCGCTGTAGCCGACGAGCCAGGTGAAGATGTAGCCGGAGGGGTCGGCGACGAGTTTCCACGGCATGATGGCGATGCCGATCAGCGCGGTGATTAGGCCGCCGGTGCGGAAGGAGATCTTGCTCGGGGCGAGCTGGGCGAAGTCGTTGGCCGGGCCGACGACGTTGGCTGCGATATTGGTCGCGAGCGTGGCGATGCAGAGCGCGAGCATGGCGACGATCAGGACGAGCGGGTGGTCGAAGCGGGTGAGCAGCTCGACGGGATCCCAGATCGTGTGGCCGTAGATGATCGTGGTGGCGGAGGTGACGGCCACGCCGATGAAGGAGTAGAGCGCCATCGTGGTCGGGAGGCCGAGGGCCTGGCCGGCGGCCTGGTCGCGCTGGGAGCGGGCGTAGCGGGAGAAGTCGGGGATGTTGAGCGAGAGCGTGGCCCAGAAGCCGATCATGCCGGTGAGGGCCGGCAGGAAGAAGGACCAGAACCGGCCGGCCTTGGGCTGGCCGGGGGCGAAGGCGGAGGGTTGCGAGAGGATGGGACCGAAACCGCCGGCGTGGTCGTAGGCCCAGAAAAGAAGCAACAGGCCGAGAACAATGAGCAACGGGGCCTTGATGCTCAGGAGGAGGCGGATCGACTCGATGCCCTTGTGGATGACCCAGACGTTGATCGCCCAGAAGAAGAGGAAGCAGACGATCTGCGGGAAGTTGATCCCGAGAAACGGCAAGGGCGAAGCGGATACGAGCGTGGGGAAAAAGACGCCGAGGATCTTGTAGATGGCCTCGCCGCCGATCCAGGCCTGGATGCCGAACCAGCCGCAGGCGACGAGGGCGCGGAGGACGGCGGGAACGTTGGCGCCGCGGGTGCCGAAGGCGGGGCGGCAATAGACGGGAAAGGGGATGCCGTATTTGGCGCCGGCGTGGGCGTTGAGCACCATCGGAACGAGCACGATGAGGTTGCCGAGGAAGATGGTGAGCACGGCCTGCCACCAGTTCATGCCGCCGCCGATGAGCGAGGAGGCCAGCATGTAGGTCGGGATGCAGGCGGCCATGGATATCCAGAGCGCGGCGTAGTTCCAGACGGTCCAGGTGCGCTTCGCCGGCGGGATCGGGGCGAGGTCTTCGTTGGCGAGGGAGCTGGCGGAAGGGGCGGACATGGAAGATGCGAAGGACTGAGAAATGGCCACAATAGGCGCAGAAGGCGCAACAAGGAGAGGAGCGGCTTTGGCGGACGGGCGAAGTGGAGCTGGCGGGGCTTTTGCGTCTTTTGAGCTTTTTGCGGGCTAAATTTAGAAGTGGTTCGGCGTGCGCTGGAGGAATCGGCCTCGGCCGACGGTGCCGACGAACTTGCCGTCGCGGACGGCGACCTCGCCGCGGACGGTGACGACAGAGGGGCGGCCCTCGACGGGCCACCCCTCGAAGGCGCTGTAATCGACGTTCATCGTCTGGGTGGCGGCGGAGATTTTGCCGCGGTAGGCGGGATCGTAGACCACGAGGTCGGCGTCGGAGCCGATCTGGATCGCGCCCTTTTTCGGGAAGAGGCCGAAGAGTTTCGCGGCCTGGGTGCTGGCGACGTCGACGAAGGTGGGAAGGTCGATTTTGCCGGCTTTGACGCCGTAGGTGTAGAGGAGGTTCACGCGGTCCTCGAGGGCGGGGATGCCGTTGGGGATCTTGGTGAAATCGGCCGCGCCCATCGGCTTTTGGGAGCGGAAGTCGAAGGGCGCGTGGTCGGTCGCGACGGTTTGCACGAGGCCGGTGCGGAGGGCGTTCCAGAGCACGGCCTGGTTCTTCGCTGCGCGCAGCGGGGGCGACATGACGAACTTGGCGCCTTCGAAGTCGGGGCGCTCGGCGTAGGTTTTGTCGATGAGGAGATACTGGATGAGCGTCTCGACCGAGACATCGACGCCGCGGAGGCGGGCTTCGAGGGCTTTTTTCAGGGCCTCTTCGCAGCTGAGGTGGACGATATAGATCGAAGCGCCGGTGAGTTCGGCGAACGTGGTGAGATGATGGACGCCCTCGGCCTCGACGAGGGGCGGGCGGCTTTCGTGGTGTTGGGCGGGGTCGGTCTTGCCGGCGGCGAGGAGTTCGCGCTGGCGCTCGAAGACGAGGGTTTCGTTTTCGCAGTGGGCGGTGACGATGACGCCGAGTTCCTTGGCGAGCTTGAGGGTCTGGTAGAGCTCGGTGTCGTCGATTCCGAAGGCGCCTTTGTAGGCGAGGAAGATTTTGAAGGAGGAGACGCCGGCGGCGACGATGGCGCGGAGTTGGTCGGCGGCGGTGGCGTCGAAGCGGGTGACGCCCATGTGGTAGCTGTAATCGCAGCAGGCCTTGCCGGCGGCCTGGGAGCTCCAGGTTTCAAAGCCTTCGCGGGCGGACATGGCGCGGGAGGGGCAGACCATGTCGAAGATCGTGGTGGTGCCGCCGACGAGGGCGGCCCGGGTGCCGGTTTCGTAGGTATCTTTCGAATACGTGCCCATGAAGGGCAGGTAGATGTGGGTGTGGGGGTCGATGAAGCCGGGGAAGACGTATTTTCCCGTGGCGTCGATCACCTCGGCGTCGGCGGGTGCGGGGAGGTTTTGACCGATGGCGGAGATGGTTTCGCCCTCGACGAGGATGTCGGCGACGTAGCGCTCGGTGGCGGTGACGATCTCGCCGTTGCGAATGAGAAGGCTCATGGAACTCGGATTTTATTAACCGCTAAAACTCGCTAAAGGACGCTAAATCAGAACCGATCCGGTGGATTGATTTAGCGATCATTAGCGCCCTTTGGCGGTTTAAGTTCTGGTTATGTTATTTCTTCCAGACGTCGCCGACGCCTTCGGTGAACCAGCGGGAGCTCACGACTTTTTGGCGGGTGTAGAACTGGACGGCTTCCTTGCCCTGGATGTGGAGGTCGCCGAAGAAGGAATCGTCCCAGCCGGTGAAGGGAAACATCGCCATCGTCGCGGGGACGCCGACGTTGATACCGACCATGCCGGCCTTCACGCGGTGCTTGAATTCGCGGGCGGCGAGACCGCTGTTGGTGAAGATGGCGGCGCCGTTGCCGTAGGCGGATTTGTTCGCGGTCGCGATGGCGGCGTCGAGGTCGTCCATGCGCATGACGTTGAGCACGGGACCGAAAACCTCCTCGCGCGCGAGTTTCATGTGCGCCTGCACGTCGTCGACGATGGTGGGGCCGAGGTAGAAGCCTGATGGAGCCTCGGGCACGCGCAGGCCGCGGCCGTCGGCGAGGATCTTGGCGCCTTCGGTTTCGCCCGTGGAGACGAGGTCGGCGACGCGGTCGCGGTGGGCGGCGGTGATGAGGGCGCCCATGTGCGGCTGCGCGGCGCGGTCGGTGGGGCCGACCTGGATGGCCTTGGCGGCGGCGACGAGGTCGGGGAGGAGTTTTTGCGCGGCGGAGCCGACGACGAGTGCGGTGGAGCCGGCCATGCAACGCTCGCCGGCGCAGCCGAAGGCGGCGGTGGCGAGGTTCTCGACCGTCTTGCCCATGTCTGCGTCGGGCATGACGACGATGTAGTTCTTGGCGCCGCCGTTGGCCTGGGAGCGTTTGCCGTGGAGGACGGCGGTCTCGTGAATGTATTTCGCGACGGGCGTGGAGCCGACGAAGGATACGGCTTTGACGGTCGGATGTTTGAGCAGGGTGTCGACGACCTCTTTGCCGCCGTGGACGAGATTGAGCACGCCCTTGGGCAGGCCGGCTTCGGCCAGGAGCTCCACGAGGGCGATGGCGGTGAGCGGGACTTTCTCGCTCGGTTTGAGGACGAAGGTGTTTCCGCAGGCGATCGCGAGGGGGAACATCCAGAGCGGCACCATCGCGGGGAAGTTGAAGGGCGTGATGCCGACGCAGACACCGAGCGGCTGATGGAGCGTCTCGCAATCGACGCCGCGGGCGATGTTCTCGAGGGTGTCGCCCATGAGCAGGGTGGGGATGCCGCAGGCGTATTCGATGTTTTCGAGGCCGCGATGGAGGTCGCCCTTCGCCTCGACGGCGGTCTTGCCATGCTCGCGGGAGATGAGGGCGGTGAGGCGTTCGAAGTTCTGCTCCACGAGGTGGCGGAAGCGGAAGAAGACCCGGGCGCGGTCGACGGGCGGCGTCTCGCTCCAGGCGGGGAAGGCGGAGGCGGCGGAGGCGATTGCGGCCTCGGCGTCGAGCGCGGTGCCGACCGGGCAGGCCGCGAGGGCCTCTCCGGTGGAAGGGTTGAAGACGGGCGTGGTCGGCGTGGGCGCGGAGGACGGAGACCAAGCGCCGGCGATGTAGTTCTGGCAGGTGGGGAGGGACACGGAGGCGGAAAGGTTAACCACTAATGAACACTCATGGTCACTGATGGCGGGAAACGGACGGCGGATTTTTGAAACCGCTAAAGGACGCTAAATCGGAATCGGAACCGGGGATTGATTTAGCGAGGCTTAGCGAGATTTAGAGGTTTATGATGGCTCGTGATTTTACCGCGCGAGGGCGTTGGATTGTTTGACGAAGTCGTCGCCGGTCCATTCGGCGTCGTTGGCGACCATCTTCTTGGACTCGGCGGCTTTTTGCGCGGCTTTGCGGGCGAGCTGTTTTTGGACGAGGTCGGCGTGGGTGGTGAAGTAGTCGAGACTGTGGCCCTTGAAGTCGGCGAGGGTCTCGAATTTGTGCTTATCCATGAACGCGAGGAGCTGTTCCTGCATGGGCTTCACGCATTCGTATCCGAACTTCATTACGCCGGTGCAGACCTGCACGGTGTCGGCGCCGAGGAGGATGAATTGCGCGGCGTCCTCGCCGGTCTCGATGCCGCCGAGGCCGGAGAGCGTGCGTCCGGGGAATTCTCTCCGAATCATCGTGGCGAGCTCCATGACCATGCGGAGGGCGATGGGTTTGACCGCCTTTGACGAGTAGCCGCCGGGCGTGGTGTAGCCCTCGACGGTGGGCTCGGGGCGGAGGGTGTCGAGGTTCACGCCCATGACGCTGCGGATCGTGTTGATGGCGGAGAGTCCGGTGGCGCCGCCGCGGAGGGCGGCGCGGCCGGGCTCCTCGATGTGGGTGATGTTGGGCGTCATCTTGGCCCAGACGGGGAGCGTGGTGGCGGACTTCACCCAGCCGCAGACGGTCTCGAGGATCTCCGGATCCTGGCCCATGGCGGCGCCCATCTTGCGCTCGGGCAGGCCGTGCGGGCAGGAGAAGTTGAGCTCGAAACCGTCGACGCCGGCGGCTTCGCAACGCTGCACGAGCTCGATCCAGGCGTCCTTGTTGAACTCCTCCATGATGGAGGCGATGAGGGCGCCGGGCGGTCGGGCGTCTTTGCAGCGCTTGAACTCGTCTTCCCAGAGTTTGAAGGGGCGGTCGCTGATGAGCTCGATGTTTTCCCAGCCGATGACCTCGCCGTCGTTGGCGTGGAGCTTGGCGTAGCGCGGGGAGACGTTGACGACCTTGGAGGCGTCGAGGCTGACGGTCTTGGCGATGACGGCGCCCCAGCCCTCGCGGAAGGCGCGGTTGATGACGCTGAGATTGGTGCCCGGCGGGCCGGAGCCGATGACGAAGGGATTGGGCAACTTCAGGCCGTCGACGGTGGTGGCGAGTGTAGGCATGGGAGAGCGGGGGGGGAACCGGCGCCGCGCGCTGGGAGCTTGGGCCGGTGAACGGCATTCAGCAGGGCATGTGCCGGGATGGCTCGGGGGTTGCTTGCCGGAGCAGAGAGTCCGACTAATCGAACATGAATGCGACCCTAAACCCCGTCCGCGTGGTCCAGGAGCTGAAGGAATTGCGCGCTTTGACCGGCGATGAAAACGGGGCGCAGCGGGTGGCCTTCACGCCGGTGTGGGTGAAGGCGCGCGCGTGGCTGAAAGCGAAGCTGGCGGAGCTGACGGTCGAGGTGCACGAGGATGCGGCGGGCAATCTCTGGGCGACGCTGCGCGGCGAGTCGGAGCGCGAGCTGCTGATCGGCGGGCACATCGACTCGGTGCCGAACGGCGGCTGGCTGGATGGCTGCCTAAACGTGGTCGCGGGCGTGGAGATTTTGCGGCGGGTCGCGGCGCAGGGAAAACCGCCGGTGACGGTGCGGCTGGTGGATTGGGCGGACGAGGAGGGGGCGCGTTTCGGGAAAAGTTTGTTCGGCTCGTCGGCCTGCTCGGGCGCGCTCGACATGGACGAGGCGCGCGGGTTGGTGGATCGCGACGGGGTGACGTTGCCCGAGGCGCTGCGCGCGGTGGGGATCGATTTCGAACGCGTGAAGGAGAGCGGGCGGGAGCTGGCGAAAGCGGCGGCGTATCTGGAGCTGCACATCGAGCAGGGGCCGGTGTTGCTCGACCTCGGGCTGCCGCTGGGCGCGGTGTTGGGGACCTTCGGGGTGGAGCGGCATGCGATCACGTTTCGCGGTCAGGCGGCGCATTCGGGGAGCACGCCGATGAAGCGGCGGCGCGACGCGTTTCTCGCGGCGGCGAAGATGGCGCCGGAGATCTATGCGATCGCGGATCGGCACGGCGGCGTGTGCACGATCGGTTCGTGTGCGACGAAGCCCGGCATCGTGACGAGCGTGGTGGCGGAGTGCCGGATCACGCTGGATCAACGTCACCTCGATCCGAAGGCGCTGGCGGCGATGTTGGCGGACGCGCGTGCGGCGAGCGAACGTTTCGCGACGGAGGGCGGCGTGGGCGTGGAGTGGGAGCGCATCTGGCACATCGAACCGCGTCCTTTCGCGCCGGAGTTGATCGCGCTGTGCGACGAGGCGATCCGGGAGACGGTCGGCGTTTCGCATCGGCTGCCCTCGGGACCGTTGCACGACGCGGCGGAGACCTGCGGGGCGGGCGTTCCGACGGTGATGATGTTCGTGCAGAGTTTGCACGGGATCAGTCACAACAAGATCGAGGACACGAAGGAGGAGCACCTGGAGCAGAGCGTGGCGGCGTTTGACCGGCTGGCGTCGAAGGCGATGGCGTGGATCGCGGCGGGCGGCGGGCGGAGGTGACGGTGGAGTAACGTGGCGGAAGGAGTGGCCGCAAAGAGTCGCGGAAGGCGCAAAAAGAGCTGACGCGGCGGTGGCGGTGGTTTGGGTGGCGGCATGTCGCAGGAGAGCGGCGCCCGAACGGCGCATCCCAGTTTTCGCGAGGCGTTCCGGTTTTGGCTGAAGCTTGGGTTCATCAGCTTCGGCGGGCCGGCGGGGCAGATCGCGATCATGCAGCACGAGCTGGTGGAGCGGAAGCGGTGGATCGGGCAGGAGCGCTTTCTCCACGCGCTCAACTACTGCATGCTGCTGCCCGGGCCGGAGGCTCAGCAGCTGGCGGTGTATTGCGGGTGGCTGCTGCACCGGACCTGGGGAGGAATCGTCGCGGGCGTGTTGTTCGTGCTGCCCTCGGCGTTTATTCTCTGGGGCTTGAGCTATCTCTACGCGGCGCATGGTGGCGTGCCTTGGGTGGCGGCGATTTTCACGGGGCTGAAGCCCGCGGTGGTCGCGGTGGTGGCCGCGGCGGTGCTGCGGATCGGCGGCAAGGCGCTGAAAACGCCTGCGATGTGGGCGATCGCTGCGGTGGCCTTCGGGCTGATTTTTGGGCTGGGCGTAGGCTTTCCGTGGATCGTGGCCGGGGCTGCGGCGCTGGGATGGATGGGACGGCGAATCGCGCCGGCGCAGTTTCCGGCGGGCGGGGGGCACGGCTGCGGTCATGGGAAAATGAATACGGCGGGAGGAGCCCGCGCGGTGATCGACGATCTGGCGGAGTCGGGCGCGGTGGCGCCGAGCTGGGGCCGGGCGCTGCGGGTGACGGCGCTGTGCGGCGCGTTGTGGGGGGCGCCGATCCTGGCGGCGGCGTGGCTCTGGGGCGGTGCGAGCACGTTGGTTTCGCAGGGAAAGTTTTTCAGCCAGGCGGCGATGGTGACCTTTGGCGGGGCCTACGCGGTGCTGCCCTACGTGGCGCAGCAGGCGGTGGAGAACTACGCGTGGCTGACGGGGCCGCAGATGCTGGCGGGACTGGCCTTCGCGGAGACGACGCCGGGTCCGTTGATCATGGTGCTCCAGTTTGTGGGCTTCATGGGCGGGTGGCATCAGCCGGACGGCGGGCTTTCGCCGCTCATGGCGGCGACCTTGTGTTCTGCGATGACGACGTGGGTGACCTTTGTGCCGTGTTTTCTATGGATTTTCCTCGGGGCGCCGCACATCGAGCGGCTGAGGGGCAACGCGGAGCTGGGCTCGGCCTTGGCGGCGGTGACGGCGGCGGTGGTGGGGGTGATCCTCAATCTCGCGGTGTGGTTCGCGTGGCAGGTGTGGCGGCCGGCGGCGGCGGGCCCGGCGAGCGCGGCCCATTGGAACGGGTTCGCGGTGGCGGTGAGCGTGGCGGCCTTCGTTGCGCTGCACCGGTTTAAGGCGAACCTGATCGCGGTGATCGCGGCGGCGGGGGCGGCGGGACTGGTGTGGAGCTGGTTGTAGCGTGTAGCCTGTGGGCGGGATCGGACGGCTCCGCGAGGCGGGGACGGCGCCCCGCCCTCCATGGAAATTTTAGTGCGAGGTCGGTGAGCAACTTGCGAACAAGCGGGGCAAGTTGGCCTTGTCGGGTGGAAAAACCGCCGCACCTTCGCATCCTTTCCCGCGCCGTGACCGCCGATCCATGCAAGACCCCTTCACCGGACAAGCGACCGTCCTCCAAGGTGGGCGCCATCCCGGCCCCGACGTCCAAGCCGCTCTTCAACACGATCACGAGCGACGATTGGAAGCGTTCGCTCGCTTCGGCGCGGCAGCGCAGAAAGTCGGCATCGGATCGGATCCAGACGATGATCTCGTCCTCTGGGAAGAAGACCAGCTGAGCCTGCTCGCGGGCGCCGACCCGCTTTGGCATGAGCTCGACGAGGCGGCGCGGGCCTTTCGGCGCACCTTGCCGATCGTGCCGCTGGAGGCGTTCGGATTTCCGGATCACGAGCACGAGGATCCGATGGGCGAGGGAAGTCCGCGGCTGCACCGGATCGGCAGCGGCGTGGAGGCGAGCGCGTTTCAATCGGTCCACGACGGCTCGATCTACAAGTTCTACCTGCCGCGCGAAGAAGGGCGCATCGGCGGGACCTTTTCGTTTTCGTGCGCGGGCTCGGCGGACGGACTTGACGCGCCGGCGCTGCATGCGGACGCCTGCCTCGGCAGCTACCGAGATTTGTTGGAGAAACTCGCGCTCATTCTCGCGCTCGACGGCATGCCGACGGAGGTGGTGGGCGTGACGCCGGAAGGCGTGTTGGTGGCGAAGCAACTGCTGGGCGAGCGCCTGCCCGAGGGGGCGGACGTGAGCGCGCTTTTGCCGGAGAGCCTGATCCCGATTCCGGCGCGGTTTTTGCGCGCGCATCGCGACCATCCGCGGCTGGCTTTCGTGAACGGGCGTCCCTGGTTCATCGCCGACACGCACGCGAAGAACCTCGTGCGCGACACGGGCGGGCGGCTGCGGGTGATCGATCTGTTGGCGGCGCCGTTTCCGCGCGAGCTGGCGGAGCAGGATCCGTTGATGCGCGACTGGCTGGCGCGGGTGGCGCTCGATCCGGGCGCCGGGCTGCTGCGCGCGGCGCACGACGACGAGTTGTGAGCGAGGAAGGCGGCGACGGCGCGCCGCCCTCCAGCGCGAGGGCGTTTAGTGCGACAGCGGGTCAGGATTTGGCTGACGGTGCGGCCGCGGCCTTGGCTTTTTCGGCTTCGGCGGTTGCTTTGACTTTGTCGGCCTCGGCTTTCTTGGCGGCTAACTCCTTGGTCGCGGTTTCGTAGGCGGCGGCGACGCTGGCGGAGTAGGATTTTTCGAGATCGGGATAGAGCGCGATGGCGGCTTGGACGGCCTTGGAGTAGTCGGCGCTCTTGCCGAGCTTGGCGTGGAGATACACGGCGTAGGCCTCGACGTTGTCGAAGGAGAGGCGGGAGCTTTTCTTGAGAAACTCGGGACCGCCGAGCGCGGCCACGGCGCCAGTTTCCTTGCCTTTTTTCTTCAGGAAGCCGCTCGCGAGGCCGCCGCCGGGGACGACGCTGCCCAGGCCCTTGGCGGCGGCGGAGCCGGCCTGTTCGCCGGCGATGTTGCCGGCCTGGATCTGGAGCGCCTTTTGCGCCCATTCGGTGAGGGCGCCGTTCTGGTCGACGGGGAGCAGGTATTTGCCGGTGACGCCGGCGATCGGCGCGGCGGCGGGCAACTCGATGTCGTAGGCGGAGTATTGCTGGTTCAGCTCGACGACGCGCTGCACGATGGCGGCGGCGCGGGCGACGCTGTCCGCGGTGTCGGCGCGAACGAGCGAGACGGAGGCGGTGGCGAGGGCGAAGGCGGCGAGAAGGCGAAGCGGGCGGGATGAGTTCATGCGAAAGGCTTGCGTAAGCGAGGCGCCAACGCGGTCAAGGCCGCCTCCCCGGCTTCGATGCGAATCACGGCAGCGCGGTGATGTTGAGGCGCGCGAAGAAGCGGCCCTGGGTGAAAAGAGCGCCGCCCGCCCAGAGCGTGGCGGTGACGTTTTCAAACCCGTTGCCCTGGGAGCTGACGGTGATTGACGGAGGAATGCCCGCGACCTGATCGCAGGGTTTCCACGTTTGGAGGTCGGTGCTGACCTCGACGGTGTAGCGAAGGCCGCCGGCGGCGTAGTCGATGCCGCGGGCGCCGGTGCCGCCTTCGCGCTCGGGGTAGCGAACGACCAGGATGTCGCGAATCTGGGGATCGACCTCGATGGAGTAGGGGGGCGTGGTGTCGGCGACGCGCGGGTCGAGGCCGAAGGCGTATTCGAGGAGGTTCGCGAGGTTGTCGCCGTCGGGGTCGGCCAACATGCCGGATTGTTCCGCGGGCAGGCCGACGAGCGCGGTGGCGGCCCAGGACTGGAAGAGCATCCGGAGCGTGAGGGTGTTCTCCGCCGTAAAGCCGAGATTGGACGCGGAGTCGGCCAGGTTGAGGACCAGCGTGGTCTCGCCGGGAGTGGTGCCGACCGGCACGGCGAGCGTGACGTCTTGTGCCGCGGTGGTGGCGACGAGCGGCGCGACCGCGATGGCGGTGGAGGCGCCCTCGGCGTCGCGGAAGGAGTAGGCGAGGCCGGTGATGGTTTGCAGGCCGGAGGGGGTCACGTGGAGGAAGCGTTGGGCTTCGGTCCAGGCGCCGGAGGCGTCGCGGAGGCGGAGGTGGAGCGTGTGATAACCGGGGGAGGCCGGGCCGAGATCAAGAGCGACGGAGCGAGGGGCGGAGCGATGCGTTTCGTCCAAGCCGATCGACTGCGCGGTGGCGGGATCGGGGCGTTGGTCCAGCGCGTAGTGGAGACGGTCGGGGCCGAAGGAGGAGAAAGGGAGGATTTGCCGGAAGCTGCGCGGGCCGGGTCGCTCGGAGCCGGAGAGCACGCGAAGGGAAAGCCGGTTCGCCTGGGGGGCGTTCGCGGCGTTCGCCGGGCGAACGAGGACGAGCGTGCCGTCGGCGTCGGGCGTGCCGATGGACGCCGAGGAAAAATCGCCGCCCCAGGCGGTTTCCAGGGCGGGCGCGGCGGCGGGTTTGATCAAATGGAGCCGGCGGAGGACGGTGGGGCCCCAGGCGCCGTCGGCGGTGCGGAAACGAAGGCCGAGCGTGACCTGGGCGCCGGGCGCGGAGGGCAGGGGCAGATCCAGGGCATTGAGCGTGTCCAGCGCGGGGGGCGGATCCGCGAACGGGAGCGGGGTGGCGGAGCCGAGGCCGGGATCGGTGTTGAAGAAGTATTCGCCGGCGGCGGGCGAGGCCGCCCGGGCGGCGGGGAGGGCCGCGGCGAGCGCCAGCGCGAGGCGCACGGAAAGGGGCGCGGGCATGGGCGGCGGGGGGCGTGGAGACTCAGGGACGGGCGCCGACCTTCACGCGGATGGTGACGTTGCCGCCGGGGGAGGCGAAGCCCGGCACGGACAGCTCGTCGATGGTCGGCAGCGGCGGGATGCCGGAGAGGATGTAGGGGTTGGGGCCGCCGAAGGGGCCGATGTGCGTGCCGTCGACGCCGGCGTTGAGCGCGGGGTTGTTGGCGGCGGTGGAAAGCTGGTAGCGGCCGTCGAAGCTGGCGGAGGAGTTTTGGTAGGACGGCATGACGTTCGTCAGCGTCACGCCGGTGAGGTTGCCGGAGCCGATCAGACCGGAGGGGCTGGAGGAGAAGATGTTGTTGCGGAAGGTCGCGGAGGACGAGGTGCTGACCGAGGAGAGGAAGATGTTGTTGTCGGCTTGAAGCGTGACGCCCGTGGTCAGCCCGCCGAAGCCGTAGAGGAGGTTGTTGCGGAGGTAGATGTGGGAGGCGGTGGTGGAGCTGCCGACGTAGAAGCCGTAGTCCGGCATGAGGTTGTTTTCTATCCGCGTGCCGCCGAAGGAGCCGCTCGACGAGGTGAAATAGAGGACCGAGGAACCCTTGAGGAAGCATTGGCTGACGAGGGTGTTGGGACCGCTCACGTTCAGCCGGCCGGAGCCGGACTGCAGGCCGAAGGCGCAGCGGCTCACGGTGACATTGGCGCAAGCGTCGAGGGTGAGATCGTAGGTGAATTCCAAGCCCATCACGAGCGAGCCGTCGGCGGTGCCGGCGCTGGTCGAGGACGTGCGAATGTAGCTTACGGGGGATCCCACGAAAGCCCCGAGCTTGTTCGCCGGGGTGCCGAGGTTGAGCGGCAGGCCGTAACCCGGTCCGATGAGGTTCAGGCGCTTGTTGACGACGGTGAATCCGGCGTAGGCGGTGGTGGAGCCTTCGATCAGGATCGTGTCGCCGTCGGCCGCGGCGTCGATCGCCGCCTGGATGGTGGCGTAGTGGGGCGAGGTGCCGGGGGCGTTGTTTACGCGGAGGGTGGCGGCGGCGAGCGAGAGGGGCAGGGCGAAAAGCCAGGTCAGTGCGAATTTCATGGGGCCGGGGTGGGACTCAGGCACCGATGAAGGAGTAACGAAAGGATGCAAGGGTGAAGGGGTTTCACCCTAAATGACATTTTGCAACAGGACGCCGAACCACGCGCAGGGCGGGGCGTCCGCGCCGGTGGATCGAGCGGTCGTCTTCGGGCAAAGCGACGAAGCGGACCAACTCGGCTTTTGGCTCAGCGCTTCTCGGCGGCGGCGCCGCTCCACTTGAGCTTGGTGCGGACGATGGAGAAGTGGCTGTGGTCGCGGCGCTGGATGAGGCGCAGGCGCGGGGCGCCGAGCGTGATCTCGATCGTTTCGGAAAAGGCGGGGGAGGGCAGGGCGCGGCCGTCGGCGGCGAGGACGAGGCCCCCGCTGGCGTCGGAGACGTTGCGCACGCGGAGGCGGACGCCGGCGCGGAAGATGATGGCGCGGTTGCTCAGGGTGTGCGGGCAGATGGGCGTCATCGCGAGCACCTCGGCGCCGGGGTGGATCAGGGGGCCGCCGGCGGAGAGGTTGTAGGCGGTGGAGCCGGTGGGCGTGCTGAAGATGAGGCCGTCGCAGAGGTAGTCGGTGACGAGCTCGTCGTCGGCGTAGACCTCGAGGCGGACGAGGCGGGAGTTGGCGGCGTCCTTGATGAGGAGGTCGTTGAGCGCGAGCACGGGCTCGGCGTCGCCGACGCGGCAGGCGAGGAGGGCGCGTTCGCTGGTGATGAAGTCGCCGGAGAGCAGCGTGGGCAGGCACTCGCGGGCCTCGTCGGCGGTGAAGGGGGTGAGAAAGCCGAGGGTGCCGCGGTTGACGCCGATGAGGGGGATGCCGGTCTTGGCGGCGGCGGGCGCGGCGCCGAGGAGGGTGCCGTCGCCGCCGATCACGCAGCAGGCGTCGACGTCCTGGAAGTGTTCGACCGGGGTGGGGTAGGCGAGGCTGACGCGGGTGGCGACGCCGTGTGCGCGGGCGACGGAGACCAGGTCCTCCGCGAGCGCGCAGGCGCCGGGCTTCTGCTCGTTGACCACGAAGGCGAGGCGGCGGATGGGCGTCATGGGCGGATGCGGAAGCGGAGGAGGGGAACCACGAAAGGCACGAAAGACACGAAAGAAAGACGCGCAAACGAGGATGCACGCAGGGGTGCGGCGGGATTTCGCGGGCCAGGGAGTGTTTTCAAATCTGACATGAGCAGCGTGAGGCAAGAACCCGGTTCGGCCAAGGCGGCCAAGGTGGAGGTGGGCCTTCAGGCCCATGCCACCTGGGACAACACCGGCCCAACCGGGTTCTTGTCTCACCCGAAGGGCCGGGCCGGAGTCGCACTCGGGCGGCGTTGGCTGCGAGGGGCAGGGCCGTTCAGGCCCAGCTCCCTCGCTCCCGCCTTGCCCGCGCGCGGCTGCGATCCCGGCGCTGCTCATGTCAGATTTGAAAACACTCCCTAAGCGCTTTTCTCGAGTCCGAGGAGAAACTCCCGGTTGCCGTCGGTGCCGGTGATGGGGCTGTCCATCACGCCGACGAGCACGGAGCCGGGCAGCTCGGCGAGGGCGAAGGCGCGGATCTCGGCGAGGACGCGCTCCTGCACGGCGGGGTCGCGGATGACGCCCTGGCCCTTGTCGACCTCGGCCTTGCCGGCCTCGAACTGGGGCTTCACGAGCGCGACGAGCGTGCCGCCGGGGCGGAGCACGGGCCAGACCGGCGGGAGGATGTGGCGCAGCGAGATGAAGGAGAGGTCCATCACGACCGCGTCGTAGCTCGGGCGCGGTAGGATGGCGGGGGCGAGGTGGCGGGCGTTGACCTGCTCGAGGTTGGTGACGCGCGGGTCGGCGAGGAGCTTGCCGTGAAGCTGGGCGCGGCCGACGTCGAGGCAGGTGACGGACGCGGCGCCGGCCTGGAGGGAGCAGTCGGTGAAACCGCCGGTGGAGGCGCCGACGTCGAGCACGTGGGCGCCGCGCAGATCGAGCGGGAAGCGGTCGAGCCAGCCCTGGAGTTTTTCTCCGCCGCGGGAGACGAAGCGGCTGGTCTCGGCGAGGGCGACGGGGAAGTCGGCGGGGTATTCCTTGCCGGGTTTGTCGAGGCGCTCGGTGCCGGAGCGGACGAGGCCGGCCATGATGTAGGCCTTGGCCTTGGCGCGGGTGGGCGCGAGGCCGCGGGCGACGAGGAGTTCGTCGAGGCGGAGCTTTTTGGACGAGGGCGAGGACACGCGGCGGAGATGAACGCGGCGGAGCGGGGCCGCGGCAAAAGAAAACCAAGCGCGAGGCCGACGCGGCGGCTCGCGGCTCGGTCCAAGTTTGACAATAAATTGGCCGGTCGGAACCTGCGTATCCCGCTCTCGCGCGCCCGGCTTTCTCCCTCATCCCCATGCGTTGGTCCGTCTTTTCCCAACCGGAGTCCACCGATCTCCTCTGGCAGGCCTGCCTGCTTGGCGGCTGGATGAGCGCGGCGGTGTTCAGCGCGCGTTGGAGCGGACTGGGGGAGCGCTGGCGGCCCTGGGCCAACGTGCTCAGCCTGGCGGCGGGTCCGGTCGGCTGGGGCGCGCATTTGTTGCCGCTCGCGTGGGAGCGCTGGCTGGGCGGACGCGTGGGCGAGGCCAGCACGGAAGGCTACGAGCGGATCGCGCACGGCATCCTGACCGCGGCCCTGGAGAAAGGCGCCAGCGACGTGCACATCGAGGCGCAGGAAAAGGGTTACGCGGTGCGTTTCCGGCAGGTCGGCTTCATGCGCGAGCATCTGAAGCTGAATCGTCGCGGCGGCGAGATGCTGGTGGCGGTGTTCAAGGTCTTCGCGGATCTGAACACGGCCGAGAAGCAGCATTTGCAGGACGGGCGCTTTCGCTGGACGGATCCGAAGTCGGGCCACGTGCTCGACGTGCGCATCTCGACCTCGCCCGCGCTGAGCGGGGAAAAGGTCGCGCTGCGTCTGTTGAACCGCCCGGCGGTGATGTTGCGCTTGGACAAGATCGGCATGTCGCAGGAGATCTGCGAGGCGATCCGTCGCAACCTGCGCCAGCCGGAGGGGCTGGTGCTCGTCGCGGGTCCGACCGGTTCCGGAAAAACCTCCACGTCCTACGCGCTGTTGCAGGAGGTGTCGGGGCCTTCGGTCAACACGGTCACGATCGAGGATCCGGTGGAGTATGCGCTGCCGCACGCCACCCAGATCGGCATCAACCCGAAGATGGGGGTGACCTTCGAGTCGAGTCTGCGCACCGTGCTGCGGCAGGACCCGAACGTGATTTTCATCGGCGAGATGCGCGACCCGGAGTCGTTCAAGATCGGCGTGCGTGCGGCGATGAGCGGCCACCTGGTGATCAGCACGATGCACGCGCGGGACACGGTGAGCGCCCTGACCGCGTTGCGAAACCTCGACCTCGACCGCCAGGTCTTGTCCGCGGCGGTGCGGATGCTGATCTCGCAACGGCTGATGCGGGAGCTCTGCCCGGCCTGCCGGGTGTGGGTGGCGCCGGACGAGGACACGCGCGACTTTTTCGCCCAGCACGCGGGGCGGCGCGCCCTGCCGGACCGGGTGGCGCAGCCCTCGGCGGCAGGGTGCCCGCGCTGCCAGCAGGGCTTCGTCGGCCGCACCGGCGTGTTCGAGGTGCTGCGGATCGACGGGCAGGCGCGCCAATGGATTTCCGAAGGGGATTCGGAGAACGCGTTGCGCGAGGAACTGCGCGAGAGCGGCTTCATCTCGATGCGGGAGCACGCCTGCATGAAGCTCGCGGCCGGCGAGGTGTGGATCGACGACGCGGTGCGCGCCCTCGGGCTCCAGGAGGGATGAAAAGGGACCGACGTTTTTGCCGCCGATGAACTATCTCACCGACCTTACGATCCTCTGCCTGGCCGCGGCCTTGGTGCTGGGCGGCGTGGCGCTAGGCCAGCGGGTGGGCGCGGTCGCCGCCTGCTGGGGCGCCGCGGGCGCGGCGATCGCGTTGCGCTTCGCGGACCGGATGTGGCGGCCCGTGTTCACCGAGATGCGCGGAGGCGACCCGGGGCTGGACATCGAGTTCTGGCTGCCGGTCTCCTTCGGCCTCCTGTTCGCCGGCCTCTTCCTGGCCGTGGTGGCCGTGATCGCCTGGGTAAAGCCGCGGCCTCGCGAATTCGTGCTGCCGGGACGGGCCGGAGAGGTCCTGAGTTTTCTGGGCGGCGGCGTAGCGGGGGCGTTTGTCCTGCTCGCGGTGATCCAGTCCCAGGTGATGTCCGCGGACGCCGGGAAGCGGATGCCGCAGGCCCTCGAGTGGGCGAGGCCGGTCCTGGGCGTGCTCGGACAGGAACGGCTCGCTCCGCCGAAGTCCGGCGCCGGCGCGCCGGTGGCGGGGCGCTAGCGGCCGTTCAAATGAAGTTATGACCGTAATCGCTTGGGTGACGTGGTGGGATTAACCACTAAGGAAACGGCCCAAAGGGCGTTTCTTTGGATATTGAGCGCGGCTTATGGAAGCCGCGGCGGCGGGTGTCGATGGGCGGCCAATGGCCGCAGGCGATGACCAAACAGCGGCTAGGTTATAGTTGAAAAGCGCTAGCCGGAAATCCGGCGGCTACAGCGCGCCGAAGGCGGCGAGGAAGGCGCGGGCGAGGATCATGCAGCCGGCGGGTTGCGGGTGAATGCGGTCCCAGGCGAGCGCCATGGGATGGACGTGGGCGGCGACGGCGTCGAAGGCGGCCTGCGTGTCGACGAAGGTGGCGCCGTGCTCGGCGGCAAGTCGGCGGACAATGGCGCCGTATTCGTCCATGCGGACGCGCATCGGGTCGGCGAGGTGGGTCTCGATGAAAAAGGGCGTGGCGAGAACGAGGCGCGAAGGCGCGGCCAGCGTGGGAAGGGTGTGGCGGACCAGTTCTCCGAGGGTGCGTTCGTATTCGGCGGGAAGCACGTGGGTCTCGGCGCGCAGCGGGGTGTCGAACTGGCGCCAGACGTCATTTATCCCGATCATGATCGCGACGGTGTCTGGCTTGAGATCGAGCACGTCGGTTTGCCAGCGCGCGGCGAGGTCTCGGACGGTGTGGCCCGAGGTGCCGCGGTTGAAAACGCGAACGCGGTCCTGGGGGCGGGTGGCGAGCAGCCACGACTCGACCAGGGAAACGTATCCGCGTCCGAGGCCCGGGGTGCCCCAGGGTGCGGGTTCGCCCATGGGCTCGCGGCCGGCGTCGGTGATGGAGTCGCCGATGAAGAGGATGCGGGAGTTCGGGACGAGGAGCGAGGCCATGGGGACAACGGCGGCAGCGAAACGGCTCCGCCGTTCCGCTACGAGAGCTTTTGGCGCGCCGGGGACCAGCAGGTGGTGCGGCCGCCGATGGTGGCGCGTTCGAGCGGCTTCTTGGTGCGCGGGCAGAGGCCGCCGTCCTCCCAGCGGTGTTGGAAGAGCCAGCTTTTCGGCGGGTCGGGCCACTCGGGCGTGTCGGCCTCGCCGATGAGGCGGAGGGCTTCGCGGGCCACCCAGACGGTCTCGGCGTGGAGTTTTTTGATCTCGGCGGGCGAAAGGTCGCCGCAGCGGCGTGCGGGATGGATGGCGGCGCGCCAGAGGATCTCGTCGGCCATCCAGTTGCCGATGCCGGGGAAGCGCTCCTGCATGAGGAGCACGGCCTTGATCGGAGCGCGGGCTCGGCGTAGCAGAAAGTTGGATACGGATTCGGGCGTGAAGGCGGGGGAGGTGATCGCGGGTGCGATCTGCGACCACCAGTCGGGGGCTTCCGCGCCTTCGTGGAAAAGCACGAGGCCGAACATGCGGAAGTCGGAGAACACCAGGGACCGGCCGACGCCCAGGGCGGAGGGCGCGGCGAGCTGGTCGAGGATGAGGTGGTCGGGTTTGGCGTCGGGCAGGCCGGCGGGGCGCACGACCAGTTCGCCGGTCATGCCGAGGTGGAGGCCGAGCCAGAGCTGGGCGCCGTCGGCGGCGGTGAAGCGGAAGAGCATCTGCTTGGCGGCGGCCGCGGACGAGTCGAGGCGTGCGCCGGCGAGGCGGCGGGCGAGGAGCGCGCAATCGACGCCGCGCAGCACACGGGCGCGCGGGTGCAGGCGCACACCGGAAACGATTTGGCCAAGGCCGGGGTTCCAGCGGCGGCGGACGTATTCGACTTCGGCGAGTTCGGGCATGGGCGGAGTAGGGACGGCGGGAAGAAGCCGCGGGCGGGGCGGGGAGCAAGCCGGGCCGCGGGGTTTTGCGCGGCCGCGTGCTCAGGCCAATTCCCAGGCGTAGGGATGCGAGCTGAGGAGTTTGTGGCCGGTGTCGGTGAGCCAGGCCACGTCCTCGATGCGGCAGCCGCCGAGGCCGGGGTAGTAGAGCCCGGGCTCGACCGTGACGACGGCGCCGGTCTTGAGGGGCTCGTGGACCGGGGAGCTGATCCGCGGGGCCTCATGCACCGCGAGGCCGAGGCCGTGGCCGGTGCCGTGGAAAAAGCCGACCGCGCCCTTCGGCGTGGCTTTGGTCTCGTAACCGCGCGCGGCGAAAACCTTCACGCATTCGGCGTGCACGGCGGAGGCGATGGCGCCGCCGCGGAGGACCTTTCGCGCGGCTTTTTGCGCGGTGGCGACGGCGTCGACGAGGGCGCGTTGTTCGGCGGAGGCGCGGCCCTTCAGGTAGGTGCGGGTCATGTCGCCGTGGTAACCGGTGGCGGCGTGGCGGGGGAAGATGTCGACGATGATCAACTCGTGCGGACGGAGCGGACCGTGGCCGCGGCAGTGCGGGTCGCAGGCCTGGTCGCCGCCGGCGACGATGGTGTCGAGGGCGAGGCCGCCGGCCTCGAGGCAGGCGATCTCGATGGCGAGGCGGACGCGTTCGGAGGTGAGCGGCTGGCCGTCGAGCAGGAGCTTTTTCCCGGAGATCTTCGCGCGGCGGAGGAGCGATTCGGCGGCGGTGAAGCCTGCGGCGGCGACGCGGTTGCCCGCGCGGATGGCGGCGGCCTCGCGGGCGGTCTTGATCTCGCGTTCGGGCAGGACCGCGTCGGTGGCGACGGTGACGTCGAGGCAGCGGGCGCGCAGGCGTTCGAGCAGGCCGGCGGGGAAATCGTCGGGGACGACGAAGCGGGAGATGCGAAGCTTGGCTGCGAGGAGGGCGATGATGTCGGCGGGGCCCGGGCGCACGTCGGGACGCGCCTTCCGGGCCTCGGCCTGGAGCGGTTCAAGCGGCAGGATCTCGTCAAAGGCGGACTCCTTCAGACCGCGGCTGAATTCGAGGGCGTTGAGCACGGCGATGGAGCGGTCGCGGTGGCGCAGCGCGATGAAGGGGTCGTGGCACTCGAAGCGGCCGAGATAGAGCAGATCACGGCTGGCGGAGGTGTCGGCGTAAAAGAGGAGCGCGGGGGCGGCCGGTTTGGCGGACATGGCGCCCAGAAAGAGAGATGCGGCGCCGAAATGGAAGAGGAGTTGTGCGGGCGGGCGCCGGCGCCTAGGACCCGGGAATGAGCATTTTTGAAATCACCCGGATCGGAGCGATGGTGGCCGCGCTGGCCTTGGCCGGCTGCGCCCGGGGCGGGGATGCGGGCGCTTCGCACGGGGAGCCGAAAGTGGCGACGGGCGCGGAGGCCAAGGGCACGGAGGCCTACTTCCCCCTGACGGTGGGCGGCAAGACGCTGCGCGTTCAGGTGGTCGTGACGCTGGACGAGCAGCAGCGCGGATTGATGGGTCGTCGCGACCTGGGCGAGTCCGACGGCATGATCTTCGTCTACCCGATGCCCCAGCAAATGAGCTTCTGGATGCGCAACACGCCGACGCCCTTGGACATCGGATTTTTCACCGCGGACGGGACCTTGGGCGAGGTTTACGCGATGTATCCCTTCGACGAGACGCCGGTGCGTTCGGCGGGCTCCGATTACACCCTGGCCTTGGAGATGAACCAAGGCTGGTTCGCGAAGCAGGGGCTGAAGCCCGGGGCCAAGCTGAACCACGCCGAACTGGCGGAGGCGCTGCGCGCGCGTGGCTTCCGTCCCGAGCGCTACGGAGTGAAGACGGACTGATCGCCGTCCGTGCTCCGGCGGAGGTCGGCGAGGTCGAGCCTCGCCGGGAGGGGCGTTGACAGTCGATGGCCGCGGGGTTTCGTCGGCTTTTCTCCATGCAAAACCCCGGTATTCATAAAACATTGGGCGCCTTGGCGGGGCTTTTCGCCATCGGCGCTTTCGCCCATGCCGACACGATCGAGACCAGGAGCGGCGCGCGTCTGGTCGGCTCGGTCAAGGCGGTGAGCGGCGGCTCGATCGTCCTCGAGACGGACTACGCCGGCCCGATCACCATCAAGCAGGCCGAGGTCGTGAAGCTCGAGATCGAGAAGCCGCTCGTGATCCGCCTGGCCGGCGGCACGACGATGGAAGGCACCGTCACCGCGACGCGCGACGGCAAGCTCACGATCAACGGTCAGGACGGCACGATCACTACGTCGGTCGACAAGGTCGCCACGACCTGGGTGCCGGGGCAGACCGATCCGGCGGTTCTCCAACTGATGCGGAAGTGGCAATACGAGGCCTCCTTCGACCTCTCGGGCAAGACGGGCAACAGCGAGCAGCTCGGCTACGGCGGCGGCGCGAAGGCGACGTTGGCCGGCCCGGAGGACGCCCTCGTGTTCTACACCGACTTCAGCTATCAGCGCACCAACGGTCTCAAGTCGGAGGACAAGCTCCGCGTGGGCGTCGACTACTCGAGCTACCTGAGCAAGCTCGTCACCTGGTATGCGCGCGACGAGGGCGGCTACGACAACGTGAAGGACATCAGCTTCTACAACGTCGCGGCGGCCGGCTTCGGTTACGATTTCATCAAGAACCCGCCGAAGCAGAAGCTCACCGGCCGCGCCGGTCTTTCGTATCGCTTTGAAGACTACGGAGCGCCGGCGACGGACGACGTGCGCAGCGCGGGTCTCGACCTCGGGCTCGCCCACCATTACCACTTCGAGAACGCGGTGATGAACAACTCGATCACCTACGTGCCGGCCTTCGAGGATTTCGCGAACTACCGCGCGATCCACGACTCGAACCTCGAGTTCCCGCTGGCGGGCAGCTGGAAGTTCCGGGTCGGCGTGAACAACGACTACACGAGCAAGCCGAGCCCCGGCGTGGAGAAGCTCGACACGACCTACTACGGGAAATTCGTGCTCAATTGGGAGTGATCTCCGGCCGCGGCGGGGGCCGTCCCGTCGCGTTCGGGCCTCCTCGTTTTCACACGCCCGCCGCGAGGCTTTCGCGGCGGGCTTTTTTGTGCCTGCATGGGGCGATGTCGCGCGCGAAGAAAACCGTTTTGCCGGGGAAAGGCCCGAAGCCGTGGCGTGTCGCCGTGTTCGGGGACACGCACGATCGTTTCCCTTCCGATCTGCCCGGACGTCTGGCGGAGGCGGACGAGATCTGGCATCTGGGCGACGTGTGCGAACCGTCGACGCTGGTCGAGTTCGAGCTTCTGGGCCTCCCTTTGCTTGTCGTGCGCGGAAACAACGACTGGCACGAGGCCTGGCCACTGACGCGCAGGCTGGAGCGAGGCGGACGCGTGTTCCACCTGGAGCACATCGCGCCGCGGCGCGCTCCGCCGGGCGCGGAGTTCGTCCTGAGCGGGCACACGCATGTGCCGGCGGACGAGACCGACGCGGCCGGGGTGCGTTGGTTGAACCCCGGCTGCGTCACGCGGCCCCGCGCCGTGGTGCGGAGCTTCGCCTGGCTGGAGATCGCGCCGGACGGCGCCGTGGCCTGGGAGCTGGTCGTGCTGTGAGCGAGGTGCTGGAGTTGCTGGGGCCGATCTTCCTGCTGGTCGCCTTGGGCGCGGGATTGCAGCGGGTGGGCTTTTTTCGGCCGGGCGTGGTGCCCGGATTGAACCGGCTGTGTTATTGGGTGGGGTTGCCCGCCCTGATCGTCGCGAGCCTGGCGCGCGGCGGCGCGGGGGCGGGCGCCGGCTGGGCGGCCTGGGGCGGGCGGGGATTGGCGGTCATGGCTTTCACGACCCTGACGGTGGCGATCCTCGGCTGGCTGGTGTCGGCGGGCTTGAAGCTGCGCTGGTCGGAGCGCGGCACCTTCACGCAGGCGTTTTTTCGCGGGAACTTGGCGTTTGTCGGTTTGCCGATCCTGCTGAAGGCGCCGGGCGTGGACGCCGCGGCGCTCATGCTTCTGCTGGCTCCGATGATGGTGCTCTACAACGTGCTCGCGGTCGCCGCGTTGGTGGCGAGCCGGCACGGCTTGCGTTGGTCCACGGTGCGACCGCTGGCGGGGGAATGGCTGCGCAATCCGATCATCTGGGCGAGCGCGGTCGGCGGGGCGGCCTATGTGCGCGGCTGGGTGTTGCCAGGCGCGGCGGGCGAGACGGTCGCGCTGCTCGGCAAGATGTCGGTGCCGCTGGCCTTGGTGACCATCGGGGCGGTGCTCGCGGCCCTGCCGACGGGAGCGTGGCGCGGCGCGACGTGGGCGGCGGCGGCGGGCAAGGTGCTTTTGTCGCCGCTCTTGGGCTGGGGCTTGGCGAGCTGGCTCGGCATCGCCGGATCGGAGCGCCTGATGTTGCTGGTGGGGCTGGCCTGCCCGACGGCCGTCGTTTCCTACACGATGGCGGGCGAGATGGGCGGTGACGAGGCCCTCGCGGCCCAGGCGGTGGTTTTGAGCACCTTGGCGTCCGCCCCGGTGCTCGCGCTGATTTTGGCCTGCGCGTGAGGGGCCGGGACGATGGCGTCAGGAAGCGCGGTTGCCTCCGGGGGAACGTCCGGGCAGCATAGGGGTCGATTCCCTTCTCTCTTATGAAGATTACCCTCGGGTTTGCCTTGGTTTTGGCGGGCGGCGCGCTGGTCACGGGCGGTTGCGCCACGAAGCGGGATGGACGGGTGGTGAACACCCGCCAGCCCGGACCGGCGATCGGGACCGCGGTGGGCACGGCCGCGGGCGCGATCGCGGGCAACGCGGCCGGCGCGGTGGTGGGCGCGGGCGAGGGTTTCGCCGGCGCGAGCGCCTCGGCCTTCAACGGCGAACGGCGCGTGGTGCGTAGCTGGCGGACGGAGACGACGTCCGACGGGCGCACGATCCGCGTGCCGGTGGAGATCGAGGTCGACGAATACGGGCGTCCCCTGGACGGAGGCGTCGCAAGCGCGGGAACGGCAACATCCGGGGCCAAGCGCGGTCCTCGCTGAAAGGCTGAGCCGATCCGGCTCGGAAAACGGCTTCGCCTGCGGGGTGTAGATCGGGTGACGGGCTTGGCGGGCGCGATTTGGGCAGGCAAACGGTTCGCTCGCTAGGGTGAGCGCGGTTTGCCGTGTCTGGGATGGACAGAAAGCAGCACAAAAAGCCCCGCTCGGCGACGAGCGGGGCCTTGAGCGTGGAGAGGCGGGACACGAGGCTTAGCCGGCGGGCGCGGGATCGACGGGGACCTCGGGCGCGACCGCCTGGACCTCTTCGGAGTTGTCCGAGTCGGCCACCCAGTTGCGGGCGTGAACCCGATAGAAGTAATCGACGCCCTCTTCGAGATCGCCGTCCACGTAGACATCGAAGTTGCGGGGAAGCTCGGCAATTTCCTCCCATTGACCATCGGCGCCGATCCGGCGTTCGACGATGTAGGTGCTTTCGTTGTTGGCGTTGTCGGTCCAGAGCAGAAGAGCGGAGAGCGCGCCCTGATCATCGGTCGCCAAGGTGGCGCTAAGATCCGTGGGGGCGGCGGGAGGCAGGATGGTGAAGTCCGGAAAGACCGAGCGAGACACGTATTTGGCCGAGCCCAAGGTGATGCTGAGGGGCGCGAGGCCGAGGTGGGTGTAGTTGGCCCGGCTGGTGGCGTTTTCGAAGTAATCGTGAGCGTGGTAGCCGACACCCCGGAGCGTGGTCGCGGCGGGCGCAAGGAACGCGGGCTGGTAGCCGGGCTCAGAGGCTTTGGCCGGAAGCTTGATGGTCCGGATGGAGTAGACCGCGGTGCCTCGGGCGTTCATCAGGAACATGTGGCGGGGCAGCAGGGAGGTCGGCCAGTTCGGAAACCAATTGCTGGAGTAGTCCAGCTTGAAGCTGGTGGAGATCGTGCCGCTGGCGTTTGAAACGCGTCCGCTGGCGTCGAAGTTTTCGGTCGTGCGCTGGAAGTATTCGCCGAAGGAGAGCGTCATCCCGTATTCGAGCGGGGTCGTGACGAGGTCGGTGACATCAGGCAGCATCGGAGGCGTTTCGAAGTAGGCTCCGGTGCGGCGGTCGCGCGAGGTCAGATAAATGCGGTAGGGATTGGTGGCGAATTCCTTGACGGTGCGGGCGGGGGCACGAACGGCGACCATATCGAGGTAAAAATTACGGGTGCCCTCGTAATTCCAGTCTCCATTGACTGTGAAGGCGTTATGCTGTCCGGCTTGGTTCAGGAGGTCCGAATATAGTCCTACCGGTCCCAAGTCGCGGATGGGTTTAACGGTCTCGGTCGTGACCGGAGCGACCGGATCGGGAGTGGTAAGGTCACCATCGCTGATCGGGGTTTCGGCGGTGCGTGTTTGGACGACATCGCTGACCGTGCGGGTCCACATGATCGTGAAGGGAACGACCTCGACGAATTCGGGATCCACCGGTGCGGGAACTTCTTGGGCGCGTGCGGGGGCGACGAAGCCGATGAGCCCGCTGGAGACGGCGGCCAAGGCGGAGTAGGCGGAAAGTTTCATGGTTATAATCGTTTAGATTAAGATAACGCGGCGCTTGGCTGTGATCAGGGGGTGACGAAGAACGGATTGAAGGGGTTCGCGGTCATCACGTTTTCGGGCGAGGTATCGGGATAGACCGAGGCGTAAACGAGCTTCGGGGTGCCGATTTGAAAATTGACGACGGCCAAGCCTGCGATGTCGGCGGCGGGTGTTACGCTCGCGCCGGAGAATTCTCCCACCCCGCTCAGGCGGAGGAGACCGATCGGGAAGTGAAAAACGGGTTCGTCGACGCTTTGAAAGGTAAGCGTGGCGGTGCCCCAGCTAAGGAGTTTATCGATCGTATAGGTGACGGGAACGGTTCCGCTGCGGATGATCTGGAGGTTGTGGTTAAGCTCCACATAGTTGTTGGTGAAGCCCTTGCCGCTGATCGGGTAGCCACCGATGTGTTGTTCGGTGTAGGACTGCGTGTTGTAGGTGTAAGTGAGGTTGAGCGCGTCGTTGATGCGGACACGCAGCCCCGCGGTTTCGTTTTTCGCGTAGAGGTCGTAGTTGGCCACCGCGTCGGCCAGATCCGTCACGATAGGGCGGACGGCCACCAGCTGCCAGCCGCCCGGGGAGGTCGCGGTGATGGCGGGAGCGTCCGGGATCTGCCCCTTGAGCTGAAGCGAACGCAAAACTTGTTGGGGAGTGATCGGAAACGTGTCGGCGCTCGTGACGATGCGGGTGCCGCCGGAGACCGTGCTGGTGACGCTTTTGCTGGTGGTGAGGGTGTAGGAGAGGGTCACCGTCGATTCGGTGAGAAGCGATTCGAACTCAGGGACGGTGGCTTGTGCCGTGAGCCGGGAAGCGCCGACCGACGCAAGAACGGCGGCCACAATAAGGCTGAGTTTGGAGTAGTGCATGGTGGCTGAGGTATTGTTCAGGAAAGACGTTGTCAGGATGACGGGGTTTCCGAGCGCAGCGTGGGCTCGGTCGGAACCAGGGCGAGAAATTCGGCGGCCTCCTTGAGCAGCGCGGCTTCCTCGGCGGATTTGGCCGTCGAAGCCGCTTCTTTTAGGTAAGGAATAGCCAAGGGCGAACTCAGTCTAATGAGGGCTGTGCGTGCTTCCTCGCGAACGGTGGCGTCCTCGTGTTTGAGGTAGGTCGCAATGGTGGAGAGCGATTGTTCGGCGGGGAGCGTGGCGAGGCGGATGATTTCATCTCGCTGCGCCTGATTTGGAAAAAGTTCCGGAATCGGATCGCCCTTTCGGATGCGCACGGGGCCGGTTTTCGGGAGTTTTACGGCTCCCGAGGGGACAGGATCCTGCTTTGCTGGGGGGGGGGGTTGGGCGGCCGGCAATTCCGCCGCGACGACCATGCGGTTGTTGATGTCGACCGGATCTCCCGCCGGGGGTGGCGGGGTTGCGGAATCCGTGATCGGGTCGTCGACCGGACCGGGGGCCGCATTTCGTGTGTATACGAGATAGCCCACCGTCAGCAGCGCCATTGCCGCGCCGGATCCGATCAAGATGTTAGTGCGCCTGCGCATGCTCGTCGAAACGAGTGCCGTCGATACGAGGGATCAGAACGGCAGGCTGGCCGCGCCGGCAAGGATCTTGAACGTGCCGGACAGCGTTTCGGAGCTGCCGGGGAGGGGCGGGAGCAGCAGATAGCCCCCTCCGATTTCAAGGCCCTCGTAGGGGGCGAGCTTCTGAAGGAGAACGCCGCTGACGGGGACGCGACGAACCGTGGCTTTGGTCGACGGCGGAATCGCCGGATCCGTTACGAGGAACGACCCGCTGAAGCTGCCGGTGGCGGAGTTGACGGTAAGGCTGAGTTTGGCGGTGTTGGTATCGGCTACGCTCACCTTGCCGTTTGCGCTGAAGTTGAGGTTGACCGGAAGGGCTCGCTCGTTGGCGTCGGCGTTCGAGACGCCGGGGGCATCAATCAGGACAGTGACCGCGCCTTCTTCGGCGAGGCCCAAGGAGAGCGGGAAGGAGCCGCTGGCCGGTTTCACCCACGGAGCAACGGTGAAAAGGTAGGAAAGGGTCGGATAACCTTGGGGATAGACGCGATCTTTGAGCGACTCCGGCTTCTTCACGTAGAGGCGATGGTCGGATTCCTCCGCGACGTTGTAAGCTCCGATCAAGCTGCCGTTTTGTCCGATGAATTGGAAGCCGCCGGCGACCATTCCGCCCGAACCGGTAAAGGCGCGCTGGGCGATGCGATAGGTGGCATCGGACGAGCCGCGCAGACTGGCGGTGAAGGCCACGCCTTCGGCGGAGCGTCCGCGGACCGTGGCGACGCCGGTTTTGCCGGTGATCTTGATATTGGTGAAGCCCTCGCCCGCGGGGATGGGAAGCACGGAGTCGGGATAGACTTTTTCAGGTTTGATCAGCAGTCCGTTGTAGTTGCCCGCCCAGAGCGCGGGTTGCGCGGAGGTGAATCGTCCGAGCGGAGCTCCGTCCGTCGCTTGGGCGAGCAGCACCGTGTCGTTGTTGCTCAGGGTGGCGGAAAGAACGGTGGAGCCGGTGACGTCGAAGGGTTCGGCGAGGCTGACGTTCAAGTAGAGCGGAGAGCGCGAGGCGCCACGGGAGATTTCGATCGGGGATGTCTGCGCGTTGCCGGCGGTCCGAAGATTTTGGTCGAGGACGAGATTGCTGCGGAACGAGTAGGCCTTGCCATCGGCGAGATCGAAATAGGAGCCGGTGAAGCTGCCGTTTTGGGCCACCGTGAAGTTGATTTTTCCGTAGGGGACCACGGGGGCTGAGGGCGTTACCACAAGAGCTTCGAATCCGCCGCTGAGGAACGAGGACAGCGGGCTGACGAAGAATTGAAGGATGAAGGTCTGGGCGTTCTTTTTCTTGCCGTCGGTGGAGCCATATACGACGCGATAAGTGCCGGCCTTGGCGTCGATTATGCCGGTGATTTCGCCGGTTTCCGGATTGATCGACAGTCCCTTGGGCAGCCCGGTGGCGAAGTAGCCGCCGCCGTTGGTCGGAGCGGGGATGGTGCCGGCGGCGATGTTCACCGAAACGGTGCCCAGCATTTCGGTCTCCACCGCGGGAAACTCCGTGATCGTCAACGTGGCGGAGCGGCTGGCGGAGGTGCCCACCTCGTCGGTGGCGAGGACGCGGTAGCGATCACCGTTCATGTCTAGGCTGGTCACGATGCTGAGAACGGACGTCTGGGTGCCGCTGAACGAGGTGTCGTCGCTCAGCGTCGTCCACGTGTTGGTTCCCGCCGCCTGGCGCTGCCACTGGTAGGTGGCTTCCGCGCCGGTGTAAGCGGCGCTCGCGGTGAAGGTCGCGGTGGCGCCTTGTTCCACGATCGTGCCGACAGGGGAGGTGATGAAACCGGGGCGGACGGTCGAGGCCTTGAGGCCAAGAGTGAAAAGGCCCGCGCGCTTGTTGTCGCCATCGATGGCGATCTGATAGTCGACGCCGTCTTCGGCGATGAAAGAGGCGGTAGCGGTGTATCCGGTGCTTCCCGAGGAGGCGGTGCCGCTTCGGGTGACGAGTTTAAGCGTGGTCAACGCGTCGCCCGTGTAGATCGCGATGATGGGCGGGAAGGTTTTGGACTTGGCCTCGAGGGTCACGGATTTGCGTGAGTCGGGGCTGCGCCAGGTCGTCCAGACCGAATGATCGGACGATAGCGTGGAGTTGCTGCCGTGGTCCGGTTCGCCCTCTTCGCTGGTAAAGGTGGAGTTGTTCCCGGTGACGGTGAAGTTGGTGCCCGCCATCTGGGTGCGATCCGCAAAGGCGTCGCTGAGGGCGTCTTGAACGAAGCGATGAACGTAGGTGTAACGATTGGGGCTTCCGATGTTATACGCCATCAGGCCGGAGAGATATACTGCGCCGGGCTCCACCTCGTATTGATAGGACGTAAAGGATGTTTGCGTGCCCAGATAGGAGGAGGACGAATAGTCGGTGGCGACGACATCGTAGACATCCTTCGGCGCGGGACCGAGGAGCGTGATGCCCCAGACCGTGAAATTCACGCCGGCGGCCTCGATGCTGACGGTGCCCGCCACGGGCGCGGTCCATTTGAACCAGACCGATGGAAAGGGGTGCGGAATAGCATATTGCAACTCCGGCAGCTGGATCATGAAGTTGTCTTCGGTGACCCCGTTTACGTCGCCTTGGAGCCGGTTGATCAGCACATTCGCATCGAGCTGCGTGGCTTTGGTGATATTGTCGTTCGCGGGCGCCCCGTAGGAAAGGAGGGGTGCAAGCGTGGTGAGAACGGAAAGCGACAACGCGGCAAAATATCTCATGGCGATCGGTAGGGCGGGGAACGCGTAGAGGAGTCGACTCTCCTCTTTGCGTCGAACAGATAAAATCGGAAAATCAAGGGAACCGCGCCATGGCAATTGGCGCGGCTTCGAGTTGCCTTGCGGGAAAATAGCCCGAATTTTCCGGCCCATGGCGAAACGCACGCGCTGGCTTTTGGTGATTTCGGTTATGCTGCTGATCGGCGCTTTGATGTGGCGGATGGAGACTTCCACTCGTCCGCATCCCGCGTCCGTTCCGGACACGAGGGTGACTCCCTCGCTTCCCGGGGGAGAGGTCAAGGGGGCCGCCCCGGTCGCCGGGGTCGTCCCGGCCCAAGGGCTTGGCCGCGAGGGGGAGGTATCGGAGCCGCCCGCCGTCGAGGGGGCGAGCGCCCAGGAGGAGGGCAAAACCGCAAACAGCTTGCCTACGGTGTCCGACATCCTGGCCGAGCCGGACGACGATTACGTGCGCGTGGCCAAGAAGCTTGCCGCGATCACCGTGAACCCGCGTGTCGCGATGGCCGAACGCGAGGAGGCTTTGGCGCATGCGTTAAACCTTTCCGCCGGTAACGAGGCCGAGGTGCTGACGCCCCTGATCAAGGATCCGAACCTCCCGGACGATCTGGCCGAGACGATTCTGTCCGAGGCCTTGAACCGTCCGCTTGGGTATCAGGCCGATCTCTACCTGGTGGCTCTTGCCGAGCGCAAATCACCCGAAATGCAGACGAAAATTCGCGAGCACCTCGCGTTTTTGATCGGTGGCGAGGACAAGGGACCCGATCCCGCGGATTGGAGCGCGGCGATCAAGGCGGCGAAAGCGGAGTGGCCGCAGTGATGGCGGGGGCGGGGGAGCCGGGCCGTCGGGCGTCTTGGTTTGCCCGGGCGCAAGCGTGAGCGGGCGGACGGCCTCCCGCTCTTCTTCGTTCGCCTCTTCTTGGCCGGCCGGCGTCCGGTGTTGTCGGGTGCCGCGTTTGCTTTATCGCGATACCGGGGCGTCGGCGGGCGCCGACGTTTTCGGGGCTCCGGCGCGAGCCGCTGGATCCCAGGTGTTTTGGGTCACCTGTCTGTTCGTGGCCGGCACCGCGGGCATGTGAATCCCCGTGGGGCGGGATAAAAGGTCCGCCGCCTCGTTAAAGGTCGTCGCCTCCACTTCGGCTTGCCGGCCGCTCGCTTTTTCCGCGGCGGTGAGCAACGCGGGCGCCGCCGCTCCGTCGCCGAGCATGACGAGCGCGGAGGCGGCCGCCATCCGGACCTCCGCTTCGGGATGTTCCAGGTAGGGAAGGATGGAGGGAAGCGCGGCCGCGTCGAAGGTCGCGGCCCAGGCGCGAAGTTGTTGTTTCGCCGTTTCGCGGTCTGCGATCAGGGGGGCTTGCGTCGGCGCGGCGGACGCGGCGGACGGAGGGGACTGCGGTGGCGTCACGGGAGGCGGGACCGGGAGGGGCGCGGCCGCGGTTTGGGCGGGATGCCCGGTCGTGGGCGGGTTGATGGCGGGTATCCGCGGCGGATCCACCGGGCGGGAGGCGAGCAGCCAAATCCCGGCTCCGACCGACAAGGCCACCGCGATCATGCACCAGGCGAAGGGTTTCATTTTAAAAGATGACGACGTCGACAGGGATCCGGCTACGGCACAACGCCATGCTTTTCTATGGGGGCGGCGCCGGCGCATCCCGGCGCTTGGGCATTTACCCGGGCACCGGCTTCGGACTCGCTGGTCGGATGTTTGGAATGGCTCGCCCGCTTTTAAAGACGATCCCGCTGTCGGCCCTGCTGGTTTTCCCCCTTGCGCCCGCGCTTTTGCGCGCCACTGAGGCGGCGCCGTCCGCGGCCGCTTCCGCCGTGCACGGGGGCGGCGACGCCGAGGCCGTGGTCCGGCTGCGCGAAGTCGTCGGGCGGCAGCGGGCCGCCTTGGCCGAGGCGAAAAAGAAGGAGGACGCCGCCGAGCTCGAGGATCTGCGGCCCCGTCTGCAAAGCGTGATCGACGACTACGAGCGGCTCGTGACGAAACACCCCGACTTCGCCGCCGCGTGGGCCGCCTACGGCCTTTTTCTCTGCGATCCGCTGGTCGAGGACCGCAAGACGGCCCTGCCGCTCCTGCTCAAGGCCAACGCGCTCGATGGAGAGCTGCCGATCGTGAAAAACCAGATCGGCGTCATCCTCGCCGAGGACGGCCGGGCGATCGACGCGCTCAACTATTTCCTCGCCGCGTCGGACCTCGCACCGACCGAGCCGCTTTATCACTTTCAAATCGGCCTGATCCTTTCCGAGGGCCGCGCCGATTTTCTCAAATCGAAGGCATGGAGCGCCGCGACGATCGACAAGACGATGATCGAGGCCTTCGGGCGCGCCGTGTCGCTCGCGCCCGGCCGGACCGACTACGCCTATCGCGCCGCCGAGGCCTACTACGACCTCGCCGAGCCGCGCTGGGAGGAGGCCTACCGCGTGTGGACGGCCCTGGAGCAAAACCTGGACGGCCGCCTGGAGACCCAGACCGTCCGCCTGCATCGCGCCCGGGTGCTCTGGAAGCAGGGCCTGGCCGGCGACGCGAGGGAGCTGGCGGCCACCGTCGACGCGCCGGAGCTCGCCGGGCAGAAGGCGAAGCTGCTGGCGGAATTCGCCGCGGACGACGCGAAGGAGGCGGGCGAGGCGAAGGTGAACTTTCCCGCGCCCGCGACGTCTCCCGCCGCCACCGCGGCCCCGGCCAAATAAAACTGGCCGCGTCGCGCGGTCGCTCCACCCTCCTGGTTTTTTCCGCCCGTCCCCCTTCGCCCTTTCCATGTCCCGCTGGTTGCACAAACTCGAACGCATCGCCCGGCCGCTCGACGTGCCGCATGTGTTCCCCGCCATCGTGGCCGGTCAGACGTTTTTCTACCTGGTGAGCCTGCTCGGGCTCTTCGACGAATCGCGTCTCTGGTTCTCCTGGGCCGCCGTCTTCGCCGGCGAGTGGTGGCGCCTGCTCACCTTCCTCGTCGCGCCTCCGAACGTGCACTGGGTCTGGTTCGCCTTCGCGGTCTCCTGCCTGTTTTCGCTCGGCAACGCGCTGGCGCAGGAGTGGGGGACGCCGCGTTTCAACCTCTTCATCCTGCTCGGCGCGGTCCTCACGATCTCGGCGGCCCTGCTCAGCCCGAACGAGCCGATCGGAAGCGGGTTCATCGCGGGCACCATCTTCCTCGCCTTCGCGTATCTGAACCCCAACTACATCTTCCAGATCTATTTCATCTTCCCCGTGCGGGCCAAGTATCTGGCCCTGCTCACGCTTTTCCTCTACACGCTGGCCTTCGTCTCGGGCGGGATGGCGACGCGGCTCTCCGTGATCGCCGCGCTGGGCAACTGCGCCGTCTTCCTCGGGCCGCAGCTGCTGGCCGACCTCCGTGGCGGGCGCCGCCAGCTCGCGTTCAGGGCCAGGCAGAAGGCCGCCCATCGCGAGGCCGCGGCCGCCGGGCCGCGCCACGTATGCGTCGTCTGCGGGAAGAGCAGCGACACCCATCCGCACGAGGATTTCCGCTATCGCGCGGATGATCGCTGCTACTGTTCCGAGCACTTGCGCGCGCCGCTCGCCGGCGCCTCCGCGGAGGCCGGCCGGTGAAAAAGCCCGTTCCCGCCAAGTCCCCGGCGTCGGGGCTTTCCGCCCTCCCTCCCACCTCGCAACTCGCCACGCTCGGCGCCTGGATGGAATTCGCCGAGGACGTCTACGCGCGCGGCCGGCTCGCCCTCGGTCAGGTCAGCGACAACGTCCACGACGAGGCGCTCTACCTTTTCCTTCGCACGCTCGACTGGCCGCTGGACAGCGACGCCTCGGTGCTCGCGAAGCCGCTCGCGCCCGCCCAGCGCATCGCGCTCCGCGAGGTCTTGCACGCGCGCGCCGTGAAACGCGTGCCGGCCGCCTACCTGACCAAGGAGGCCTGGCTTGGCGGCCTGCGCTTCCACGTCGACGAGCGCGTGATCATCCCCCGGAGCTATTTCGTCGAGTTGATCCCGCTGCTCTTCGAGTTGCTGCCCGAGGACACGACCGTGCGCCGCGCGGTCGACGTGTGCACGGGCTCCGGCTGCCTCGCCATCCTGCTCGCCGAGGCCTATCCGGAGGCGCGGGTCGACGGGCTCGACCTCTCGCCCGCCGCGCTCGAGGTGGCGGCGATCAACGTGAAGACCCACGCCGCCGACGGCGGCCCGGGCCGGCGCGTGAAGCTGCACAAGAGCGACGTCTTCGACGCGATCACGCCGCCGGCGCGCCCCGAGGACGGCTACGATCTGATCATCAGCAACCCGCCCTACGAGCCGAGCGCGCACGTGGACAGGCAGGATCCCGAGTTCGCGGCCGAGCCCCGCATGGCGCACGACGGCGGGGCGGACGGCCTCGTGATCGTGAGAAAACTCCTGCGCCAGGCGCGCGAGCGCATCGCGCCGCACGGCATCGTGGCGGTGGAGATCGGCGGCCTGCGCAAGCTGGTGAACCGCGAGTTCGCCGCGCTCGAGCCGGTCTGGCTGGCGACGGAGGACGGCAGCGACTGCGTCTTCTTCGTCCGCGCGGAAAAGCTGCGCGGCTGGACGGGCTGAGGCCAACCGGGTCCGGGGCGCGTGCGTCGGGCGCGCCGCGGTGCGGCGGCGGACGCCGGTAGGTTCCGAGGCGAGCCCGTGGCCCCTCCCCGCCTGGACGCGTCAGCGCGAGAGTTGGTAGAGCGCGTAGCCGGCGAGGAGGTTGGGCCAGAAGGCGCAGGGGCTCTTCCAGTCGCCGCGCAGGTGGGCGCGGCGGACGACGCGGTAGCCCTTGGCGGCGCAGAAGGCCTCGAAGTCCGCGATCGTGGCGGGGTTGGCCGGACGGCTTTCGTGCCAGGGGGCGGTGTAGACGGGGTTCTGCGGCTTGCGGCCGCGGAGGAGCGCGGCGTAGCGATTTTTCCAATACCCGTAGTTGGCGAAGCCGACCGTCACGGCACGGCCGGCGCGGAGGGCCTCGGCGATCACCGCGGCGGGGTCGGGCACCTCCTCGAGCGTGCGGGAGCAGATGACGTGGTCGAAGTGGTTTTCCGGCAGGGCGCGCATGTAGCCGAGCATGTCGCCCTGGTAGGCGGCGAGTCCGCGGCGCACGCAGGCGGAGATCTTGTTGAAATCGAGGTCGACGCCGAAGGCGCGGGCCTTGCGGGTCTGGGCGAGGAACTCCAGCAGCACGCCGCGTCCGCAGCCGAGGTCGAGCACGCGCGAGCCCGGCTCGATCCAGTCGGCGAGGATCTGCATGTCGACGGTGCGCTTGGCGGCGGGGACGGACATCGGGGCGGGAGGCTTGGCGCGTGGGCGGAGGAGTCTCGGAACGGGAGGCGGGAGCGACGGCGGAGGCGGGAAGGGGCAAGGAGATGGAGCGGCGCGGGCGCGGAGGCAAGGCGGGCGGCGAATTCGCGTGGTTTCGTCAAAAGCGTGTCGCGCGCCGGCGGGGGCTTGCCGGCGATTGGCGAAAGGCGGTTTTTCGGGGCGCGTAGTCCGCCGTCCTTCTTCTTTCGCCATGACCCCCGCCGAGGCCCTTTCGCTGATCCGTTCGCAACTCGAGCGCATGAACGCGCTCTACGGGCGTCCCGTGTTCGACGAGTGGGCCTTGCTCGGGCTTGACGCGCGCGGCGGGGCGGCGGTGCTGGGCTACGAGGGGCCGAGGGCGAAGAGTTTCGCCGCGGAGCTGTCGATCGACGCGGCGGCCTTGCGCGCGGCGCAGGCGAAGCGCGACTACGGGGTGGGAGACTTCGAGTTTGTCCACGAGGAGGCGGGGCCCGGGTTGGATGCGTTTTTGCGCGCGGGTCCGGCGGCGTATCTCGTCTGCAACCACACCGGCAAGGCGATGGCGGACATCCGGCGCGAGCCGCGCTGGCGGCAGGCGCAGGTGGCGTGGTTCAACCTGGGCGAAAAATTCCGCGCGAATCCCGTGGAGGGGTGAGGCGCGGGGCCCGGTTAGTCGCCGGGGCTGCGGCGGAGGGAGCGCGTGTGTCGGGCGCGGCGTTGTCCGCGTGGTTCAGGCTGCATTGCATGCGGAGCCGCTTGGGTGGCGTGGTAAGTTTAACCACTCAGGAAACGGCCCAAGGGGCGTTTCTTGGCAAGGTGAGGCGCGGCTTTTGAAGCCGCGGCGGCGGGGGTCGATGAGGCGGCCAACGGCCGCGGGAGATGGCCCGTCGGTGGCGGGGATCTTTTTGGAAACACTCCCT